>Ga0302213_1000787_pt1 | contig 16647 bp, 15 predicted proteins | sample II_Fen_N1_2_FD_194583 | JGI IMG/M metagenome (GOLD analysis project Ga0302213, IMG submission 194583) | Peat permafrost microbial communities from Stordalen Mire near Abisko, Sweden - II_Fen_N1_1 | ecosystem: Environmental > Terrestrial > Soil > Wetlands > Permafrost | place: Sweden: Abisko... | reverse complement strand
CAGATACGAAACATGTATCCATTCGCAATCACAATCCTCAGCCATTGAAACTGCTGTACCCTTAGGTATAACCGTTATAACTTGCGACAACGAATTTGAATCTTCTCTCAAATTTAGTTTTACAGAGGCATACTTTTCACCGAATTGTGCAAAACCCGACAGTACAATCAATAATTGAATGAAAATAAATAAAAGTCTTTTCATGGTATAAATTTTTATTGTATGAATTTGTATTTGTTGGATATCTAGTATCAGCTTTCCATTTTAACTCCATTTTATTTTACAAGCCAAAGTCTTGCTTTTAGCTTTGACAAAGCGGGATACTTCACTAAACCTTTTATACGCTAAGCAAAACTAGGGTGTATTGAACTATTCTTTGGCCGGGTCTTAAATTACTAGTATTCAAAGCCTCTCAACGATAATATCAGACAAGTCATATTACTACCGTTCATCTCTGAAATCTGCTTATTGACAATTTTCTCAAACCGACTTCTTTTTTCATTGTCCGAGTATTTGTTTATATAATCCCATGTTACATTTTTTAATACTTCAATTACAGTAAATGGAGATAAGAAATCATCATCAGAAATCACGCTAATATTAGTGAACATTCCATACTCTCTTTTAATATTAAATTCTGCCGTATAGCCTTTATAATATATTTTTGCATAAACATGATCTTCATAAACACTACAAGTTCCATAATCAAATGTATTTGACGGATGAGCCATATAGGCTAATAATTTCAATCCTTCGTTTTGAAAAAAAATAGATATTTTTGAAGTGTTCGGATTATTTATATTTAAGCCTTTCCAATACCATGGTGTTCCGTCAGAGCTTGGTGGCTCCAAAATATCTATAGAAGTTAAACCAACAGGTAATTTGTCAAACTTCCATGTAAAATGATATGTGTTATATGGAGTTAGGGTGTATTTTGTATCTAGCGAATAGTCAATAAATTCCCTTATATAATACTTTGTTGAATAATAATCATCTGCTCTTCTAATATACATTCCTGAATTTACCCAGAAAGTGTTAGATGATGTAGAGCAAGCTGAAATATTAACTATCGTGTAATAATCAGAAATGGTAATTTTATCTATTTTAAATGAAGTAGCATTTGTGTAACAGTATGGATCATATGTTACTTGCGAATATGATTCACAAGACAAGGCTAAATATAAAAAACAAACTATCGCTATTTTGAAAAACTGTTTATGCATAATTTGTTTGAAGTCAACAATTTTTGGAATAATTATTTTCATATAATTTACGGATTAAAGAATCTTCTTGTCGAGAATAGATTCGGATATATAACTAAATTTTACATTATATAGAACCAACCAAATTCTTCTTACTTTCATCTCAAAAAAGCATTATCATAAAGCTTAACCAATGTCATTTCCGTTAGAATAAAATCTACTTTCTTTTAATTTTCTCCATCATTTTAACGTATTCAAACTGCCCAGTTTCTCGTAGCCTGTTCTATCTTTGTTTAGCATAGCGTCCCGCTATTTCAAAGCTAGAAGGAAAGCTCTACTTTCCATTTCAACTCCGTTGTGTTTTACAAGCCAAAGGCTTGCTTTTAGCTTTGATGAAGCGGGACACTTCGCCAATCATTACATACGCTAAGCTCAACTAGGCAACTCACAGAACAATGCCATAGAGCGGACAAGCTTGACAGTATCTTAAGAATCCCTTTTGTCCATATTCAAAAGATCCTCATTGATTAAATCTTTTTGAAGTTCAATCATTTTTTGGCATATTAGCAAGCGGTTTGTATCTTTTTTGTTTAGAATCCATCCTTTTATCTCATCAAAATTCCAATTCAATTGAGCTTCAAATTTGAATTCGTTCTTTGAAAGACTCTCAATTAGGTCTAAAAATGAAGAATATTGCAAATCCTTTTCTATTGAATTGAAAAAGCAAAAGAGTAATGCTCCAAACCCAACGTTTAGAGGTTCAGTTGATTTTATTAATTTTTTTATCCATTCGCTCTTCTCAGGGTTTTCAAGTATAATAGCAATCTCAAAAGCTGAATAGTAGAATTCTTTTTTATCATTTAGTGATATTCTTTCATTTTCAATGATGCTAACACAAAAATCATATGCATCCAAAAAATTTTCAAGTTTACAGAGTATGATTAATTTATAGTTACAAGCTGCGATGAAAGTGTCACTGTTAATTTCGCTTTCTTTGAAACTTTCAATTACTTTTTCAAAATCATTTAAAGCCTGTAAATCTGTTCTGCTTTTATCTAATTGGTAGTAACATTTACCTCTTTCAAAAAACAACTGTGACTTATTTGAAAGATTGCAGCTATCTGAGTTAGAGCACTTATTTTCTGTCTTACACTCAAGGCTCATCTCAAAGTATTTTATAGCAGTTTCATATTCACCCTGCTTATACAATTTTTTCCCAATATCAATACAATTCTTATCTTCAAAAATATTTACACCAATAGGTTTATTTTGACTGTTAGCTTCAAAAGAGAAACCAGGCAAATCATCGAATACAGATTCTGATGAAAGATTAAAATACGTATCTAATTCTTTTCTAATTTTTCTTTTATCATCAGGATGAATGTAGATTGAGACTTCATTAATATTATCCTTGAATTTTGAAAGACCAAACATAAAAACACTATTCTGTTGAACAATCCGATTATTTAAACGTGTCGGTTTCCAAAGCCAAAAACGAGGCTCAAAAGATTTTTTCAAACCATTAAATTGAGCCCTTTTTTCTAGTAAAGAGTCGATTCTATCATCTGCTTTTATTTTTCGTATTGGATAAATATTGGTAAAGTTTTTTTCATTAAACAAATTGACAATAAAAATTCTACCATGCAATTTAGTTACAGGGTTCTTATGAATATCCGATTCGTCTATAAGTGTTTTTTCAACTTCATTTGTTAGCTCTTCCTCTTTCACTTCGCCCGATGCAAACCAAAGAGCAACTAAAAAATTAGTACTAAAATCGGTCAAACAAGTCGCACCACCGTGGTGTTGGACTTCTGCTAGCATCTCAAGATCTGAGAACTTCCCATTATTGTCATAACCAAGGTATCTTGCATTTTCAATGATTTGTTTGTGATAAATGATAAAATCTTTAAAATCATGTTTTTTACCAGTTATCTTATTTTGATTATCTAACCTTCTTTGGGCGCTTGATTTCAATTCCCAAATAGCACTTCTTTGACCTCTATAAATAAAATCACAATTTGTTTGGCTCTCTGTTTTTTCGAGTAAATAGTCAAAATATATAGAAACGATTGACCTATAATACTTATTGCTACATTTTGGACATAGAGGTAGTGTATCCATATTATCATATAAAGTCACCGACTGAGCACATTGAGTACAATAATAGGTTCCTTTCCCTGGTTTTTGACCTGTGATTGGCATAATATTTTCTGGTTTGATAAATATATTTTTCCGTGCCAGCAGAGTTTACAAAACCGCACCAACAAAGGGAATTTATATAAGTTAATTTATATTTTTTTTCACATATTCAATCAAATTATTTGAAACTTTTATAACTTTAGGATGAGATGTATTCATTATTGTAACGCTGGTATTAGTAGTCGCAACTATTAAAGCAAGAAAAGAGATAATGATTGAAAGTCTAGCAAGTGATCTACTACGTTTGTTGTGAGTAATAGTTATATAATCTTTAGGATCATAGATACCCTTAATATAAGACTTATAATCCTTACAAAAAAATGTACATTCTTTACTATGCAAACATTGATTATGCTGCCATGCATAACATTTTTCCCTTTTTCTAAATAGTCTCATATTCTTATTTTGTTTGTTGTGATGAATTTGTCTATTTTTTTCATCGACAGTTTGTATATTTTAGTGTTTTTATGAGTGTTTTTATAAGTGTCTTTTATAATATCAATTATTGAAGATTTTATTTGAGAATCCGAAAATTCATTAAAAAAAAGGGGGGAATTTTTTTTTAACAATCGTATCAAATTATATTTATGGTTTTTGCTGCTCAATTCTCCATTTAATCGAAATTTAAAACCATTTAATTTTATTTCATTAATGAAAGAATTTGTTTTTAATTGATACAAAATTTCTAAATGAAGTCTACTAACTTGTAATATATTTTTCATATTTTAGATACTTTAGTTGGTTCGTCAGGACTACCAAAGATTTCTATGTATTCATCCCATTTTGATAGATCGTTTAAATAGTATCTACCTTTTTCAGATATTTCATATTTTTCTTTATCACCAGTATTCTTGACTAAATCTAAAAGAGCATAATTTTTCTCAGAAAGCTTTTTTATAGTTGAAATGATATTTGTATTTGTTACACCACCACCAATCATATCATTAATTGATTTAATAAATTTTTCATTATCAATTTCAAATTGTTTTTTTAACGAATTTCTTGAAAACATCAGCAGAATATAATAACATATAGATTTATTAGTTTTTGCCGATCTTTCAATGTGGATATTTAAAACGTTATATTCTACATCCGGATTCTCAACACTGAAAAACAAATCACGAATGACATCCTTTTTAAGTCTCCACACACCACTTGAATTTTCTTCTAACTCACCTCCGTCAATAATAAATGAAATGCTTTTTTTTATAATCAAAAACATTCTTCTTAAATTATATCCCGTTACTTTTTGTAAAAAATGTTCAAACTCCTCATTAAATGGATAATCGATTTTATTAAACTCATTGATATCGTTAATTCCATGGGCTTTAAGCACTTTAAGCAAGGTGTTGTCAGCCCTATCCCAAAATGAGAAATAACCCATTAACTTTTTAAGTGCTTCTTTTACTGCAGAACTTTTATATACTTCATATTCTTTAAGAATTAAAAATATTTTACTATGAATTATTTCACGTATAGGTATTGGTGACAGTTTTAACGAAGTTGATTTATCAAAATTTCTAGTTGTTCTGTCATCTGAATTGGATAATTGAGCCCAAAGTCTTGGACGCATCGTTATACAAATACTAATTTTATCAGAGAAAATAAATTGGTTTAATTCATCAATTATATTCTTCCATTCATCTTCAACGTAGTCTAAGTCATCAATAAAAATTAATGGAATCAAATTTTGATTTTCCATTTCATCAAGATGGCGAGCTAAAGTATATATTGAATTACATATACCAGCATGTGAAGTTGTATCAATTTGTTCTTTAAGTGGATTTCCAATTGCATTAAAATATTTTAATAGTTCCTCTATGAATACAGTTAAATATGCATCTTTATTCTTTTTAATACTTCTAACATAAGATATATGTATCCCATTTGCGCTAAAATATTTTTTCTCGGCTATTAATCTTTCAATAAAAGTAGTTTTACCAACCCCTGCGACTCCTTCAATTAAGTAATTTATACCTATATTTTTATTTACTATTATAGTTTCTTTTAGTATCTCAATTTGTTTTGCTCTATGACCATCATAAAATAATTTTTTAAAAGCATCATCTTTCTCTATGACATCAAGTTTATCAACCAATCTATCAATTTCGCGAAAGATAACATTCCAGAATAATTCCATTTGATGTTTATTCATTCTTTCATCTTTATCTAAAATTCTCTCCATAGTAAATCTGTTTAAATAATTTAATCGCTATTATAAATTTCACAAAGCCATCTTCCCAATTTGATAAAAAAATGTAGAATATTTTTATTATTGCCTTATTCTGCCACAGCTATCAGCATCCAATGCACGTCAAACTCATCGGTTCTTTTGCTGCATTCCTTGCAAATAGGCGTTATATAGTTGCTATTATCACGTTGGTCAGACTTTCGGACATGTGCTCCAACCAAATTGGTGTTAGAACAACCTGATGTTCCGCAAACTATTTTTTTTATCTTTGAATGATTTTCCCAGTACCCTAACCAGGAATTGTAACCTTTTGGTTTATTGAATTTATTTGCTCCAACAATATTGCTAACTCTTGTCATTTATAGTTCTATTTTCCATTACTTGACCAAATTACTTTTTGAGATAAAGTTTCAGGTATGGATTTGCTTTTTGTTTGTAATTATCGGTGTTGGCCTTCCAACGGTCTACTGCCGGTAGTGAAATCGATTCATTGAATCGCTGTCCATTCCCTATTCTCCTGTTTAGCACCCCATCCAACAGATATATGGCGGTCATCGAATCATGCAATTTGTCATAGGGATTCGGCACGATACCACTATAGTATTTAAATGCCAAACCAAGTGCTTTCGCCTTTTCTATCATCCAAACTAAGGGTGCATCCGACAAACCGTGTTCCTTGTAACTTCCACCAACATCGGAATGTACGCCCGGAAACCATTTTTGCTCTATCTTTTGCCCGGCAGCAATGCCCGAATCGGTTTGACTCCACAGGGTTGCTTCGAAAGGAACACGATGCTCATCGATTGCTACTGCATGAAATGCATTCTCAATCATGCCACTCAATTGAACATCGTGAAACTCACATTGAAGCACCTCTTTGTTTATTTCTTTGAATATTTTACCGGGTAATCCAAGCGCACCTACGGTATCCCACACACCTACAAATTTGATTTTCCCGGGTGGGTAGCAATTATTTTTTCTGAAATTGATCGACTCTTGGGCCCAGGGCTGCGATTTGTCGTCGCGACGGCGATAAAGATCAAATGCTTCATCGATTAACTTGTCTGCAGGTGACTTAAGAATGCCACAATTGTAGATAAATCCGGCTACACTACGGGCAGTATAAGCTCCACGGCTAAATCCGAGCAGATAGATTTCATCGCCGGGCTCGTACTGTTCAACAATAAATTTATAGGCATCTTTTATATTCTTATTGATGCCGGCACCGATTAATCCTCCTGTAATTTTGTCGAACCAATCGCCGGTTCCCACTCCGGGATCATAAAAATACTTTTGAACAATATTCTGTTGATCCACATTGGCAATTAGATCATGAAAAACAGATACATTTGTTGGTGTTGGCATACCATCCACTTTCTCGTCGAGTTTGTTCCATGTCCCGTCTGAACAAGTAATGATTCTTTTCATAATAATCTTGTTGTTTCTTTATGGAATTATTGTAGCATTTTTATAGTTTTCCTGTTAGAACTTTTAGGATATGCTCTGGATACATTGTTTTGAGAGTAATCGGCAAGTAAGTTTTGAGGACTTACTTGCCAATTGTGGACTAGTCAATTCACTATCACCAACCCCAAACAAAAACAAACACATAGCAGGTAATATTGGTAGTGAGAAAAAACGTTACGGAATAACGAAAATTAAACTTTAGCAGACTGATAAATCAATTGTTTCAATAATTTGGTCATTCTTTCAAAAGATAAATTTGAATTATTTTCGTATGGTTTCGGAAGAGCGAGAATAGCTTGTTCCCCAAATGTCTAATTAGTTTTTCGGTGGAAGCGGTACGTCAGGATCTCTAGTTCCACCTGTGGAAGTTCCCGATTTAGAATCGGGTTCATTAACCGAAGGGATGAAAAAATCAAATTCTCTTTCTGAAGGAATCTGATTGTTGGCATTGATAAATTCTTTTGCTTTCATGCTTATAAACTTTAAATGAGTTTGTGATAATTAAACTATTTTGTGATAATCACGAAGGCAAAGTAAAAGTATTTACAACAGATATTTTCAGAAAATTCAATATTTATTTTATGTACAACTGTGTTAATGTTAAATATCAACACGCTAAAAAACAGGTCATTAGCTAGCCGTAAAAAAGTAGTACTTATATCGATGGAAAAATGGGAGAGAAAGCCTAAAAAAACAATTACAATTTGCTGAGTGCTTCGGGGAGTTTTTCGTTGTTTTCTATTTTAAGCTTCTTGCGTAATCTGCCACGAAGTGTATTTACCGAGTTTAATTGCAGATTCAATATTACTGCAATCATTCCGCTGGTAAAGCCTGCAAGTAACATGCAACATATATAAACGTCGCGCTCATTAAGCTGAAGTTCCAAATGTTCTTTATATAATCGTTCCGATATATTATTGTATTTACAGTCGATATATAATATTATTTGCTTACGTATGTTTTGGTCATCAATACGTGCCTGTATATCCATATTTCCTTTTCCTGCTCCCAGTCTGTATTGTTCAATAAACAATAATAGTTGCTGTTGTATATCATTTTTCATCTGCAGTAGCTTATTGTTTTCGGTGGCTTGCTGTAATAAGTCCTTTTCTTTATCGTTGAGCTGCCGTACAATTTCGAGTTGTCGTTCTAATAACTCGTTGTTTGCAGTGGCTTGCTGCAACAAATCTATTTCTTTTTCATTGAGTTCGCGCTCCATTTCCAATTTTCGCTTGTGGATGCGCAAACTCCAGTACATAAATCCAATAATCCCAATGCTTACCAGCAGAGATATTATGAGGATAATGGTCGTTTTGCGGGCACTCTCAATTTTCAACCGATTGTTCTGATCGTTCAGTTTGTCATACATAAACCTGCGTTCCATGCCAGCAAAGCTGGTTTTTAAACTGTGGGTGTAGAATGAATCTTTAGCTAGCAGTAACTGATTGGCGTAAAACAAGGCTTGTTGTGTGTTTTTTTGTTTTTCGCATATTTGTTTTCGCAGTGTGTAGTAGCCAACGTTCATATTCTTCGGTGTTTTTACTTTTCGGATAAAATATTCAGCCGAATCGACTTTACCCATGAGCATGTAAATATTGCTAATTAGATACCATTGGTTTTCGTCAAAGATATGATTCCCAGTTTTAGGAGCTTTCATATAATACTCCAATGCTTTGCGGTAGTTATTTAGATGTATTTCGCAGTTGCCTAGACTTTTGTATATAGGCGAAAACAGTTTCTTTGCATTAATTAATTTAGCTATTTTTTCGGCATAAAGCAGATAATGTTTACTACTGTCCGGGATATTTACAGTTGAATACTGCAGACCAATTGTTATCGACGCAAGGCAAACATTGAATTTATCATTTGCTTTTGCAAATTCCTGCAGTCCTTTCTTGTTTTGCAGAATACAGCTATCAAATTGTTCTTGAACTTTGTACATGTCTGCTTTATCGCAATGAATAAGTGCTCTAAGTTTATGGTTGGTTGCTAGCTCAGCAAACCCCTGTGCCCTAAGCAATGCAGCAGCTTGCGTTTCAATATTTCCGCGATTCTTTGCGCAACGTGAACTATAAAGCCAAGCACTTCCGGCACGGTCGGGATTTTCTTTGCCGTAGAATTGGGTAGCGATAGTAATGATAGAATCGGAAGTAATGTAAATTTCATTCCGGTCGTAGGCTTGACTAAGAAGGAGCGAATATAAAGCCTTTTCGGATGAATGAATAAATTGTGCGGGATGAATGGTTTGCAGTAGTTTTAGAGCAGAGTCGGGATGCTGCGCCATCATTTGCTCTGCTTGATCCAGTTTATCTGAATTTGGCGTACAACCAGATATACTTAAACAAAGAAAGACAAGAAATAAACAACGTACAAATTGACTCATAGTATTGACATAATTTTGATAATGCAAATTTATAGATTATTTTCATTTTTTTTTAATAATGAGAAAAAAACTTTTTTGGATGATTGCACTACACACACACTACCAACTTACAAGTCAATAGTGTGTTTCCTTAATTATTTCAGATAGTTTATGCGAAGCATTATTCTCAATAACTTTTGCTTTGATTCACTTTTTAATAATTTACACAAGCTGTTTTTCTTTTTTTTTGCATGTTTGGTAACGACCGAGGCTATGGGTAGTATGTCATAAATCACTTATAAGCTGACTAAAGCAATATGAGACATAAACATCTATACTATCTTATTTCTTCACCAAATGGCTCAATTCCGGATTATTCCTGATGCGTTCCATCTCGTCCACGATTATCTGGGCAACTTCTTGCTTGATTCTGTTGTAGTTTTTGTCAATTTCATGTTTTAGCGTATCGTTGCCATTGCCGTCAACAAAGGATGCAATTTCAGGAATCATTTTGTAAGCTTTTGTTTCGGCGGCTACTTTGGCATTATCAACTACTATTTCCGCATGGAAGATTTTTTGCTCAATGCGTTCCTCGAAATTATCAGAGACAGCACCCACAAAAACTCCTTGAGTCAGGTTGCTAATCTTTGAAGCCGGAATAAGACTGTCCATTTGAGTGCTTAATGAAGTGGATTTATCCTGACGGTTGATAGTCATGGATTGGCGAAGTTGTAGCACTTTCCCAAAACGGTCTGACAGGTTCTTGGCTGTTTCACCCACTACTTGTCCGCTAAAAATATTCCCAACCGTATTTTGAATGACTTTGGCTTCCTTGTCGCCGTAATCCCGATTAAGTTGGCTATAATCCTGAAATCCCAGGCAAACAGCCACTTTGTTGCTACGGGCTGTAGCAATCAGGTTATCCAACCCACGAAAATAAATAGTCGGTAACTCATCAATAATAACGGAACTTTTGAGTTGTCCTTTCTTGTTGATAAGCTTTACAATACGACTATTATACAATCCAAGTGCCGCCGAATAAATACTTTGTCGGTCGGGGTTATTTCCCACACAAAGGATTTTGGGTGCTTCGGGGTTATTGATATCGAGAGTGAAATCATCACCGGTCATTACCCAATAGAGTTGTGGAGAAATCATACGGGACAGTGGAATCTTGGCAGATGCAATTTGTCCCTGAAGCTGATCTTGCGCTCCTCCCTCCCAAGCATCCATAAACGGTGACAGGTAATTTTCGAGGTCGGTATATGAAGTCAGAATAGTAAAAGTATCGGAATACTTTTTATTTAGAAATTCAATGGCATGGGGAAAGGTGCAATACTTTCCGTCCTTATAGATTTTCAAATACCAAATAATGGCAGCCAACAGAATAATTGGCGATTCGACAAAGAAGTCGCCTTGTTTCTGTATCCAACTGCGGTTTAGGTTCAGCATAATGGTATATGCACTTTCGTAAGCATCGCTAATGTCTGTCATAAATGTAGGGTTAATAGGATTGCAGCGGTGGCTTTTTCTAGGATTATCGAAATTGATGACATAAAACTTGGGAGCTACTTTGTATTTATCACGATGTTTCAGCAAATGATTGTACGCAATAGTCGATAAATCGTCGAACTTAAAATCATAGATATACATGGCAAAGCCTTTCTCTATTTGTTGCTTGATAAAATTATTGACTACCGCATAAGATTTACCACTACCGGGTGTGCCCAGCACAATGGTGGCTCGAAACGGATTGACGATGTTTATCCAACCATCCCATTGCTTTTTCTTGTACCAGAATTTGGTAGGTAGGTTAACGGAATACTCGTTCTCCATTAATCTTGTTTCCTGCATAAAGCTTTCATTTTCGTTATTGAACACATCGTCCATCAGGCTATTTTTCAACAATCGACTCATATACAAACCAGCCATCATCATACAAATATAGCCAATGGTCAGGGTTGAAATATAAAAAGCCACGTTTGCCAGTATGGGTAATGGCAAAGAAAGTATCCACCAATTCAGAAAGAACAGTTGAGTTCCAATAATTAGCAGAACACTGATTTTAGTCCAGGAGATTTTCTCTTCTTTCACACCTTTAGTGCCCAAGCAAGACAACTCCAGAAAAACTGCTGCGAACAACTTTGTCCAGAGGATAGAGGAAAACAATCCTCCAGTTCGCTGGAAACCCAATAGGATTTTGTTCAAGGTTTCGAGAGTCAAGTTCCACTGCTGGAAAGCTTCATAACAGTACCAGTAAATATTTATCAGTACGAATAGTATACTGATGGCTCGCATAAATTCCATGACTTTTGCTAAGCCTCTTAAATCATCTTCTTGTTGCATAATGTTTTAGTTTTATAGTTTGAATTCGTTTGTTTCTAGTTAATTTAATTGTCAATTTTCAATGTTTTTATCATGTTGGCTTCTTGCGCTTTTTATTCATTCTCATTCTTCGGATAAAGGCTTCTTCCTCCGAATCAGTTCCGCTGTTGGTCTCCATACTGAAGATATTGAGAGATTCATTGGAATTATCGATATCGTGCTGACATTTGAAATCAGGCTCGTCAGTGTGTACGACATAATTATTTGCATGTTGCTGTTGTTGACTGTTATTATCCTCTTTAGTTGAAGTGAAAAGCTCATTAAAGACATTTGCCGAAAACTCTTTGCCCAATCGTGAGCCATTAAGCACACATTTATTTTGTTGGTCAATAAACGTTACTCCATAAATACGTCCGGCATCATTCTGTCGGAATACGACATTGATACCATTAGCAACCAGTTGCTTTTCAAAATCAGTTCTATTTACGGGTGATTTCATAGCTTTTATCAGTACGGTTTTGCATCGGTCTTTCAATCGTTTTTGCTTTATGATTTCGCATGATTGAAGCATTCGTTGCTGCAATGCTTCATATCCAACTGACTTACCAAACAGTGAAGATTTGAAAGCTTTTCCAATCCGTTCTCCTTTGTCATCTATTGCCGAATACACCAAGCCGTTATACATCTTATCTGCTGTTCCACCTTTGATTTCTTCGACTGTAATCTTGTACATTGACAATAAAGCTTTGTATTCACCCATGCTCTGAAAATGATAGAATTTTACCAACGGACGAATAACTCCTGCTATCTTATTTTTCAAATTATTTTCGCCATACGCAATTCCTTTTATGGATAGTTCAGGTTGCTTTTCTTTCTTATCTGCCGGTATCAAATGATACTTTTGTTCTATATTCCGACAAATCTCCATCGATTTACGGTATTCAAAATTGTGATCCAACTTCTTTCCGTTCTCGTCTACCCGAACCGATACGATATGGAGGTGATGGCGATCAATGTCCTCATGCTTATACACAATAAAAGGTTGATTGCCATACCCCAGTTTTTCCATATACTCCTGCGCTATGTCTGAAAGTTGGTTATCCGTCAAAACATCTTTCGGGTCAGGATTCAATGAAATATGCAAAATTGGGCTTTCCGTCTTTTGATTGGCTGCCAGATAAGGTTCAAACGAACGCATACAGATACCTACCGTATAATGATCATCCCGAGGTTCTATTATCCGGTTGGTAAGAATTACTTCCCCTTGATGCTCATCTACCTTGGTTTGATTATATGCCAATGCTCCAAAAATGGAAGTACCCGAACTTATTTTTGCAACCATTTTTGATTATCATTTCAAATTGGCATTACTTTTTTCTGATTCTGCATATGCCGAACCGTATATTTTTACTTCAAGTTTTTCTGTCATATCCATAATCTGGCGATTCAACAGGACCAGTTCAATGGTTGCTTTTTCCAGTTTAGCCAGATAATACAGAGCCTTTTTCTCCTCAAAAGCAAATTTAATGGACTTCACAGCTTGGTTGTAATTGATCCCAATGGCGCGGAACTGTGAGTGAAAAGTTGTCAATCGCATATAGTAATCCATTACCCCTTTATCCAGTTTGACTACCCGAATGGCTTTATCGAAAATGCAAGCGGTGATAAAATGTGCTTTTACTTTCATTCCTGACTCATCAAAGTGACCTAAAAATGCAGCTTGTTCCACCGCATTGAAACTTATGGAGTAACGAAATATGGCTGGATCACTCTTTTGAGTCCTCCCTACTTTGGTTTTTCGAGGCACTTTTTTCACTTCTGTACTCATATCGTTTGAATTTTACTTTTGAGCTATTTGCTCCTTAATCTTTCTTAAAAAGCACCGACTTCGGAGTGTGCTTTATCCCCCTGAAAGGGCAAGTCATTTTGAGCAGCTGAAAGAATTTCAAGCAGCTCAAAATACAACTTGCCATTTGCTAAGTGCAAATACGATTAGCATTATTAACTGCACAGATAGCATATTGATTTTCCTTCCTTCAAGACATGGCAAAAGTAGTTTCCGTTTTTGGACTGAGCTATAGATGGTTATAAGACAATGTAGGACTGCGTGTGCCAAACGAAGACAGTTTAAAAAAGGGATTGATTTAATGATTTCATTTGCCGACGATATTGATTTTCAACACACATGTCAGCAATTCATTTGGAGTGGTGAATGAAAATTAAAAAGTTGAATGAGTGGTTGGGTGAATGGATAGCTGATTGAATAATTGATTGGATAATTGAATGAATTATAAACTGAGTTTCAAAAAATATTGTCAGCAACTCAACAAACAATATTATCAACAGTTCAACACAAAATATTTTCAACTAGTCAACATAAAATATTGCCAACACTTCAAAAAATCAACAATAAATATTTTCAATCAATAATATTAATTGTCAAGGAGTCACCATAAGATATGGCTGACAAGAATTATCAAAACAATGCTGTCATAAAATATTGACAATAGAATGACTGGCAATTAACCAAACAACTAATCATGATTAAAAGAACTTAAGACATATATCACAACAACAACAACAACAACAACAACAACAACTCATCAACAAATATTTTAAAATAAAAAAATGATTGACATGAAGAAAAAAACCTTGTTCGTTGCCTTTTCTACCCAAAAGGGTGGAGTCGGTAAAACCACTTTCACCGTATTGGCGGCGAGTTACCTACATTACCTCAAAGGGTATAATGTGGCAGTATTGGATTGTGATTTTCCGCAATACAGCATCAATGCCATGCGAAAACGAGATATGCAGCAAGTGGAGGCAGATGACTATTACAAGCTAATGGCCTATAACCAATTCAAGCAATTGAATAGAAAAGCGTATCCAATTATTTGCAGTTCGCCCGAGGATGCCATCGCCTCAGCCAACAGTTTTTTAGCTGCATCAGACATCGAATTTGATTTGGTATTGTTCGACCTACCCGGGACTATGAATAGTGTCGGAATTTTACAGTCGCTGGCAAACATGGATTATATTTTTACCCCCATTATTGCGGATCGGTTGGTGTTGGAGAGTTCCCTTTCATTCGCTCTATCCATCAATGAATTGTTGGTCGGGAATGCATCCTTGCGACTGAAAGAGCTTCACCTTTTTTGGAATCAGGTCGATGGTCGTGAAAAGACCGATTTGTATGAAATCTACGAAAAATCCATCCACGAATTTGGAATCCCATTACTTCGAACTTTTATTCCCGATACCAAACGATACAACAAGGAATTATCCGGTAGTCGAAAATCAGTGTTTCGTTCCACCCTATTTCCTGCCGATAAGCGATTGATCAAAGGCAGTCATCTGGAAGAATTATTAATCGAAATCGTTCACATCATCAAATTATAAACACCATGGCAAAGCAAACAACCATCCCAAAAGTGGATGAAGATTTTATGCGGGAAGTTATTTCACAAGGCTTTCCAATGAAAAAAGAGTCTTTAAAAGGAAAAGACATTTCGGTAATTATCAATGAGGATAAACCAGCAGTCAAAACACGTAAAACAAGAGATACCCCGAAGCGAAAACAAATAGAGCAAACGGAATATCTGGAAACCTATTTTGAGAAAGTAAATCTTACGAACCGACAGCAGATCAGCATTTCCAGAGAAACCCACTTGACCCTTTTCAGTCTCGTTAGCATGATAGGTGGACACGGAGCTACCATCAGCAGCTATATCGAAAATATTATCCTACAGCATCTTGAAAGTTACAAAGAAGAACTCAAAGATATGTATGAAACCCAATGTAAAAAACCTATACTATAATGATAAATCTATTGATCATATCTGCCCTTTTGTATCTCGTTTGGGTACTAATCTATTTGCAACGTAACCGAATTCGAAAATTGCTGTTCCCGAAAACAAAATTACCTTCCACAATTTCACCAATTGAGCACATTGATGACGATGTAATGGGTAAAACTAAAACGCAATTGAGCCACGTTGCGACAAACGAGGACTCCTTAGGACAGATTGAAAAACCGGTTGAAATCGTCCCTACATTTGCGGTATCCAATGAAATATTGAAGTCGGCAAGGATGGCTGACAATGAATTAGACAGCGCATTTTCCGACTCTCCCGAACCAATGGATTTAGACATTGAATGTGGATACAACGAAGCCGAATCGCTGGAGGAAGAAGACTTGAGTTGCTTTGTGGAGGATGAAGCTACTGAACCTGCTACCGGCATTGAGTATGATGAGATGGAAAATCTTGTTCAGGTAATGCAACAAAGCGGGTCTTCAACGGAAGCTGAACTCATTGCTGTGAATACAATTCATGAGCTGAATCAAACAGAAATTTTTCAACTTATGGTCGCACAGATTGATGGAGGTAAAGAACGTGTAACCAACATGCTGAACAAGTATAGTTCAGATTCTTTTGAAACAAAACCAATGATTCCCGAAACCAGCAATGCTGATTTTGAAAAATTCGAGATAAACAATTTTTTATAAGCAACGAATGAATTCAGGAATATCGATTCTTTATAATAGAACAAGGGTAAAAATTGAGTTTTCTTGTAACAAAACAAGGGTAAAAAACGAAATCCCAATAAAAGGAAAAAGATTACTTCCAATTTTAAAAAATCATTTTATGACTAACAAAAAAGTATTTCTAACGACAGCAAGCCTACTTGCTGCTTATGTTTCAATTCAAGCGCAAGGCAATGGTTCGGGCGGCATCACGGAAGCCACCACCATGATTACATCCTATTTTGAACCTGCCACCAAGTTGGTATATGCCATCGGGGCGGTTATCGGTTTGATAGGTGGCGTGAAAGTGTATGGCAAGTTTTCATCGGGCGACCCCGACACCAGCAAAACGGCGGCATCGTGGTTCGGTGCCTGC
>Ga0302213_1000784_pt1 | contig 16710 bp, 8 predicted proteins | sample II_Fen_N1_2_FD_194583 | JGI IMG/M metagenome (GOLD analysis project Ga0302213, IMG submission 194583) | Peat permafrost microbial communities from Stordalen Mire near Abisko, Sweden - II_Fen_N1_1 | ecosystem: Environmental > Terrestrial > Soil > Wetlands > Permafrost | place: Sweden: Abisko... | reverse complement strand
TGGAAGATAAAACTCTGATTACACTTTATTATACGGATGGAAAATCAATTGCCGAAATAGCCGGTATGTTGGAGCTAACAACAGACAATGTAAAGATTAAACTTTTCAGGGTGCGAAAGAAAATCTTCGTTTTAATGACTAAATAGAATAGTATGAATCAAGATAAAGCAATCATCAAAGTAGTAAGATCACAGGCAGGTACTTCCCTTTCTGCCGGTTTCAATTCAGGAATGATGAACCTGATACAACATGCTGTGGTGAAAAGGAAAAGACGGATGTATATTGGAACTTTATGCCTGATATCAACCGTTTCATTAGGCCTGATATCGATGGCTGTGTATCTGTTGCGGGATTATCTGCAAGAGAATTTCACTTTTCAGATGCCTTCGCTTACTTCCCTGTTAGAATCTGTTTCTAAGTACGGATTTGGTTTTTATATCGCATTTCTGACCATTATCCTTATAGCCCTTGATCATTATTTCAGAAGTATGTGGCAAAAACATAAAACTGATAAGTTCAGACAGTACAATACATAGTTCAATGAACAGATTCGTTGAAAGGCGGAATTTTAACCGAATAAGTTCGTTTTGTTCGTTATATTATTCATTCCTCATTAAATGAGTAGAGCACAACTCCCCGGAATACAGTGCATTCCTGTAGTTTTGGATGCTAAGGAAGTTGGAATTATTTCATTGTAAATTTATCTGCAAACCAAAAAACTTTGTACCGGAACTAAGGATTTTTTGCTGGATCACCATGGGCTGCCGCATTTTTAAGCCATTAAGTGAATTAAAAATGATTGATCCAAAATTTTTCACACAACAAATAATACTTTTTTAATTACATTTGCACTCTTAAATCTAAATTCTGATGGTGAACAAAAGTTGATTCCTTCCCAAAAGGGGAAATAACCAACTGAGCAACTATCCGGGTAAAACAATTACATCTGAAACAGCTTAGAGCAAAATATACCCGACTGTCTATGAAAAATACATACTCTTTTTCCAAACATTCCCTTACTTTATTAGCCCTCGTTTTTATCAATCTGTCCATCATCGCCCAGTCGGGCATTTATGTAGGCGGCCATTTCAGGCGTCAACGAACCATAACGGTACCCACTCTCAAAACATCCGGTTTTACATATGTCATCCTCTTTAATATCCAGGTAGAAACAAACGGCGACCTGACCATGGATAGCGAGAAATTGTGTTCAAACGGAGTGTATACCTTCAATGCTACCCAGCCGAATTATATTGCCGATGTGACTTCATTAAAGTCGGGCCTGACTTCCGTCAGGAGGGTAGAACACTGTATCGGAGGATGGACATCAACGTCCTATAACAATATCAAGGCACTTATCACAGCCCAGGGTACCGGTACTTCCAGCATATTGTATAAAAACTTCCAGGCATTAAAACTTGCCATTCCGGCCATCGATGCCATCAATAACGATGACGAGTCGGCATATGATGTTACTACAGCCACAGCATTTTCGGTTATGTTGTTTGATCTCGGTTACAAGACAACCCTGGCTCCGTATATGAATAAGCCCTTTTGGCAGAGTGTGGCTTCCAATGTCAATAAAGTGCGTCCGGGGGCTGTGGACCGAATTGATTTGCAGATTTATGAAGGAGGTGCCGGTAATAATCCTAAGGATTGGGACTTTAATATTCCGCTTAGTGTGGGCATGCTCCACTTTAATCCTTCAACAACCATTACTTCTACTATGACAGGATGGAAAGCTAACTCGACGGCTACGTCCGGATTCCTGTGGGTGTATAATGACAATGACTTTAACCTGCCGACTTATGCGGCTGCCATTACGAAAGTCTTTGGTGGCGGTGATGTGGTGAATTCAGATCCCATGAAACCTTGTATGACTGCCTTTACCGAACCAGCTTACCAGGGGACACATGTTAATTTCGATAAAGGGAGTTATAAAATTGCAGGAATCAGTGCCCAGCATTTCCCTGATAAATCGATTTCATCCGTAAAACTGGCACCGGGTTTTAAGGCACTGCTTTACAAAACAACTAATTTAACCGGATTAGCAGTCACCTTGACTGAGAATTCACCTGCCCTGGCTACCTTTGGAATCAATGACTCGATCAGCTCCTGGGTTGTACGGGCTAACGGGGATGTCTCCTATTCGGGTAAAACTGTCTATTTGAGAAACAGAAAAAGCGGTTTATATATGGGCGTTTCAGGTGAAAGCATCAGCCAGGGCACCAATATTCAACAACAACCCTATACCGGAAAGGAAGATCAGAAATGGGTGTTAGCCAACGTGGGCGATGGTGCCTATAGGTTGTTGAACCGAAAAAGTAAGATCGCTATTCAGGTACGTAACTCCGGCATGGAGGATGGGGCTATAGTTGAACAACTCACCTATGCAGGCTCCGATAATCAGAAATTTATCATCGTTCAGAATGGAACTTCAGGGTATTTCAAATTGATACCTATTCACAGTATCAAATACATTAAACCATCCGACGACCAGATAAATGCCAATATTGTACAAGGCGGTCTTTTCACAGATACCGATACCGACTGGGAACTTATCTCCATGTTTACGGTGATGAAACCTCAGGCAGTTTTATATCCCGATTGTTTGTTTGCGGGCCAGGGAGTAAACTTTGAGGCGGGCAGTTATCCCGCAGCAACCCTGACTTTATTCGGAATAAACGACAACACACTGTCTTCTGTTAAGGTAACACAGGGATTTATGGCTACACTCTTTGACGGGGATAATTATACAGGTAGCTCTTTGTCATTAACCGAAAACAACGATTGCCTGTCAGGCATTCCGTTTGATAACCTGACAACCTCCCTTGTTGTGAAGCCAACTGGAACTGCCGGAAAGGATGGATCCTACTATTTACAAAACAGGAACAGCCTGTTGTATATGGGAATTTCTTCCGGCAGTGAGAGTGAAGTCGCCGGTGCGGTTCAGAGTGTTTTTTCTGGTAATGATTCACAACGTTGGGTACTTACCGGTTTCGGGGATGGCGTCTATAAACTGATCAACAGGAAGAGCGGATTGGCAGCAACTGTTTCGAAAGATAGCATTTCCTCCATCAGGCAGCTGGCTTTCTCTAACCTTGACAATCAAAAATTCGTACTCTTTCCCGGAACAGCCCCCGATTATTTTAAACTTATAGCTGTGCAGAGTGGAAATGTAATGGATGTGAACGGTGTCGGTATCCCTGAAGGGGCAGTACTGCAACAAAACATCAATCAGAATCAGCTATCTGCGGAATGGAAACTTATCCCAGCTTCGGAGACCGGAATCATTGATCCTGCTGTTCATGATGTGCAAAGTATTTACCCGAATCCGGCTACCGATTATTTGTTTGTCAATCCCGGACATTACACGATTACCGGGATACGTATCATGGATCTGCAGGGAAATCTGTTGAGTGAGTTCGTTCAACGATCGAATAAAGTCAGTGTCTCAGCGCTGCATCCCGGCATGTATCTGATCAATGTGCTCGTAGAAGGCAATGAATGTCCGATCATACTGAAATTTATTAAAAGCAGATAATTTTTCGCACTATCGTTATTTAGAATGTAAAATAGGTAGATTGCACCTTACTGACTTTCCGGTCAATATGGTGCAATCTGCTTTCAGGTTGGCTTATAGCTGTAAGTGGAGGCGATTTTTTTTATCTCCGGATGATCCTTACACCAACCTGTAAAAGACTTTTTGAGTGTATCCAGAAATACAGGCATTTCCTGGGCACCATTCACGGCATATTGACGGTTAAAAACAAAAAACGGAACACCGTGTATCCCAAGCTGGCTTGCTTCGGTAATATCCTTTTGTACCTGAGTGTCATATGTTTTATTTTCAATTGCCTGTTCGAGCCCATCAATGTTCAGCCCGGTCTCTTTAGCCAGTAAAACAAGGACAGGAATTTCATCAATATTCTTACCCTCTGTAAAATAAGCTTTAAACAACTGTTCTTCTATTTCATTTTGTTTTCCCTGGTTTTTGGCAAAATGGATCAGATTCTGTGCCTTATAACTGTTGGCAACAACAATTTTATCAAAATTGTATTCCAGCCCCATGGCTTTTCCTGTCAGGGTAAACCTGTCATTCATTTTTACGGCTTGTTCAATGGGATACCCTTTTATTTCGGCCAGATACTGATTGATGCTGATCGTAGTGTCGGTCACCAACCGCGGATTTAGCTGAAAGCTCTTCCATTCCACTTCTATATTGTCTCTGTCTGCAAATTGAGCCAACGCTTTTTCAAATGTATGCTTGCCCAGATAACAATACGGACATACCACATCGCTCCATATTTCAACTTTCATTTTCATATCGCTTTTTATTTACCAGTATAAACAACCCGTTGGATTCAAAGTTCAGATGGATGGATCATCACATTAGTAAAACCAATACCATAGGAATAATAAACCGAATCAAGATGACGTCTATAAATTCTGTTATTTATAATCTCCACCTTTCCTCCACTTTTCGTTCACCTTTTGTCCGCCTCCGGTTTGGATATAATCAATATATAATCAATAAATAATCAATAAGTAATCAATTTAAAAGTAAACTTTATTTAGGTATTAATTATTAATTACTAAGCTATTAGCTAAAACTTAAGTTGTTATTTTTTTATTGTTAACCGGATGCGGACGAAAGGTGGAGGAAAGGTGAAGGAAAGCCGGATGGGAAGAGTTTGAAGAGTTTGAAGAGTTTGAAGGGTTTGAAAAGTTTGAAGAGTTTGAAGAGTTTGAAGGGTTTGAAGGGTTTGAAGGGTTTGAAGAGTTTGAAGAGTTTGAAGAGTTTGAAGGGTTTGAAGAGTTTGAAGGGTTTGAAGGGTTTGAAGGGTTTGAAGGGTTTGAAGAGTTTGAAGAGTTTGAAGAGTTTGAAGGGTTTGAAGAGTTTGAAGGGTTTGAAGGGTTTAAAGTTCCGCGTTCCGTGTTCCGTGTTTTGTGTTTCGTGTTTTGTGTTAATTAAAAGTAATCCACCAACTTTTAATAGTATACAGATTGTTTATTCCCGGACAGTGGGAATGCGATCCTCATTTTAGTATACCGGGAAGGGGACACAAAATCGTTTTTTTTATCACAAAATGATGTTGATTTTTTTCTTTTGAAACTGTAAGATTTTACTTCTCGCAATATGGAAATCAGAAGGCCCTAAAATAAGAAATTATATTTAAAAGGAAAGTTTCAGAATGAATACTTCGGGCAGTTCACTTAAACAACAATTTAGTTAGCATTCATTTTTATGGATTTAAGGAGATATTTAATTGTCCCTATAACTTATTTTATTTATGAAATTAAGCTTTATGATAAAATTATTAACCTCCTGTTAAAAACCTGTGAATTATATAATTTAAAAATGAAATTATGTAACTCGGTACAGAATTATTGAAAGTAACTTTGTTTAAGTAAGTCGTTATTGATGAAAAGAATAAAACGTATTTAACGCGTTATTTAGAATCGGAGCTTCCAAAAAAAACAATGCTACTTGCAGTCTGAGAAGTTAGATGGAGTGGGTACTTAATTTAATGTTCTGAAGTAAAAACAAAATAAAATGAATATATTTGTACATCTAAATGATACTTCGAAAAGCTCATACTATTGATAATGAACGGATAAAATCTGTAAGAATTAAAAAATAGGTTAGCGAAAGTATGTTTACAAAAAATGTATGATTGAAAATGACAATGAGTATATTTTAGAATTACAGAATGATTCAAATGATGCATTTGAATATCTGTATCATACCTATGCTCCCCGTTTATACGGGTTTGTGCACCATTTGACGAAATCGAAGGACCTTGCCGATGAAGTAGTTCAGGAGACTTTTATCAAGATCTGGGAAAACAGGGCATATATCCGTGTGGATTATTCTTTTAAATCGTATTTGTTTATGATTGCCCGGAATCATGTGTTGAATATATTCAGGAAACAATCATTGATCCATCATCTTGAAGAAAGTGATGTGTTGGAAAACAGCCTGACATTCAGTGAGAATAATACTGAGAAACTCGCAGAACTGAATGAATTGAAAGAGTATATTGAAAAGGCAAAGTCGCATCTGTCTCCCCGCCAACGGGAGATATTTGAGCTCAGCAAAGAAAAAGGCCTCTCCAATCAGGAGATTGCCGACACATTAAAAATTACCAATCAAACCGTTAAAAACCAACTCTCTGCATCGTTACACAGCATGCAATCCTATTTTGATACCCGAATGTGGGCACTGCTTCCCCTGCTTTATTTTTACATCAATAAAAATACTGATTTCTGAAACTTCCCTCTTGTTTAAGGTAATTATTTTCTTAATTATCCATCCATCTGATATTAAAAAGCGGCTTACGTGTCAATATGTGTTGTACAACATGTATTTAATATGGTACGTTTTTCCTCCTGAATTGTATTAGCTTTTGATTTATTCGGAACAGGTAAAAGGTCAGTTGTACCTGATGTTGTTCCGAATCAGTCAAAGTTAATTCTTATAAACCAATTTATCTAATTTAATTTTTATGAAAAAAGTTACTTCTTTCGTTTTTGCAACACTGTTAAGTGTTATGTTCGTTTCGGCAACTCCTACAACGGGTCTCCAATTCTCCGGTGCTGCTGCAAGTTTCATTGATCTTGGTGTTCAGCCTGCATTTTCTCCTGCACAGTTTACTATTGAAGTATGGGTTAATTTTCAAGACTTGAAAGATTCATACATTTTTGATAATGAGAATTGGGGTACAGGTGCTGAAGGCTTCGTATTACACAATACGAATTCTAAAATTGATATCCTTATCGGATCGGGTAACAGGTTTAATTTGACAAGTAAAAATGTTATTCAAATAAATACATGGAATCATATTGTAGCCACTTATTCCGGTACTGAATTAAAATTATATATCAATGGAGTGTTGGATGGAACTCTGGCAGTCACGGCTCCTATGGTTGCTTCTACCAGTAAACTTCGCATTGGAGAAGGTTCCGTTTGGGGTGACAGACGATTTATCGGACAAATGAGTGATCTTCGATTTTTAAATGTAGTGAGGACAGAAGCTGAGATTTCCGCAGACATGACTTCGACACTTACAGGTAATGAATCAGGACTTGTTGCAGGATGGAAAATGAATGAAGGTGCAGGAACTACATCAGTTGATATTACCGGTAATTATAACCTGACTATACCGGCTGAAGTTGCATGGTTTGGCCTTGCAGCTGGTGTAAATACGGTTTATAATAATTCGTTGAACATTACTTCTGCCATTTATGGCCGTAACCTTGAAGTAACAAACAATACAAAAGGAAATGCTCAGGTAGCCATTTATAGCGTCAACGGCCAGAAGATCATGGAAAATATGGTTGCTTCTGGTGCTACCATTCAAAAACAACTGACAAATACGAAAGGTGCCTATATCCTGAAAAGTATTGCTGCCGATGGATCGTCATTTTCAAAGAAATTTATCATTGCTGAATAAATCAAAAGAAGATTAGAAATAAATAAGAATAAAATAAGATTGTTTTTTAGTTAATTTATTTTTATTGAAACTGAGTGCTTTTGTGTCTTCCACATTCGGAAGACACAAATTCACAAAGGATTACAAAGTTGAAATTACATACTTCTCATAAAATTAATTGTCACTGTTTATTTCTAACATGAGAATTGATCTGTTTAAAAATAAGGTAATAAGGGCAGATTCGTGGGGTTTAATTTTTTCTACTAAGCGAAGAAAAGTAGAAAAATCAGGTTTTAATACAAACCTGGAATTCGACACTATCTGTTTTATTATTAATAAGTTGCGATTTGTTACTTAGTAATTTATTACTATGAACGAAAAAAGCCTTATTAAAAGCATTTTTTTTTAGCGCAGGAATAAAAGTGTTTATTAAGACGCTTAACCAGAGAAAATGAGGTTTTGAAAATAAGGCAAATAAAGACTTTTAAATTATATACTGTTTTAACTATAAGAATCTGTTCCGGAAGTCATTAGACGCAAATGAATATCAACCGGAAACCGGATTTAAATTAATAATCTTAATCATAATCAACTTAAAAATCACATATGAAATCATTCTTTTCATTCATTCTATTCTCTTTACTAAATGTCATGATGGTCGCTGCGGCACCTGTCACGGGTCTTCAATTCAACGGGACATCCACCAGTTATATCGATTGCGGTTCAAAACCCGAATTCTCTCCCACTCAGTTTACCATAGAAGCCTGGGTAAATTACCAGACACTGAATGATGGGTATATTATTAGTACCGAAGGCTGGGGTGCCGGTGCAGAGGGTTTTAAAATCCATACATTCGGCTCAAAGTTTGAGTTTGCCATTGGTGCCACTACTACCTGGACCAGTGTGTTAAGTAAGGCTGATGTCATTGCCAATACCTGGTACCACATTGCCGTTACCTATACAGCTGCTACAATGAGCATCTACATCAACGGCGTATTGGACAATACCCTCTCTAACCCGGGTACACCTATGATTACTTCCACACAACATTTGTCCATTGGCGAAGGTTCTATGTGGAAAGGCCGTGCAATGACAGGCAAACTGTCCGATGTCCGCTTCTGGAATGTGGTTCGTACCACAGATGAGATTGTTGCTTCCATGAATTCATCACTTGCCGGATCAGAAAACGGGCTGATAGCAAACTGGAAAATGAATGAAGGTACCGGCACTGCAATAGCAGATGCTACAGGAAATTATCCTCTTACTATACCAAATTCTATTGCATGGTTTACTCCAACCACTCAGGGACCGATACGTGTGGTGTGTGTGGGTAACAGCATTACAGCCGGGATTGGCGCCTCTGATGGGGCACATGCCTATCCTGCACAGCTGGGAAATCTGTTGGGGAACAAGTATATCGTGTTGAATTGCGGGGTGAGTGGCAGGACTATGTTAAAAAGGGGAGATTTCCCGTATTGGAACGAAACAAAATATGCCGACGCAAAAAATTTTGATCCTCAGATTCTGATCATTGCTTTGGGTACTAACGACAGCAAATCGTTCAACTGGGCTTATAAGGACGATTTTTACCCGGATTATGCATCCATGATCAACGAGTTCAGAAGCGGTGGAAAAAATCCTCATATTTTTGTTTGTTTCCCACCTCCTGCATTTATTGACAATTACAGTATTACAAATTCAGTGATCTACCATGAGATCCTTCCACTTGTTGATTCCATCCGGACTACACTGGGAACCTCATGCATTGATTATTATCATCAACTACTTCCTTATGGTGGAAATTTTCCGGATGGAATACACCCGAATGATGCAGGTGCATTGATTATGGCTCAGGCAGCATACAAAGCAATCACAAAAAAACTGGGTATTACCTCCCTGAAATCGATTGTTTCCTCAGCTACCCTTACGGAAAACGAACAACTGACCATTGGCATAAACAACAACAATGCATTGCCAATGGTAAATGTTCCGGTTGCCTATAAAATTGATGGGAACACCGAAGTGAAAGAAGTGATCGGTTTAATACCTGCTAACACGGAAGTCAATTTTACTTTTACTCATAAAGCTGATCTTTCACAGGTTAAAGATTATTCAATTTCAATCTATACAGCAATTGATACGGCAAAATTAAATGACACCCTTAATGTGACCGTAACAAAGTATCTACCAATGGCCAATCGTGCACTCCTTTTATCAGGCTCGAACGGTGAAGTAGTCATCCCACATGCTGCTGCTTTAATGCCATTGACTGCCTTTACACTTGAAGCCTGGATTTACCCGACAAAGTTCCGTACGAATATCTACGAAGGAACGGTGATCAGTAAAGAATCGGCTAATGGTAGCGGCTATGCCCTGAATGTAGGGGGAGATGGCCAGGGACGTATTTTGATTGGAAATCCAAATTGGGTAGAAGCAGTACTGCCTGCAAAAAGTATCCTCCTGAATCAATGGTCGCATATAGCGGGTGTATATGATGGAGCAAGCCTGAAATTTTATGTCAACGGAGTATTGAAAACTACCACTATCAATGCCGGTAACATTGTATCTTCACCCTCACCCCTTTATATCGGGGCAAGTTCTGCGTTCGGAGGCAGAGGATTTATCGGTGGGATCGATGAAGTGAGTATTTGGAAGGTAGCGTTGAATGAAACTGAAATTAAAAATAATAAGGATTATTTTCTTAAAAGCAGTGAAGATGGACTGGTAGCCTATTATCATTTGAACCATACACCCGGAACTGAATTAATATCCGATACAACTCAAAATGCCTGTAACGGGACCCTGCAAAATGCAGATTTGTTTAGCAGTTGGATGCCCGGCGTTGGATTAATGCAAAATGTGAATGCTGAAGTCGCAAAAACAAATGTCATCAAAGGTGTGAAAATTTATACTGATGCTGCCCGTGATTATATATTTGTCAAATTATCGGACAAGCAGAATCATCTAAAACTTGTAATAACCGATTTAGCGGGAAGGCAAATGCTGAAAAGAGAGTTTAATAATTTAGCCACAGATTTTAAACTGGATGTTCGAAATTACAACAAAGGACTTTACGTTGTTAATTTACAATCCGATTCCGGGAGCACAAGTATAAAAATACAATTATAAATAAAAACAGGAACTCTGGTCATGTAAAATAATTTTTGGACAAACAGAATAAATCGTTCCAACAACTATAAACTCAGATAATCAAATCAATGAACTCATGGATAAATCGAAATTGTATCAATTGTTGTCAGCCTTCCTAACACGAAAAACTGAAAAAGCTGAAAATAAGGAGATGGATCAGTTAATCCGTCATACATCCGATGAAGAATTGGGTTCAGTTTTGTCTGATTTATGGGAGGATTATGAATTGACCGAATCGTATGATACTGAAATTAAGGTCATCTTTAAAAGGCTTGAACGTAGAATTCATGCAAAGAGAATCAGGATTCAAGCAGTACGTTATGCTAAATATGCAGCTGTCTTTTTGATTCCAATGTTATCTATCCTCTCTGCTTATCTGTTGGTTGAACGAAATAATTACAGAAACGATGCCAGCTATTTCTCCGTTCGGGTAGATCCGGGTCAGACATCAAATATAGAATTGCCTGACGGAAGCAAGGTGACGCTTAATTCGCAATCAAGTATCGTTTACAACAATGATTTTAAGTTGAACCGGCGACGGGTCAGCCTGAAAGGAGAGGCGCATTTTCATGTAACAAAGAATCCAAACAAGCCATTTGTGGTTAGTACAGAATTTTTTGATGTGGAGGTATTGGGAACAACCTTTAATGTGAAGAGTTACGAATCGGATGATATTCAGGTTGTAGCATTGGTTGAGGGGAAAGTAAAACTGAACACTCTTACGTCGGGAAATACTAAAAGTATCTATCTGACACCAAATCAAAGAGCCATTTATAACAAAAGAACCGGTGAGATGACAGTAGAAGCAACTGATAATTATAACGAAACAGCATGGATGAAAGGAATATTGGCTTTTCATACCGAAACACTTCACAATATCAAGTTGGAACTGGAACGGAAATACAATGTACACATCCAAATGAACTGTCCGAATATAGAAAACGATTCGTTTACCGGATTTTTTGATAACAAGACCCTGGTGGAGGTACTTGATAATTTAAAAATTCACTATGGGTTTAATTATGCCATTCAACAAAACAAGGTTAGTATCAATCCTTGTTCCGGACAACTGAAATAATAAATTAAAATTTTAAACTAACTAATAAAACAACCTCTTATGAATAACCTCAATTCAGCGTAAGCATTTGATATGCCTTTACTTTTTTTATGCAGAGGTACAGCCTAATGCATAATTTATTAATAGTTTTTGTACTATCCACAATCTAATTATTTATGAACATAAAAAAAATCAATAAACCAAAACAAGGGCACAGGAGATTCGTTTTTCTTTCCTTTATTTTCCTCTTGTTTGTGGGCTCAGCTAACCTTGAAGCTCAGAACCGTAAAATAACCCTTTCGTTGGAAAAGGTAAGTTTACGCCAACTTTTTAATGCTATTGAAAAACAAACAGATTACAAATTTTTGTATCGTGATTTAATTCTTGATGACTTAAAAGATCTATCTGTTAATGTAGAAGGAAAAGAAATTTCAACTGTACTGGATCAGGTATTGCCCGGTAAAAACCTTCAATATAAGATACAGGGTACTGAAATTAATATCATTCGCAAAGCCACAGTCTCTACAGGTAATTCGATTACTGTAAAAGGAAATGTGGAGGATGAATCCGGCCAGGCGCTTATCGGGGTAAGTGTTCTCCAAAAGGGTTCGACGAAAAACGGAAGTGTGACGGATATGGATGGGAGCTTTTCAATCACTGTTCCTTCCGGAACAGAGATTACACTTTCCTATATCGGCTATTTACCTGAAAATATAGTTGCAAAAGAAGGCAAGCTTATAAAAGTAAAATTAACCGAAGATGTAAAAAAGCTGGATGAAGTGGTTGTTATCGGGTATGGTACTGTTCAACGTAAAAGTGTTGTTGGTGCTGTTGACCAGATAGATTCCAGAAAAATTGAGGACCGTCCGGTAAGCAATCTGGCACAGGCTTTACAGGGTGTATCAGCTAATCTGACTATCCAACAACGGAGTATGAACCCAAACGATAATCAATTAAACATTAATATCCGTGGTGTGAGCACCATGAATAACAATGACCCGTTGATTGTTATTGATGGACTGGTTACCAGTCTTGGGAGTTTTAACCAGTTAAACCCTTCGGATGTTGAAAATGTATCAGTACTTAAAGATGCAGGTAGTTCTGCCATCTACGGATCGCGTTCAGCAAACGGTGTCATCCTGGTTACCACTAAAAAGGGAAAAATGAATTCCAGACCTGTTGTCCACATGAACTCTTTGGTAGGTATACAGAGTCCGAATGTACTTTATAAACCCGTTGCCGGATATGAAAATGCTATTCTGAAAAATATTGCAGCCAACAATACGGGGAATACACTCCCCTATTCACCGGCACAAATACAGGATTTGCAAAAGAACGGAGCGAATAGTAAATGGTTTCTGGATGAAATACTACAAAATGCCCTGCAACAGAATTATAACTTAAGCATTAGTGGTGGAGGTCAGAATTCTTCCTATATGGTATCTGCCGGTTATGTCAACCAACGCAGTAACTTTGTGTCGGGGAACAATCCCAGCTATGGTATGGAACGTTACAACTTCAGGACGAACCTTGTAAACACATTAGGTTTATTCAAACTAACCACCATCATGTCGTACAACCGCAACGAATCTAACTCTCCGAATGCCGATACCGGGAATCTGATGGCAGATGGCGGACGTATTCCGAATTACTATTATTATAAACAAAAAGCAGCGAACGGGCATTACCTGATCAATGAAGTGTTGTCGCAATTTACCCCACTGGGCTCACTGGAGGCAGCCGGTTCGAATAAATACGATACAGATTATTTAAATGGCAGCATGAACGCTGAAATGAAAATAACGAAAGGATTGACAGCAAAAGCTATGATAGGAATTGATTTAAATGCCAATCACAGGGCTACCCGATCGTTACAGATTCCTTATTATGCCAGTGAAGAAGCTACTACACCAGCCATCTTTCAGAATATCGGAGGAAAAACAAGCGACTGGAATCAGAAAGAATACACCATCAATACCCAGTTCTTACTGGATTATGACCGTACCTTCAACGGATCGCATCATGTGAGCGGGTTATTGGGCGTTTCTAATGAAAGTTACTCCAGGTATTCTAATGAAATATGGATGAATTACGTTGACGCTAATTTAGGAATCCCGACTTCCGAGACTGCATTAGCAGGAAATATCGGAGGAAAAACAACACCAATGAATACAACATTGAGTGATATTGAATCGATGTTTGGTCGTGTATCCTATTCTTATAAAGATAAATATTACGGAGAAGTAAGTTTCAGGTATGACGGTTCCTCTAAATTTGCTGCCAATAACCGTTGGGGATTTTTCCCATCGTTATCAGCAGGATGGAGAATATCAGGAGAATCGTTTATGGATTCGTACCGTACAAATGTAGGTGATCTGAAATTCAGGGGTTCTTACGGAATTTTAGGAAACCAGAATATCGATGATTACAATTTCCTGACCACTTATCAAAATTATGATAATCAATATTCATTTAATGGTACTACTGTCAGTGGAACCGGATTTACACTTGGAAATCCGATTATTACGTGGGAACAGTCTGCCAATTTTAATATTGGGTTGGATGCCACTTTCTTCAATAATAAATTTTATGGATCCTTTGATTATTTCAATAAGGTGACTTCCGGAATTTTATTAAGCCCTGTGAATCCTTCCGTATTGGGAACGGCTGCAGGGATTGAAAACTCCGGGGAAATGCAAAACAGAGGCTGGGAACTGACTATTGGGTATCGGGCAAGAACAGGTGATTTCAGTCATAACATCAGTTTTAACCTGGCAGATTCGAAAAACAAAGTGTTGGCATTTACAGGAAATGAACTTATTCACTCGGGGGACAGCAAGTCGGATATTATCAGGGTAGGAGCACCTTTTGCTTCCTATTTCGGTTACAAAACGGATGGTTATTTCAAAAGTTATGCAGATATCCAGAACAGTGCATTGCCTGTTGGTCTGGATGCAACTCAACTGGCACCCGGTGATGTGAAATATGTAGATATCAATAAAGATGGGGTGATCGATAACAAGGACCGTCAGATACTGGGAAATGCATTTCCACGGTTTACTTTTGGCGCCACCTATGAACTGAACTGGAAAGGTTTTGATCTGAATGTGCTGATTCAGGGTGTTGGAGAAAGAACAATGTTCTTACGTGGGGAGTTAATAGAGCCATTCCATGCTAATTATTCGTACACCATGTACCAGCATCAACTGGATTTCTGGACTCCGACCAATACCGATGCCAGATGGCCAAGGCTTGCATTATCGGGTTCAACCTCTGATGTTAATAATTATGGTTACAGTTCGCAAACACAACTTTTAAATGCAGCCTATATCCGGTTGAAAAATATTGCAATCGGATATACAATTCCTAAGAGAATTACAAGTAGATTTGGTGTTCAAAAACTACACATAAGTGCAAATGCTCAAAATCTGCTGACACTTTCACCGCTGACATTTTATGATCCTGAATCCACGGAATTTTTAAATAACATGGGTGGACCTAAAGGTGTCGGAGCCAATAGTGGCCGTAGTTATCCTACGCTTAAATATATTGGATTCGGATTGGATTTGGAATTTTAAAAAAAAGAACTTATTATGAAACAGAAAATCAGAAAATATTATATTGGGTTGGTCTCGGTTATCCTGATATTACTTACCGCATGTAATGATTTGAATCAGGTCCCCACGGGTCAGTTTACGGACGATACCTACTGGTATTCGACCGATAAGGCATCGTATGTGCTCAATATGGCATACAGCCAAATGATGGGTGATAATTATTTTTTCGCCAACGAGGCATTATCGGATAATTTATTTGTTACCCGTACATCTGACGAGAAACTTATCTCTTCAGGAATTGCGAATGCAACCACCGGACGTTTTGCAAACGAATGGTCCGATTGCTATGGTGGAATAAGGACGTGTAACACTTTCCTGGAAAACGTGGATCGTGTTCCTGCCATGGATGTTACCCTGAAAGCAAGAATGAAAGCCGAAGCACGTTTTATCAGGGCTTCACTGTTTTTTAGGCTGACCAACTGGTATGGTGCTGTACCATTATTCAGCAAAAATCTGACAGCTACCGAATCCAAAGTAATTGGGAGGACCTCACATGCTGAAGTACTGAATTTCGTACGTACAGAACTTGATTCAGCCGTTTTAGCACTTCCGGCTTCGTATACCAAGGCCGATATTGGCAGGGTTACCTCGGGAGCTGCTACTGCTTTGAAGGCAAGGACTTATTTGTATGAAAATGATTGGGCTAATGTAGTAGTTGAAACTCAAAAAATTATTGACAGTAAAACGTATTCGTTGTTCCCTGATTATGCAGGATTATTTTCAATAGCAAATGAAAACAATTCCGAAGTAATCCTGGATATGGAATATGTACCCACTCTGCGTACCTGGAGCGAATACTTCGATTATTCACCCCCTTCGGCCGGACGTCGTGTGAACCAACAGTCGCCTACTCAGGAGCTGGTTGATAACTATATGACCCTGAATGGAGATTCTATTCAACAAGCCGGTTCAGGCTATAATGAGGCCAATCCGTATGTAAACCGTGATCCAAGACTTGCTGTAACAGTATTGTTTGATGGAGGTATTTTTAAAGTACAGGTTACAGTTCCTAAGCCAGGGATAGTAGATTCAGTTATTCATATCAAACCAGGAAGTAAGACTGTTGATGAATACAAAACTGGAACTGGCAATAATTCAATGTCGGGTTACTATATGAAAAAATACTACGACCCTACCTTTACAGGAAGTTATAGTTCGGGACTTAATTTAATCCTGATTCGCTATGCCGATATCCTGTTGATGTATGCCGAAGCGAAAAATGAATTGGGTGTCATGGATCAGACTGTTTGGGATCAAACTATCAAACTTATTCGTCAACGTGCCGGATTTACTGATGTCAATGCGACTGATTTTAAAGCCACCTGGACACAATCGGAGCTGAGAAAAATTATCCGTAATGAGCGTCGGAGTGAACTTGCCCTTGAAGGTACCCGTATCTTCGATATACGTCGTTGGAAAACCGCCGAAACTGTATTAAATACCTACCCTC
>Ga0302213_1000776_pt1 | contig 16747 bp, 18 predicted proteins | sample II_Fen_N1_2_FD_194583 | JGI IMG/M metagenome (GOLD analysis project Ga0302213, IMG submission 194583) | Peat permafrost microbial communities from Stordalen Mire near Abisko, Sweden - II_Fen_N1_1 | ecosystem: Environmental > Terrestrial > Soil > Wetlands > Permafrost | place: Sweden: Abisko... | reverse complement strand
TTTGGGTGAGTGGCTGAAACCACCAGTTTGCTAAACTGACGTACGGGCAACCGTACCACGAGTTCGAATCTCGTAGCTTCCGCTAAAAGTGAAAAAGAGACCTAAACGGGTCTCTTTTTTTTTGCCCAAAAGCCAAACGATTGCCCGTCCATCACTTTGGCAAACATCAGATAATCAAATAATTTGCATTTAATTTACTGACCAGAATAATGTTGTCGACTATAATGTTGGCAAAATAATTTGGCGATAAATTATGGCAAAATGTGCTTCTTCAAATGCTACCACTTATTTTTCAAATGCTACCACATGAAAGTGCTGAGAATTAATTAGTTATTCATTTAAAAAATTAATCATCATGTATCAAACAATTTCATTACGTTTCATGGTCGCATCTTCAAAAGCAGGTAGAGATGGTTCTGCTCCTTTATTAATGAGTATTATTGTCAATAGTAAGAGAGTCTGTATTCAACTACAAAAGAAGTTGAAACCAACCGAGTTTAATAATAAAACTCAGCTTTCAACTATTGGAGATGTAAACAATTACATTAATGTTGTACGTTCAAGGATAATGGAAATCCAAACAGACCTTTTTGCTCAAAAAATCACAATCACTGCCCAAAAAATCAAAGATGTATTCAATGGGATACAAACAAATAAACAATGGGGACTTATAGAATTATATGAGCAACACAATTCGGATTTAAAAAAGATGATTGGAGTAACGATTGGGAAAAATACTCATGATAAACATCAATTTCTAATAAATTACCTCAAAAACTACATGAAAAATATTGACAGACCTATTGAAGATCTTAATACGTCCTTCATTAATGGATTTTATGCCTATTTAAGGCATGATATAAAGCAACAACACAATACTGCCATTGGTTATATGAAAAAGCTAAGAATGATATTTAATATGGCTTTAAATGATAATCTAATTATCAAAAGTCCATTCGCAGGAATAAAATATTCTTTAGAGACAGTAACACCTACTTTCTTAACCGAGGAGGAAATCTCCAAGATTTGGAAAAAGAAAATTGATATTAAACGCCTCGATCAGGTAAGAGATATTTTTGTGTTTTGTTGTATGACTGGACTTGCGTATATTGATTGTTTTAATCTTACTCAAGATCAGATTTTTAAAGACGAGCAAGGTGTTATGTATATTAAACGAAAAAGACAAAAGACAAAAGTAATGGCTACAATACCGTTGAATAACATATCTTTATCTATTCTTGAAAAATACAATTTCAAGCTTCCTGTTTTGACAAATCAAAAGATGAATTCTTATCTCAAAGAAATTCAAGATATTTGTGGTTTAAAAAAGAATCTAACATGCCATGTCAGTAGACATTCAGCGGCTGTTTTACTATTGAACCATGGTGTCAATCTTAATACTGTAAGTAAGGTTCTGGGACACTCAAACGTAACAATGACTCAACATTATGCGAAGTTATTGGATAAAACGATTATAAATGAAATTAAAGGTATTAAGTTCTTTGATAATGAGTGACTAAATTTCAGATAAAAAGAGGAGGGATACTCTGTTATCCTTCTTCTTCGTTAATATCTTTTTCGACATAGATAGTACTAAAATTACTGTCTGGTTCTTCAATTGAGAATGTTGGAGATAACCCAATTTCAAAATACACTCTTTCCATAATTATACTCACATCCTCTGGACTTGTGAAAGTATCAAAAACAGCTATAGCATCATGTATTGCAACACCTCGAAAAGTTCTTTTTTTATATAGTCTTGTTAGTATTTCAGTGAAAATATAACTCTCTAACTGCATCAATTTGTGTGCAAGTTGGATTTTGTCTTTGTCCCGACCGTTCTTATTCATCACTTGCTCCTGTTCCTCACATTGAGCATGAAATGTACGCTTATAGTATCTAATTATCTTTGAAACAGTCGGGTATTTCTCTTGAAATGCCTTTGCATAAACCCTATTCTTACTAATGTTCTTTGCATAAGAGTAAAACAAGGAACTGAACATTTCGACTTTAATCTCAGTTCTTGTGAAATTTGGATTTGCGTCATTGATATTATCCCAAAGCTTTCCATGGGAAGTGCAAGACATATATTCAAATACATCTTTGGGAATCATTTTTACAATTGCAATAATGTTGCTTTTTATTCCTTTGATATTTAGGTGGTTGCATAGTTCTTTACTAAAGTGATGATTATTATCTTTAATATATATATTGTTATTAATAAAATCTGAAATATAATAATAAAATGAACTATTATTGATTTTAAAATTCTTGTTATAGATGTTTATCTCATTATTGTTAAAGAAATATTCTAAAATATAATAGTTGAATAATAATGGATGACTATTCTTTGTATCTATTATGTATTGAATATTGGTGTGATTTCTTAATAATTTAGGAGTCTGTGTAACTATATGATAAATTCTTCCATTGTTGTCAGCTCTATCTATTTCTTTAATCCTATTATTCTTAATTTTATCAATTATATTTTGATAATATAATTTTGCATGGTTCGATTTGAAGGAATGATTATCAATGAGATTTTGAACAGCATCATAATCTTTTAAACAATAAGTTTTCAATGATTTATTATAATCATCGATGAACTTTGGAGATGTGTTTTCTTTTGCTTTTTCAATCTCAATAAGATGTCTCTTTTTGAATCCTATTTTGATTTTCTCAATGTCTTCATTTACTGTTCTATTTTTACATTCAATATATTTAAATTTTTTTTCCATTCTCTCATCTATATAGAATACATCTTTGGCAAATGTTTCACCTCCTTCTCTGGTTCTTTGAATAATTAGATTATGCGTCAAAACGTCAAGCATATAGTTATAGTGCCTGTAGATAGGTTGCAATATTTCAGAACTCAATTTTATCTCTCCAATTTCAGAACTAATGTGTCTTAAAAATAGTTGATGTATTAACGATATGAAATGTGCTCTAATCTTTATTGGTCGAGGTTTGGGTAAATTATCGACTTTTACAGTCAATTGGCCATTCTGCGAATTCATACTTGTCCTTATAGATTGATCATACCTCAATGCTCGTTTTTCAGGTTCAAGATCATTATTTGCTATGTATGCAATTTGCCATTTTGAAGTTTGCCTATAAAATGAATATGGATTAGTAATATAATCAGTATATTCAACAACTATTTTATCAATAAGAATGTCATCTAAAGTCCAAATTTTCATCTAGGAATGTTATTGTGGAGTGATAATATTAGTAATTTAAATCTACATATCATGAAGCACATTTTGCCATAATTTATCGCCAAATTATTTTGCCAACATTATAGTCGACAACATTATTCTGGTCAGTAAATTAAATGCAAATTATTTGATTATCTGATGTTTGCCAAAGTGATGGACGGGCAATCGTTTGGCTTTTGGGCAAAAAAAAAGAGACCCGTTTAGGTCTCTTTTTCACTTTTAGCGGAAGCTACGAAAGAGCAACCTTTTTTTTGTTTGGTGAGACCTATCAATTTGATAATCATTTTGCTACTTACTAATGCTACTATCCCGTCAGTATGACAGGTAGCAGATTTCGAAGCATATCAATGAAAGTACGAAAGAACGTTTTTACAAAAATAGTCGAATAATTTGAGTTTCAAGGTACGAATACCTACTATTTTTTCAGCATTCCTGGAATGAAAAGCATAATTCATTTATCAAACCGTTCTATATGGCATTTTCTATTGGTAATCTGCAATTTATGCTTTTTAGTCCCTTATGTAGAACGTTTGAAGTTCATGCAAAAAAGTGATCAAAATTACTTGAATGAGGTCAATTTATCTGTTAGCTAGATCAATTTCCAGAATCGTTAAGGTTGATATGTAATTCTATCAATTTTTTCTGGGGAAAAATTTTTCAGAGGGGGCTTTTCTGGAGTGGGTCAAATTTTGGGTGGAAAAAAAATTGGATACAACCGTCAAGCTCATATTGACCAAGGACACCACCCCTTCCAAGATGGGGGACTCCTCATCCCCCAGGGGTACTTACCAACCAAAATCTAAATTGCCAGGAATTGTATAAAAAAAACTGCCATCAAATCAATGTTGGCAGTCATTTTTGTGTCAATCTTATTTTGTATCAATTTAATCTTGAAATCATAGTTTTGATACTCTATTGCTTGTGTCAGTGTAACTTAAAAGATTATTGTGATAAATAATTGTAGAAAGATTGTCAAACTCAAATTCTTCAATTTGCAATAAACTTCCATTTAATCTAGATTCTTCAATAAATGAATTAATCTTGTTAGTCAATGTAGGTGTAATCGATTTTTCAACAACAGGCTATCAGCTTTAAATATGGATTCTTGGATGAATCAAAACTAGATTTTGACTTGTTTAATTCATCAAGCTCTCCAATTAAGAATTCACTCAATAGTTTTTGATCCCCTTTAAGCATTTCACTGGAAATGAATGTCTTTATTATTTCAACTGAATCATTCAACTTCTCGCCAAATACAAAACCATGAGCACACTTACCTCTAAACAGATTTTCATCTGATAATTCTAGTATGTTAGAAGGATTGGATTTGAAGTACAGTTTGATAGTATCCAGAGTCCCTAAATCTTCATGAAGAAATCTTTCCTTGTATCTTTCAAAAAAATGAGGAGGATAAATTGCAATTTTCTTTCGTCCGTCAAGTACTGGATAAACCATTGCAGCATATATTCCTTCTGGTTTTAAATAATAACCTACAAATGTAATAAAAGGATTTTGTGCGTCTTTTTTTGATTGTGCTTCTATAAACAAAATAAAATTATTCTTTGATGGAGTAACATGGTCAATTGGTTTGAAATATATCGGAAATCTTGAAGATTTAATTATCTCTCGTCTATATTTGTTAAGATTTTTAGTTACTCTAGCTAAACAATTATCATAATCATTGGCTAATTCTTTTTGGATTTCACTTACTGTCATTGCTGGAACTATCATAATATAAGTAATTTAATGGATTTTAGAATATAAAGTAAGTTTATAAAGAAAGGTAAGTTATTTGCAATTAAATAATAAGCAGCGAGGCTATCTTGGTAGTAAGAAAGTATCCCAAATTCCATCAACCTTGTTTTTCACTTCAACCGTAATCACTCTTCTATTTGTTTGTTATTGTTGCTAATTATATCTGAAAGGTTTTGAAAAGATTGCAAATCACTAATACGATAGATCGCACCTTTATATTCAACATATCCATTTATCTCGGTTGAATCTTTTTCAAAAAGTTCAGATATTGGTACATTGAGCAATTCCGAACACTGCTCAAGACGTTGAAATGTCGGCTTTGTGAAAACGTTATAAACATTTTGACGTTCAATGCCCAACATTTCAGCAAATTGATTTACTGAGATTCCTTTTTCTCGAATGATTTCTTTAATTCTTAAATTATTGTTCATATCTACTCCTTTTGAACCCCAAAAGTATATAAAATATTTGAAAATACTGCTATTTGTAACTATATAAATGACATAATACTTGTATATGTCATTTAAAAGCGTTATATTTGTATCGATTTAAATGACAAATGAATGACAATATGAAAAAAGCCGTAATTCTCGCCCGTGTTTCTACACAAATTCAAGATTTTGACAGACAAGTGAATGAATTGACCGAATATGCTTCAACTCATAGTATGGAGATTGTAAAAGTATTTGCAAACAAAGTTTCAGGAGCTAGGAAAAATGAAGATCGCCCAGAGATTTTGGAAATGATTGAATATGTAAAATCAAATAAGGTTGATAAAGTTTTAGTACTAGAAATTAGTCGACTAGGAAGAAATACACTTGAAGCATTAAAGGTAATTGAGCTCCTAAATAATGAGAAAATCTGTCTATTTGTGAAAAACTACAACATAGAAACCCTTGACGAAAAAAGTAACATTAATCCAATGGCACAATTTCTCTGTACCATTCTTTTAGAAGTAGCCCGTATGGAAAGAACCACTATTAAGCAACGTATGGAAAGTGGATATTCCAATTTTCGTAATAATGGTGGCAAGGTTGGGCGCAAAGAAGGCTTCAAAAAATCAGCCGAACAAATGAAAGCTGAATACAATGAAGAGTTGAAACTCTTACGAAAAGGAATTAGCTTGCGTAATGTCAGCAAAATCACTGGAACAAGTGTGAATACTCTTAGAAAAGTTGCTGAGATTGCAGCTTAAATAAATCATTAAAAACAAAACGATTATGGAAATGGCAAAATATATTATGAACATTCTTAAAACCAATATGCCTGTGATATTCTCATGGGGGTTCAAGAGCCCAGTTGCATTAGAAAATGGTCTTAGATTCGTTGTAAACGGGTTTAAACACAAAGGGAAAGTTGCAGTTCTTTATGACGAAGGGAAAGACTTGTTTAATATTCAGATTCTTAGTTTTGAAAATGAAGTTATTGAAACAATAAATGACGTATACGTTGACCAGCTGATAGAGATTATTGATAATCGGGTGGAGTTAGTGGAGGATTACAATGAAACAGTGAAAGCTGAATACTCTCAATTAAGTACAGAAAACTTGTAGTCCGAAAGCCTCATAGAGTTAAGCTTTTTGTCATTTAAACTCATCTAACCGTTTTTGGATAGGTGAGTTTGTTTTTTTTAATTCATTGTTATATATCGCCTTGAACTTCTCGAAAGAAATTTGATGCTTATAATTTTTGTACATCAAGTTACAATCAGCAGTACATGACTGTTTCCAATCCTCAAATGATTTTCTTAGCACATTAACATTAAATTCATTAATATCGGAATAAGCTCTGTCAAAAACAGAAGAAGAAGAAATAAATCTTTCTCGTATAAATAGTTTTATAATACCTTCTATAGAGTCTTCTTTGGAAAATAGTTTTGCAGAATCACCGAATTCCTTTCTTAGTTGATATGCAGTAATAGATTGCAATGCCTTTGTATTTTCGACAGAATTACCGTATCTCTTTACGACTTTATTTGTTGGATAAATTTGTGCTGGTATTGCAATGTTTTCTTTATTTATAACTGTTTTTTCTTTGGAATCATTTTTGGTTATATCTAGCGGTATGTTTTTAGTTGAAACAGTATTGTCTTTATTCTGTAAGTTAACAGGGTATTGCAAAAACATTGGCTTGTTTATCTGAAGAATAATGTATGATAAAAGCATTAACAATCCAATAATCAGTAAAAGTGGAAATCTAATCTTTTGATTGATTAGCTTCATACACTCATCTGCTTTGATATTTCGCTTTTCAACATTCCCAACCAAACATTTACCCACAAGCTTCTTGTATCGGGCAGGTAATCGTCCTATTGAGCTTATTTGCGTATTCCCATTAAATAAGTAAAGCACAATTTTACCGAAAGCATATAAATCGCTTCGATAGTCTATTAGGTTAGGTTTGAAAAATTGTTCAGGACTTCCAAAGGATTGAGTGCCTCCAGTTATTTCATTGTAGCAATCTGAATACGACAATCCCAAATCTATCATTTTTATATTGTTTCCGTTGGTCGTAATTAGGATGTTGTCTGGCTTTAAGTCCAAATGAACAATCTGGCGATTATGAAGGTAATCTAAAGCAGAAAGCAATTGAAGCAATAATTTTCTTATGTTTTCTTCCTTCTTGAAAAAATCAGGATTTGTCAATCTGAAATCACTGAGTGTTTGTCCATCAATATATTCGGTCAGGATATAAATACCCTCCTTATCAGTTCCTTTGCTTAGGTATCGGACAATATTGGGGTGTTCAAGTGTAAACCCAAGATCGAATTCTTTCTCAAAGGCTGCGACATACAACGGATTAGTCGAAAATGCTTTCTTTGGTCTTTTAAGGAAGTGCCATTTTGCATAAATACGCACTTTAAAGCAATCAGATGTAGCCCCATTCTTATTAACGGGGAAAATATCCGAAAATGAATTTATCAGTGGGGAAAAATTTCGTATGTTATCAAAAGAGGAAGACTCACTGTCCATTTACCTAAATTTTCGACAAACTTACAAAAATTAAATCAGTTTCAAAACAGTTAATCCACCAACTTTACCAGCCGTAAACCTACCCATGTCTTTTCCTGCTCTAATAACGTTTAAGATAATCAGAGGGTAATTGAGGACGAAATGTGTCAACTCTAGCAAATCATTCACTAACAACTTGCTATTTTTGGATGTAATGACTTTAAATTGATTATCGCCTTCATATCTAATTTGGACTATTCTATCAGGCTCATAGCCGAATTGCACTATTGAAGACACTTGTAACGATTCGATTTTTATTTCTTGTAGTGAATTGAAACCCGAATTACCCGACTGATCTAAACTCAACAGATAAACATCCCAATTAGTGAACCCAAGGTAAAGAGCAATAATATCAAGTGTGAATAAACGTGGTTCTGTAACACCATCTATGAATCCAAATAGCCTTTTCAAGGTATTTAAACTAATCTTTTGTCTTGTGGACTTTTCAATCTCAATGCACAAATATTCTAAATCAGAATGGTAGCGTATTGATTTTCCAAATTTAGTTTCTATCTGTTCTTTTATTATTGGTGAAAGCATATTGGAAGTATTTAGATAAGTGTTACAAAAGTAGTATTTTTATTTTTAGCAAAATGGTCAAGTGAATTTTTAGATTATTTTAAATTTGAAACGATAGTATGTGCTTTTAAGATTAATTATTGCTCCATTTGTATTTGTAGTTCCAACATATACATAGCTACCGTATCTAGGGATATATAAGTTCTCGCCAATTTTGTAAGTTGTAAGTCCATTCCACGTATAAAGCGTATAATTACCTCTTCCAATTTCATATTTTGCTTCTATACTTGATAATGGTGTGCTTGTTTGATAACTAACCTTATACACCAAATTGGTATCAAAATATACATATTGCTCATTACCGAACAATCCATTACCACCTTCAGTCAGGATAGACATGTGTAAATTTGATTGTGAAGCATTATTAGCACTATCAATGGGCATTACCATGAACGAGTGATTATCGTGCCCCCTTTCTGTGTATTGGTCGCCAATATTAATTTCAATTGCAAAATGTCTATCCCTATATTGGTTGTAGCAATTGATGATATTATATACTCTCTTTTTTACTTGTACTGTTAACGTATAGTTGTTGCCATAGCCATGTTCAATATAAGTCGTATCATGCACTGTGGTCATTTTACATACATTCCAGTTTTCGCCTTTTGATAATGCAGGAAACAGATTTGTTTGTGAACTACTACCATAAGCCGAGAACCCAATATCAATAATTGAATTCTTATTCGTAAATAATGAATCTAATGGTTTGTCAATGATTGGAATTGAACTGCTATTACTCATTACATAAATTTGCTCAAGCCTAAGATTAAATCCATTAATAAACATCTTGTCCATTTTAGATAATCCATCTGTAACTACAGGCTCATAAGTCTTTGTACAACCGTATAATACAGTTGAGAATAATACAAAAGCAAGAAATTTTTTCATGATTTTTTTTCATTATGTGCTTAATCGTATTCAAAGTCTCGACAAAAATAGATTATTAATCCATACCTTTTTAGTTATGGATTTAATGGATGCATTGGACTAAATGGATTCAATGATTTTCAATTTAACTGACTATTTTTGTAGAAAATAATAGCGCAACCGAAAAGCTTTACGAGTAGGGAAACACAAACATTTATACAAATGAAAAAAAATCTATTTCTCTTACTTTTTCTTATAACTCTATTCTTAGTCTCATGTAATTCAGATAACGAACTAAAGAGTGGAGGAACATTTAAAGTCACATCCTCAACAGGCATAAGTAAAACATTGAGTAATTACAAACAGGCATTAGCACAGGGCTGTTTCTATTGTACAATAGATGAACCAAATTCAACCGAAAATTATTATTGGATTGCTATTGGTGGGATTACCGATGCGGGACAGGTCAATTTATATATTGCAATGCCTAATCCGATACAAGTACGAAAGATATATACATACTCAATAAATTCGGGAAGTTCCACAAGTGATTTATCTATTGATTTTGAAGATTGGATAGAAACTGATTCTGAGAATACAGTTAAAGCAACAATCGAGTTTTCAAATTTTCAATATCCAGGTCGTGTAGCTGGAACTGCTATAAACTATGATAAGAATGGGAAAGTACTGGCAAAAGGAGAGTTTGATTTTGTTTCGGTGAAACCAGCTACATAACTAAACACAAGTTATTATAGGGAAAATAATCTATAACGGCTCTGGAGGAAAAAAATCCGAGAACTGACAGTTTAGGGCTTTTGCAATTTCGTTCAAATGTTTGAGATTGTATTTAGCTCTACCGTTAGGGCTTTCAACAGAAGCGATAAAGCTTTTAGTCACTTGAATGAAAAATGCCAAGTCTCTTTGGGAAAGAGATTGCTCCTTTCTCATTTTCAGAACTTTATTGATAACGTATTGATCTATTTCTGTTTTCATGGATTAAAAAGAAATGACCTGCAATATCAATATATTAAATATTTATTTGCCCACACATGTATAATCGTTATCTTTGCATAGCAAATTTATACTATGAACATATGAACTAATAAAACATAATTTAGAAATTAGTGCTTAACAACATGTTTTATAATAGTTCGTTAAATATATAATATGTAACTTTGCGTTTTTTGTATCAAACCACCTTTATTTCTGTAAAATACAACTCCTTTTGATTACACTGTCTATGAAAAAGCTTTTTTTGCCACTCAATCTACTTTTGATTTCTACATTTATTTTCTCTCAAAATCAAATAAATGCATTAGAAAACCTAAAGAAACGAGGTGAATCAGTTGTTAGATTTGAGTCTGCAACAGTAACAGATATTGATGGTAATATATACCATACCATTAAAGTAGGAAAACAAACATGGTTGTTTGAAAACCTTCAAACAACAAGATATAATGATGGTACAAAAATAGACGGTGTTAATGAGTTGATAAGTAGAAGATACGAGAACGGTATGCTAATAGAGTCTAAAAATAATTTGGGTGGGAGAATTGTAGGTCGTTATTATAAATTTAATTTGGCAGGATGTGATGGAATATATGAAGGTACGATTACTAAGGGGGTATTATATAATTATGCAGCAATGAATTCTAATAAGTTATGTCCAGTTGGTTGGCACGTTCCAACAGATAATGATTGGTTGATATTCATTAAAACATTTTGCAAGTCAGATAAATATGAATCGGATGTTAAACTGACATCTTTGGGTGAAGAAAAATTTGAGAACGAATTTAATGGAAATTATGTATGTTCTGCAAGTTCTGGCGGAGGATTATTTTTTACTTCACCTAATCATGCTTGGTCGAAAGCTGGTGGTCATTTATGGAGCTCATCTGGAAAATATCTTTATTATTTTAGGGGTGACAATACATCTGGCATTGGATATTGTTTAGGATTAGACGAAAAACGAAATGAAGGAATTTATTATAGTTATTGTGTGAGATGTATCAAAGATGAAAACTAATTAAAATAGATTATGGATCATATTCTTGACTTCTGGAGGTTTTATTCAGCCATTATTTTATGTTTAATTTCTGCGATTTTATTTTTTAGAAAAACATTTGGAATTTTTATAATCTTAATTGGTATAGGTATTGGATACTATGCATTTATTATGGACACTACTGTAAAAGTTAATTATTCGGAAGGCAATAATATGGGGCTACCTGAAAGAGTTAACAATTTGGGATTGATGAGTGATAAACAAACCTATTTGATAATATCTGCTTTTCTAATAATTGGTGGTTCAATGCTAGTAGCAATTGCGGCTAATTCAACTGAAAAAACTGAAAAGGATAGAAATTATGAAAAAAATTCATCTATTGAAACTACTTCCGCTCCTTCTTACTGTTCAAACTGTGGAAAACCTTACTCTCCAACCGAAAGTATAAAATTTTGTTCTGAGTGTGGCAATAAATTATAATTATTCAATTGAGATTAACTTTGGATTGAAAATTGAAGAAGAAATACAAGCAGAAGCCCCTCCATCTTTGGAAGCAAATATTAAACGTAGTTATGTCAAGATCTATTGGTGATTAGATAAAATATAGAATAATGACGAAATGAATTCAAGCAAATTAAATTGTAAATTATGGAAAAAGACTATGTTTTCACAAGAGTTTGTTTATGCCTTTTGGCAATTATAATCACTATTATAGGGGCAGTATTTATATACAATATATTAAACGAGGTAGACAATGTAAACAAATATCTGGATACTTATTTCCATGAAGGGACTAATCAAGGTTATTTCAACAATGGAAGTGAAAGTTTATTATCCAATATCAAATTAGGTATTTGGATATTTATATTTTATGTTACAGTCTTTTGGATTTCTCTAATTTCTCTACTGACATTGATTTCTAAAGCTTTAGGAGATAGCGAAAACTATTCAAACGAAGTTATTCTGACAATTACTGGTATTGTAATAGTTTTATTTGGAATAGTAACTTTCATTTTCTATCTTTCTTACACTGATAATTTTAAAAATATTGAATGGATAAATAATTTTAGATTAACAATTGGCCTTTCGTTTTTACTGTTTAATTGTTTGTATGGTTTCATTTGTATTGCAGTAGCAAATATCCATGAAAAATATGCTTCTTCATATTCTTACGATTATTACGACTCAGATAAATTAACTCGTAATAGTTCTATAAATACATCAAAAGAGACTGAATCTACTCCATCTTTTTGTTCAAACTGTGGAAAAGCTTATGTATTAAATGAAGACATGAAATTTTGTGATGAGTGTGGTAATAAATTCTAAATAATTAATCTTGAAATAGATGAAAACCTGTATAAAATGCAACCTCACTTTTGAGGACGAAAAGAAATATTGTGTAAATTGTGGTTCACCTTTGTCTGTTGTAACAAAATCCGTCTCTAAAGTTGACGCAAAGAAATTTGTATTTGAAGAAAGATTAAAAGGTGATCAACTCAATGTTGAATTACTAACTGAATATGCAACATTCTTGGCAGACAACTTAGAATATGATAATTCCGCCTCCATTTTGTATAAGCTTTTAGCCTTGAATGATAATGACTGTAATGCAAAAAGGTTATTATTTAAGTGCCTAATTGGTCTAAAGAAACTTGATGAAGCAATTGAAATCGGTGACGAAATTCTGGAAAAGGTTGGTAAGGATATTGCATTATTAGAAATATTAGCAAAACTTTCAAATGAATTAAATATTGAAGACAAGACAATAGCATATTGCAATAAAATAATTGAGATTGATCCTGATAATGTATTTGCACTGTCAAATAAAGCCCATATTATTCTTAATAGTAATAATATCATTGACACATTACCTATTTACAGCAGATTAGATTTATTAGGACACAAAGATAGGTTAATATTGATTTATGCTGGCATCAGTAATACGTTAATTGGCAATTTTAGTTTAGGAATTGAAAACTTTGAAGAAGAGTTCTCAATAAAAAAGGAGTCAATAAATGATATTCATAATAATCGATGTTTGCTTTATTGGACATATTGTCTTTGTACACAAAATATTGACTTAGGAAAAATTGAAAAGAAGTTTCAATTAATTGATTTTAGTATTTTAAAAAACAACTATTTTGAATCAGATGAAAAAATTGCTCTCAAAACTATCTCCTTTATAGTAGACAAAAAATTAAACACAATATATGATTATAACAAGCACATTATCGATGAACTAATTAATTCATATATTGAATCAACAAGATTTTATTTCACTGATATTTCAAATCAGTCAATTGCTGAATGTTGGTATAATGTAGCACTAAAACAAGAGGAGTTCAGTTCAAATGGAGATGCATTGATTTCAGCTCAAAAGGCGTTAATACTTATGTCTACTGAAAAGAAATATATCGAAAAGGAACAAGAAATTCAAGTTTTAATTCAGACTAATAATGATAATCGTAAAAGAAAAAATCTTATCGCAATATCTAGTATTATTTTAATAGTTGCAATTGGAACTTCATTCCTACTCTTGACTTTTAAACATATCGAAAATAACATTTGGTCAAGTCTCAAATCCCAAAATACAATAGCTTCATTCAAAGATTATTTAGCTGAATATCCAGACGGAAAATACGAAAAAGAAGCAAAGCTCAACATTGACTCTTTGTTGTGGGAAAAGGCTATGAGTTCGAACAATTATGAATCCTATAAATTGTATGCAGACAGCTCTTATTACAGATTACATGCCCAAGAAGCAGATAGCCTTGAACAATTGGTAATATGGCATAATGCAGAAGTTGAAAACTCTTATGAAGCATATCAGAGGTATATAGAGCTATTTCCAAATGGAAAATATTCCGACAAAGTCAATAAAATAGTTGATGAGAAACTATGGCAAAAAACTAAAACCCAAGGTACAGAAGCAGATTATAAATTATATCTTAAAAGATTTCCTGAAGGTAAATATGCTGAGAAAGCGAACGGTTTTTTAGACGAGAATTTATGGAGTTCAGCAGAAAGTCAAAATTCATTATCTGCTTTTGAGAATTATAAGAGTAACTTTCCAAATGGAAAATATATTACCGAAGCAAATTCAAAGATTGAATACCATCAAGCTATTGAAAAAAGAAAAAGTGATTTAAGTTGGCTTATTGGAACATGGTCTGTTATGACAAATTATGGATATACAAGTCTAAAAATTCACGACTCCAACAATGCTAATAATGATGGTGAAAGTGGAACATATTCTGTCGATGGAGATGTTCTAACAGTACATACATCTGGAGGATATGGAATTACTTATTCAATTGATTATGAAAGTATGACATTGGGTTTAGGTGGTGGTTATGTAATGACAAAGGGTTAAGTAGTTCTATTAATTTAAATTGCAGATAATCAAATGAAAATTAAAACAACAATTATAGTCAACATATTAGTAACATCTCTTTTTATATTCTTGATTTCTCTCTTACTATTCAATAATAAAAGAGAAATCGCTTCTTGGAATTTAGCAACCGAAGGAAATTCATTATCTTCAATTGATTTGTATAGATCACAATACCCAAATGGAATTTTCACAAAATCGGCAAATCATAAATTAGATGAATTGACATGGAAAGAGTCTAAAATATCTAATTCTATACGATCATATCAAAATTACAAAAATCGATACTCAAATGGTGAATTTATCACAAAAGCAGATAGTATAATTGAAGAGATTATATGGGAAAATGCAATTTCTTTAGAAAGCTATCCTTTGATTATGCAATACACGGTAAAGTACCCAAATGGTAAACACATAGACAAGGCTAAAAACTTCATTAAAGTGCATAGTTAATTTTAGATATTTGGCTGATGCTGATTTTTAAGTTGAAGGAGTTCTACGACAGATTTACTCATATTGCAAATAATAAATAAAATAATTCATCATGAAACAAACACATTACAAATTTATAATCGCATTAGGCTTAATTACGATTTTAGCCTCATGTAATATAAATAAAAAGAAAAATTCGACAAATACAGAAAGTCCAGAATTGACTGAAGCAAATAAGAATTTTACATATAAAGGAAAGCCAATTAATCCATGGGTTTTAGCTGAGATCTCAGGATATGATTTTTCTGGAGGAGTTAATGCAATTGTAAGTGTCGATATTACTAGAGCTTACGAAATTACTAAAACTTTCAAAATAAGCAAATATAGTGAATTTGAAGAATCAGAAACTGATCCTAAAGCAAGTTCAAGGAGTATTAAGAACGAAAATGGTTATATTAATGGATATAACCATACTTTTCGTGATGAAATCGATGGGAGTTTGTATTTTGATAGTAATGGTTTTTCATATAAATGGCTTGGAAAATTAAATAGCGATGTCCATGTTTTACAAACAACGTCAAATGAAGGAGGTGCTATGACGACTGAGCAGCTATTGTTTGTAAAATTCTATTTACAGAAAGATCTATCCAGCAAAGCGAAAGAAGAAAGACTTATTATGACAAAAATTTCAAATAAATTCATGACTGAACCACAAGAATTGAATGTAATACTTGATAGCACACAAAACAAAGTGAAAGTTAGTTATTTAGACTCTGAAAATTATAACAAGAAGATGGATTTTGAAATTCAATTTTAGTCGAATAAAATATCAAGCCCCAAATCCGATTATCGGATTTGGGGCTTGGTTAATCAGAACAATAGTTCATTGAAGTTTAATTGAAACAATAATTTTAGATCTCTTGGCCGTCTTCTTTTATGATCTTTCCATCTGTACCAAAAGATATATTTTTTTCATATTTGCTTTCATTTATCAGCTCGTAATATAAAATTTCACCATAGGCAGGAATCAATCCTCCAGTTAATTGATAATGAACTTTGATGCTTGCAGCGATTACTATCAACTTATCACGTGTTGAAAGGTTCTGAAATCCATTTTCTAAAACAATAACTTTTTGATTCTCATAAAGCAATTTAAAATTTTCATCTGTAAGTGCATTGCATTCACATACTGCAATAAGTTTTGTGTCATCTTCTAATTCATACTTACGGAATAAATCCAGAATTTGATTTACAATTTGGTCTTTTCTTTTATCAAAGTCTTTCTGCATATCTTTCATATTACTGTTGTTTAAATATAAATAGTTTGTAATATGGTTTTAACGAAGATTCCCCTGTTTTTTTTACTAAATGCTCACAATAATCTTTTAAGTTACACTGACACAAGCAATAGAGTATCAAAACTATGATTTCAAGATTAAATTGATACAAAATAAGATTGACACAAAAATGACTGCCAACATTGATTTGA
>Ga0302213_1000765_pt1 | contig 16829 bp, 13 predicted proteins | sample II_Fen_N1_2_FD_194583 | JGI IMG/M metagenome (GOLD analysis project Ga0302213, IMG submission 194583) | Peat permafrost microbial communities from Stordalen Mire near Abisko, Sweden - II_Fen_N1_1 | ecosystem: Environmental > Terrestrial > Soil > Wetlands > Permafrost | place: Sweden: Abisko... | reverse complement strand
AAAGAATACCGAAAGCACCAATTAATAATGTAATGCCGAATGGAATGGTTTTATGCATAATTCGTTATGTTTATAAATTGAAGAAGGGTCCCTTCCTTGCTGACTTCAAACTGCACTTCAGCGCCGCAAATCATGGGAAGGTTTCGCCCGTCATGACCGACCGGAAAATCAAAACAAACAGGATAGGTAAATTCTGAAACGGCATCCGCAATGATTTCACGAACTGTTTTACCGAACAAAGGATCCTCTTCATAATCCGAGAAATTTCCGACGATGAGTCCTGATATGCGGCAAAGAATTCCACCCAATTTTAAGTTACGCATCATGCGATCTACGACATAGGGTTTCTCGCCAATATCTTCGATGAAAAGGATACTTTTATCAGGGATGAAATCATAAATAGTACCCCTCAGGCTGTATAATATGGAGAGGTTCCCACCGGATAATGGCCCCTCAGCGACACCGAGGCGATTTAGAGACTGCGCTTCGCAGGTATAGGCCGGAAAGGTCCCGAACAGTATTTTCTGAAGATAATGGACATGCTCTTGATCGCTATTTAAGGATTCGGCAAGTGTTTTTGCCATACCTCCATGAACGGAAGCGAAACCTTCTTTCTGTAATAAACTGTGCAGCATAGTGATGTCACTATATCCGATAAGCCATTTCGGATGCATTCTGAAGGCAACCCAATTCAGTTTATCGATGATCTGAACCGTTCCGTAACCACCGCGGGTGCAGAAAATGGCTTTGCAATCGGAATCATCCAAGGCTTCTTGTAAATCCGATAATCGTTGTTCACTACTTCCTGCAAAACGACCGTTTCTGGTGGTTGCATATTTACCGATATGAACAATCAATCCCCAGCTATTCAGGCATTTGGCAGCCATATTCACCAATTCTGAGTCGATGGTTCCAGCAGGTGAAACCAGGCGTACAACGGAACCTTTTTGTAAAAACGGCGGGATCAGCATCAGTAGAATATTATACCAGTTGTTCAGACAAAAGTAGCATTTAATCTGAAAGGTTTTAAGTCTCATTAGCAGAATTTTGGGGATTTGAAGGGTTCAGTCGATTACAATGTCAAAAAGATGTAAAATCAGTATCAAAGACTCTATAATTATAAAATATTTGCTTATTTTTGCCTGCTTTAATATCAGATTGAAACAATTATAACCTTAAATACACCAATTATGGAAAATTTGACCAACATTGGCCAGAAAGTAAAATCGATCCGTGAATCCAAAAGTATTTCTGTTGAACAATTGGCTCAGGGTTCTGGACTTTCCGTCGATCAAATCACTCTTATTGAAGAAAATCAGAATCTGCCATCCTTGGCACCGATAATTAAGATTGCACGGGTCTTGGGAGTACGTCTGGGCACTTTCTTGGATGACAGTCAGGATATTGGGCCAGTCGTCTGTCGCAAAGTGGATCAACCCAAAGGGGTCAGCTTTTCAAGTGAAACAGCCAGTTCTCACAATTATCTGAATTTCTTTTCATTGGCTCAATCCAAGGTTGGCCGAAGCATGGAGCCTTTTCTCATTGACATTGACTCAGCGTCGAGCGACGGCTATCAACTTTCCTCACATGAAGGAGAAGAGTTTCTCTATGTACTGGAAGGTGTAATTGAAATAACTTATGGTAAATCCAAATATGTACTGGAGTCCGGCGAAAGCATTTATTACGATTCCATCGTTGAACACAATGTTCATGCAGCCAACGAATCCAAAGCCAAAATATTGGCAGTGGTTTATACCCCTTTTTAATTCCTTTGAACATGCAATTATTTGACAGAACAATTGGGGATTGGCTGGAACTTTGGGCTAAAAATACCCCGGATAAAGAATATATCGTTTATTCAGACCGAAATCTGCGATTCACTTGGGCACAATTCAACCAACGAGTAGATGAGGCCGCTCTGGGTTTTCTCGCCATTGGTGTGAAAAAAGGAGATCATGTTGGTGTTTGGGCCCAGAATGTGCCGGAATGGCTGACCTATATGTATGCCTGTGCCAAGATTGGAGCAGTTTATGTGACGGTGAATACCAGCTACAAACAGCATGAGTTGGAATACTTGGTTGAGAATTCGGATATGCACACACTTTGCATCACCGATGGAACCTGGGATTCCAATTATGTGGACATGACCTACGAAATGCTGCCCGAGCTTCGCCAAAGCCAACGGGGACAGCTTAAAAGCCCGCGTTTTCCGAAAATGAAGAACGTGGTATATATCGGTCAAGAAAAATTCCGTGGCATGTACAGTGCTTCTGAGTTGCTATTGTTGGGTAAAAACATGGATATTCAAACCCTGAAGGATATCCAGAAAACGGTAGTACCCGATGATGTCATGATGATGCAGTATACTTCCGGCACGACCGGTTTCCCGAAAGGAGTGATGCTTTCGCATTACAATCTCGCCAATAACGGATATCTGACCGGCGAGCATATGAATTTCACAGACAAGGATAAACTCTGTGTTTGTGTACCATTGTTCCATTGTTTCGGTGTGACGTTGGCTACAACCAATTGCCTGACACATGGTTGTACACAGGTAATGGTTGAACGCTTTGATCCACTAGTTGTACTGGCTTCCATCCACAAGGAACGTTGCACAGGCCTTTATGGTGTCCCGACCATGTTCATTGCTGAACTCAATCACCCGATGTTTGACATGTTTGACATGAGCAGTCTGCGAACCGGCATCATGGCGGGTGCCCTTTGCCCAATTGAACTTATGAAGCGGGTGAGCGAAAAAATGTATATGCAAATCACAAGTGTTTACGGACTTACGGAATGTTCTCCAGGCATGACGCAGACCAGGATCGATGATTCCTTCGAAGTTCGTACGACTACTGTCGGTACTCCTTATGAGTTTACTGAAGTCGTTGTGATGAATCCTGAAACCGGCGAAATCTTACCGGATGAAACCCAAGGTGAAATCTGTTGCCGCGGTTATCTGAACATGAAAGGATATTATAAAAATCCAAATGCTACAGCCGAAGCCATTGACAAGGACGGTTGGTTGCACAGCGGGGATCTTGGCATACGTGATGAACAGGGTAATTACCGGATTACCGGTCGTATTAAGGACATGATCATTCGTGGCGGCGAAAATATTTATCCGCGCGAAATAGAGGAATATCTCTACCATCTGGAAGGCGTGAAAGATATTCAAGTGGCTGGGATAGCATCCGAAAAATACGGTGAGGAAGTCGGTGCGTTCATTATTCTAAAAGAAGGTTCCAACCTGGATGAACAGACTGTTCGTGAGTATTGTCGCGGTCAGATTGCCCGTCACAAGATACCGAAGTACATATTCTTCATCAAGGAATTTCCCATGACCGGCAGCGGAAAGATCCAGAAATTCAAACTTCGCGACCTTGGCTTACAATGGTTAAAAGAAAAGGGAGTTGACGTCGTTTAATAGTAGTCCATTCCTAAATAAGTCCTATTTCAAATGGTCCTTGGCTCAATGCAGGGGCCATTTGTTTTTTGTAATCATTTTTTAACCCCCAAAACAAAACATTGCGTTTCAATATTGAGTATCTTTGAGAAACAAGTCACAAAAACAAAAATCAAATGGAAAAAACCCGTTCCGGCCGCATCCGTAAAAAGGATTTGATAGCCTCCATGATGACATTCTTTCAGCAAGATACCGTTAGGGCATTCAATTATCAACAAGTTTCAAATGCACTGGGTGTTACAAAACAAGCATTGAAAGTCATGGTGGCAGAATGTCTGGCAGAACTCGCCCTCCAGGACTACCTGATCGAAGTATCCACCGGGAAATTCAAGTTCAACGAACGTGGCTTGTTCATAGAAGGCACCATCAAGCGCAGCCGCAACGGAAAAAATTACCTGAATCCGGACGATGGGGGCACCCCCATCTTTATTGCCGAACGCAATTCGGGACATGCTATGGACGGCGACCGCGTTCGTGCCATGCATTCTGCCAAGAAAGCATTCAGTGACCCTGAAGCCGAAGTGGTGGAAGTGCTTGAACATTCAGACAATACCTATGTTGGTGTTCTGGATGTAGATAAGAATTATGCTTTTCTGATTACAGACAGCAAGAAGTTGGCCAACGATATTTTCATCCCTAAGGACAAGATTCACGGTGCAAAATCAGGCCAAAAGGTTGTCGTTCGCATCGTGGAATGGCCAACCCGCTCCAAGAACCCCATTGGTGAAGTCGTGGATGTTTTGGGTGAGGTCGGCGACAACAATACGGAAATGAATGCCATCATGGCCGAATATGGCTTGCCCTATACCTACCCCGAAGAATTGGAAAAGACCGCCGACAGTATTCCGGATGAAATCTCTCCTGAAATCATTGCTGAACGCGAGGATTTCCGTGGTGTTGTCACTTTTACGGTCGATCCGCACGATGCCAAAGACTTTGACGATGCGCTTTCTGTACGGAAACTTGCAAACGGAAACTGGGAAATCGGTGTCCATATAGCTGATGTGACGCACTATGTGAAACCTGGTACAGCCATTGACAAGGAAGCCGAAAGTCGTGCCACATCCGTATATCTGGTTGATCGAACGGTTCCGATGCTACCCGAACGGCTTTGCAATCAAATTTGCTCTTTACGGGCAGACGAAGAGAAATTGTGTTTTTCCTGTGTTTTTGAAATGGATGACCATGGTACCGTCATCAAGCATCGCATTGTCCGGACGGTTATCAAATCTGACCGACGGTTTACTTATGAGGAAGCCCAAAACATCATTGAAACAGGTGAAGGCGACTATTCGACCGAAGTGTTGACATTGGACCGTCTGGCAAAAATATTGCGCAAAAAGCGTTTCGCTGCCGGAGCAATTAATTTCGACCGTTGGGAAGTCAAGTTCAATATTGATGAAAAAGGGAAGCCGTTGAGCGTATATTTCAAAGTGGCCAAGGATTCCAACAAAATGATTGAGGAATTCATGCTACTAGCCAATCGTACGGTTGCAGAATTCGTCGGCAAAGGAAAGACGCCGAAGACCTTTGTTTATCGTATCCATGACCTCCCGAATGCAGAGAAAATGGAGAATTTTGCTGAATTCATTCGCCGTTTCGGCTATAAACTAAAAACCAGCGGTAGCAACACGGACGTATCCAAATCCATCAATTTGCTGTTGGACGATGTGCAGGGTAAACCAGAAGAGAACCTGATTGAAACAGTGGCGATCCGCGCTATGGCCAAAGCCATTTATTCGACAGAAAACAAGGGCCATTATGGACTTGCATTTGAATATTATACCCATTTCACTTCGCCCATTCGCCGCTACCCGGACATGATGGTGCACCGTTTGCTGGAACGTTATTTGGCAGGTGGCCGCAGTGTTTCCGCTGAGCGTTGGGAAGAACTTTGCGTGCACAGTTCAGACATGGAGCAACTTGCCGCTCAAGCGGAACGAGCTTCAATCAAATACAAGCAAGTGGAATTCATGTCCGAACGCTTGGGTAATGTCTATGACGGTGTGATTTCGGGCGTCACAGAATGGGGGCTCTATGTTGAAATCAATGAGAATAAGTGCGAGGGTATGCTCCCGATTCGCGATCTTGATGACGACTATTATGAGTTTGACGAAAAAAATTATTGTTTGGCAGGAAGGCGGAATCATAAGTCATACCGACTTGGAGATGCGATTAAAATTCAAGTTGTAAGGGCCAATCTGGAGCGTAAACAATTGGATTTTGCACTTGCACGGGAAGAAAATGCTGACCTCGGTGGAAAGCCCCGGATTATTGAAAATTCTGACTACAAAAGGAAATCCGCAAAAGGATACTCAAAGTCCAAAGATTTTTATTCCAAAAAAAGAAAATAAATATTTTCTATTAGAAAGTGGATTGAAATAGTTTTATATCTTTAGTCCCTGAAGAAGATGATTCATTGAAAGTTTTGAGCGTTTCTTAAAAGAGTTTTCAACATCGGCCCCCTGAGAGAACCGGACCTGTATGTATAATGTAAAGCGAACCCGACCTACCTTCGCGTTCTTGTTTATTGCAATGCTTTTAGCATTCCCATTCCCGGGCAATGCTCAAACTTCTGTTTTTACTCAAACCGACTATTTTACTACGGACCTACTGAACTGGAATGATCCGGTATACCCATCCGTGGCTAGTCAAAATGCAGCTTTGCGAAGCGCTTCCGTTAATGAATATGTTGGAAATACGGTCGACCTCGATGGTGATATCGTTGATGCAACCGATAAATCACTTTTAGAAGGAGCTCGTGTTTTCTGCTTGAACAAGAATGGTGAAGTAGTAGCTTCAACTGAAACCAACACTTCTGGAATTTACCAATTCCGTTTAATTAAAGGTGTTTATACGATTTCAGTTTCAAAATTAAAATACAAAGCTGTTTCAAAAAGCATCAATGTAACAGTAGACTCTCTTTTGCGTCTGGATTTTGACCTTTTACCCCTCATAACCAGTGCCAGTTACATGCAAGTTCTTACAGGATCGCTTGCTGAAGGCAGCCTTAAGGATATCACACTGGAAAACAGCAAAGTAGCTATGTGTATTGCTGATGGATCGTCGGATCAGCAACTCGGGCTGGCAACCAAGGGTAAACCCATTGACCTGAGTACAACAACTGGCGTGGATGGTTTTGATTGGATTAACCTACCCTTGATCTCCACTCAGAAGCTGAGTGGTATTCCCGGAACGTTGGCTAGCATGAGTAAGAATGTACAGTTCAGCAGTGTTCAAATACTCAGTTCAACACCGACATCCTCCAAAGTTCTGGCGGTAGGAAAGTGCACAGACCTGCCACTAAACGTTACTAATCTTTACGTTGTAAAACCCGATAAAGAATGGTTTGATGTGACCACCACCATTCAAAACACTGGAGATTCGGAAGTTTCTTTTTGGCTTGGCGACGCAATGGATAATGATGAATATTTTCAAACATCCGTTTATCCAAAGAGTCGTTTCAACGCATCGGTCATTGTTTCTACCGATATGGGTTTGGATGAATATGTTCCTGCAGAGCCATGGATGGGTTGTTTTGGAAAATCCGACCAGGTTTTCGGCATTTTCTATACAGGTGATTTTGCAAAGAATTTCCTCATAAGTGCAAATACTTATCGCACAGTTTCTCAGAAGTATATAACCCTCCAACCAGGTGGAAAATACATATTGAACAGGAAGATTGCAGCTGTTCCTGTTTTGCCGTCACAAACACATTCGGATGCCCTTAGGGCATGTTATACAACTTCAGATGATGACAACTGGGGTCTTGAATCAAGACTGTATCTATCTAAATATAAGGCAAATCCTGGTGATACGATAGAATGCACGTTAGCCATCACCAATCTTTCGAGATACAATGCATTTGAAGATATATCTGCGATACTTGATTTACCTGCATTTTGGAAAACAAGTGCCGATACTTTGTTTTTCGGGAATTTGGATCCAAGAGAAACGGTAGAAGCAGTCTGGAAGGTTGTGCCGACAGAGGGAAGTGGGAATACCATTTTGGCGGGTTCAGCACTAGCATGGGATGATCCTTTTACTTATTCAGAGCAGTCGGTTTTTGTAACTGGTGAAGGTTGGTATTCCGGTGACAACCATATGCATTCTACTTATAGCGATGCAGTTGGAACTGTGCCTGACATCGTAAAGGCTGCTAAAGCGATTGGATTATCATTCATAACTGTAACCGATCACAATACAACCATACAGGATTCTACTGTTAAGGCGAATAGTAGCGCTGATCTTTTAGCAATGACTGGTTGTGAGATTACCCCAAATTATAAGGCTGCTAACAATTGGGGACATGCTCTTTCCCTTTTCAGCAACCAAGTCTCCCAATTTTCAAACACTCCCAGTCAAGCTAATGCTCAAGCAATAGTTGATAATATAAACGCTTTAAATGGTGGAAACGGATTTGCAATCATGGCACACCCTTTTCTTAAGGGTTGTCCTTGGATATACCCGAATGTGACTGGCTTCAAAGGAGTGGAAGTATGGTCAGGCTATACACCAATCAATGGGACCTATTCAAAACAGGCATTCAGTTTATGGGATAAGAAGAATATTGCAGGACCCAAACAATACGGTTTTACTGAATCGGATGCTCACAATTTGGACATGGTTGGAAGACAGCATATTGTAGCTCATTTAAAGACTCTGTCAGTGGCTGAAATCAAAAATGCATTGATTAATGGGCAATTTTACGGTTCAGATGGTCCGGCCATAAGGTTTGCAGTAGATTCGATCATGATGGGTGGTTCCTTGCAAGTTCCGTCCAAGCGACTCGTTAAGATTAGCTTGAAGTCTTATTCACCGCAAGGTATAGATTCCATGTATTTGATTAAAAATGGAGTGGTTATTGGTGGTTATTCCTATGTGAATTTCTCAAAGAATGCACAGGAAATTTTTTATGATGAAGCTATTCCAGGAGATTTCTATCGTATGGAATGCACAGACAGATGGAGTCGATTTGCCTTTTCAAATCCCGTGTTCATAATACCTGCGGAACAAGTGACACCGCAGATTGTCGATACCATTTCGACCGGAATTGCGGATAAGAAAATGGTATTGAATATTGGGGTCTATCCGAATCCTGGGTTGGATTTTGTCCAGCTAAAAACCAATTTGCCGATGAAGGCAGAAATCACTGTGTACGATACGAACAGTAAGGTTTGGTTGAGAGAAATGCTCAACAATGAAGCGGAGAAAACGCTGGATGTTCGATCATTACCAAGGGGTTTGTACATTGTCAAGGTCAATGAAAATCGTTTGAAATTGATTTTACATTGATTTTGCCTACAAAAACGTAATCCTTGACCGGATTTAGTATCCATTATTAGTTTTTTGTATCTTTGGTCTTTCACCTAATAAATATGTTCGTATGAAAGATCTGTTTGATTTGACAGGCAAAGTAGCTGTCGTAACCGGTGGTAATGGTATTCTCGGACGTTCCATGTGTGCCGGACTGTGTGATAAAGGTGCAAGAGTGGTCATTATCGGCCGTAAGGTTGAAAGTGGCGAGGCTGTCGTTGCTGAATTAAAAGCAAATGGTGGTGACGCTATATTCTGCAAATGTGATGTATTGAACCTGGAGCAACTTGGCCAAGTCAAGGATGAAATTCTAAAATTATACGGAAAAATCGATATTCTCGTGAATGCGGCTGGTGGAAATATGCCCGGTGCCAGCGTTCAACCCGATAAGAGCCTTTTTGATGTGGACATGGAAGCCATTCGTACAGTTTTCGAACTAAACTATTTCGGAACTCTTTATCCCATTCGTGTTTTTGCAGAAGTAATGGTCAAACAGGGTCACGGAAATATCATCAACATAACATCTGCAACAGTTGAGCGCCCAATGACCAGAGTTCTTGGATATTCTTCTGCCAAAGCGGCCGTTAAAAATCTAACTCAGTGGCTTGCAGTAGAGTTTGCACATAAATATGGTGAAAATATTCGTGTCAATGCGCTAACTCCTGGCTTCTTCCTGACGGAACAAAACCGATTCCTACTTACCAATCCGGATGGTAGCCTTACACCAAGGGGCGGACTTATTATACAGGGTACCCCCATGAACCGTATGGGCAAACCGGAGGATCTTCAAGGTGCGCTATTGTATCTGGCAAGTGATGCCTCTAAGTTTGTAACCGGTACTACCACGATTGTGGATGGCGGTTTTGACGCATTTAGCGGAGTATAGGTTTTTCGTGTTACGCTTATTCAAACACCTGATTATTTGGATACCATCTGTACTAATGATGGTATCCAATTTTCAATTGGCTGAAGCTCAATCTATAGTTAACAAGGAGGTGGCTGTTGTTTCGTATATAGATAATGAAAAATATCAGTTCAACGAGGGTCTTTGCGCCATTCAACGTGATCAACTGTGGGGTTTTATTGATACGACTGGCAGAGTTGTCATTGATTTCCGATTTCGAAACAACGGTTATGAAATACCTTCTTTTCATGAAGGAAAATGTTGCGTTTGCATTCAGACGGAATCAGAGGATTTAAAGCGAATTTATATTGATAAGGTAGGCACTCCGCTTTTCATCAATCAAGGTTTCAGTGGCATTACTTCTTTTTCTAACGGATTGGCCATTGTTGAAAAAACGGAGCTCCCCAAGCCCTCATTTCTTATGTTGATAGATAGTTTGGGAAAGCCTCTTGCGGGCGCCATATCACCAGGCTATTCGCAGGGGATGAGACTGGAATTCCGTGGCTTCCATGAGAACCTCGCCGCGATCTGTGATTCAAAGACGAAAGCCTGGGGTTTCATTAACACGAAAGGTAAATGGGCAATTCAGCCTGAATCGAAGTACAAAATGGTGGGCGACTTCCATGATGGGTTAGCGATTGTTCAGGAAGCAACAGAAAAAAAATGGGGTGCCATCAATTCGATTGGCGAGTTGGTCATTCCTTTCATGTATACCAATCGCCCTGGTGATTTCTCAGAAGGATTGTCCGCTGTAAGGAACCAAGAAGATAAGGTTGGCTATATCGACAAATCGGGAAATCTAGTCATACCTTTCCGCTATGAGCCAATTGTGAATCAAAATGGATTACCCTTTATTGATGGCAATACGATCGTTTGTAGGGATGGAGTTTATTATTCAATTTCAGCAGCCGGAAAAGAAAATCTAAATATAGGAGATGCCTCCTTAGAAATTCGAATGCTTCAAAACGGATTGGTTGCTTATAAAAAATGGATGAAGTCAGAAATTTGGGCTATTGGATTGATTCGCACAAATGGTGAAGTTATTTTGGCACCCGGAATCCTTTACCAGATTAGTGAGTTCAGCAACGGTCTTGCTCATGCTAAGGCAAAAATCAATGGAATCAATTACAACGGTTTTGTCAATTTGGATGCAAACTTTGTCATTCTAAACGAAAACCAATAATCGGCTAGTCAGGATTTTTTTCTTTTCTTACCTTTGTACTGAAGGTTTACAGCCAATTTTATCTTAATAATCCTATTATAATGAGTCTTTGTTTTAAGCAAACCATGCGCTGGTTTGGTCCTGTTGATCCAGTTAGCCTGAGTGATATTCGTCAAGCAGGTGCTACTGGAGTGATGACAGCTTTGCATCAATATGCCCCCGGTGAAATATGGCCCTTGGATGCCATTCAGGAACGTCAGTTAATGCTTCGTGATGCCGGATTGGAATGGGAAGCTGTTGAAAGTGTCAATGTACACGAAGACATCAAGCGTCGCCTTGGTAATTACAAACAGTACATCGAAAATTATAAGTTGAGCCTTCGGAATCTTGCCGAATGTGGCATCAAAGTGGTCATTTATAATTTTATGCCTGTTTTGGACTGGGTTCGGACTGACCTCTATTATACGACTGAAGACGGCTCGAAAGCCATGTATTTCGAAAAAGCAGCATTTCAGGCATTTGATTTGTTTGTATTGAAACGCCCAGGTGCAACAACAGATTATTCTGCTGAAGAAATATCCAAGGCAACGAATCGTTTTGAAACGATGACCCAACCTGAAATGGATGTTTTAATGAGTGTCATGTTGGCCGGGCTTCCCGGTTCAGATGAGTGCTATACTGTTGATCAGATTCTTGCCGACCTTCAAAAATACAAAGGCATAGATGCCCCTAAGTTGAGAGACCATCTAATTCTATTTCTAAAAGAAATCTGTCCCTTGGCAGATAAATTGGGTATCAGGATGGCCATTCATCCAGATGATCCTCCTTTCCCGGTTTTGGGTTTGCCTCGAATTAGCAGTACAGAAGTCGATTTTCAGGCAATTCTGGATGCGGTTCCAAACCCTTCGAACGGAATTTGCTTTTGTGTCGGATCTTTGAGTGCCCGGCCCGACAATGATCTGGCTGGTATGGCCCATCGACTGGGGAAAAAGATTTTCGCAACACACCTGCGAAGCACACAACGAGACAGCGAAGGCAATTTCTTCGAAGCCAATCATTTGGAGGGCTCTGTGGATATGTATCAGGTCATGAAGAATCTGATTATAAGGCTTAAAGAAAGAGGTGAACAAATTCCGATGCGTCCGGATCACGGGCATCAGATGATGGACGACTTGAATAAGCCTCAAAAGCATTTCGGGTATTCTGGAATTGGCCGAATGCGCGGTCTTGCTGAATTGCGGGGGTTGGAATTGGGTATCTGCCGATCGCTTGAATAAAAAAAATCGAAGCCGTTACAACATCACGTTGGAGCGGCTTCTTTCTATATAGAGGAAATTAAAAAGAGTTCTATCCGGAGGAAAACTCCGGAGGGACGTCTTCCAATACGTTATAGATGCAGGTGCCAGAGAAACGCTACAATAAAACAGCTTATTTTTAGAATTGGTAGCATAAAGAGAGTTCACCACCATTTTCAGTCAGTCGAGGTGAGCAGGAAAGCCGATTCTTAAGTTTAGGCGCTAATGCATCATAGACCCAAAAAGTCGCATTGGTTGATAATGTTCCGACGGCTGCACCCATCAAGACATCAGGTAGAAAATGGCGGTTTCTTGCAATGCGGGCATATGCTACCCATGTTGCAATGCTATATCCGCTGATTGAAATCCATGGACTGATCTGACCGAATTCCCGATGAAGTAAGGTGGCACCAATAAAAGCAATGGAGGTATGTTGGGACGGAAAGGACTCGTTTCCCCAAGCAGGATTTGGGCGTGTCACATGAGTAGCCAGTTTGGTACGGTAAACGATGAAATCCCCCAAAATGTAGGATAAACTACCGATTGCGACCTCTTCCAGAATTGTATGATTGCCCTTTACCCCAACCAGTGACAAAAGTGCAACGGCTCCCATTGGAACATATCGCAACTCATCGTCGTAAAGATTGACTTTTTCGGATGAATTCCAGTTTAGTTGTGCCTGAATTTGGTATTTTAAATCTGGGATGGCCATAATGGCCAGGCTCGTTGTTGCCAAAGTGACCGGAGTTATAGACTGTTTGACGTATTTGCTGTCCAACCATGACGCTTTTTGCCCAAGAAGCGAAGTGGAATCGCTTGCCGATGTTGCTATTTCTGCAGAATCCTCAGAAGCTGAAACATTCAGTAACGGCAGAAAAAGCAAGAGCAATAGGAGGCAGTGTATTCTATCCATTTCAGCCGGTAATTTCTTAAAGTAAACCACGAAAGTACAGATAGTTTTTGAGGTTTTTTATATCTTTGTAAAGATACAATCTGATTCCTGACTGAAAGAATCCCCCCTAAATATTTTAGTATGAGCCTAGAACTTAAGAAAGAATGTGCGTATTCCCTATTAGTCGCAACCAGTATGGGTGTTCGCATCACTCCAGTGAACGGTCAGCCGGTACATAGCAGTCATTTGTTTGAAATGCAGGCAACCAGTGCGGAAACCAATGTGGCCAGCATTGCTTCCTTCTTGGGAATGCCTGTCAAGGTCCTAACTACTTTTGTGAAAGACAGCCCTATCGCCCTATTTATTAAAAGTGAACTTAAGAGCCGTTTCATGGACTTTGAAGGTCCGGAAGTAGCACAGGGAGACCCCTGGGGGTATCGCCATCAATTCAACATTGCCGATAGTGGATACGGTTCTCGTGGACCTCGTGTTCAAAACGACCGCGCCGGTGAAGTTGGCAGGACATTGAATGTCAAGGATTTTGATTTGGAACGAATTTTTGGAAAAGAAGGTGTTCAGATAGTGCACCTTTCTGGTTTAATAGCTGCCTTGTCACCTGAAACGACGACTTTCTGCCTCGAAATAGCAAGAGCCGCCAAGAAATACGGCAGCCGCATCTCCTTTGATTTAAACTATCGCGCATCATTCTGGAAGGGACGTGAAAAACAGCTTAGCGAGAGTTTTGCTGAAATTGCTTCTGTGTCGGATATTCTGATAGGCAACGAGGAGGATTTTCAACTCTGCCTCGGCATAGAAGGTCCAGAAGCTGGTGGTAAAGGGATTGAGGCAGAAATTGAAGGCTTCAAAGGCATGATTGGACGTGTAAAGAAAGCCTATCCCAACGCCTCTGTTTTTGCGACAACGCTTCGTCAGGTCATCAGCGCCAACGAACATCTTTGGGGTGCCATCATGCTGGAAGGGAATGATTGGCAAGTCATCGAGCCCCGAAAAATCACGGTTTTGGACCGTATCGGTGGTGGTGATGGTTTCGTAGGAGGCTTGCTTTATGGTATTCTGAAAGGTTGGGATCCGGAAAAATGGCCGCAATTCGGTTGGGCTACCGGAGCATTGGCTACCACGTTCCTGACAGACTATGCACAGCCAGCCGATGAAGAGATGGTTTGGAGCATTTGGAAAGGAAATGCACGTGTAAAACGCTAGAAAATGCTGTATTACGAAATTGGTTCTATCGATTTGGAGTTGGGTCCGGACAATCTTAAAAAAGGATTGTTTGAAGCTTTGGACAAGATGGGCAAAAAACGGAAAGTGCTGGCCATACCGCCTGATTATACCCGTTTGCCCAGTCGTGCCGGAGAATTGACTGAATTCACCTGGGAATATTATGGGGAACACCTCACGGATGTGCTCCCTGCTTTGGGCACGCATTCGCCAATGACACCCCACCAGATAGACCATATGTTTGGAAAGATGCCAGCTTCACTGATTCGGGAACACGATTGGCGTCATGACGTAGTGACCGTAGGTACCGTTCCAGCGGCCTTTGTAAAAGAAGTCTCCGAAGGTGCGGTGGATTTTCCCTGGCCTGCTCAAGTCAATAAACTGCTGATTGAAGGAAACTTTGATTTAATTTTGTCCATTGGACAGGTTGTACCGCACGAAGTAGTCGGTATGGCGAATTACAACAAGAATATTTTTGTGGGTACAGGTGGTGTTGAAGGCATCAATAAAAGCCATTTCGTAGGTGCATCCTTTGGTATGGAGCGCATGATGGGTCATGCCGATACTCCAGTTCGCCGGATTTTTAATTATGCTTCCGAACACTTTACGAATCAACTGCCTATTGTGTATGTTCAAACGGTGGTCGGATTGGATAAGTCGGACGGAAAGGTTAAAACACGTGGCTTGTACATCGGTGATGACTTTGAAGTTTTTGACAAAGCTGCGAAACTGTCTTTGCAAGTCAATTTCGACATGTTGGACAAACCATTGAAAAAGGTTGTTGTTTATTTGGATCCAACCGAGTTCAAGAGCACTTGGCTGGGCAACAAATCTGTTTACAGAACCCGCATGGCCATTGAAGATAACGGTGAATTAATCATCCTTGCTCCTGCATTGAAAGAGTTTGGAGAAGACAAGGAAATTGATCGCCTCATTCGCAAATACGGGTATTTCGGTACTCCTGCCACGCTTAAGGCATGTGAAGAAAATGTGGAACTGAGAAACAACTTGAGTGCAGCAGCCCACTTGATTCATGGTTCTTCGGAAGGCCGATTCAATATAACTTATTGTCCAGGGAAAGGTCCTGATAATCTGACAAAAGAAGAAATTGAAAGTGTAGGTTTCGACTATGCCGACATTGATGAAGTAACTGAGAAATACAATCCCTTGAAGTTGCGTGATGGATACAATACGTTGCCTGACGGTGAGGAAATATATTACATCTCCAACCCTGCTTTGGGGTTGTGGGCATATAAAGACCGGTTTAATTATTGAACCGTTGAATGCAAATTTAGTTTTATGAAGTTTATTATCGACGATAAGATTCCCTATATTCAGGGAGCATTGGAGCCGTTTGGAGAGGTTGTTTACCTTTCTGGCCCCAAAACAACGCCTGAAATTGTACGGAATGCCGATGCCATCATCACTCGAACCCGTACCATTTGCAATGAACAACTGTTGGCGGGTTCCACCGTTAAAATCATTGCAACGGCGACCATTGGTTTCGACCATATAGATACTGATTATTGCGTCAAGGCCGGAATCCTTTGGACGAATGCTCCCGGTTGCAATTCCAAATCTGTTGAACAGTATATTGCATCGGCGCTTTTTGTTCTTGCTGAACGTAAGGGTTTTGAGTTAAAGGGTAAAACAATCGGTGTGGTCGGAGTTGGACAAGTTGGTTCCAAAGTGGCCAGGGTTTGCGAACTTCTCGGCATGAAGGTATTGCTGAACGACCCGCCCCGAGCCAGAGTAGAAGGTGCTGAGAAATTCTGCAGTCTGGAACAAATCAAGCAGAAAGCCGATTTTATAACGTTGCACGTACCGCTGAACATGCAGGGAGAAGACGCAACCTACCATTTGGCCGATGACGTATTTTTTCAGGCACTTAAACGCAAACCCATCCTTTTCAATTCTTGCCGCGGTGAGGTATTGGATACAAAGGCTGCAATAACGGCGGTTCGGAATGGACTGATTTCAGGTTTGGTGATTGATTGTTGGGAAAACGAACCAGATATCGATTTGGAACTTCTCGGCTTGGTTGATCTGGCAACTCCTCACATTGCGGGTTACTCCAAAGATGGCAAAGCCAACGGCACGTCCATGAGCATTCAAGCTCTTAGCCGCTTCTTTGGTTTGGGAATAGACGACTGGAAAGCTCAAAAGGTGGAAGTGCCAGTTAATACTTTGATTGAAATGGATGGCAGCGAACTTTCCGAAGAAACAATGCTGTCGAAAGCCGTTTTAGCGACCTATGACATTCAGATCGATGATGCCAACTTGCGCAGAAATCCTGCTTTGTTTGAGAAATTGCGAGGGGATTACCCTGTGAGAAGGGAATATCCCATTTATACCATTAAGTGCCGAAACGTCGGTCAAGACATGCAAAAGAAATTGGAAGCCTTGGGCTTTAAAATACAGTAACTTTTTTACATAAAACCATATCAAAAGAGTATGAAAAAATTAGCAGACATTGGATTAATCGGGTTGGCCGTCATGGGTGAAAACCTAGTCTTGAACATGGAGAGTAAAGGTTTCACCGTTGCAGTTTTCAA
>Ga0302213_1000764_pt1 | contig 16847 bp, 11 predicted proteins | sample II_Fen_N1_2_FD_194583 | JGI IMG/M metagenome (GOLD analysis project Ga0302213, IMG submission 194583) | Peat permafrost microbial communities from Stordalen Mire near Abisko, Sweden - II_Fen_N1_1 | ecosystem: Environmental > Terrestrial > Soil > Wetlands > Permafrost | place: Sweden: Abisko... | reverse complement strand
AATCGTAAATTGTAAATGAATTAATTCTTTAGCCTGTTCTTTCTGGCAAGGCTGTGTTTTCTTCCATAACTAAAATAAATCACAAAGCCAATAGACATCCAGATAATAAGTCTTAACCAGGTATCACCTGGCAAAGCCAACATTTGTATACCACAGATAAAAACTCCTAAAACGGGTACAAATGGAACCCAGGGAGTTTTAAAGGGTCTTGGAGCATTGGGTTCAGTTTTTCTCAAAATTAATATTCCAATGCAAACAATCATAAATGCCAGTAATGTTCCTATGGAAACAAGTTCACCCAGAAGACCGATTGGGAATAAGCCGGCCATAATGGCGGTAAAAAAGCCGGTAATCATTGTAGAAAGATGCGGTGTTTTAAATTTCGAATGTATTTTGGCAAAACTTTTCCACAACAATCCATCCTGGGCCATAGAAAAAAAGATGCGGGTTTGTCCCAGTAAAGTAACAAGAATCACAGAACTCAGACCAGCAATGGTTCCAATCTTAATGATTGGACCTAACCATTTTAAACCCTGCCCGCTCCTATCTATAGCCAGTGCAATCGGTGCAGCGACATTCAAATCTTTATAGTTGACTATTCCTGTCAACACAAAACTTACGGCAACATATAAAATGGTGCAAATAAGCAGTGAGAATAATATACTTAACGGTAAATCCCTTTTTGGATTGATTGCTTCCTGTGAAGTTGTGGAAACTGCATCAAAACCTATGTATGCAAAAAAGATGACACCTGATCCTGTTAAAATCCCTGACCAACCATATTGACCCCAGACACCGGTATTTTTCGGAATAAAAGGAACCCAGTTTTGAGGGTGGATATGTGAAATGCCAAAACCAATAAAAAGTAACACCACAATAATCTTTATTATGACGGTGATATTATTGAACTTTACAGTTTCCTTAATACCTGTGACCAGCAATGCTGTCAGAATGACGACAATGCATACAGCCGGAAAATTAATCAGTGCACCGGTATTGTGCCAACCCGACAAATCGTAATCAAAAGGAGATTGTACAAGTGAAGCCGGAAGAAGAATTCCAAGATCAGCTAAAAAACTTTGCATATACCCTGACCAGCCTACAGCTACCGTTGCTGTACTAAAAAGATATTCAAGCACTAAATCCCATCCAATGATCCAGGCGATAAATTCACCCATCGTTGCGTAACTATACGTGTACGCACTGCCCGACAATGGAATCATTGCAGCAAATTCGGCATAACACAGCCCGGCTAATAAGCAACCGAACGCTGAAAGCACAAAGGACAGAACGATTGCCGGGCCTGCATGCATTTGTGCAGCAGTACCTGTTAGTACAAATATCCCTGCCCCAATCACGCTCCCTATGCCTAACAGCGTTAAATTTAAGAGCCCCAAATGTCGTTTTAATCCGTGTTTGTTATTATTAGCTTCTTCATCTAATTGAACGAGTGTTTTCTTTATAAACAGGTCTCTTATCATATGTTATTTCTCAACAGTTTGACAGGTATTACAGCAGAATATTTTTATTATGTAAGCATTCGTCTGTAAAAATAGCATTTTTATCCGGATAATACAGAATATCCGATCAATATCATTTTATTGTCATTGTATGGAACCGGTTGAATGAATACGACCAGGCAGTATCGAAATAAAAAAAGCCAGCTACTTTGGTTGGAACCGATCGAATGAAAACCAGTAATTGTAGAATTGAACTGTAACTGCTGAAATTAATGAAGATATAGCTGAGATATTGCTTAAAAGAAGAATCGATAATGGAAAAGAGAAGGTTGGAAATGAAAGTGTAAAAAACCGACAGAGCAAGGTGGTCGAAATTATCGACCACCTTGCTCTGTCGGTTTCACCTAAAAGATCCAAACTAAAAGGATGATTATCTGGAATATGATTGATGTAATTTCTTGTTAATTCTGAATTTGGAATACAAAATCAGGAACCACTTTCTTCAACTTAAAGTAATTTAAACATTTTAAAATGGGGAATATTTATTTCTAAAAATTCATTCCCGAGCTTTTTATAACCGAGTTTTTCATAAAAACCGACAGCCGTTTTTCGGGCATTTAACAACATAACAGTATAATGCTTGCTTCTTGAAAAGAGTTCAGCATATGCTACCATTTCGCTTCCAATCTTACCTAACCTCATTTCTTCCACTACTGCAACCTGTCTCATTTTCACTTCATTTTGATTCAATCCGGTTAAGATCAAAACTCCAACAAGTTTGTTGTGAATAAAAGCTCCAATGTGTACATCTGCTGAGTCTGCTTCCAGATTATCATCAGACAAACTCATACCTAGAGGTTTTCTGAGTACATTATCCCGGAGTTCCAGCTCTTGTTTATAATCGGGAGAATTGTATATTAGCTCTCTGATTTGAAGAGAATCGTCTTTGCCTGTCATTTAAATCTCAATGAAGAATGTTATTAAAACGGATTAAAGTATCGTGTAAGCGAGATCAGAATTTAAGTTCTCATCATTTAATTTCTGAGACCTACAAATATAATGAAAGTTTCACTACATTCAAAAAAGGATGCAACTGTACGAACACAATGAAGGTGTGATAAATTATCTCACCTTCATTGTGTTCGTAAAGCTGCTTTAAAATCAAATATAATCCGTAAAAAAAGATATTCTTTCATTCGGGCAACAACTCCTTAATTTTCAATTATCATGGCGGTCATCATACCTGTTATCCCGGTCATGTTTTTCAATAATTATCACTTTGCCTCTGTTTTCACGGTTTTCATGTTTATGATTCCAACCTCTGTGTCTGCCGTGATCTGTTCGAAGTCCTACTTCGCAGGATGTCATGCCACCCAACATCAAGGCAAGGAACAAAATTGTTACTATAGTTTTTAGCTTTTTCATATCATTTATTTTTTATACAAAGGAAGATAAATTTACAGATGAAATAATTACATAATAATTGGAATAAGTTACATGATTCACAGATTTACCGTAATTTGTTGACTTTTAGCGAGATTGGTAAACAACCACATCTATAAATAAATAAATGATAAAAAGTATGATTCATTCAGGTGTGACCCCTGATTATACTAAGAATTAATCCGGCAGTAAAATCAGATTTAGTCAGATAAGTATTTAAAAGTATTTAATGATCTGTTTTCTTATAGTGACCACCAACATCCCAAGGGAGGTAAAAAGTGCATTTCAAGATTAAATTTACGGATTGGAATTATTCAAATACTGCAATCTTTAATCCCGACTTGGGGGTTTGTAGGTTGGTACTATAATAAATGACAGAATATATGCACTTTATATTACATAAGAATCATTATTTAATATCGATTAATTAGAGTCTAAATCATATTAAATTTCAATTAAATATTTACTTCATTCCTTCTGATATAAGTTTTGTTTTGTTTTCATTACGACAACAAATAATAGGGATTTGAAAAAAACAACAAATTAAATTTAGAAACTAACTTACAAAACATATAATCGTTTAGAAAACTGAATGTTATAAAATAAAAGATACTATAACGAATTGGGTAGGTATGTTTTTTTAAGTTAGTAAGCCGGTTTACATTTGTAATGGGAAAATTTAAGAATCTTATTGAAACTATGTAAGTGTATTCCGTGAAAACAATCAGATTTATCGGTTAAAATAGAAATGCTGGTTAGCTCAACTCTGTAGGTGTTGACCCATACAAATTAAAAATACAACTTTATAATAAGTAAGTTAGCTAATAAATTAAAAACCTGGAATATCCTACGGAGTTTTCCATTTCTTTATTTAATCCCCTGATAAATCTGGTGGATTTACTAAAGTTACACATACGGAGTCTAAAATTAAACAGGTTCGGACTTAATTAATTTAATTTCCAACTTAAGCGTTATAGAATTATGTCGAATTAACTTAATTATCCTAATTAGCAACAGTTGTCTTGAAAATATTAACAAACCCGGAATGTGTTTTTTGAACATTAAATATAAATAATTGTTTTTTTAATTTTAATGTTGAGAATTGTTCAAATCAAACCTGACGCATTGAAAAAATCACACAGCAATAAACATGATTTTGTCTTTTCTGATTTCAATTCAGGAAATCGATGATTATCAATTTCACAGCATTCAATTATTGAGCAATACATCATCGTTGGTTTGAAAAATTGAAAGCTGGGACAGTTTAAGGCATAAAACTTCGAGGATAAAATCAGTCCGTGTATTTTCAAATCACGATATTAAAATCCGACAATTGAGCAATTTTATAATCTTGTTGGTAAAAAAACAAATAATAAATAATAATAACAAACAATTAATAATTATTAATTGCAGGGACACTGAAATGTGATTTTTTAAAAATCAACAAATTGGTCACTAAATATCTACAATCACTTACTGTTTATTATTTCCTTAAAAATAAAAAACTTTTATTGTTTTCAATTATTCAAAATCAAAAATAAAAACAACCCGTAATAATATCAACATATGTTTGGAAATTTAATAAAGAAACTGCTGATAATAGCGATGATCGTTGGAGAGACATTTCTTTCAATGGCTCAGGAGACTCAAAAACTATCTCTTGACAAATCAATTAAAATGGCGTTGCAAAACAATACGAACATTATGAATTCTAAACTTGATCTGAAATCAGCACAGAATAAGGTTTGGGAAATCACTGCTATGGGCTTGCCACATATCGATATCAAGTCATCATATCAACACCTTTTTGTAGTCCCTGAACTTAATTTTCCGGCCACTAAATTATCGAAAACAAATGTGCCTTTCGATGCAAGTACCAATACAGGAACAACAAGCCAGATACAATTAAACACCGGGGAAAATATCTATCTAAACATGACTGCCGGTGATCCCATTGCACTTGGGGTAAAAGACAATATCTCAACGGATATTACAGTCTCACAACTTATTTTTAATGGCTCATACATTGTTGGACTGCAAGCCAGAAAAGCATACCTGGATCTTGCAAGACAAAATGACGAGAAAACAAAACTGGAAGTTATTGAAACAGTAGTAAATGGATATCACATGTTACAGCTTGCTGAAGAAAGCCGAAAAGTATTGGTACAGAATCTCGAGAACATGACTAAAACGTTGTCGGAAATAACTGAGATGAACAAACAGGGTTTTGTTGAGCGAACAGATGTCGATCAGTTGGAAGTCACTTCAAATACAATCCGGAATGCTATTAATCAGATTGAGAGCAATCTGGATGTGGGCTATCGGTTGTTGAAAATTCAACTGGGGTTGGAAGAAACAGTGAAAATCGAATTATCCGATCCAATGGAATCGAACGATTCGCTTATCAATTCGAGCATGTTGCTTATTAATGAGAAATTTAATATTGATCAGAATACAGATTATTTGCTAGTAAAAACGTCTGAACAATTTACAAAGCTGGACATGAAATCTACTCAGTCGGGATTTTTACCGACTATAAACGCATTTTACAATCATAATATTCAATCGAATGTTGCTTCATTCAATTTTTCACCAAAAGATCTTATCGGAATCAATCTTAGTTTGCCTATTTTCAGTAGCGGTGAGCGTTTATCGATTGTGGCACAAAAACGGGTGGCCTATGAAAAAGCCCAAAATACAAGCAAATTAATTTCCAAAAGTTTAAACATGCAGGCAAATCAATATCAAACCGATGTTAAATTAAAGCTTGAAAGATACATGAATCAGAAAAAGAGCAATGAGCTATCAGATACAATCTACCAGCGGACCATTGAAAAATATAAACAAGGGATGTCATCAAGCATTGATTTGATGAATATTCAGAATCAGTATCTGAGCAATCTGTCCAACTACTACCAATGTATTTATGATTTACAGGAATCTAAATCCAAACTGGAAAAATTATTCAACATTAAACCGGATGCATTAAAAAAATAACCGGTTATTAAAAACAAAATTTCTAACGATAAACAAAAAATTAAAGGGATGAAAAAAATAATTTATTATTCAGCAGTCATTGCATTTTTGTTTTCATGTAGTACAGCTACCAATAAGAAAACAGATCTCGAGAAATTGAAAGCACAGCGGGATCAATTAAATTTACAAATTTCACAGCTAGAAAACAAGATACAACCAACGGATAAAAAATCAATATCAAAAGTTGCAACAGTAAATGTTGAAGATATCAGACAAACCGTTTTTAATCACTATATAAAAGTTCAGGGGACGGTCGATGGGGATCAGAATATTGCTGTAAGTCCGCAGATTCAAGGTATCGTAACTGAAGTTTACGTAAAAGAAGGATCCCGGGTCAAGAAAGGGGATGTGTTGGCAGAACTTGATGCGCGCGTATTAAAGCAATCAATTGAAGAACTAAAAACTCAACTTGATCTGGCAAAAAGCATCTTCGTAAAACAAAATGCCCTTTGGGAAAAGAAAATAGGCAGTGAAGTTCAATACCTTCAGGCTAAATCAGGAAAAGAATCACTGGAAGCACGATTGGGGACTTTGAAAGAACAATTAAAACAAGCCCGTATAATCTCACCGATTGCAGGAACTGTAGAGAGTGTTCCTCTACGAGTAGGTCAAAACGTGTCACCCGGATCGCCCACTTCCACAATTCGTGTCATCAACATGAGTACTGCTAAAATAACTGCCGATGTATCGGAAGCATATGCTGCACGTATCCATGATGGGAATTCGGTTATAGTGAGCTTTCCGGATTTAGGAAAAGATTATGAAACAAAACTCAACTTCACCGGACGTTTTATTGATCCTACAAACCGTACTTTCAGGATTGAATGTAAAGTATCAGCTAATCAGGTAGTTTTACGGGCGAATATGATAGCCTATATTAAAATTAAAGACTATACAAACAACAACGCATTTTGTTTGCCGGTGAATTATGTTCAGAATGATCAGAAAGGTAAATTCATTTATATTGCCAGGCAAAATGGTCAAAACTGGACTGTTGATAAGAGAATGATTAAAACCGGAAAAGACTATGATGGAGTAATTGAAGTTCTGGATGGACTTAAAACCGGTGAAAAAATTATCACTGAAGGTTTTCAGAATTTGAATTCCGGTGAGAATATAGTTTTCTAATATAAAAAAGGATCCATCATGTCAAAAGAAAAAAAATTTAAAGAGTTTTTTGCAACGAGCTGGGCTATTGATAACAGGGCAAGTGTCTATGTACTCGCTGTTTTGATAACCATACTCGGGATGATGAATTATTACTTTATCCCCAAAGAACAGTTTCCCCAGGTAGTTATTCCTTATATCGTTGTAAATACGGCTTATCCGGGCACATCTCCTGAAGATATTGAGAACCTGGTTTCCCGACCTATCGAGAAGCAACTTAAATCTATCTCGGATGTAAAGAAAATAACCAGTAATTCGGTCCCTGATTTCTCATCGATTGTAGTTGAATTTGATCCTGATTTATCGATCGAGACAGCAAAACAGCGAGTCCGTGATGCAGTCGATAAATCAAAGAGCGATCTGCCATCCGACCTTCCAAATCAACCTGACATTATGGACATTGATCTTTCGGAATTGCCGGTAATGTACCTCAATATATCAGGAAATTATGATCTTGACAAACTTAAGCATTATGCCAAAATTGCTCAGGATAAAATTGAGGGGCTGAAGGAAATAACCCGTGTCGATATTGTAGGAGCACTCGATCGCGAAATTCAAATCAATGCTGACATTTTCAAAATGCAGGTTGCGAAGGTGACATTTGGTGATATTGAACGGGCTGTTGCCATGGAAAACATGACAATTTCAGGCGGATCGCTGACCAACAATGGAATCAGGAATACGGTTCGAATCAAGGGTCAATTTGCAGATGTTGAAACACTTAAAAATATTGTTGTTCACGCTTCAGGGGGTGCTTTTATTAAACTGTCTGATATAGCAGATATACAAGACAGTCACAAAGATCAGGAAAGCTTTGCACGTTTGGATGGTAAAAATGTCATTACACTGAATGTGGTAAAAAAGAGTGGTGCAAACCTGCTTGATGCATCTGATAAAATTAAAGAAATTGTTGAGAAAGAACTTATAGGACATGAATTTCCAAAAGGTATGAATGTTACCGTCACAGGGGATCAAAGCCGTTTCACAAGGAATACGCTGGATGAACTGAACAATACTATTATTATTGGCTTTATCTTGGTAACCATTGTATTGATGTTCTTTATGGGCTTCACCAATGCATTTTTCGTTGGTTTGTCAGTACCATTATCCATCTTTGTTGCTTACCTGATTCTACCCGGATTAGGTTTCACCATGAATATGATTGTCATGTTTGCTTTCATTTTTGCACTTGGAATTGTAGTGGATGATGCTATAGTGGTTATTGAAAATACTCATCGGCTTCACCGGCTAAATCCGGACATAAACATTGCGGCTAAAAAGGCAGCTGGAGAAGTGTTTAAACCTATCTTATCCGGTACTCTGACTACCCTGGCTCCCTTCTTTCCATTAGCCTTCTGGCCGGGCATTGTGGGGCAGTTTATGCACTATTTACCGGTAACACTTATTATTACACTTTTCGCTTCCCTGTTTGTAGCCTACGTATTTAATCCTGTTTTTGCTGTATCGTTTATGAAAAACGAATATGATGAAGACCAATTGGAAAAAGGGAAAAGATGGAAAAAAATCAAAACAGCAATAATTGTCATGGTTGCATTTGCCATTTTATTTTATCTGTCAAAAACATACGCCCTTGCCAATTTATTGGTCATGGTTGTTATTTTACTTCTGATTTATCATTATATCCTCGAAAAGGCTATTAATATCTTCCAGTCAAAAATCTGGCCATATTTCATTCAGGTATACGAACGACAACTGAGGATCATTCTAATAGGTTCACGCCCGGTCTGGATTTTAGGTGGAATGATTACTATATTTATTGTTACTATAATCTTAACTGGTATTGTAAAACCAAAAGTATTATTTTTCCCCGAGAATGACCCGAATAACATTTATGTTTACATAAAGATGCCGGGAGGAACTCATCAAAATGTAACCGACAGCATCACTAACATTGCAGAACAACGTGTCTACAAAGCTTTGGGGAAAAATAACCCCGATGTGGAATCTATCATCTCAAATGTAACCATTGGTGCTGAAGAAGAAGGATTTTCCTCAACAGGGACTCCTTTTAACAAAGGGAAAGTATCTATTAATTTTATGGAAAGCAAATATCGGACTACCGGGATTTCAACAACAAAATACCTGGAAATCATACGGAAAAAAGTGGCTGATATACCCGGAGCCGAAATTACCGTAGATAAAAACAGAAACGGTCCTCAAACAGGGAAACCAATTAATATTGAAATCACCAGTGAAAACCTGGAAAACCTGGTCACTGATGCATTCGCGTTCCATGATTACATCGATTCGCTGAATATCCCCGGAGTGGAAGATATGAAAACTGATTTCGAAATGAATTCCCCTGAAATCATCGTTCAGATTGACCGGGATCGCGCTCAGCGACTTGGACTTTCAACAGGGCAAATAGGACTTGAAATCAGAACAGCTCTTTATGGAAAAGAGATATCGAAACTCAAACAGGACGAGGATGAGTATCCGATTATGCTCCGATACGACAAGATTACCCGCGATAACATCAACTCGCTGATAAACCTGGAGATTACATATCGGGATAATTCAGGTCAATTACGTAGCATCCCTTTATCAACTGTGGCTACAATCAATTATACTTCTTCCTATGCTGGAATAAAACGTCTGGATCAGAAACGTGTCATAACAGTTTATTCAAATATTCTGTCAGGGTATTCTGCAAACGACATAGTCCCTGTAATTGCCCGCGAAGCCAAAAAATTTCATTTTCATGAAGGAACTAACATAAAACTGACCGGAGAACAGGAAGATCAGGCCCAGACTGCTACGTTCTTAATGCAGGCAATGGTTATTGCCCTTGGAGTCATTTTCTTTATCCTCATCACACAGTTTGGATCGGTCATTAAATCACTGATTATTTTGAGTGAAGTGTTTTTCAGTATTGTGGGTGTATTGCTTGGAGTAATGCTCTTTCACATGAGTCTGGTTATTCTAATGACAGGACTTGGGATTGTAGCACTTGGAGGAATAGTCGTGAGAAATGGGATATTGATTGTTGAGTTTATAGATGTCAAGAAGAAGGAAGGTTTGCCTACGCGTCGTGCCATCATCGAAGGAGGTAAGACAAGAATTACACCTGTTATCCTCACAGCAACAGCAACTATGCTAGGACTGGTGCCTCTGGCAGTAGGTATGAATATTAACTTCAGGACACTCTTTACTGAATTTAATCCACATATTTACTTTGGCGGAGATAATGTTGCATTCTGGGGACCCCTTGCCTGGTCTATTATTTTCGGATTAAGTTTTGCAACATTCCTGACTCTAATGTTTGTTCCAGCTCTGTATGAACTTGATTATACCATGAGGTTAAAAATGATCCGACGTAAGAATCAAAAACAAATAAAAAAGTTGAATTCTTGATTACATCCTAAAATCAACAAATTAAAGAGGCTGTCCCCTATTGGAGACAGCCTCTTTTGTAATTGATTTTCAGAACATATTGATCCATTAATTGGAATATCAGACAATCAAATTATATAAATATTTATAAGTTTATTTTTCGGATTAAAAGAACCTGACTAATTTAAATTGAATTTCCAAACCGGGAGCTGATTGATTCATTCCGCCAAACAACTACTTTTGAAAAATCATTATTATTATTTATGAAACAATTGGATAATTGATCATTCAGATTTTAATTCGAATGTGTATTTTGACAAATCAATTAAGGTACGGTTTAATGACAGGTCAACAACAATCTTCAAATTCAGACTTCCTGACCTATCGAAAATTTAATTGTTGCTATTTATTTCTACTCTAAGAGTTGATTTGTTTATAAAATAAGGGAAAAAGACTGTGTCGTTTGGTGTCCTGTGTTGAACAAATAACAAAATAAGGTTCTGGATATATGATAATTACGCATATTCAACTACCCTAAATTCAATTATTATTTTGAATTTCTAAAGTTCAACAAACTTTATTCAGTAATTCTAACTATCAAAAAGAAAAGCAAGAAATAATTATTGATCGGCCAGGTGCGACAATCAAATTTGCTATATGCGTATTGTCACTTATTGATTTATAAGATAAGGTCAGAAAATCTGAAATTATTAAACTCCAATCAGAAATAGTCTGGAAGTATTAGAATAGGGAGGTTTTGTTAAATAAATACTAAATGCGAACAAAAAAGGTAGGATAAATTACCCCACCTTCTGCTTGTTTATTGTATCTTTATTTAAATATCTATCAGACCTGATTTAATAAAATCGATACGATAGGATCGATAAATTATTTTCTTTATATGTTGTCTGACTTTCTAAAGAGACTGTTTAAAATTTATAATCCGGAAATTATTTCTTCAAGTTAAAATCAGACGGTAGTTTACAGCAGTTTCTAATCCGGTTATGTTGTACCGGATTATTCACGTATAAATTTCATCCATTTCTAAACAGATACTTATGCTAAACGACAGTAATGAAATGAATTTATACTTTCTTTACATTGAAAGCATTCAGACCTTTTATTCCACGTTCCAGTTCAAAGGAAACCAAATCACCTTCTTTAATTTCATCAAGTAACCCTTTAACATGCACAAAATATTTTTCCTGAGTCCCGATTTCTTTAATAAACCCAAATCCTTTTGAATCATTATAAAAATCGACCCTACCATTTCTAATAGCCGGTACATCTTCTTCCTCTCTTTTTGATACTCCAATTTTAATTGTGGAAACATCAATCATCACTTTTTTCTTTGTTGGATCTTGTGGTGTACTAGTAAGCATTCCATTTTCATCAACATAAGCCATCATGTTATCGAGCCCTCCACCCTGAGAGTTTTTCTTACGCTCGTCACTTTTTTGTTGTTTATCTTTTTGTTTCTTAAAACGTTTTGCTTCTTTTTCTTTCTTGTTAACACTCTCTTGCGATTTCGCCATTCTTTTTAATTATTTTATTTATATTTATTTGTTAAACTATTTCTGTTTTTTGTATTCTATTGACGGATAGACTATAAGTTATCAGCACCTTACTTATCCCGTATCAACAGATTAAACTTTCTATACAATTGTGTATATAGGAATATAATAAATGCCTTTCAATAGCTCTTATTCCTTTCAGAAAAAAATCGACAAGGAATTAGGATTAAAGGGTATCATCGGTATATTTAAATAACCGGGTTCAGCATTTAAAAAGTCAATCCCGCCACCAAAGTATCTCTAAAACAAACAGAAATGCCCTGTATTCGCTCCTTTTATGAGCATTAGACCAATACTGCCAATTCATGGATACTCATATAACTGAACTCTGCAAAGTTAGCTAAAAAAAATGCAATATCAAATCTTTCAAAAAGGTATTTGCATTTAATACAGGAAGTACTGATTAATCCGATTATTTATAATGAGTATATTTCATAAAAAAAAGATATAATTCTATAGTCACCAGTTTATATTTTCTGCCTGTAACGTATGAGATCTAATCGATGTTTCACTTTCTTACAGTACTTCTCAATGCGTTTTGTTTCCATGGATATAAATTTATACATTCTTAATCAGTCTTTTCAAATAAATAAAACCTCAAAACAAGCGCTAAGATTATTTAATTTACAATAGTAAACATGTTTATTCTTAGATGATCTATAACTTATTTAAAATGACACGAACTGAAATGAACTGAATATTTACAAAATACGAAATAGCCATTTTAAAGTGCATACTTATATACCCTGTTTTTAAACTCCATTCTTAATTTAATATATAAATATCTAATAAACTAAATTACTAAGCTTAAAAGCGTATGTTTACAAAAAAACTTTCCTACTTTGTCAAAAATGAAGATTATTGTCTCTTTATTAACTAATTTGAATCATCACAAATATAAAAATGATTTGTAGCTAAAATTAACAAAAAGAGGTACTATCGTGTTCATTCTTTACTCAGTTGTAACAATACAATTCTTCTAAAATAATTCGTAGCAAGCGATATGGATATACGTTCAATGCTGACAAATTAATGTCATAATGGCGCTTAAAAGTGACTTTATTGCCTGTTTTTAAGAATGGCTCGTTTTTTGATGAAGAAACAGCAGAGCAGTCCAGCTATAATTCATAACCGAACACGACTCAATATTAATTTATAATTTTTAATTAATTTAATTGGAGGTTCTAATTATGGGAGCAGCAGGAAATAAACAGCCTAAAAAAGAGAAATCAAGTAAACAACACGGTAAACACGTTCCGTCGTATCAAACCGAAACACCTAAAACAGAGGTTGACGATTTTAAAAAAGCAAAATGATTTTCTTAGTTATCGATTAAAAAAAATAGAAATGAAGTTATTTCTTCATTTCTATTTTCTTTTTAAACAGGATTTAGCTATTAAAAACTGTTTTCTTTCTTAAGTTATGTAGCAGGCTAAATCGCTATTTTCAAATAGTCGATTCTACCATGAATCATAACAACAGGAAGACAATAATTACAAAGACGTATCAATGCCAATTAAGAAGAACAATAAAGTAATATTTAGTTTATATATTATTTTATTTCTATTTCTTATGATTTCTATGGGTTTTATGGTTTTTTTTGACATTAATGCTCTAGAATAAAAAAAAAAGAGAATTATTCTTTGCTTATTTTAAACTTTTCTAAGAATAATTTGTTACATATTCGTTTAATATACTTATTTTTAATCACATTTACTTTATATTATGAACATTTACGTAGGTAACCTAAGTTACAAAGTTCGGGAAAATGACCTTCAAGGGGTTATTGAAGAGTATGGTCAAGTAGATTCTTGCAAAATTATCAAGGATCGCGAAACCGGAAAGTCAAAAGGATTTGCATTTGTAGAAATGGCTGATGATGCTGCTGCTGCAAAAGCTATTGAAGAATTAAACGGAGCTGAATTTGATGGCCGTGCTATGGTTTTCAAACAAGCAACTCCAAAAAACTAATTTTTTAGTTTTAACACATTAAATACTTCTGTTATCGAATGATAGCAGGAGTTTTTTGTTTTATGACATCCTGTATTCACATTAGATTCAGATAATTCAAAATTTGTATCAAAGCCGGGTACTGATTAGTGAAATTTTATTTATTTTGATTGTGCCAACAAACGATCGACTGGCTTGCTCATTTGATTTAAAATGAACTGAGGAGCAAGACGACTCATAAATTTCAACAGATTTGATTGTCCTGGACGAATTTCCAGGGTATCGTTACTAAAACCTTTAATAGCAACTCCAATCATTTTAACGGTTTCCATAACCTGCGTTCCCTTCATGTCATCCACTGTAAATGCATTTTGTAAATCGGTATTGGTTAATGGTGGTGCCAGCTCAAATACTTTGATATTCGAATTCTTTAACTGAATTCGCAGTGCCTGGGTATAAAAATGGACACCAGCTTTGGTTGCACTATAAACCGGTGAAATTGGAAAAGGCACAAAAGCCAGCCCCGATGAAACATTCATGATCGCAGCACGTTGTTGCAGTTTCAATAAAGGAAGAAACTGATTAACCATACGTATAGGACCTGAAAGATTAATGGCTATCTCCTGATTAATATTTTCAAAATCCAGGGAGGTATCATTCAAATTCAGCTTTCTCATGATCCCTGCGTTATTAATCAAGACATTAAGTTTCGGAAATTGTTTTGAAACGATTTCATACAAACTTTTTATGTCAGCTGATTTACCGGCATCACTCTGGATAATATTCATGTTCGGATATTTTTTCTTAACTTCAATCAGCCTGTTCATATTTCTTCCTGTTACAATGACTGTGTTGCCAAGTTTAAGAAATTCGGCAGCTAGTTCTAAACCGATTCCTTTAGAACCTCCGGTTACTAGAATAGTATTTTCTGATAGTTTCATAATCTGAAGTTTTAGAATTTGATACTTTGATTCATTTGAATTTAAGAATATTTAGTAAGTAACAATTCTGCTTAAACAAAGTTTAAAAAACCAACAACATACAAGTCAAAAGAAACAAAGTGTCACTTATTTCGAGAATGAAGTTACGGTATGCGAACTTTCATTTTTCCAATCAAGATTTTAAACAACCTCTGGCAGCCAGATGGATCGGGTCCTATAAAAAAATGAATATTTAATTTTTTACCTGCTTAATGAAAATGTCAGGTATCTTGTACCAGTAAGACTCACGATTTAAAACCTGATCAATCCTTCTTTTTTACTTCTGGAATTCACATTTTAAGGAAACAGATTTCCGGGTATCTGTGCATGTTACATTCAGCGTTTTAGTACTTCATCCTGTTTCACAAAGAGTCTTGTTAATTTGTTTTACCTGTTTGCAAACCAGACCGTATAATCGTTTATATTCTGATAATTGGCAGATTTTTTATCTGTAACGTCCAGGTCACAAAGTGGGAATTCGTAATTGACTCCGGCGAAAGTAATTGCTGCCAGTATTCCAAACCGGTCATCTAGTCCTGAAAGATTGGAAATTTCAACTATTGTTCCTTCTTTTATCTGTTCGTTTTCTTCCGACTCTGATACTTCTGCCTTACATGGTAAAATCAGACTCCCTTCAAAATGCTTTATCCATCTCTCAAAACACATTTTTTCATCATTTCTGTCGGTACCTTCAAGCACAGCATCAATCCGTAAACCATCTTCTCCCAAATAGCTCCAATAGTATTTTTCAGAAAGCGCTTCCTGCATTTTTTTGACATCCTCTAAAGTATCCCGTGAATCAGACATTTCAATATCCGATTCGAACAACACCATTACATCCCAGCCAAGAGCTTCGATTTCCGATTGAATGATATAATCAGACGGGATTTGTTGCAAAGTAATTGCATCCCACTGTATGTTTACCAACGTACCTTCGTCAGTTGACATCGTATCTATTTCCACGATCCGTCCTTGCCAACCACCTATTTCAAATTTTTCAGTATCCGGTTCCAATACCCCGGCTTTTACTCTTACACTATCCCCTATTTTCATATTATTTATTTTAAATGATTCTCTGTAAAAGATCCTTATACAGGAAAGAATTAATACTTTTATTTTAATTTGGCTTACCGGTTTTATTTCAGACAAATATCGGAAAATCAAATTATCCTGTTATATTTGTATTCCGAATATATATCCGACTCTGAATGGTTTTGGTTTGGTTTTGGATTGGTTTTGGATCCGTAGCTATTCCGATTTATCAGTCACTTAACATCCATTTATTAGTCCTTTATATGCCATATATCTATAAAGGTATATGGCATATAAAGGACGAATAAATGAATATAATCCGGTTACCAAAACCAATCCTAAACCAATCCTAAACCGTTATAAAACCAATTGAAGGATGTAAGCATAATGGTTCTAAAAGAGACTCCAGAGGAGTTGAATCCAAATGTAGTAGAAGTTTGAATTTAAAAAAAATGTAGATTATTCCGTTGCAGAGTCTTTTTGAAGGATCCATTGCCGGGAATCTTTTTATTTTTAAACGTGTTTTTTATTCTAAAAGGTCAGTTAGTCCGTGGAAGTAAATCACATGGGCAGAGCACCGACATTTCGGTATAAATCAGTATTAACCACCCTTAGATATAAAACCATCATTTCAAGGCCAACCGACCACAATGTCGCCACTTATTGGTTAAAGAACAATTACTTATGTTTGTGAAACCAACATCAGTCTTAGAGGTTCCAATAACTTTTATCCACCTTTTTTCTATAATACTATCAGATTAAGTAACAGAAATAAATAACGCCTTTTTATTTCACATTGCCAATGTCATACAAAGTTACATAAAAAATTTTGCTCGCATAAAGTCCTCTAA
>Ga0302213_1000752_pt1 | contig 17051 bp, 13 predicted proteins | sample II_Fen_N1_2_FD_194583 | JGI IMG/M metagenome (GOLD analysis project Ga0302213, IMG submission 194583) | Peat permafrost microbial communities from Stordalen Mire near Abisko, Sweden - II_Fen_N1_1 | ecosystem: Environmental > Terrestrial > Soil > Wetlands > Permafrost | place: Sweden: Abisko... | reverse complement strand
GCGCCCGCCGCCAATCGCGTCCACGATGGCGCGGGTCACTTCCAGCAGCAGCCGGGCGCGGTTGCGGATCGGGCCGCCGTAGTCGTCGCTGCGCTGGTTGGAGCCGCTTTTCAAAAACTGGTCGAGTAAATAGCCATTGGCGCCGTGGATTTCGACGCCGTCAAAACCGGCGCTTTCGACCGCATTCAGCGCGGCGGCGCGGTAGGTGTGGACGATGCCGGGCAGCTCCCCGGCGTCCAGCGCACGCGGCTCGGAGGTGGCGACAAAGGTCGGCACGCCATCCTTGATCAGCACGGTTTTGGTGTTGGCGGTGAGGGCCGAAGGCGCGACCGGCTGGCCGCCGTCGGGCTGCAGGTCGCGGTGCGAGACGCGGCCCACATGCCAGAGCTGGACGACGATTTTGCCGCCCGCGTCATGCACGGCGCTGGTGACCTGCTTCCAGCCGTCAAGCTGCTCGGTGCCGTAGAGGCCGGGCACGTCCGAGTAACCCTGCGCCTGGTGGCTGATGGCGGTGGCTTCGGTAATCAGCAGGCCCGCCGTGGCGCGCTGGGCGTAGTACTCGGCCATCAGCAGCGTCGGGATGGCGTCCGGCGCTCGGTTGCGCGTCAGCGGCGCCATCACGATGCGGTTGGCCAGCGGCAGGCTGCCGGCCTGGACGGGATCGAATAAAGTGAGCATGGGGCTTTCCTAAGCGGTTAGGGTGGACTGACGCAAGCCTAGTTTAAAACCGAAGCGCCTGCGCTACCATCACGGCCCAAACCCGCCCCTGCGCGAACTGCCGCCAGGCCGCTGCCGGGCTGATTTTTACGCGATCAAGCCTTCTTCGCGCATTGCCGCCTGCACGCTCGGGCGCGCTGCCATGCGTTCGCGGAAAGCGGCCAGGTTGGCCAGGCCGGAAATGTCCACGCCGACATGCGGCGCCCAATTGGTCACCGTGAACAGATAGGGGTCAGCGACGCTGAACTGCGCGCCCATCAGGTAGTCCTTGCCCGCGAGTTCGCCATCGAGCCATTTCAGGCGCGACTGCAGGCGCTCGATGGCGATGGTTTTGTAGTCGGCGGGCGTGGCCGGGCTGAACAGCGGGCCGAAACCTTTGTGGAGTTCGGTGGCGATGAAGTTGAGCCAGCCCTGCAACTGCGCGCGCGCCACCGTGCCGTTGGCCGGGGCCAGGTTTTTGTCAGGCACCTGGTCGGCGATGTACTGCACGATGGCCGTGCCTTCGCTCAGGCGCGTGCCGTCGTCCAGTTCGAGCAGCGGCACATAGCCTTGCGAGCTGATGGCGTAGTAATCGCTGCCATCGGCTAATTGGTGGGTTTTGAGCGACACAGCCACATGCTCAAACGTCAGCCCCGACTCATGCAGGGTGATGTGGGGTGACAAGGAGCAGGCGCCGGGAGAGTAGTAAAGCTTCATGAATTTCCTCAAAAGCGTCCATGCTAGCCCGATTTGAAAAATTCTGCCCAATGTCCGGGTTTTCACCGAGAGTATTGCGCCACGTTTACCTCGACAATGCAGCAAAGCCTGTGGGGCTTGGGATTAGTCGTAGATGAATTGGTGAGGACGCTCTTTTTCGAGTCGGGTTTCACCTTCGACATCCCAAGCCCGACAGGCTTTTTTTTGTCAGTTTTTGGTATGGACCTTATGCGATCATCAAAAGTTAATTAAAAATTATCTAACCTCAGGAGCTGCCATGTCCGTCCAAACCCAATACCAGCAAAAACGCCTGTCTGCCGCCGATGCCATCCGTGTTGTCCACAATGGCGACACGGTGGTGATTCCCACTGCTGTGGCCGAGCCGCCTGCTCTGCTGACGGCACTGTCCGAGGCGCGCCGCGATTTCCACAATGTGCAAGTCGCGCAAATCCTGCCGGTGCGCCCTTATGGCTATTTCGATCCTGAAACCGTCGAACATGTGCGCCACACCGCATATTTTTTCAGCGGCGTCTCGCGCCCCGGCGGCAAGGCGGGCTGGGTCGATTTCATTCCCTCGTGCTTTTCTGAAATGCCCGACTTGATCAACCGTGGGTTGATGAAGTCTGAAGTGGTGTTTTCGCTGGCCTCGCCGATGGACAAGCACGGCTATTTCTCGCTCGGCCTGGCTGCCGACTACACGATGGCGGCCATTGCCAACGCGCGCGCGGTGGTGCTGGAAGTCAACCCGAACGTGCCTTTCACCAACGGTGACTGCCAAATTCACATCTCGCAGGTCGCCGCGCTGGTCGAGAACGACGAGGCGATCCGCGAAGTCGGCCTGCCCAAAATCGGCCCGGTGCAAGAAGCCATCGGCAAGTACGTGGCCGACATGATTCCCGACGGCGCAACGCTGCAAATCGGCTACGGCGGCATTCCCGACGCCGTGGTGATGCAGCTGACGCACAAGCATGATCTGGGTATTCACACCGAAATGATTGGTGATGGCATCTTGAGCCTGATCGAGGCTGGCGTGGTGACCAACCGCAAAAAGAACTACCTGCCGGGCAAATCGGTGGCCACTTTTGCGCTGGGCTCGAAAAAGCTGTACCAGTTCTTGCACCGCAACCCGTCGTTTGAAATGCACCCCGTCAACTTCACCAATGATCCGTATCTGGCTGGCCTGAACGACAACATGCATGCCATCAACGCGACCATGCAAATTGACTTCCTGGGCCAGTGCGGCTCGGAAAGCTTGGGCACCACGCCTTACTCGGGCACCGGCGGCCAGACCGATTTTGTGCGCGCGGCAAACCGCTCCAAAGGCGGCAAGTCCTTCATCGTGCTGCCTTCGACAGCCAAGGACGACACCATTTCGCGCATCGTGCCCACGCTGACGCCCGGCACGCACATGAGCACGACCAAGAACGACATCAACTACGTGGTGACGGAATTCGGCGTGGCCCAGTTGCGCGGCAAGAGCGCACACCAACGCTGCGAGGCGCTGATTGGCATCGCGCACCCGAACTTCCGCGCCGAACTGCGTGAAGCAGCGAAGAAAATCGGCCTGATGTAAGCCCCAAAAAAACGCCTCGCCGCCCGGTTTAAGGGGCGCGAGGCGTTGGCCGGGCTGCGTGTACGTTTGAAGACGCTTACAGCGTGTGCGTCACCAGCTTGAAGTCTGGGTCTTCGGCAAAGGCCTTGACGCTGTAGCCTAGGCTTTTCATCAGTTTGAGCATGCTCGGGTTGTTGGCCAGCACCAGGCCTTCGATTTCGGCCAGGCCTTTTTCGCGCGCCACGTCCATGATGCTGAGCATCAGGCGCGAGCCCAGACCTTTACCACTGAAGTCGTCGGCCACCACCAGCGCGAACTCGCAGCTCGACTGATCCGGGTTGGTGATGTAGCGCGACACGCCGACGATGCGTTCGGTTTCCAGCATCTCGCCGTCCGGGCCGAGGTGGCGCTCCTTGTACACCGCCACCAGCGCCATTTCACGGTCATAGTCGATCAGCGTGAAGCGCGCCAGCATGGCCGGCGGCAGCTCAACGATAGACGAAACAAAGCGGAAATAGCGGCTCTCGGGCGACAGGTGCTGTATCATTTCCTGCAGCATGTCGGCGTCGTCTGGGTGAATCGGGCGCACGATGTATTCGCCGCCACCGCGCAGCGGCCAGAGCTGCTCGTAACGCGCCGGGTAAGGCAGGATGGACAGGTGGTTGTAGCTGTTGTTGGTGCGCCCGCTGAGCGCCTGGGGCGCGTGGTCGATCACGATACGCGCATCAACAGCCACCGCGCCGGACTCATCGACGATCAGCGGGTTGATGTCCATTTCGCGCAGCTGGGGCAGCTCGCAGACCATTTCGGACACGCGCAGCAGCACCTGCTCCAGCGCGTCCATGTTGATGGCGCTGGCGCCGCGCCACTCGCCCAGCGTCTCAGCCACGCGCGAGCGCTCAATCAGCCGCCGCGCCAGGAACTGGTTCAGCGGCGGCAGCTCCATCGCCCGGTCGTTGATGAGTTCGATCATGGTGCCGCCTGCACCAAAGGCAATCATCGGGCCGAACGGGTCGTCGGTGACCAGGCCGACGCACACTTCGCGCCCGCGCTTGGCCCGCGCCATCGTCTGCACCGTCACGCCGTTGATGCGCGCCTGCGGTTTGTGCCGCGCCACCGTCTGCATCATCTGCGTGAAGATGTCGCGCACGCTGGTGGCGTTGAGGATGTTCAGCGCCACGCCCTCGACATCGGACTTGTGGCTGATGTCGGGCGAGTCGATTTTCAGCGCCACCGGAAAGCCCAGTTGGGTGGCAATCATCATCGCTTCGTTGGCGTTGCGCGCCAAAATCGTCTGCGTGACCGGAATGTGAAACGCCGACAGCAGCGTTTTCGATTCCATCTCGGTCAGCACCTTGCGCCGCTCGGCGAGCACGTTTTCGATGATCAGGCGGGCGCCCTCGATGTCGGGCTTGGCCAGTGTGGACAGCGGCGGCGGTGTTTGTTGCAACAACTGCTGGTTTTGGTAAAACGAGGCGATATTGCCAAAGGCACCCACCGCCGCTTCCGGCGTGCGAAAGGTCGGGATGGATGAGTTGCTGAGCATCTCGCGCGCCACGCCGACGGAGGCGTCGCCCATCCAGCACGACAGCAGCGGCTTACCCATAGCGCGCTTGACATCGGCCAGCGCCTGCGCGACTTCGGTCGCATCGACGCCGCTTTTGGGTGAATAAATGGCCAGAACGCCGTCAATATCGCGGTCGCGCCCGGCGGTTTCAATGGCCAGCTTGTAATGCGCGGGCGTGGCATCTTCGGACAGGTCGATCAGGTCTGACAACGAGGCCAGCGGCGGTAGCTGGGGCTTGAGCGCCTTTCGAGATTCGGCCGACAGCTTGCCCAACTGCAGCGACAGTTCATTGACCCAATCGGCGGCGAGCACGCCGGGGCCGCCGCCGTTGGTGATGATGGCTAGGCGCTTGCCGACCGGGCGGTAGCGCGAGGCCAGGCATTTGGCGGCCGAGAACAGCTCAACAAAGGAACGCACCCGCACCGCGCCGGCGCGGCGCAGCGCGGCATCGAACACGTCGTCGCTGCCGACGATGCCACCGCTGTGGGTTTGCGCGGCCTCGTTGCCCGCTGGTTTGCGTCCGGCCTTGAGCACGACAACCGGCTTGGCATTGGCCGCCGAGCGCAGCGCGCTCATGAAGCGGCGGGCATTTGAAATGCCTTCCATATAGACGACGATGCTGTGCGTCTGGCGGTCATTGGCCAAGAAATCAAGCACCTGCGCAATATCGACCGAGGTATTGGGGCCGAGCGAGACAACGGAGGAAAAGCCGACGCCGTTCTTGCTCGCCCAGTCCAGGACGGAGGCGGTCAACGCGCCCGACTGCGACACCAGCGCCAGCGAGCCCGGTTTGGCCAGTGGCCCGGCGGCGCTGGCATTGAGCTTGAGCAGAGGCCGCTGCAGGCCCAAGCAGTTGGGGCCGAGCAGAAACACGCCTTCACGCCTAGCGATTTTTTTCAGCTCTTCGGCATGGTCGGCGGTGATGCCGGTGGACATGACCAGCGCCGATTTGCAGGCGATGCGCCCGGCAATTTCGAGCGCGGCAGCCACGTCCTGCGGCGGCAGCGCGATGATGGCCAGATCGGCCCCGGTATGGGCCAGATCGGCCAGCGTGCCGCTGGTGTGGATGTCGAGAAACTCGATTTTTCCGCTAAAAGGCTGGGCACACAGGGCTTCGTGCAGCACCTTGGCACGCGAGGTCAGGCTGGCCGGGTCGTCCGCCGGGCCAGCAAAGACGACGACAGATTCAGGGGCAAAGAGGGGGGTGAGGTAGTGTTTATCCATAAGTGGTTTCTTAGTCGGCGCCAATCAGCACCTTGACATGAGCGGCCACGCTGCGCGCCAGCGGGCTCATCACGTAGCCGCCTTCGAGGCAGGAAATAATGCGGCCCTGGCAGTGGCGCTTGGCCACGTTCATGAGCTGGCGGGTGACCCATTCGTAGTCGGCTTCGACCAGCCCGAGGTTGCCCATGTCGTCTTCGCGGTGGCCGTCAAAGCCCGCCGAGATATAGATCACTTCGGGCTTGAAGGCGTCGAGCGCGGGCAGCCAGTGGGTGGTGACGGCTTCGCGGAACTTGTCGCTGCCCGAGCGCGACGGCAGGCCGACGTTGACCATGTTGGGGCCGGTGGCGTTTTCGCCGGTAAACGGGTAAATGCCTTCTTCAAAAATCGAGCACATCAGCACGCGCTCGTCGCCGCGAAAGATGTCTTCGCTGCCGTTGCCGTGGTGGACGTCGAAGTCGATCAAGGCGGCGCGCTGCACGCCGTGGCGGGTCAGCGCGTGGCGGATGCCAACGGCGACGTTGTTGAAAAAGCAAAAGCCCATCGCCTTGTCGCGCTCGGCGTGGTGGCCGGGCGGGCGCACGCAGCAAAAAGCGCTGGGCGCGTCGCCGGACAGCACCAGATCGGTCGCCTGTACCGCCGCGCCGGCGGCACGCAGCGCGGCCTTGATGGTGAACGGGTTCATGTCGGTGTCGGGATCGACCTTGTGGTAGCCCTCGGTGGGCGAGGCGTCGATCAGCTCGCTGACGTAGAGCGAGGAATGCGCGTGCCCTAGCTGCTCGGTGGTAGCCAGCGGCGCGTCGTAGGAGTGCATGTAGTCGAGCAGGCCTTTGACCAGCAGCATGTCGTTGATGGCGCCCAAACGCTCGGGGCATTCGGGGTGATGCGCGCCCATTTCATGGCGGGCGCAGTCGGGGTGGGTGATGTAGGCGGGCAGCATGGTTTTGTCTCCTCGGTAAGCTCTGGCAACTCTGGTCAGATGCATCTAGCAGTCTATGCTGGCCAGCCCCCGTGAATGTTGATGTAACGCAACTGTTACATCAAGGGATTCCACACCCCCATCAACTCAACTCAGCCAACGCACGTTGCCCATCACTTCCTCGAAAAAGGCGCGCAGCGTGGTGGTGCTCATGCTGTAGGGGTCGAACTCGGCGCTGCTGGAGTATTTGAGGAACAGCTGGCGGTTCTCGGCCACCGCCGCAATCAGGCCCATCGACCAAGTGCCAAAGCGCCGGGAGGCGATTTCGCTGAAATCAAGGATCTGCGTGTCCTTGTGCCGACTGTCTTTCTGGATGCGGTGATACAGCTGGTTCACCGCCGCCCGGTCACCTTCGAGCTGTTGCAGAAAAATGCCATTGGTCAGGCACAGCGCCCCGGTAACGCCTGCGGCGGCGTTGTTGCGCAACGAGCTTTGCAGGATGTCCTTCACATCACCAGGCCCGAGAATGTTGGCGGTGCGGCTGGCATAGGTCAACTGGATCAACATGAAAAATTCCCAAAATGTAAGTGGAGGTGAATTAGAAACCGCCCTTCATGCCCGTTGAGCGGCCAGGCCTTGAAGCCCTTGGGCAAACAGGGGCAAGACCACATCACATCAAGCCAGCCATTAAAAACGCCTCCGGCCCTTGGGTATCAGGCGGGAGGCGTGGTCGGCTAAAGCGGCGCTTCAGGCGCCAGCACTTGGCTCGCAGCGTACTGGATTACATGCGCTCGAAAATCGCGGCAATGCCCTGGCCGCCGCCGATGCACATCGTCACCAGCGCGTAGCGGCCCTGGATGCGCTGCAACTCGTACAGCGCCTTGACGGTGATCAAGGCGCCGGTGGCGCCAATCGGGTGGCCCAGCGAGATGCCCGAGCCGTTGGGGTTGACCTTGGCCGGGTCCAGGTCCAGTTCGCGGGCGACGGCGCAGGCCTGGGCGGCGAAGGCTTCGTTGGCTTCGATCACATCCAAGTCGTTGACCGTGAGGCCGGTTTTCTTCAGCACAGCCAGCGTGGCCGAGACGGGGCCCACGCCCATGATTTTGGGGTCGATGCCGGTGTGTGCGTAGCCGACCAAGCGGGCCAGCGGCTTCAAGCCACGGGCTTGGGCAACTGCGCCGTCCATCAGCACGACGGCGGCGGCGGCGTCGTTGATACCGGAGGCGTTGCCAGCGGTGACGGTGCCGTTTTCCTTGACGAACACGGGCTTGAGCTTGGTCATGTCGGCCAGCGTGCAGTTCGGGCGGTAGTGCTCGTCGGTGTCATAGGCGACTTCGCCCTTGCGGCTCTTGAGCATGACGGGGACGATCTGGTCTTTGAACACGCCGCCTTCGATGGCGCGCTGGGCGCGGTTGTGGCTTTCGACGGCCAGCGCGTCCTGCATGTCGCGGGTGATGCCGTATTTGGCAGCGACGTTTTCAGCCGTCACGCCCATGTGAATGACGTTGAACGGGTCGTGCAGCGCGCCGACCACCATGTCGATCATTTTGGTGTCGCCCATGCGTGCGCCAAAACGGGTATTGAGGCTGGCGTAAGGGCCACGGCTCATGTTTTCCGCGCCGCCGCCGATGGCGATGTCGGTGTCGCCCAGCAAGATGGACTGGCTGGCCGAGATGATGGCTTGCAGGCCGGAGCCGCACAGGCGGTTGACGTTGAAAGCGGGCGTGCCTTCGGCGCAGCCGCCGTTGACGGCGGCCACGCGCGACAAATACATATCCTTGGCTTCGGTGTTGACCACATGGCCGAACACAACGTGGCCGACATCCTTGCCGTCAACGCCAGCGCGGGCCAGCGATTCGCGCACCACCAGCGCGGCCAGCTCGGTCGGCGGGGTGTCTTTCAGGCTGCCGCCAAAGGTTCCAATAGCAGTACGAACGCCACTAACAATTACAACTTCACGGGTCATGAAAAGGTCTCCTGAGTTTTAAAAATAAGCCATCAGCAGTGTGGAGCGGTTTGGCTACAACTGGCTGACACTGTGCGGCCCAAATCAGTATGGCATGACATCAAGACGCCTGCCACCGATGCGCTTGATTTGCATCATTTGGTGCGAAATGTTTCCCGATGGCCCGGCGGCAGGCGCGTTGCGGGCCGACAGTCCCCACGCCTTTGCAGCGGGCGTCAACCCGGTAAAATCGGCCACTTGCAGAAAGCGGCTGCCGACGACGAGGATCTGGCCAGACTGGCGGCGCTGTCCACGGCGAACAAGTGCCAGCCCGGCGCAGCGCCTGACCTGAAGGCACTGGCGCTCCAAGGCCGGTGCCGGGCAGACTGACCCCCATCAACCCCGAACACCCGCCCTCCAGCCACGGCACCCGCGTCTGGACTGACTGCCCAACTACTAGAGGCTTGACATGTTTTACCCCCAGGAATTTGACGTCATCGTGGTCGGCGGCGGCCACGCGGGCACCGAGGCGGCGCTGGCCGCCGCCCGCATGGGCTGCAAGACGCTGCTGCTCACGCACAACATCGAAACGCTAGGCCAGATGAGCTGCAACCCGTCCATCGGCGGCATCGGCAAAGGCCATCTGGTCAAGGAGGTCGATGCGATGGGCGGCGCGATGGCGCTGGCCACCGACGAGGGCGGCATCCAGTTCCGCATTCTGAACAGCTCCAAAGGCCCGGCGGTGCGGGCCACCCGCGCCCAGGCGGATCGCATTTTGTACAAGGCCGCGATCCGCCGCATGCTGGAAAACCAGCCGAACCTGTGGCTGTTTCAACAAGCCGTCGATGACCTGCTGGTCGAGGGCGAGCGCGTCGTCGGCGCGGTCACGCAGGTCGGCATCAAGTTTCGGGCGCGCACCGTGGTGCTGACGGCGGGGACGTTTCTCGACGGAAAAATCCACGTCGGCCTGAATAACCATGCGGGCGGGCGCGCGGGCGATCCGCCTGCCTTGTCGCTGTCGGCACGGCTGAAAGAGCTGAAGCTGCCACAGGGCCGACTGAAAACCGGCACGCCGCCGCGCATCGACGGGCGCTCGATTGACTTCAGCCAATGCACGCAGCAACCCGGCGATGGCATGCCCGGCGGCACGCCTGGGCCGGTGCCGGTGTTCAGCTTCATGGGCGGCGCCATCGCGCACCCGCAGCAAATGCCGTGCTGGATCACCCACACCAACGAGCGCACCCACGACATCATCCGCTCCGGCTTTGACCGCAGCCCGATGTTCACCGGCAAGATCGACGGCGTCGGGCCGCGCTACTGCCCGAGCGTGGAAGACAAGATCAACCGCTTTGCGGGCAAAGACAGCCACCAGATTTTCCTGGAGCCCGAAGGGCTGACCACGCACGAAATCTATCCCAACGGCATCTCCACCAGCCTGCCGTTTGACATCCAGTACGCGCTGGTGCGCTCGATGAAGGGCCTGGAAAACGCCCACATCCTGCGCCCCGGCTACGCGATTGAATACGATTATTTCGACCCGCGTGCATTGAAATCCAGCTTTGAAACCCGCGCCATCGGCGGGCTGTTTTTCGCCGGGCAGATCAACGGCACGACGGGCTACGAAGAAGCCGCCGCCCAGGGTTTGTTCGCCGGGATCAACGCCGCGCTGCAATGCCAGGGCAAAGAAGCCTGGCTGCCGAAACGCGACGAAGCCTACCTGGGCGTGCTCGTCGATGACCTGATCACCAAGGGCGTGACCGAGCCCTACCGCATGTTCACCAGCCGCGCCGAGTTCCGCCTGATGCTGCGCGAGGACAACGCCGACATGCGCCTGACCGAAAAAGGCCGCGAGCTGGGCCTGGTCGATGACGCTCGCTGGGACGCTTTCAACCGCAAACGCGACCTTGTTTCACGTGAAACACAGCGGCTGCGCGGCCTCTGGATCAACCCGAACAACCTGCCAGTAGCCGAAGCCGAGCGCGTGCTGGGCAAAGCGATTGAGCGTGAATACAACCTCGCCGACTTGCTGCGCCGCCCCGATGTGACTTACGCGGGCCTGATGTCGCTGAACGGCGGCCAGCACGCCAACCCGGAAATCCCGGCGCAACAGAGCGATGTTTCACGTGAAACAGTGCTCAAAAGCGCCCTGCCCGCCGCGCTGATCCAGAGCGTCATCGAGCAAATCGAAATCACCGCCAAGTACGCAGGCTACATCGACCAGCAAAAAATCGAGGTCGAGCGCGCCGCGCATTACGAAAACCTCAAACTGCCGCCGGAGCTGGATTATTTGCAAGTTGCGGCGCTGAGCTTTGAAGCGCGCCAGACGCTGGCCAAGCACCGGCCTGAAACACTGGGACTGGCCTCGCGCATCCAAGGCATCACGCCGGCCACGGTGTCGCTGCTGCTGGTGCATCTGAAAAAGAACCTGTGGAAAAACACCGTGCCGCTAAAAACCGTTGACACCAGCGGCACCGAATCGGAGACGCTTTGATGGCGACTGAACTCAATCTGCGCGCCACGCTACTGGCCGGACTGCAATCGCTCCAGCTCGAACTGAGCGAGCGGCAAATCCAGCAGTTACTCGACTACCAAGCCTTGATCGCCAAATGGACGCAGGTCTATAACCTAACCGCCGTGCGCGACCCGGCGGAAATGATGACGCACCACCTGCTCGACAGCCTGGCCGCCATTGCGCCGCTGCGCCGCCACTTGAAGGAAAACGGACTGGAAAGCGCCAGCCGCCTGCTCGATGTCGGCTCGGGCGCGGGCCTGCCCGGCGTGGTGATTGCGATTTGCTGCCCGACGGTGGCCGTGACCTGCGTCGATACGGTGGCGAAAAAAGCTGCCTTCATTAAGCAGGCCGCGCTGGCGCTCAAGCTGCCAAATCTGACCGGCCTGCATGCGCGGGTCGAAAGCATCCAGCAGCCTTTTGATGTGATTTGTTCGCGGGCCTTTGCCTCGCTGGTCGATTTCACCCAGTGGTCGGCCAGCGCGCTGGCGCCGCAGGGCGTGTGGATGGCGCTGAAGGGCAAGCATCCGGCGGACGAACTGGCGGTTTTGCCGCCGGAGGTGCAGATGTTTCACGTGGAACAATTGCAGGTTCCCGGCTTGAACGCCGAACGCTGCATGCTCTGGCTGCGCGCTGGCACTGAAACGCCTCTGCCGTAAACTCAAGCTTGGGGTGTTGCTCTGGAGAGGGTTGTAGCCGTGGCGGCCTCCATTGCCGCGCTGATTTTTCATTCAACCTCCAGAAAAAACCACTTCATGGCCAAAATATTCTGCATCGCCAACCAAAAAGGTGGCGTCGGAAAAACCACCACCACGGTCAACCTGGCCGCCGCGCTGGCCCAGATTGACCAGCGCGTGCTGATGGTCGATCTGGACCCGCAGGGCAACGCCACGATGGGCTCGGGCGTGGACAAGCGCCAGCTCGAATTGAGCGTCTATGACGTGCTGCTCGAATCCGCCAGCATCGCCGAAGCCAAGGTGCATAGCGAGTCCTGCGGCTACGACGTGCTCGGCGCCAACCGCGAACTGACGGGCGCCGACATCGAACTGGTCACGCTGGAGCGGCGCGAAAAGCGCCTGAAGCAGGCACTGATTGCCGTTGATGCCGATTACGACTTTGTGCTGGTCGATTGCCCGCCCTCGCTGTCGATGCTCACGCTCAATGGCCTGTGCGCGGCGAACGGGGTGGTTGTGCCGATGCAGTGCGAATACTTTGCGCTCGAAGGCGTGACCGACTTGCTCAACACCATCACCCAGGTTCACGCCAACATGAATCGGGATTTGCAAATCATCGGCCTGCTGCGCGTCATGTTCGATCCGCGCACGACGCTGCAGCGCGAAGTCAGCGACCAGCTCAAAAGCCATTTTGGCGACAAGGTGTTCAGCACCGTGATTCCGCGCAATGTGCGTCTGGCGGAAGCGCCGAGCTACGGCCTGCCCGGCGTGATTTTTGACCCGGCCTCCAAGGGCGCGCAGGCCTTCATCGCCTTTGCCCGCGAAATGGTGGAGCGCGTTCAGTGACGCCGCGCAACATCCTGACGCTGCCCGGCTGGCAAGGCAGCAGCCCCGAGCACTGGCAAAGCCGCTGGGAACGCCTGCACGGCTACGTGCGCGTCGAGCAGCACGACTGGCAGCGCCCGCTACGCGGCGACTGGATTGCCCGGCTCGAAGAAATGCTGCTGGCCTGCGACGAGCCCGCCGTGCTGGTCGCACACAGCTTGGGTTGTTTGCAGGTGGCGGCCTGGGCCTCGCACTCACGCAACTTGCACCGCGTGCGCGCCGCGCTGCTGGTGGCCCCGCCCGATCTGGCGCGCGAGGATTTGCAGGCGCTGCTGCCGGGCTGGTCGGCTATTGCGCTGCAGCGGCTGCCGTTTAAAACGCAGATTCTGGTCAGCAGCAACGACGCTTTTTGCACGCCCGAGCGCGCCCGTCAGTTCGCCAGCGCCTGGGGTTCTGGGCTGCTGGAAGTCGGCGCACACGGCCATCTCAACGCCGACAGCGGGCTGGGCGACTGGCCCGATGGTCATGAACAGCTACTGCGGCTGATTCAAACCACCGCTTCTTTGCCGCCTTCCGGTCAGAGCGCAAGCGCCCTTTTTTAAGCTCAAGAAAGGCAAAATCTTCATCTAAGACCAGCTCTGGTTTTAAACCGCCCCCTTCAGGGGGATAAAAATTTATTGAGGAGAAGAGGAGTCACCTCTTCCAAATTCGCCTTGCAAGGGGCGTGGATTGAAACATGGCTACGTTAAAACAAAAAGGCTTGGGTCGCGGGCTGGAAGCGCTGCTCGGCCCCAAGGTCGATGAGTCGCTGGGCGCGGCTGATGCGGCTGGCAGCGCCAGCAGCGTCGGTCTGTCCGCCACGCTGGCGCTGAGCGAGCTGGTGCCCGGTCAGTACCAGCCGCGTACCCGCATGGACGAGGGCGCGCTCTACGAGCTGGCCGAATCGATCAAGGTGCAAGGCATCATGCAGCCGATTCTGGTGCGGCGCCTGACCAGCGGCGCCAACGGCGGCAAGTACGAAATCATTGCCGGTGAGCGGCGTTTCCGCGCCGCCGCACTGGCCGGGCTGGACAGCCTGCCGGTGCTGATCCGCGACGTGCCCGACGAGTCCGCCGCCGCAATGGCCTTGATTGAAAACATCCAGCGCGAAAATTTAAATCCGCTCGAAGAAGCGCAGGGTTTGCAGCGGCTGGTGAAGGAATTCGGCCTGAGCCACGAACTGGCCGCGCAGGCCGTGGGCCGCTCGCGCAGCGCCGCGTCGAATCTGCTGCGCCTGCTCAATTTGGCCGAGCCGGTGCAGACCATGCTAATGGCGGGCGATCTGGACATGGGCCACGCCCGCGCGCTACTGGCGCTGGACCGCGCCACGCAGATCACGGCGGCTAGCCAGATCAGCGCCAAAAAACTCTCGGTGCGCGAGGCTGAAAGCCTGGTGAAAAAACTCGGCGCCGAGTTTTCGCTAACGCCGCAAAAAGTCCCGCCGGAAAAGTCCGGCGACACGCGCCGCATTGAAGAAGAGCTGGCCGACCTGCTGATGGCCGAGGTGGAAATCCGCATCAAAAAGCAGGTCAAGCGCAACGGACGGCGCGACAGCACTGGCGAACTGGCCATCCGCTTTTCGTCGATGGACGAGCTCAATGGGTTGATAGCGCGGCTGCATCAGGCACCGTAAACGCCTTCAAGCCCATCAATATCCCGCATAAAGTCATGCAAATTCCGCATGATTTTTAGGGAAAACTTCTAGGTCAAAACAAGGCTAAGTTCTTAAAATAGCCCTCTTAGCTAGGCCATGCCGGAAAAAATTGGTTTTTCCGGCATGGTGCGGTGGCTGCTTTGCCGCCTTGGCGAGGCCACCTCTTGAAGCGGCAACAAGCCTCATTTCGACAAATGTCCCGACGCCGCAGTTGCACACAGGGCTGGCGCAGTTCGGCGTTTGTCGAAATCACGCTTTTTAACTTTGGAGTTTTTCGATGAACTATCCCGCCATGCAAGGCCTGACCCTCAACACCCCCACCTACGTCAAAAACGCCAAGCTGATCGCTTGGGTTGCCGACATGGTCGCCTTGTGCAAGCCCGCCGCCGTCTATTGGTGCGATGGCAGCGACGAAGAATACCAGCGCCTGTGCCAGCAACTGGTGGACGCCGGCACCTTCAAAAAGCTCAACGAAGAAAAGCGCCCGAACAGCTTCCTGGCTTGCTCCGATCCTAGCGATGTGGCCCGCGTCGAAGACCGCACCTACATCTGCTCGGCCAAAAAAGAAAACGCCGGTCCGACCAACAACTGGATGGAACCGTCTGAAATGCGCGCCACGCTGCAGCCGCTGTTTGACGGCTGCATGAAGGGCCGCACGATGTACGTCGTGCCGTTCAGCATGGGCCCGCTGGGCTCGCCGATTGCGCACATCGGCATCGAACTGTCCGACAGCGCCTACGTTGCTGTCAACATGAAGATCATGACGCGCATGGGCAAGGCCGTGTTTGACGTGCTGGGCAGCGATGGCAATTTTGTGCCCTGCGTCCACACCGTCGGCGCGCCTTTGGCTGAAGGCCAAAAAGACGTGACCTGGCCTTGCAGCAAGACCAAGTACATCGTGCATTACCCCGAAACGCGCGAAATCTGGTCTTACGGCTCCGGCTACGGCGGCAATGCGCTGCTGGGTAAAAAATGCTTTGCGCTGCGCATCGCCTCGAACATGGGCCGCGACGAAGGCTGGCTCGCCGAGCACATGCTGATTCTGGGCGTGACCAATCCGCAAGGCAAAAAATACCATGTCGCCGCCGCGTTCCCGTCGGCTTGCGGCAAGACCAACTTCTCGATGCTGGTGCCACCTGCCGGTTTTGACGGCTGGAGCGTCACCACCATCGGTGACGACATCGCCTGGATCAAGCCCGCTGCCGACGGCAAGCTCTACGCGATCAACCCTGAAGCTGGTTATTTTGGCGTCGCACCCGGCACCAACATGCTGACAAACCCGAACTGCATGCTCAGCGTGCGCGGCAACACCATTTTCACCAACGTTGCACTGACCGACGACGGCGACGTGTGGTGGGAAGGCATGGAGCACGATGTGCCCGGCAAGGCATTGCCCGCCCATTTGATCGACTGGCAAGGCAATGACTGGACGCCGGAAATCGCCAAGCAAACCGGCGCCAAAGCCGCCCACCCGAACTCGCGTTTCACCGTGACCGCCACCAACAATCCGGCGCTCGACAGCGCCTGGAACGACCCCGCTGGCGTGGCGATTGACGCTTTCATCTTCGGTGGCCGCCGCTCGACCACCGTGCCGCTCGTGACCGAAGCGCGCAACTGGACCGAAGGCGTGTACATGGCCGCGACGATGGGCTCGGAAACCACCGCTGCCGCCACCGGCCAGGCTGGTGTGGTGCGCCGCGACCCGTTCGCCATGCTGCCGTTCACCGGCTACAACATGAGCGACTACTTCCAGCACTGGCTCAACATGGGCGAAAAGCTGCAAGCCGCTGGTGCCACGCTGCCAAAAATCTACACGACCAACTGGTTCCGCAAGGGCGCCGACGGCAAGTTCACTTGGCCCGGCTACGGCGAAAACATGCGCGTGCTGGCCTGGATGATTGACCGACTCGAAGGCAAATCGGGCCAGGGTCAGGAAAACATCATCGGCGTCAGCCCCAGCTATGGCGATTTGAACTGGAACGGTCTGGACTTCAGCGCCGAGCAGTTCAACACCGTCACCAGCATCGACAAAGACGCTTGGCTCAAGGAACTGGAACTGCACACCGAGCTGTTCAAGCAGCTCGAACACCACCTGCCCCAAGCACTGATCGAGACCAAAGCCGCGCTGGAAGCCCGTCTGGCAGCCTGAGTCCATTCAGCATTAATGCCTTAAGCCCCGGCCTGTGCCGGGGCTAGGCGCAAAAAAGCCACCGCATGCGGTGGCTTTTTTTATGCGCCGCCGGACGCTGAGGTTTAGCGCGCTGAGTTCATAGCCCGCTGAGCCCGGCTGGCCTGGGCCGGGTTTTTCGTGATCGCCATTTGCAGATCGGCCATCACGCGCTCGTCCTGCTGGGCCAGCGCCCACAGACGGCGGTCGGCGCGGCCTTGGGCCAAGCGGTGCGACCAGCTATCCAGAGGCCGTTTCAGTGCCGCTGCGATGCGAAAAGCCAGTCCCGTCAGCAGCGTCATCACCATCAGCAGGACGGCCCACAAGCCTATCCAGAGCAGCAACAGGTGGCCCTCGGTGATGCTGTCCATCACTTCGTAGGCCACAGTGGCCATCAACGCCGCCATTGCCGACAACACGATCAAGGTCAAGCCACGCTGGCTGGACGAGTCCGCCGCCGACTGGCTAGCCTGCTCCGCCGCCGATGCGGCATAGCCCGCGCCGTGTTGCTGGGCGGCGTATTTGAGGTTGACGAAGTGGCGCATGAGGATTTCCTTGAATGATGG
>Ga0302213_1000749_pt1 | contig 17087 bp, 15 predicted proteins | sample II_Fen_N1_2_FD_194583 | JGI IMG/M metagenome (GOLD analysis project Ga0302213, IMG submission 194583) | Peat permafrost microbial communities from Stordalen Mire near Abisko, Sweden - II_Fen_N1_1 | ecosystem: Environmental > Terrestrial > Soil > Wetlands > Permafrost | place: Sweden: Abisko... | reverse complement strand
AACAACCAGTTGCCCTCGCACTACGACTACACCTCGCAATACGACATGCTGGTGTTTCGCCGACTGGCGGCGGGCCACAGCGAAACCGACCTGGCCCAGCCCGGCGAGCCGCTGCACCAGCCAACCAAACGCAGCGGCCCGCCGGTGCTCAAGCGCATCGACACCAGTCCGGTCGGTTTTGCCGTGTTTGACCGCGTGCTGCTGACGGTACACCCGGCGGGCTGCGCCGTGCGCGAAGCCTACGCGCTCAAGCTGCTCAACGCCACCACAACAGAGGCCCGCTCCAGCGGCGTCAAGTTGCCCACCAGTCCCGCCGACCTGATGCTGCGCGTCGTCAACCAGATGGTCGATGGCTACCTGGCGCTGCGCCGCGAACTGACGCGCCAGATGGACCACTGGCAAAGCGAGCTGCTCAAGCCCGACAGCCGCTTTACCAACTGGAGTTCGGTGCTTGATGCCCGGCTGGCACTGCACCATCTCGATGAAATCTGCGAAGACCAGCGCGCCGCCGTACAGGACTGGATCGACTCGGTGGAAACCTGGCCCGATCCCGGCACGCCCGCCATGCACCGCGAGCACGAACTGCTCAAGGTGCGCTCACGCGACGTGCTGGAGCACATCGAGCGCGTCATCCACCATGTGCGGCGCATGGGGCAAAGCGCCGAATCGGCGGTGCAGATGCACTTTTCCGCCCAGAGCAACCGCACCAACGACATCATGCGCACACTAACGGCGCTGACCGCCGTGTTCCTGCCGCTGAACCTGATCACCGGCTTTTTCGGCATGAACTTTGAGTTCCTGCCGGTGATTCATTCGGCCAGCGGATTTTGGTGGGTTTTCGGCCTGATGCTGCTGCTGGTGGTCGTCGTGGTGTCCGTCTTCTGGCGCAAGCGCTACCTGGCCAGAACACGTCATTAGCCCGGTAAAGTTGGAGTCATCATGAAAAAACTTATCCTTGGAATCACCGTGCTGAGTGCCCTGCTGAGCGGCTGCGAAAGCATGAGCCCTGCCGAATGTGCCACCGCCGACTGGCGCGGGCGTGGCGTCGAAGATGGCCGTCAGGGCCGTGCCGACAGCGCCGCCAACTACCACGAGTCCTGCTCAAAAACCGGCGTACAAATGGACTTGGCCAACTACCGCGCCGGGCGCGCCCAAGGCCTGCAAAGCTACTGCCGCCCGGACAATGCCATCAAGGAAGGCCTGGCCGGACACAGCTACAACAACGTCTGCCCGCCCTCGCTGGATCAGAACTTCAGAACTTTTTATGGCGCCGCCTACCGCGAGCAGGAAGCCCGGCAGACACTGACACACCTGCAAAACGAGCAAAAGCAATGGGAGCAAGAGCTGCTCGACAGCAAAACCGTCCCCAGCCGCAAAACCATCCTGCGCGACCAGCTCGCGCGCTCGGACCGCCTCATGGTGGAGGCCAGAGACGACCTGCGTGACGCCCAGTACCGACTGGAGCGCCTGCGCAGCGACCTGCGCCCGTAAACCCCACAAGTGCCGCAATGACGTAGGCCGTCAGCGACAATGCCACACCCCACAGGCGCTGTGCTGAATGTGGTTCAAGGACGCTGAAAAATGGACTTTAAACCCCTGGTGACGCTGCTGGCCATCGTCAATCCGCTGGCCATCGTGCCGTTTTTCATTCATTACACCCAGGGATTTTCAGCCTCCCAGCGCCAGCGCACCATCGTCGTGGCCTCGTTCAGCGCCTTTGTCGTGATTGCCGTCAGCGCGCTGCTGGGGCTGCAGATTTTGTCGTTTTTTGGCATCTCGCTGGCCAGCTTTCAGGTCGGCGGTAGCTTGCTGCTGCTCATCAGCGCGATGAACATGCTCAACGCCCAGCCGGCCGAAGCCAAATCCAAAAGCAATGACCTCGAAGACGGCGCCGAAAAGGCCGCGATGGGCGCCAGCATTGCCGTCGTGCCGCTGACGATTCCGCTGCTGACCGGCCCGGCGACGATGTCCACGGTGGTGATTTACGCGGAAAAAGCCAAAACGCTGTTTCAGCTCGGCACGCTGGTCGGCTACGGGCTGGTGATCGGCCTGGCCTCGGCGCTGTGCTTTTCGCTGGCCGACCCGATTGCCCGTGTGCTGGGCAAAACCGGCATCAACGTGATGACCCGGCTGATGGGGCTGATTCTGGCGGCCCTCGCCGTCGAGGTGATGGCTGACGGCCTGGGCAAGCTGTTTCCGGTGCTGCGCGGCTGATTTTTCTCAGCGCGCCCCGGCCTGCGCCAGCCACAGCACCAGTTCTTCAATCGCAGCGTCGGCAGCCGCCGTCATCGCCCGCACGCCGCCTGCGGCATCGGCGCTGGGCGCCGGACGCTGCACCATCAAAGTGCGCTGGGCGACCAACTTTTCGCCCGTCGGGGTCATTTCCAGCAGCGTGGCCTGCAACCGGATTAGCCCGACGCTGGTACCGGGCGCGCTGAACAGCTGGCTGAATTCCTGCAGCTCCAGCCGCAGCAGCGGCAATCTGGCGTTCTGGCTGCGGTTCAGCGCCACGCCTTCACGGGCGTTGAACACGGCGCGCTGCTGGCCCAAGCGCTCGCGCAGGCGCTGGCCCAATAACTGCGCGGGCGGCATGCTCCAGCGCGCCTGCGCATAGGGGCGCAGTTGCTGGGCGTCGGCGTAGGCCAGGCGGTACAGTAGCGCCTGACTGTCCAGCGCGCCGCCTGCGGTGCTGATGTCGTCAAGGGCCAGCGGCACCAAAGCGGGGCGAAGCGTACCAGCGGCGGCGGGCGTGGCGGGTGCGACGGGCACGCTGGCCAGCTCGCCCGGCCCGAAGTCATACAGCGCGGCGCGCCTGGGTTTGTCCGGTAGCGCGCAGCCACCCAGCAACGCCGCCGCCAGCATCCCGGCAAAAGCCAGTGCCATCCGGTTGGCGCCAGCGCGGCGGACGGCTGAATTCAGGGGCGTTGAACGGGTTTTGAAAAGCCTCATCACTTTGCTCCAGGGTCAGAAAAACCAGCCTCGCCCGGCCCCGGCGGCAACGGGCCGTTGCCAAAAATCAGCGCCTGCGGGTTGTCATCCACGGCGCTGATGGTGCGGCGCAGCTGGCGCATGGTGCTGGCGGTTTCGTCGGCCACCTCGCCCAGCTTGGGCAGCGTGGTGGTGTTGAAAGTCTGCACGCCAGCGGCCAGCGCGGCACCGCCCTCCGAGAGCCTGTCCAGCGGCCCGCCGGGCTGGTTTAGCCGTCTGGCCGTGGCGCCCGCTTCGTCGGTGACGGCTTTGGCCGAGCGCAGGGCCGCGCCCGCATCGCGCGACAACGCGGGCAGGCCAGCCACCACCGGTTCGAGGTTTTTTGTCAGCCGGTTCAGGCTGGTAGCCGCTTCGCTGAGCTGCGCCACGGCCTGCGTCACCGCCTGCTCATTCTTGGCGGACAGCAGCTGGTTCAGGCGGGCCGTGGCCTGCTCGGCCTGGTCAAAAATTGCCCCGCTCTGCTTGAGCAGCTTGTCCAGATTGCCCGGCCTGAGCACAATGCGCGGCGGGTCGGCGTCGTTGGGCTGCAGGCGCTCGGTGGATTTGCCGTCGTCATCGAGCTGGATGAAACCCAGGCCGGTCACGCCCTGCAAGGCCACGGTGGCAAAAGTCGATTTTGTGACCGGCGCGGCGCGGTCTATCGAGATGAGAATCAGCACATTGCCCTTGACCTTGTTGTCAAAGCCGATGCGCTCGACCTTGCCCACCGGCACGCCGCGAAAGCGCACAACTGCCTGCGGCTGCAGGCCGGTGATGGTGGCGCCGGTGCTCATCGCATACAGGTCGCGCTGGGTGCTGTCGCGTGTCAGCCAGAGCGCCAGCAGCACCAGCAGCGCGCTGGCGACCAGGACAAAAATGCCAGCCATCAGGGCGTGGGCTTTGTTTTCCATCTTGAAAACCTTTCCTTTCTAGAGCGGGCGGGCCGCAGGCGCGAGCAGCGTCATGGCGCGCTGGCCGCGTTCGCCGAGAAAAAATTCGTGGACAAAGGGATGCTCAAACGCCAGCACCTTGGCGGGCGTGTCGTTGATGATGACCTTTTTTTCAGCCAGCACCGCAATGCGGGTGCTGAGCTCGAAGATCGTGTCCAGGTCGTGCGTCACCATCACCACCGTCAGGCACATGCCTTGGTGCAGCGTGCGCAGCAGCGCGCAAAAGCTGTCGGCGCTTTCCGGGTCGAGACCGGCGGTCGGCTCGTCGAGCAGCAGCAGCGGCGGGTCCATGATCAGCGCGCGCGCCAGCGCCACGCGCTTGACCATGCCGCCAGACAGGTCGCTAGGCATTTTCTGCGCCGCTTCCGGCGGCAGGCCGACCATTTGCAGCTTGACCATCGCCGCCTCGCGGATCAGCGCGGCGGGCAAAATGCCCAGCTCGCGCAGCGGAAAGGCAATGTTCTCCAGCACCGTGAACGCCGAAAACAGCGCGCCCTGCTGAAACAGCATGCCGACGCGGCTGGCCGCGCCGCGCTTGCCCAACTCGGCTGCCGGTTTGCCAAGCACCGTAATGGTGCCCTGCGCGGGCGTCTCCAGCCCCAGCATCTGGCGCAACAGCACGGTTTTGCCAGTGCCCGAGCCGCCGACCAGCGACATGATGTCGCCGCGCCCGACGCTCAGGTTCAGGTCTTGATGCACGACGGTTTTTTGCTCGCCATGCTGGAACACCGTCCACAACTGGCGAATATCGACAAGTGCTTCAGCCATGTATCAGATTCCAATGTTTTTAAACAGCACCGCGAACAGCGCATCGACCAGAATCACGACGGTGATGGATGTGACCACCGAGGCGGTCGTGCCCTGGCCCAGGCTTTCGGTGTTGGGCTTGATGCGCAGGCCGTAGTGGCAGCCGATCAGCGCAATCAGCAAGCCAAACACCACCGACTTGGCCGTGGCCAGCGCCAAGTTGGACACCTTCACGGCAGCGGGCAGCGCGTGGATAAAAAACGACGGCGTCACATCCATAGCCACATTGGCCGCCAGCATCCCGCCCAGCAGCGCCGCCAGCGTCGTCCAGACGCTGATCAAGGGCATCACCAGCGCCAGCGCCAGCGCGCGCGGCATGACCAGCCGGAAGCCGCGTGGAATGCCCATCACGCGCATGGCGTCCAATTCTTCCGTCACGCGCATCACGCCGATTTGCGCGGTGATCGCCGAGCCGCTGCGCCCGGCAATCAAGATCGCCGCCAGCACCGGCCCGAGTTCACGGATCAGCGAAATGCCCAGAATGTTGACGATGAACGCATCCGCACCAAACTGGCGCAACTGCTGCGAAATCAAGTAAGCCAGCACCACGCCAATCAAAAAACCCACCAGCGCGGTGATGTGCAGCGCCGTCGCGCCGAAATGGTAAAGGTGGCCGGACAAATCGCGCCACGGCCCCTGCTGCGGGTGGCGCAGCAGTCGGGCGATGTCCAGCAGCAACTGGCCCAGCAGGCGCACCAGGCCGGTGGCATGGCCAATCAGATGCAGCAGGCGGCTGCCCAGCACCAGCAGCGGTTCGTTCCAGCTGCTGCGCTGCGGCGCGGGAAGCTGGCGCGTGAATTTTTCGACGGTTTCCAGCATCAGGCGCTGCTCGGGCAGTAGCTGCAGCGCGTCCGGCCAGCAATGGTTCCATTCGCGCCACAGCAGCTGGGCGCCGAGGTAGTCGAGCTTTTCGATGTCAGTCAGGTGCCACTGGCCCGCGTTGGCTGGGACGCTGGCGCTCGCGGGCGCCTGGCCAGACGCAGAAGCCGGGCTGGCTTGGGCGTGCAGTTCACTGAGCTGCGCACTCAGTGCTTCCCAGCTGGGTTTGGCCGTCAGGCTGGCCGCCGTCCAGGCGCCCAGCAGCCGCAGCACACGGCCTTGCGGCGTGTCCAGAATTTCGATGCGCGGCGGGGAGTCTTCGGTCAGCATGGGTGAAACAGGCCTGCAATCGGCGCAGCGCCAAATCGGCCATCGTAAGGACTGAATGGCAACTGCCCATGCTTCATATCAACACGCTCCTGAAAAGGCTGGGCCGCAGCCGGTTTTTGCCACAATGCAAGGCCGGGCGCGCTGGCAACCTCCTTGCCCGGCAGCGCCAGCAAACAAACCACCAAGCCCAGACCGAGACAAACAACCATGCCCACAACGCCCCCTGTTTTCGACTACATCATCATAGGCGCGGGCACGGCCGGCTGCCTGCTGGCCAACCGCCTGAGCGCCGACCCCGCCAAGCGCGTGCTGCTGATCGAGGCGGGCGGGGCCGATGACTACCACTGGATTCACATCCCGGTCGGCTACCTGCACTGCATCGGCAACCCGCGCACCGACTGGCTGTTCAAAACCGAGTCGGACGCAGGCCTGAACGGGCGCACGCTGCGCTACCCGCGCGGCAAGGTGCTGGGCGGCTGCTCCAGCATCAACGGCATGATTTACATGCGCGGCCAGTCGCGCGACTACGACCAGTGGGCGCAGCTAACCGGCGACGACACCTGGCGCTGGGACAACGCCCTGCCCTACTTCAAGCAACACGAAGACCATTACAAGGGCGCCGACGCGCTGCACGGCGCAGGCGGCGAGTGGCGCGTCGAAAAGCAGCGCCTGCGCTGGGACATTCTGGACGCCTTTGCGCAGGCCGCGCAACAGGCGGGCATTCCGGCCACGGCGGACTTCAACCGGGGCAGCAACGAGGGCGTCGGCTATTTCGAGGTCAACCAAAAAAGCGGCTGGCGCTGGAACACCGCCAAAGCCTTCCTGCGCCCGACCTGCCTGGGACGCCCCAACTTCGAGCTGTGGACGAACGCGCAGGTCAGCCAACTGTTGATCGACAAGCAGCCCGACGGCAGTCGGCGCTGCACCGGCGTAGAAGTCTGGACCGGCCAAGAAAAAGTCACGGCGCGGGTCACGCGCGATGTCGGCGCCGGAGGCGAAGTGATTTTGTGCGCCGGCAGCATAGGTTCGCCGCAGATTTTGCAGCTCTCGGGCATTGGCCCGGCGGCGCTGCTGCGCCAGCATGGCATTTCAGTGGTGCAGGATTTGCCCGGCGTCGGCGCCAATTTGCAGGACCATTTGCAGATCCGCTCGGTTTATAAAGTGCAGCAGGCGCCCGGCCAAAAAGCCTGGGGACTGTCGCTGAACACGATGGCCGATTCGCTGTGGGGCAAGGCGCGCATCGGGCTTGAATACGCGCTGCACCGCAGCGGTCCGATGAGCATGGCGCCGTCGCAACTGGGCGCTTTCACCCGCAGCTCGCCCGACAGGCTCCACCCCAACATTGAGTACCACGTCCAGCCGCTGTCGCTGGACGCTTTCGGCGAGCCGCTGCACGCTTTCAACGCCTTCACCGCCAGCGTCTGCAACCTGAACCCGACCAGCCGGGGCAGCGTGCAGATCAAATCAAACGACTTTGCCGACGCCCCGGCGATTGCGCCCAACTACCTCAGCACGCCCGAAGACCGGCAGGTGGCGGCTGACTCGCTGCGCGTCACGCGCAAGATCGTCAGCCAGCGCGCGCTGGCCCCCTACCAGCCGGAAGAGTTCAAACCCGGCGTGCAGTTTCAAAGCGACGAAGAGCTGGCGCGGCTGGCTGGCGACATTGCGACGACGATTTTCCACCCGGTCGGCACCACCAAAATGGGGCGCAGCGACGACCCGATGGCGGTGCTCGACTCGCACCTGCGCGTGCGTGGCGTGGCGGGGCTGCGCGTCGTCGATGCGGGTGCAATGCCGCTGATCACCAGCGGCAACACCAACTCGCCGACTTTGATGCTGGCCGAAAAAGCCGCGCAGTGGCTGCGCGACGGCGTCTAGAGCGGCCTAGAGATTGAGCCACTTCAGCAGCTCGCGCAGGCGCGCTTCGGACGCGGTGTCAAAGCCCTCAATGCCCATGCGCTTGAGCGTTTCCCGGCCCGGGTCGCTGGCGGACAGGGCCAGCAATTCGGCCTGAATCGCCTGGAGCTGCTCTGGGCGTATTTTTTTGCTGGCCACCAGTGGGAAGTAAGGCTGGGCAACACTTTTGTACAGCACGCGGTTGCCATCCTTTTCCCACTTGGCGGCAAGTTTTGAATAAGACGCGATGCCGCCCACATCGGCCAGCTTGCTGTCCAGATAAAAGCCGACGGCACCCTGCTCGCGCAAGAAGCGCACATTTTCCTTCTCCAGCGCAATGCCTTTGCTCTTGAGCTCTGCAGCGCAAAAGCGCGACAGGTAGGAAACCTTGTCCGGCATCGCAATGCGTTTGCCCTTGATGTCGGCCAGCACCTTCAGGGGCGAGTCCTTGGGAACAATGATGAAGCACTGCCCGTCCGGTTTGGCGCTGGAAATGTAGCTGTAGCCATAGTCGCGCATTCCACGGGCCGGATAGTCGCTGGGCCGGGCCATCACAAAATCAAACCGTCCGGTGCGCATGCCGTCTTCAAGCTGCTCGAACTCGCGGGTAAACATCAGGCTGACTTTGGCTTTCATCGCCCGGCTGATGACATCAACCAGCCCTTGGTATTTGATAAACGCCTGCGCGTGGTCCAGCCCGCCCGAGGAGCCTTCACTGACGCTCAAAAGCAGGGGCGAAGTATCCGTCTGGGCCTGTACGGTGCCACTCCAGAGCACGCACAGACTGCAGACGACGGGAATCAAAATAGTTTTCATGGCTAGTTTCAAGTTTTTTTAAACACAGCCATGCTAATGCCTACAACTTACGCGGAATGACTGAAAGTGCCCACTTATCGTGGTTTGATAGACTTTTAAATCACAAAAAAACCATCTCCTGGCAATCAGCTACCAGGGCAATGAAGATGACTCAAGCGCGCAGTGCTCAGCGCAGGCCCGCCACGTAGCGTGGCGCCTGCGCGGACTCGCTGTCGCCAAAACTCCGGCTCGCGGTAAAGAGATTAAAGCCTGGCTCGGGCGCAGCCTTGGCCTGAGCGGCGCGGGGCGCAGGCGCTGCCTGCGCAGGAGCCGTCAGGGCCATGATGTCAGCCAGCCGGTTGGCCATGATGCCCAAATCAGCATGGCCGTCCTGAGTGGCTTTTTCGCGCGCAAAACGCACTATTTCCAGCGCGTACTCGCGGTTGCTAACCATCCATTCGGTGTCGGTCACGCGGCCGGTCTTGCGGCGCAACAGCACATGCAGGTGGGCGGCGATGGCGATTTTTTCGTTGGCAAGCATGGTGACTCTCCTGAAGGTGAGGTTAAGGTATCAGGTTCCGAGGCGTTCGGCATGCTGGGTGATGTCCAGCCCCTCGATTTCGTCGGCTTCGCTCACCCGCAAGCTGACGCACAGCGAGGTGATCCACAGCACCAGCGCCGTCATGAGCAAGCTGTAGAGCATGACCGCACCAGCGCCGATCAGCTGGGTCAGCACACTGCCGTCGACACCGGCCAGGCTCTTGCTGGCAAACACGCCAGTCAGCAGCGAGCCGACGATGCCGCCCACGCCATGCACGCCAAACACATCGAGCGAGTCGTCGGCCCGCAGCAGGCGTTTCAGGCCGGTGGCGCCCCAGTAGCAAGCCACGCCTGCCACCATGCCAAACACCACCGCTGCGCTGGGCTGCACATAGCCAGCCGCCGGGGTGATGGCCACCAAACCGGCGACCACGCCCGAGCACAGCCCGAGCAACGAAGGACGCCCGCGCGTGACCCACTCAGCTACCATCCAGGACAGGGCGCCCGCTGCGGCGGCAATATGCGTAACGGTCATGGCCAGACCGGCACGTCCGTCAGCCGCGACAGCCGAGCCCGCATTAAAACCAAACCAGCCCACCCAGAGCAGGCCGGTGCCCGCCATCGTCAGGCCCAGGTTGAATGGGCTGAACGCCTCACGGCCATAGCCCCGGCGCGGCCCAAGCGCATAGGCGCAGACCAGACCAGCCATGCCCGCATTGATATGCACCACCGAGCCCCCAGCAAAGTCCAGCGTGCCCAGGCGCGCCAGCCAGCCGCTGGGCTCCCAGACCCAGTGGGCAATCGGTGCATAGACCAGCAGCGTCCACAGCGACATGAAGATCAGCGTGGCCGAAAAGCGCATCCGCTCGACAAAAGCGCCCACCACCAGCGCCGCCGTGATGATGGCAAAGGTCAACTGAAACATCGCATAGACCGACTCGGGAATGTTGGGCGCAATATGACTGACGGCAACCTGCTGCGCATCCTTGATGTAATCAAGACCCGCAAACCAGAGCCGTCCCGTGCCGCCCACATAAGGGCCAAGCGCACTACTGCCGGGCGTAAAGGCAATCGAATAGCCCACAGCAAACCACAGCAGACTGACGATGGCACAAGTGGCCAGCACGCTGGCCATCACATTGAGCACGCTTTTGCGCCGCACCATACCACCGTAAAACAGGGCGATGCCGGGCAACGTCATCAGCAGCACCAGCGCGGTGGCCATCAGCATCCAGGCGGTGTCGGCGCCATTCAAGCTATCAGCCCGGACTAGGCCGGGCTGCGTCAGCACCACAACGGGTGGCGTCGGTACTACGGCAGGTGGCGTCGGTACTACGGCAGGTGGCGTCGGCACCACCACTTGCGGTGCCAGCACCACCGCAGGCGTGCCAGATGAGGCGCTGGAAACAGGTGTTGCTGCCAGAGGGACTGAAGGGGGTGGCGCAGTATCGGGAACCGGCTGTGACGCCTGGGTCAAAGCGGCAGGCGCTGCCGGAGATGTTTGCGCATGAACCGGAGCCATCACAGTCAGCCAGAGGCTGAACGCCAATGCGATTGATTGCTTGCAATGATACATAGTGTTCCTTCGTTTACAGGAAAAAACCAAGCAATAATCATGCCATTAATTAATGCCGAAAAAGCAGATCCGGCCCAAGTTTGGGCTGGACCAAGGGGGCATCATCAGGGTTTTCCACAGACGGGAAATCCCTAATGCACAAGATCAGTGCAAGACGCTATAGTCAAACCCTTGCTGACGAGCCTAGCTGCTCGCAAAGCGGGGAGCCGAGGAGACATGTAGGACAAGCAATTACAATGATTCAAACAGCCATCTCACAAAATGGCTGTTTGACAAAAGCGCCGGCAACCCCGGCGCTTTTTTTATGGCGCACGCTTTCCCCCCTTTAGCCAACGCGGCTGCGCCTCTCGCAACCGGCTTTCTGATCCCTGAAACCCCATCGCTGTCATGGAACTGCTCATTGTTTCGCTCGCTTCGCTGCTGGCTGGTTTTGTCGATGCCATCGTCGGCGGCGGCGGCCTGATTCTGGTGCCCGCACTGTTCGCCGTTTTCCCGACGACGCACCCAGCCACGCTGTTTGGTACCAACAAGGGCGCTTCAGTCTGGGGCACCGCCGTGGCCACCGGCCAATATGCGCGCCGCGTCAAGCTGCGCTGGGCCGCCTTGCTGCCAGCGGCGGCCACCGGCTTTGCCGCTGCGCTGGGCGGCGCCTGGCTGGTCACGCTGATAGACCCCGGCTTCCTGCGCAAAGCCCTGCCCGGCGTGCTGCTGGCCGTGCTGGCCTACACCCTGGCAAAAAAAGACCTAGGCCGCCACCACGCACCGCGCCTGATCGGCCATGCAGAGACGCTGGCGGCCTGCTGCATTGGCGCGGTGGTCGGGTTTTACGACGGCTTTTTTGGTCCCGGCACCGGTAGCTTTCTAGTGTTTTTGTTCGTGCGCTGGCTGGGCTACGATTTTTTGCATGCCTCGGCCTCGGCCAAGCTGATCAACACCGCCACCAATGTGGCTGCCGTCGGCCTGTTTGCTTGGAAGGGCCATGTCTGGTGGCATTTCGCACTGGTCATGGCGCTGGCCAATGTGGCGGGCAGCCTGCTCGGGACGCGGCTGGCGCTCCGGCATGGCTCGGGCTTTGTGCGCGTGATTTTCATCGCGGTGGTCAGCGCCCTGATTTTAAAAACCGGCTTTGACGCCTTCCTGAAATAAGCCGCCTCTGGCGCCGCCGCCGGGCGCGCCAGCCCTCACTCGACCGGCTTGATGTCAGGCTGCTTGTCTGCTGCTGGCGGCGTGCTGGAGGCGGCTGGGGTCGCCGGAGCCACTGGCGCCAGCGCCGCTGCCGTCCTGGCGACCGGGGCCGCCTTGACCACCGAAGCACCCTTGACGGGCGGGGCGTTGCTGCTGGCGGGCAAGACCGGCATCTCCCGGGGCTTGGCCAGTGTCGCGGCGGCGGCGGTTTCAACCATCTTGGTCTTGATCTCGGAGGCCAGGCGCGGCTGGCCTATCGGCGCGGCGGCCACGCCATCCTGCACCGCCTTCATGTCTTCTTCGCTCGGGTATCTGCCCAGCAGCACGTAGTCAAAAACACGCCGGGCTATCGGTGCGGCCACGCCTGCGCCCCAGCCCGCATTTTCGACAATCACCGCCAGCGCAATTTTGGGGTCTTCGGCGGGCGCAAACGCCATATACACCGCATGGTCACGCTGGCGCTCTTCCATGCGGGCCTTGTTGTACTTGTCTTTCTGGCCGATGGTCACGGCCTGCGCGGTGCCGGTCTTGCCCGCGCTCAGGTAGCTGGCCCCGGCAAACACCCTGGTGGCCGTGCCGCCCTGCGTCACGCCCACCAGGGCATTGCGGATGATGGCCAGATTTTCCGGCTTGTAGCCCAGATTGACGGGCGGCGCCACCGGCTGCGGGTCCATCGCCTGCGTCTGCGGGTTCTGCACGGCAATGGCCAGGCGCGGCTTGTACTTGATGCCATTGTTGGCCAGAGCGGCTGTCGCCTGCGCCAACTGCAGCATCGTGAAACTGTTGTAGCCCTGGCCAATGCCCAGCGAGATGGTTTCCCCGGCAAACCATTTTTGCTGCTCGGCGCGCTTGAAATAGTGGCGTTTCCAGTCCTGGTTCGGCAGCACGCCGCGCACCTCGCCGTTGATGTTGATGCCGGTGATCTGGCCAAAGCCCAGCGGCTCCATGAAATCGTGAATCGCTTCAGCCCCTATCTCGTAGGCCAGCGAGTAAAAATACACGTTGCTCGACTCGACGATGGCGCGGTGCATGTCCATGATGCCGCCGCGCTCATTCTCCGGGCTGCCAAAGCGGCGCCCGCCGAACATGTAAAAACCCGGATCGTTGATCAGCGCGTGGGACGAACGCTTGCCCAGCTCCAGGGCCGCCAGCGCCATGAAGGGCTTGTAGGTCGAGCCGGGCGGGTAGGTGCCGCGCAACGCCCGGTTCAGCAGCGGGTTGTCGATGGAGTCGCGCAGCGCCACCCAGCTTTCCTGGTCAATGCCATCGACAAACAGGTTCGGGTCAAACGTCGGCTTGCTGACAAAAGCCAGCACCTCTCCGTTTTTCGGATCCAGCGCCACCAGCGCGCCGCGCCGCGTGCCAAACATCTCTTCGACCAGTTTTTGCAGACCGATATCCAGCGACAGCATCACGGTATTGCCCGAGGTGGGCGCACCACTGGAGAGCCTGCGCACAGCGCGCCCGCCTGCCGAGGTTTCCATCTGCTCAAAGCCGGTCTGGCCATGCAGCTGCGCTTCAAAGCTCTGCTCCACGCCGAGCTTGCCGATGTAATCGGTGCCCCGGTAGTTAGCCTCCTCATCGCGCTCTTCAATGGCGTCTTTTTCGGTCTGGTTGATGCGGCCTATATAGCCGACAACATGGCTGGCCAATTCACCATAGGGATAGCTGCGAAACAGGCGCGCCTTGATATCGACGCCAGGAAAGCGAAAGCGCTGGACCGAAAACCGGGCCACTTCCTCGTCGCTCAGGCGGGTACGAATCGGCAGGGACTCGAAATTCTTCGCCTCTTCGCGCAGCCGCTTGAAGCGCGCCCGGTCGCGCGGCAAAATTTCCACCAGCTTGGCCAGCTCGGCAATGGTTTCCTCTAGGTTCTCGACCTTCGAGGGCGTGATCTCCAGGGTGTAGGCCGAGTAATTGGATGCCAGCACGATGCCGTTGCGGTCCAGGATCAAGCCGCGATTGGGCACGATGGGCATGACGGCTGTGCGGTTGCTCTCGGCCTGCGCCCTCAGATCCTCGTGGCGATAGACCTGTAGGTACACCAAGCGCGCAGCCAGCAACGAGAAAGCAAACAGCACCGCCAGTCCGGCCACCAGCACCCGAGTGCGAAAGCGCGAGAGCTCGGCTTCAACATTGCGCAGTTCAGTCATGCGGGGTGTGACGCCTCAACCCGGAAAAAGTGCCTGACGTGGCCAGGCACGTCATAAAGGCCGACTCTCATCGCGGTCGGGCGCGCGGCGCTGGGGCACCAGCAGCAGCACGCTGACCACGGGCCAGAGCGAGGCTTCGAGTACGGGTGCCAGCAGCAGCATCCAGCCCGGAAAAGTGCCCCCACCGATCAACCGGATCAGCATCTGCACGGCATGCGCCAGCGCCAGCAGCGGCAGCACCTGCAGCGCCTGTAGCGGCACCTTGTACCAGAGCAGATGGCGCTGGGCCTGGGAGGCAAAATAACTCAACACGGTGTAAGCCAGCGCATGCAGGCCGAGCAGCGAGGTCTGATTCACATCCATGAACAGGCCAAACATGAAGGCCACGCCCACGCCCACCCGCAGCGGCTGATGCACGCTCCAAAAGAGCAGCACCAGTGCCAGAGAATCGGGCATCCACAGCACGCGCCCCAATGGCAGCATGTTCAGCAGCAAAGCGGCCAGCAGACTGCCCCAGATAAACACCGGGCTGGCCGGCAGCAGCAGTTGCTGCCCCGAACGCATGATCATGACGCCGCTCCTTTCTTGCCGCGCGCAGGCGGCGCTTCAAGCGCGGGGCGCAGCGGTATCTGGCTGACGACTGGCTTGACCACAATGACGTGTCGCGTGCCCGTCACCAGCGCCAGCGGCTGGCAGTCAATCTTCAAAAAAGCCGATTCGCTGCGGCCCTCGATATGGCGGACTTTGGCCACTGGCAGGCCTGGTGGATAAACACCATCGACACCACTGGTGGTCAGCAGGTCGCCCGGCTGCACATCAGAATTGCCCCCCATGAAACGCAGTTCCAGCCCGCTGCTGCCCGCGCCGGGGTCGCCGTAGGCCACGCTGCGCGCACCGGTGCGCACATTGAGCACCGGAATGGACAGCTCGCTGTCAATCAGCAGCGTGACCTCGCTCACCAAGGGGTGTACCCGCGTCACCTGCCCAAGCACGCCGGACTCGTCAAGCACCGGCGAGCCGAGCTCAACACCCTGGACTTGGCCTTTGTCAAGGATGACCTTGCGGGTGTAAAGATCGGCCACGTCATACAGCACCTCGGCGGCCATGACTGGAATGGCCAGCTGCTCGCGCAAGCCCAGCAGCTTGCGCAGGCGGTTGTTTTCTTGGGTCAACTGCTCGACCTGACCAGCACGCAGCGACTGCAGCGCGAGTTTTTTGCTGGCCTCGATGCTGTTCGACTGGGCTTGGCTCAGGCCGCTGACATAGTCACGGCTGTAACGCAGGGCATCGGCTGGTTTCAGCGCCAGCCACTGCACCGGCAGCAAAGCCGTGGACAGGGCCGCGCGTATCGGCTGAGTCAGGTGAAAGCGCACATCAGCCACCATCAGGAACACCGACAGCGCGCCAAAAAATACCAGTTTGGACAGCACCGACGGCCCTTGGTTGAAAAAGGGCGGAAGCGATCTGTCTAGGGTTCCTAAAGCCATGATGGGTGCTCAGGCGCTTGCGACTGTGCAGCAGACACGGGCAACGGCAGCAAAGTTTTTGAAAAAACTTATTCCGTCGTGAAGATGGAGCCGAGCCGGTCCATGCGCTCCAGCGCCATGCCACAACCGCGCACCACGCAGGTCAGCGGCTCCTCGGCCACCAGCACCGGCAGGCCGGTTTCCTCGGCCAGCAGGCGGTCCAGGTCACGCAACAGCGCGCCGCCGCCGGTCAGCATCATGCCCCGGTCGGAGATGTCCGCACCCAGCTCGGGCGGCGTCTGCTCCAGCGCATTTTTGACGGACGAAACGATCTGGTTCAGCGGGTCGGTCAGTGCCTCAAGGATTTCGTTGCTCGAAATCGTGAAGCTGCGCGGCACGCCTTCGGACAGGTTGCGACCCTTGACTTCCATTTCGCGCACTTCGGAGCCAGGAAAGGCCGAGCCGATGTTCTTTTTAATCGCTTCTGCCGTCGGCTCGCCGATCAGCATGCCGTAGTTGCGGCGGATGTAGTTGATGATGGCGTCGTCAAAGCGGTCGCCACCGACGCGCACGCTGCCTTTATAGACCATGCCGCCGAGCGAAATCACGCCCACTTCAGTCGTGCCGCCGCCAATATCGACGACCATCGAGCCGCTCGCTTCGGACACCGGCAGGCCCGCGCCGAGCGCGGCGGCCATCGGCTCTTCGATCAAATAAACGGCAGCGGCGCCAGCGGCTTCAGCGGCGTCCTTGATGGCGCGGCGCTCGACCTGGGTCGAGCCGCAGGGCACGCAAATGATGATGCGCGGGCTGCGCGTCAGCAGCGTGCGCGGATGCACCATCTTGATGAACTGCTTGATCATCTGCTCGGTGATGACGAAGTCGGCGATCACGCCGTCCTTCATCGGGCGAATCGCCTCGATGTTGCCCGGCACCTTGCCCAGCATCGCCTTGGCTTCGCGGCCAACCGCTTGGATCACTTTCTTGCCGTGCGGGCCGCCTTCATGGCGAATCGCCACGACCGAAGGTTCATCGAGAACAATGCCCTTGTCACGGGCAAAAATCAGGGTGTTGGCAGTGCCGAGGTCGATGGCCAGATCGGTGGAGAAATACCGACGGAATGCTTCAAACATATGCAGGAGTCCAGTTGGGCATGTGACACACTTCGTTGCCGCATCGCCTTTTATGAGTAGTCAATAATGAGGGGGTGATTGGTCGAAAAGGCTTAACCAGCCTGTTTGAAGCTTCTAAAAGGCACCTAAAGGGATTATTCAACCCTGATTTCACATCAAAGGCGGGATAATACCGCATTCCCCCATACTGGAGAATGGCACAATGCCGGTTTTTTTGTGCCTTACACCCTGTTGCAGGTGTTTTTTCCTCCCGTTTTTCTGGTTCGTCCACCCTTACACCGCACTCACCCACACCCCCTTATGGCATTGACATTTGAAGACATTGCCCGCGTTGCCAACCTGGCGCGGCTGGAGCTGCGCCCCGATGAAACCGCGCACACCTTGAGCCAGTTGAACGGCTTTTTCACCTTGGTCGAGCAGATGCAGGCGGTCAACACCGACGGCGTCGAGCCGCTGGCCCATCCGGCGGC
>Ga0302213_1000748_pt1 | contig 17095 bp, 10 predicted proteins | sample II_Fen_N1_2_FD_194583 | JGI IMG/M metagenome (GOLD analysis project Ga0302213, IMG submission 194583) | Peat permafrost microbial communities from Stordalen Mire near Abisko, Sweden - II_Fen_N1_1 | ecosystem: Environmental > Terrestrial > Soil > Wetlands > Permafrost | place: Sweden: Abisko... | reverse complement strand
GTATAATTTAAACGTTAATGTTTGTTTTGATATTGATTTTGAATGCGTTTACTAATACAGTCACGCTTTCTAAAGGCGTTCAAATAGTATTCAGATCAAAATACCCGGACTCAAAAATCTTGATACCTTATTTATTACTCAATTTTTTTAGCCTCTCCACTCTTTTATTAATACGGTCTACTTTGTATCGATTTCACTCCGAACTCTGTATTGTCCTGAAATTTGTTTACTTTTTTGTCTGCCGATGGAGCTTGCGACATTCCGTATTTTCGGGACTTCTTCCTCACCTCTCACTCCTCGCCTCTCACTCCCCGCCTCTCACTCCTCGCTCCTCAACTCTCATTCCTTCCAAATAATCTCCACCTAATGTTCTATTTCCATTGGAAAATTGTTGGGGGTTTCATGGGTTTTGGTTGACCGTTCAGAGGGCTGGGGCCCAACCAAGGCCCAACCAACCCCCTACCAAGGCCCAACCAGTACCCAATCATTAAAGAAGGATATCAGAAGAAGATTAGAGCGGATTTGGTTGATTAGTTAATCCCGTAAACCGGACGTCTCTTCGTTCCGTTGGTTAATTAGTATTCAAAGGATAGTCAGTTTTTCCTTGTAAGAAGCTTTTTCTTTTTGCTTGATTTTCTTTTTGCTTGATTTTCTTTTTTCTGAAACTGTTTACGGTATAAAACCGCATTCAAAGCCTATCATAGCAGGTGTCAGCGTATAATGCAACTAATAAGTACATTGACAATTATTCAACAGTACAACTTAGTGATTTTTCATTTCTTCCAATACCCTGACGTTTCTTCCAGCCACAATTTCATTTCATGTAGCCACTATGTAGACTTGAAAAAGTACAAGGACGTTTTAAAATTACACTCTGTAGCGCTGAAATAACCCTACCTTATAATACTCTTGCACTGGCACATCCTATCCTTGCAGATTGTAGCAACAGCTATATGCCTATACGAAACATCTATCCGGCACAGAAATCCCGATAGTGTCAACATGTACTAAAACCCCGAATAAAGAATTATTTTTAATCTAAATTTTAAAATAAACACAATTATTGTCGTATAAGTTAATTAAAGTTTGTACTTTTGGAGTGTTAAAAACCAAGTCGGTCAAAAGCAAGTGCTTATAAATTAGAAGTATGCACAACTCTATTTCGCATATCCTGCCAAATAAAGGAATATACGAACATTAAGTTCGCAGATATTGGGGTTAGGGGGCATTTTAGAAAAGAAAAAAACGACTGTAAGCAGAGAAACCTAGCACTAAAAAAAATCAAGATATGAAAAAGATAACTTTACTTAAAGAAATACAGAAAAGATTACCTGAGGACATAGTTGTAGAAGATGAGACACCTTATGAATTTACAGAAGATGAATATGTATCTATTCTGTCATGGATTAAATACTTTAATGGACATTATTCATTACATGGTAAAAATCAAGATCCAACGGTATTTTTTCCCATAATCTCAAAACGAATTCATCTTGACTTTGGTTTATATCGGTTTCCAAGTGACACTGAAATAAACAAGGGCAAACATGTTATTTATATTTCTCCAAATGGAAAAAGGTTAGATGGAACGATTAATCCTAAACTGTCTGTAAAATCTCTAATCAACACTTGGAGGCTTTAAATTTTGTTTTATTTCTTCCTGCACTTATATTCGTCTTACATAATACTTAACCCCAAAATCACCATGATTGAAGCTCCTTCGCTAAAAAACGTAATTTCACACATTATAGAAACAAAAAATCCTATATGTGGAATATTATTGGCTCCGAAATTCAATAAGATAGGAATGGATGAGATTATTTCTAAATTTAGTTACCTTGAATTCAGAACTTCAGATAGAATTAATTTTTATTGCGCTGGATATGGAGGTTACTGGAATGATGAATTATTTCCTGATATGGAACTACTGAAACCGTTTAAGTATAAAGATGGTACTTCAATTCCATGGGCTTTTAGTCAAACTGAATTTGCAAAATTTGTTGATGAATTAGAAACAAAAACTTCTTGGAGGTATTCTGGAGGGACAGAGCTTATAATACTTGATGAAAATGCAGACTTTTCAAACGCAATTATTTTCAAGATTGACAGAATGATAAAAGATGAAGTTTTAGCAAATTCTTCGGAACTTTTTGAAGCATTAATTCAGACTTCAAGAAAACCAAATCATTCTGTTACAAAATTTAGTCTATCAGCTTTTGGAAAACAGGCTGGTGACGTTTTTATTGAATCGTTAATGGAACTGCTACCTAAGGAATTAAAATCATTGAAAGGCATTTGGACAAAAGGACAGCATTATTTTGTTAATGATTTGACATAGAAAAAATGATGACTAGAAAAAAGCAACGAGTTCGACAACATATAATGGAAGATGAATCTTATGAAGTTATCAAAAGATATATTCCTAAAAATTGGGTTATAAGAGAATTTAATCGTCCTGATTACGGCATTGATTTAGTTATAGAACTATTCGAAGAAGTAAATGAGCTAATATCTGAAACACTTGGCGAATTTATATTTGTACAAGTCAAAAGTGCAGAAAAAATAGAAAAAAAAATAGAAAAGGTTTATCCTGTTGAGAATGTAGCGAAAAGAAAATGGAAAGAAGATAAATCAGAATATGTTGAAATGCAAGTTGTAAAATATTCATTTGACACAGACTCAATTTACACAATTCAATCCTTAGGCGCAAGTGTTTCTGTTCTTTTATTTTTAGTAGACTTAGAAAGCAAAGAAGTGTTTTTCATTTGTCTTAATGATTATATCGATAGAGTAATTCTACCAAAAAGTCCTGACTATAGTAAACAACAAACATATACGATTAAAATACCTACACTGAATAGACTCTCAGACGTAGATGTTAGTAATACAGCTTTAGAATTTTATGGAAAAAGAGCTAAATTATTAGCAAGTTTTTCAAAGTTCTTTTATCAAAGGAATGAATTAGACTATGCATTGATGGGAGCAGAAAATAATAACGATAAACAAAAAGAATTTATAGAACTTGTTGCTTATTTTATTAATCAGATAGAGAACCTAGATATATGGAAATCTGCTGGGTGGGCAATTCTACCACAGACAAAAAAAGAAATTGAAATTTTAAAAACCCATGTAAAGAAACCTGATGCTAATTTTAATGAGATTGTAAACCTGAGTTTCATTATGTGGCATAGGTTGACAAATCTTGGACGAATTTATGAAGACTTGTGTAGAGAATGGTTTCTGCCAAAATTTATAAGTAGCTTATCTTCATATCCTAAAAGCCCAGAAGTAATCAAAAAGAAACAAAAAAAGACCCCATAACACAAGCTATGTTCATTGACTGACTGACGTGCAATTTGGAGGTTTTACTCCTGCATTCACTTTGTCGTTCCACGACAGCAGATGCTCCAACAAACCGTCAAATGCCAATATGATAGGTTGTTAGCAGTAATTTTAGAAAAAAAAAACGACATAATAATGAATGACATTTGGCACTTCCTTAGAGAATTTGAAAGCAAAGAACTCGTGAAAAGATATATTCATAAGAAATATCAATATGAATTAAACTCGACAAAAGCATTAGAAATAAACTCGGCATTCATACAAGGAAGAGAATACTTTACTTCATGCTTAAAAGCAGATATATCTGTTAGACCTCTTTTACAGTATTATGGTGTTGTTGCTTTAAGTCGTGGACTCATTTTAATTTTAAATAAAGGAGCTAGGGAAAACAATATTGTGCCTTCTCATGGTCTGAAAATTAAGAATTGGAGCGATGTAAATAAATCAGGTAAAATTGAAAATGTAATATTAAAGGTCTCTAATGGAACATTTTATGAATTGATTAAAGTCACAAATAACAAATCATATTTTAGATTCGGAAGTGGTGGAATAAATTGGCAAGTCGTATATGATATTCCTTCAAGCGAAGTTGAATTCAGTCTTAAAGAAATTTCATATTGTTTTCCAGATCTAAATTTATCCGTCAAATCATGGTTAGATTTGGAAGTTCCCTCTAGATCTTTAAATAGTTTTAAACATGTTGAAAACAAATATGAACTAGAAATAGGAGGAAAGTATGACATAAATATATTTGAATTAATTTTTCCAAAGACACATTATAATAATATTGAAATTAACGAATCTGCTAATTCATGTAATGTTAGATTTGACCATGATCAAGTTCCAAATCTTTCTCAGAAATGGGAAAGTGCCTTTCAAGTTATTGGAGACCCTTTTGTAGTCCCTCCATTTAAAAACGGCTTTTTCTTAAATGATATATCTACAATGTATTCGGCTGCTTTTATTTTTGGTACTATTTCTAGATATTATCCTTCTACATGGAACAATATTAACAAAGGAATAAGTAACGATAGCGTTTTACCATTCGCATTTAACTTTATGGACTTTATTCAAGATAAATTTCCGCAAACAATTATGGATTTTATAAAATCACCATATCAATTTGAAACTAAAGAATAAATAATATGAACAATACAGTTTACAATATCTAACCTTCAGACAATGACTTTCCGGAAGCAATTAAAGATGGATTGCTAAAAGATTTTTCAATTATGGAGAAAAAAGGTTATATTAATATCAAGTTAGTAATACCAAATCTTAGACTTGTTTATAACACACCGAACCATATTAGTGATGCATTTGATAAATTATTCAAAGGACACGGAGTGAGCCTGACCAAACAATTGCATAGAGATAGAGGATTCTCAATGCCAAGCTTTCCAATTGAAGGACAAACCCTCGCTGCCGCACGATTGCATCGTGTGGCAGGTAAGGAAGCAAATAATTAGTTATAATGAGTATAAATTGCAAATTTAACAATACTTCTCCTGCTCATTACAAATGATGGAAGAAAAATTAATTAGATATTGTGTTGATTTAATATTGTTGCCACACGATGCAATCGTGCGGCAGCAAGGGTTAATTGGTATTAAAAGATAGTCAGTTTTTCCTTGTAAGAAGCTTTTTCTTTTTGATTGATTTTCTCTTTTCTGACACTGTTTATTGAATATACCCTTAATCAAAGCTTATTATAGCAGGCTATCAGCGTATAATGCTACTAATATGCACATTGACAAGTATTCAACAGTACTTTTTAGTGGTTTTTCATTTCTTCCAATACCCTGACGGTTCTTCCAGCCACTATTTCATTTCGTCCAGCCACTATGTAGACTTGAAAAAGTACAAGGGCATTTTAAAATTACACTCTATAGCGCTGAAACCGCCCTACCTTATAGCATCCTTGTACTGGCACATCCTATCCTTGTAGATGGTAGCAACAACTATATGCCTGTACGAAACATCTATCCGGCACAGAAACAGAACTATAGATCCCGATAGCTTCTAAATGTACTAAAATCCAGGATAAATAATTATTTTTAATCTAAATTTAAAAATAAACATAATTATTGTCGTATAAGTTAATTAAAGTTTGTACATTTGGAGTGTTAAAAAATAAGTTAGGCAAAATCAAGTACTTATAAAGTAGAACTATGCGCAACTCTATTTCGCATATATTGGTGTTAGCAGCAAGCCTAAAAAAGGAAAAAGTACCTCAGGGTTTATGACACGAATGAAAAAGGAGTAAACGAAATTTCAACAAAAAACCCTCATAGTTTAAATTACGCATTTATGAATATGAATAATTCCGGAATAAATAGATTTGTAGCTATTCTGACCAACAATTGGTTATTCAATCTATTAATATTGAGCTATGTGTGTTTTCATGTTTTTTTTGAACATTTAATCACGAATTATCTCGTCAAACCAATTCTCTCGACTTTTGAAAATAATTGGCTAACCATTTTCTTTTTTACTTTAGGAATCCTTTTTTCTATTTATGACTTTGTTTCGACTTTCAGAAACAAAAAATTCATATCAGATGGACGAACATATATTGCCACAATAATCATTCTACTTTGGATTTATTATCGCTTTATTTCTCCGAACTGGGAATACGTAAATGTTGGTAGTATATCATTACTAAAATATGTTGATATAATATTAGTAGGGTGTCTTTCAATTATTCTATCCAAAGCTTGTTATAAGAAAAGAGTATTGAAAGTAGATAACAAATTGGGATTGATGAATGATAATGCAATTGTTGATGAGTCGCAGGACAAACTTGGTAGAAATAGTATTGCAGTCGATTTAGCAACCAAATTAATAAATACTAAAACCAAATCAGGTTCATTGGCAATTGGAATTGTTGCACCTTGGGGATATGGGAAAACGTCATTCCTCAATTTACTAGGAAAACAACTTTCAATGAAAGGTGCTGAAATTATAAAATTTAATCCATGGGTTTACGAAAAGGAAAAAAGCTTAACAATGGCTTTTTTTAGTGAGATTAGTAGCGTACTGAAAAAATACAATCCTGAACTAGCAACCGACATAATGGATTATGCTCAATTGCTATCTTCGATAGATACTACTGCCACAAAAGTACTTTCAAAGTTAATCGAAAACAAACAGAAAAAAGATATAAATAGCACTTTTCCTATTATTGACAAGACAATACAAAATATTGGGAAACAGATTATTATTTATATTGACGATCTTGACAGACTCGATAAGAACGAGATTTCTGAGATACTAAAACTGATTAGAAATAGTGCTAACTTTTCAAATATGATATTTGTTGGTGCTTATGATAGGAATTATTTGATAAATGCGCTTCAGCAAATAAATTCATATCAAAGCCCAATCTATTTAGAAAAGATATTTCAATTTGAATTTACTTTACCTGACTTTGACACTGATGTTCTTAAAAGACAAATTCTTGAATTGTCAGAAGAATTTGCAAGAGATGAAGATATTGAGCACTTCAAAAAGGCAATACTTGAAAATCATTTTCTTAATATTTACACCGGTTTTATAGATGAACATATTAAATCAATACGAGATGTGAAGAGATTTGTAAACTCGTTTCGTGTTGCATATGAAAGATTAAAAGGTGAAGTTGAAATTGTCGATTTAATGAATGTCGAATTATTACGATTTAAGTTTCCCAATATATATGATTTGCTAGTTTCTAAGTGGAATCTATTTTTAATGATTAAGGATGGATATTATAAAGATCAATTAGTATTATGGACTGAAGCAAAAAACAAACAGACAAATCAATTTTCTCATTTAGAAGTAGCAAAGACTGATTTAAAGAAATACATTATTGATAACTTGGATGTTTTAGCTATTAGAAAACACCGAGTTGATGATATAATGGTACTTATCAATGCGTTGTTTCCTGAACATGGGTCTTCACATGGTAGTTTAAAAAAAATCAACAATGTCAATGCTATTAAACGCTATTTTTATTACTCTTTATTAGATTCAGATTTATCTGAATTAGATTTTAATCAACTATGGAATTTACCTTATGATAAGTTAAAGCAACAAATAGATTATATAATTGTAAGTAAATCACGCTCTTTGGTAATTCAAATCTCAAATCGAATTCCCGTTGGAGTTGAAGAATACAAAAAATTAGTAAAAGTCATTTTTCATATCGGTTATATTTATAAAGGATGGGTAGTCGATTATTATGATGTTACAAAATTTCTCTCAATGAACTTATTGTTTGATTCAAATGATATTCACAAACTTTTTGTCATTAATACATTTAGAGAAAATTGGGATAATGAATATGCTTTGAGATATTTACAATCATTATACGAAAGAATTACTTGGAATTATATACTTACCAAGGACGAAATTATAAACTTAAACTTAGATTTTTTTAAAATGCATTTAAATGCTGAACACAGTATAGATAAATGTCTAAACTACCTAAGTTACACAACATATATTGAATGGGTCCCCGCTGAAGGTAGTGGTTATTACGAAAAAACAGCTAGAAATAAAGAGGCTGATTTGTTGTTTATCGAGTATGCAAAAAATAACATAGAATCTTTGATTTATAACTTAGTGAGAAATACAAGAGAAAAGAATATATTATATTTCATAGATAATTATACTAAAACAATCTGGGGATCATGGGAAGATTTCGAGAAGTTCATATATGATATAGAAGTTAAATCGCCAATTGTTTTAGAATTTATCAGATTTATGGAGTTTTGTAAAAAACAAAATTATGATAAAAGTATTTCATTTGATTTTAAAGAGATTACGGTTTCACTATGACATTGAACATTTTCGAAAATACGATAGATAATCTAATCGCCCAAAAAGCAAAAAAAAACCACAACAAGTTAGATAATATTATCAAGCGTCTTGCAGTGGCTTTTATAGCTTTTTGATAATAGGCAGAGTGGTCACAGTACATTGTTTTTAGCTCGTTTAGACAGTTGAAGTGAATTAGAAATAAAAAACAATGAACTGTGGAGAGTAAATTATTTTAGCTTTGTACACTTTGAAAATATTTTAGCACTTATTAGCTTGGCAGACAAGAGAACAACAAAAAAGGAAACTGATTTTAGTATTGACAGACAACAATTTAACACGACAAAACAGATGACGACTATATAACGACTAAACAGCAAGCCCCTAACACACACTATGCTCACCTGTTGGATGATATGCACTTAGCAGTATTTGCTCCCGCTTTCACTTTTTTGCTTTGCGAAAGTGAAGCTCCCGCAAACCGCAGATGCGCATAGCCTCGGTCGTTATAGGCTATTTTAAAAAAATCAGAGTTCGCAAACCTAATGAAAATATAATTATCAAGTATGTTTAACAAAATACCAATTGATCAAATACTAGTATATTCGGATAGTGAATATGCTCTATATATATCAAAGCTCTTAAAAGAAGATTCTCTGTTTCATATACTTGATGAAATTGATGATTATCTTCAAGAAATAGTTGAATCAGATCCAATAAAAGTTGAGAGAATATGTAAATTAAATACCGATATTTACACTAGCATAAATTCAAATAAGATATTAGAAACGATAATTGGCTATAATTACAACACTCATTTGGTTTCTTTGATATGCTTAAAGAATATAAAAGATACCAAAACATTATTTCTTGAAGCCATTGCATATTGCGAAAAAAGAAAACTTTATGAAGCTGGCAAAACATTATCTCAGAATATTATTAATCTTTTTAATAATACAAAACTTCCGAATGATGAATTGATGTTTTTTCTATCAATAATAACTCGATTTTACAATTCATTAAAAAAATATCAAGACAGTATTGAAGCATTATGTGCAGCTGCACAACACTTTGCAGATGCAGGTGCTTTTCAACCAGCCTATCGGGCGATTCACGATGCTCAAGAAATAGCAAATTCGCATAACAAATTTCCTAAAACACAAATACTTATTCGAGAAACTCAGGGGATGGTTGCCCTTATTGAGGGTGATCACGATTGTGCAGAAATTGAATTTCAGAATTGTTTCAATATTTATGAAACAATAAATGAAACTCCTTCGCTACAACTTCAGGGAAATACGGCTACCGTAAAATTACGTAAAAAAAATTTTAGTGGTGCTAGAATAATATACGAAACTTTAATAAAATGTTCACATGGTGATACTAATTTCCAAATCAAAACAAATTTATTAATATGTTATAGAGAACTTGGAGAGACAAAACTATCTGATAAATTATCTTTAGAAATTGAGTTGAATTTAATGACATTTGAGCTAGACCATAGAATTGAAACAAGGCTCATTTTGGCAAAATCATACTTCCACTTTAACAAAGAGACACAAGGAACAAAGCAATTAACAGAAGCCTGTATTGACATTCAAAAGAAAATCAACCAATATCAACGACTGCATTATCGTAGAGGAGTTAGAGAGCAGTATCTTCCTCGTATCAGAACAATATTAAATGAAGTTAGGGCTTTTGGTAAGGCCGATGAAATAGTTTTTGCTTTAATATTTTGTATGACAAATGCTATTTTTGATTGGATGGCTGTACTTGAATGGTATGATAAAGTTAATCTTTCAACAGAAATATCTTCAAAGGACAAACTAGATCTATCTATTAAAATTAAAGATTTAATAAATTTCGGAACACCATTTTTATATGGTTTCAGAGAGAAATATGATGACCCTTTTGAGCAGTCTAAGAATGATCTTCAAAATAAAATTGGTTTAAAAGCAGCAAATGCATTAGACTATAGTCTTCCATGGAGAGAATTTAATGACTTAACATCAAGAATTTGTCAAACATATTCAATATCAATGCCTTTTGAAGATGCAACAATTGAGAAAGCCACTATAAAGTTAAATCTAATAGAATCTTCAAAAACAGCCTTTCTTTTCTCTTTAGCATGTCATGATAATTGTATTTTATTTCTTGTTTATAGCGGTAATTATATAAAAGCCGAATTTCCAATTGATGATTTATTACAATACAGCTTAGCAATTAGTGATTATCAAAGAGGAATGTGCAGTAGAGCTGAGTTTATAACTGCATTAATAAAGTTTGAACTAATCATAAAACCAGTATTGAAAGGATTTCTTGACGAATTTTTAAAAACTAATTTGAATGAGTTTATTTTTATTCCAGATTCTTTAACTGAAAGTATCCCAATACTTTCAATTATACTCGATAATGATAGAATTAGACTTCTTGCTAAGGATTTAAAATTTAATTACAGAACCTGCACATCAATTACGAGTGAGCTAATAAAAACAAGAAAAAATGGTCATGGTATATTTATTTCAAACAGTGATGAAGGTTTAGAACTTTGTAATTCCGAAAAGGAGGTTATTAGAAATAGTATGCAAAATGCTACATTGTATGATTTTGATTTATCTCTTAATAAATTAGATTTTTCAAGCACTCCACTAAAAGAAGCGGAGTTTATTCATTTGTCAACTCATAGTGTACCTGCAAATGTATTTATGGATCCTATGTTTATTTCTACCTCAATTGAGACTTCAAAAAAAGGAATATGGTTGGAATCTATTCAAAGAGAATCATTCCAACTCAATCTTGACTTTGTTGTTCTAAATGGTTGCAATACTGGAGTCACAGCTAATCGGAATTATTTTAAGAATTTTTCGACAAGTGAACGAACAGGATTATCTTCAGCTTTCCTATTAAATAGACATTGCACTGTTATTGGTACACAATGGAATGAACCAGAAATTGTATCTTTTATATTTTCTGCACTGTTTTACAAACGCATTCAAGAACAGCCATCTGTAGTGAATGCATTTATTTTATCACTGGTAGATATGTATGAATTGACTAAAGATGCCACAATAATATTACTTGAGGAGATTAAGGAAGATATATTAAAAGAACAAAAGATAAGTTTTATAAAAAAATCATATACAGATTTCCCATTTCGTTCTGTATATACTTTAGGTATGTTTCAGTGCTATAGTTTAATTCCTGAAAAAATCGAGAACTAAAATGAATTCATAAAAAACAGCCTATAACACACGCCTCGGTCGTTAGCGTTCATTGTGAAAAAAAACAGTTCATCATAAATCGAAATTGAACATGAAAAATATTCTAATTGATACTTGTAGTTTAATTGACTTATTATCGGAAGATAAAAATAAATTACTTCCCCATCTTGAATTTTGGAAAAATAATAATTGCATAAACTTTGTAACTCACCAAATAATTATAGAAGAATGGAATAAACATAAAGAAAAACAAAGAAAGAGATTTGAGGATTCTTTAAGAACTAAATACAAACATGCAGTTGAAATAGGGAAAAAAGAAAAACTTTTAATTCCTGAATACTTAGAACCAAATATTCAAAGTATTGACAATCAGATCAAAATAATTGATGAATTATTAAATGACTCCATTTTACTTGAAACGTCAGATGATATAAAAATATTCTGCAGTGATAGAACAATAAGCAAGAAAGCACCTTTTCATAATAAACTTGACAGTACAAAAGATGCATATATTATTTTCTCGGCATTAAAATATTTTACGGAATTAGGGCAAGACTTTTTATTTATTTCTGCAAATAAGGACGAATTTGGTTCTCTCGGGGATTTAGAATCAAAAATACATCCTGAAATTATTGAAACTTATACAGAAATCAATGTAGATTATTCAAATGATATAGGAAGATCAATAAACAATTTAAAACAAGAATTACCAATTTCACTACTACCTGAGGAAGTAAATAGTACAGGTGTAATTAATGTTGAAGATGAAATAGTCATCGATAAAACAAAGCCGATATTAGAGCAAGTGTACGATTATATTTCAACAAGACACAAAGAGATAAGTTTTTATCCCATCTCACTTTTTATAAATCATTACCCTTTTAAAGCAAACTCATATAATTACTATTCTACCTTTAATTTAAATACTGACAATGAAGAATTAATTGAATTATTTCAATCAGTAGAAATATCTGAAAATAATGAAATCAGTATTACTAATGAAAATTTTTACAATGGAGTAGAAAATTACGAAGCAAAAATAAAAGCCATTTTGTTGGGTTTGTCTTCAAATCTGATATTTAATATCTCAAGCGATAAATCAAGAAAGCGCTTGACAATTAGATATTCCGAAGAAAAAAACTGTGAATGTCCCCAATGTAGTTTCAGAAAATTCAAATTTTCAAAATGTTTCAAAAGCTTAGATACTTATACAAACAGTAAAGAAGATTTACAAAAAAGTAGTTATTTGAATTATCAGATTGGAAACTATCTATTTGCTGTAGAAAAACAAAGAAATGCATTAGTTAAATTTAAAAATAAACATCTAAATGCTTCTTGTTTTATAGGAAAGTTTAATTTATCGAAACTCTCGATTTTTATTAGAAATAATTACTTCGGAGAAAATTCTCAAAATGAACTAATTAAAGAATTAAATGTAATTGATTTAGAATATGAAGAAGCTAATTTATCATCTAAAGAGAATAAAAAATTAATTAGGTATATAAGAGAAAACACTTTCTATACTGACGCAAGAAATAAAATACAAGAAACATCTAGTAAATTAATTGACCAATATTATAGCTCATTAAATGGAGGATGGAGTTCTAATAGTGATGTCTGGATTCTAATAAATGAATTTGCAAAACTAGAAACCTTTCTAGTTGATAACTATATTGTTTATGATAAATTTAAAGAGTTTCAAGATGTTTTTTCAATCTTTATCGAAGGATTATTTGCCTCACATGCAATTGCAGACGATCATCATAGTCGCTTAGAGAATTTTGATGATTGGTTAATAACTAACATTCTGCAATACGGGGATCCTGAAATAATAAATAAATACTATAGGAGATACAAACTTAAAAAGATTCATTACAAAAAAACATCTTCAAATGGAGACTCATTCTATGAGCTTATTGACAACTTTTTCATCAATGAAAACCTTAGAAAATCACTTGTTGAAAATTGTGAGAGTAATAATCGTAGATTTTGGGAATACTATAATAATATTTTTCAAAATATATTAACCTTAGTCTCTATTTCTGATTTTGACAAAACTTATATTAACTCTTTCTCAAAACAACTTGTTGACTATTTGGAAAATGAGACACTTATTAATCATATAAGTTTTAAACAAATAAATTCGTTTCTTTATCGTTGTGGAGAGCATTTAGACAAAGAAGTAATCATTAGATTTTTTGACTTAGGAATCAATAAACCATCCTATCACAATTCGGATTTCTATGATTCGTTATTGAATACTCTTGAAAACAAGAAAGAAAGCATTAGCATATCAGAAAAGCAATTCCAAACAATTAAGAATATTGCTTTTGAAGAATGTTCTCTTTGCGAAGAGAAACATCAAAATTCAATAATAATTCCGCTTTATCTAATGATTGAAAACTCGGATTTTAAAAAGGGGATTGGAAGTCTAATTCAAGAAAAGCTTCAAGAAAGTTTCTCATTTGACTTGTTTTATGAGGCTACGTTATTTGAATTAATACCACTTGATAATGATATGCTTTGTAAAGCAATAGAAATGTCACTACCCAAAAGCAAACAAGTGTCAATGAAGAGTGCTTTTTCAGGTATCGATGACAAGCGATTCAATAAGCTTAATTCGATATTGAACTTATGCTTTAAGTTTGATATCGATACAACAACAGAACAATTTGAGGCTTTCAAAAACATCGATTCATATTATGCTTGGTTGATTGATATGGATAATTTTAATTATGACCTTTTTGAGAGTGAATGGATTGGAGAATATGCTACAAGATTTTATTTTAGAAAAATTCAGAATAACAGATTTGTAAAGGAAAAATTAGATAGCATTATTAAGGACAAGTTTGAGCCGAGTCTGGAACGTGATTATTTAAACATTTATGTGAGAAAAACTTGGGATGTACAAGAATAAAAAACTCCGTCCTCGCGGATATATAACCATTACTTACTTGCAGAATGGTGCGGGCTGGTCGGTGGGATTTATATCTTTGAAATAATCATACAAAACAATACTTTCAAGCAAGAGTTGAAAGTGTTCGCAGTTAAAAACAAAATACTATATTTGTACTCAACTATTACGTTTACAGACATATATAGTTAAAGTTTATCAAACAGCCCACTTCGTGAGAAATGGGCTGTTTTTCCCTTTTTCGTCCAAGTTTATTGTTTCGCAATTGGTGGATAGCGCAAGTTTAGGCGTAGCCGTAACTTGTGCTGGTAATAAATCAGTTTATAAACTGATAGCAGAAGTTGAAAACTTCATAATTATGAGTCCAAAGCCTGTCCGACTACTGGCGGATCCCCGCTCCGCTAAGACTTGAACTATGCATGGGTGTAGAAATTAATAAATTTTGTCCTCGCAAATATACAACCCTGTTGAGTGTAGCGTATAATGTTTGGCATAGTGCAATTGTCTGAACCTGGATTCAGCTGATGAATCAGATAAAAAAGAATGAAATCTGATGAATCATTTTATCTGATAAAATCGTGGTTCAGACTGTGATAGTCTACTTTCAACAAAGCATAACACGCAATCATCATACTACTTGATGGTTGCGTTTTTTTTATCTATTCTACCCCACTACATTGCATTTTTTATACAATTAAGCAGACAAAAAAAGGGTTGTCCTAAAAATAATTTAATCCCAAAAGGTAAAAACTATTCTTCCCTTTTCTGACACAGTTTATTGAATAGACCCTTATTGAATAACAAACAATTACACTTTCTGACACAGTTTATTGAATAGACCTGAATAGACCCTGAATAAACCCTAACTTATGATTAAGTTGCTCTAACTTATGATTAAGATGCTCTGTTTTTTGATTAAAATATAGTCACTTTGGATTCTTTTATCGCTCCTTGGCATATATTTTCTTATCAGTTCTATTGAATGGAAGCCCCCCCGTCCTCGCAGATATATAACCATTACTTGCTTACAGAATGGTGCGGGCTGGTCGGTGGGATGTATATCTTTGAAATACCCACACAAAACAATACTTTCAAGCAAGAGTTGAAAATTGTTCGCAGTAAAAAACAAATCACTATATTTGCACTGAACTATTACGTTTACAGACATACAATTTAGTAATGCCACACGATACAATCGTAGGGGTAGCAATGTAAACTAATATAATACACAATTCCGCAAAATATATTCAACTTTCCGCATAGCATATACACTTAGAAAAGCAAAAGCCTTTAATTTTGTATTCAGGTTTAAAACATAAAAAAAAATGAATATGAAGTATTATTTGCTAGGAAAAAGTGGACTTAGAGTTTCAGAACTTGCATTGGGAACTATGACTTTTGGAACAGATTGGGGGTGGGGTTCAACTCAGGTGGAAGCTAAACAGATGCTCGACTTGTATTTAGAGCGAGGAGGTAATTTTATAGATACAGCCAATGGATATACGAATGGTAGCTCAGAGAAAATTCTTGGAGAAATTGTAGGCAATCGAAGAGATAGCCTTGTTTTAGCCACAAAATATACACAGAACCTATATCAAGGCGATCCCAATGGTGGAGGCAATCATCGGAAGAGTATGGTTCGATCGGTCGAAAATAGCCTGAAACGCATGAAGACCGATTACATAGATTTATTATACCTTCATGCATGGGATGATACTACTCCCGTGGAAGAAATCCTTCGTGGCATGGATGATTTGGTTCGTTCAGGGAAAGTACTGTATGTTGGGATTTCAGATACTGCTGCATGGCAGGTATCCAGAATGCAAACTATAGCTGACTTGAGAGGCTGGACTCCATTAATCGCATTACAAATTGAGTATAGCCTTGCTGAACGAACTACAGAACGAGAGTTAATTCCTATGGCGAAAGAGATGGGTTTGGGTGTAGTTGCATGGTCTCCTCTATCAAAAGGCTTGTTAACCGGGAAATACTCTGTTGAAGAGCTTCTATCTGGAGTATCAAAGGGCGATTTTAGTAGGAAAGCAATGATTGTTAATTCAGGGGTTCTTAACGATCAGGTATTGGCCACTGTAGCTCTCCTGATACAAATTGCCGACGAAATTAATAAGCCTGCTGCCGAAGTAGCTCTGGCATGGTTGAGATCCAGGCAGTCGGTAACCTCAATCTTAATAGGAGCCAGCAAACTGAAACAACTGGAATCAAACCTCAATTCATTAGACCTTACTCTTTCAGACGATCAGTTAAAATCCCTAAATGAGGTTAGCGAGGTAGATATGGGTTTTCCCCACCGTATCCTTGCTAATTCACTTGCAAAAACTATGGTCTTTGGCGGGGTTGATGTTATGAAAAGATAAGCCGAACCCGGTATTTATTTTTTATTATGAAGGAATTTAAAAACATCCACAGTATTGCCCAAGGGCATAGTTTATTAAATTTAGGGAAGCCTAAGCATCCGTTGATTTCTGTTATTAATAACTGCGAAGTATGCTTTCCTGCTAATTTGAGCAATTTTAGGTTTGTGTTTGATTTTTACATGATCACGCTGAAATCCAGTTTGCAAGGCTCACTGAACTACGGGCGCAACTCGTACGATTATGAAGATGGAACCGTACTTTTTACAGCTCCTGGTCAGGTAATTACTTCAGGTGATATAGAAAATAAGAATGTACCTGAAAATGATGGGTGGACCCTCGTTTTTCATCCTGATCTGATACGCAAGTCATCCTTAGGTCAGGTAATTGATCAATACCACTTTTTTTCATACAACGTAATGGAAGGGTTGCACGTATCAGAAACT
>Ga0302213_1000745_pt1 | contig 17147 bp, 11 predicted proteins | sample II_Fen_N1_2_FD_194583 | JGI IMG/M metagenome (GOLD analysis project Ga0302213, IMG submission 194583) | Peat permafrost microbial communities from Stordalen Mire near Abisko, Sweden - II_Fen_N1_1 | ecosystem: Environmental > Terrestrial > Soil > Wetlands > Permafrost | place: Sweden: Abisko... | reverse complement strand
CTACACACCATACTCACTTCTACTTGTTTTGCAAGAGAATAATAATACCGAGTAGGAGAATATGTAAATAATTTTTGTTCATTGTTTTGTTTAAAAGCATTGCAAAGATACAGCATTTTTTTTAACCTGCAAATACAGAGTGAAAATAAATTGATTATTTTTCTTACAAATCAAAATCAAATGAACATTAAATTTACTATATTCATATATTTAATGCCGGATTGATGAAATATCCAATTCAATACTGCCAAACTCATTCATAGCATTAAACAGTGAAACGCGCTTAAAGTTCACCAGATCGGCATAGTTTATATTTTTCTCCGTCAACACACCCTCCCTGAGCAGCTGAGTACGGTTTACACCATATATCAAAGGAATCTGCGGTGTAATCCAATTGAGTCCATCATACAGTGCAATATTTGCAAATGAAGTATCGGTTAACCAACCGTCTTTAACCAGAATTACATCATCACAATCACCCCGTAATGCAAAGGCAGCATTCAACAGGTTTCTGTCCTCTTTTTTATAGTGTGAGCTTTCCATCCGGGTTTCCACCAGTTTCAGTGAATGAATTTCGCGTTTCATATAGGGTATGAATTCAATTTTTCTGATTTCTGAATCATAAACTACCCGGTATTTATAGAGCCCTCCGGTTGGAAACGAAGTACGCATCAAGACACACTTTAAATCGATGATCTGATCTTTTGGATAGAAATCTGTCATCGCTCTTATCACACGCTCCTGATGAAGATCCAGACGCTTAAAAACGCCATCATTCAATTGAACAGACTCAATAAACCGGCACATATACTTTTTGGATAAGTTCTTCATATTCTTTAATCAGCTCACTTTGGGCAGTGATTCCACCCCCGCTCTTAAAAGTCAAACCATCAGTCTCCTGTTCGATATAACGGATCATCACCCCTGAGTCTAGATTTTCGCCATCAAAAAAGCCACAGATACCGGCATAGAATCCTCGTTCATAGCCCTCTGCTTCGTGAATTATTTCGAGTGTTTTAGTTTTTGGGGCACCGCTGATAGAACCTGCAGGAAGCAGGGCAAATATAATATTTCCTAAATGCTCCCGATAGGTATCAGCCAGTATCCCTGATATCTCGGAACTGACCTGCAATAAATCCTGTTTATTCGTTTTAATTTTATCGAGATACCGGTATTGCTTTACTTCAACTTCCCCGGCTACCAGGCTGAGATCATTGCGTATCAAATCGACAATGGTAGCATGCTCGGCCATTTCTTTGGGATCGTTTAAAATAATTTCGTCTGCTCCCGGAATGTTGGCATCTATGGTTCCTTTCATTGGAAAAGAAGTAATGACAGTTCCTTCAATTCGCACAAACGTCTCGGGAGAAAGAACCAGAATTGAATTTTCCATCCATAATTTGTACTTTGCTGTACTTTGGTTGTAGATATCGAGCAACGAAAGGTTAGTACGAACCTTTGTCGGTTGCGTCAGATTAACCAGGAATGAATTGCCCAATTGCATTTGAGCCTGCACAAATTCAAACTTTGGTTTATAGTCGTTTAAACTAAGGGGATCTACGTTCCATACCAACGTTTTATGTTCCGCGTTTTGTGTTCCGCGTTCCGCGTTCAATGTTCCGCGTTCAATGTTCTGTGTTCCGCGTTCCGGGTTCCGTGTTCTGGTTTCATATTCAAATTGAAACCGAATATAATCAGAATCAAGTTTATCACCAGGGATGACATATCCCCCATCGGCTTTATAATTGATGATAAAAAGAAAAGGAGAACCCTTAGCTGCCAGACCATTCATTTGTCTGATGAGTTGCTCTCTGGGAAGGATAGGATACGGAAAACGGTCTGTCATTGTCAGGAATTGTATTGCCTGCAAAGTTACATAAACTTTTTAGTCCGGTAGGCTCCTTATTTCTGTTTTTAGCATCATCTTTTTAAAAACCGGACTTCCAAAATGCAGAATAATACGTGACTATTATCAAACAAAATAGAATGCTGAAGCTGAATTCCAGAACTATGAATCACTGACCGTTCCACATTGTTGTAATCGTTGACAGACTTCTGCAACCAGCTAAAGAGAAAGGATAGAAATAAGTGGAATTGTTTAGGTTAGGGATTTCAATGTGTCAGGGTAAAGATAATCCGAATGTGTTTAATTGAATTTGAAAAGATAAAAAGGGAAAATATTTCTTGCTAATTAAATAAAAAAAAAGACAGGATTACATTTAATAAAATCGATTATTAAATGTAATCCTGTCTGTATTTCAAAGTATAAAACCGATTTATTAAAACCCTGTTATTTCAATTCAGGTATTCTTAAATGCCGATAGAGAATTATTTTCTAACCTTACTTCGTTGAAAAGATCCTTTTCCTTTGGCGAAAGTCTTTTTAAAATGTTTGTTCTTTTCGGGATTGTATTCAGGTGATTCTCCTAATTCGGCAGGCATGGGGATTTTATAGATAACCTTTTCAAGAAATTCTTCAATTTGTTTGAATTTATATTGTTCCTCCACCGAAACAAACGTAATGGACATTCCTTTTGCACTGGCGCGGGCTGTACGTCCGATACGGTGAACATAATCCTCAGCATCGTGAGGAACATCGTAGTTGATAATCAACTGAATGTCGTCAATATCAATTCCACGGGATACTATATCCGTAGCAACAAGTATATTTACACGGTTGTTACGGAATTCGTGCATGATGTGGTCGCGTTGTACCTGATCCAGGTCGGAGTGCATTTCACCTACCGACAATCCCATTTGACGGAATGTTTTGAAAAGCTCTTTTACCTTCAGTTTAGAACCGGAGAATATAATAACTTTCGTGGTTTCATGATCCACGAATAAATGACGGATTATGCCCTGTTTTTGACCTTCATTACAGATATAAGCGGTTTGCATAATGCTGTCGGGCGGACGGGATACGGCAATTTTCACTTCAAACGGATCGTGCATAATCGATTTGGCGAGTAATCTGATCTTTGGAGGCATGGTGGCCGAGAACATAATCGTCTGGCGGTCTTTTGGCAAACGGTTTACCACCTGCATAATATCATCGAAGAATCCCATATCGAGCATACGGTCGGCTTCATCCAGAATAAAGTATTTTACGTGCGAAAAATCGATGTCATAGAGGTTAATATGCGAAAGTAATCGTCCGGGAGTAGCAATCACTACATCGGCACCTTTTTGCAACCCCCGTCGTTGAGTATCCCAGGCTTGCGAATCATTTCCCCCGTATACAGCTACCGACGAAAAAGAAGTGAAGTACGAAAAACCTTCCATTTGCTGGTCGATTTGTTGTGCCAACTCGCGGGTTGGAGCCATAATTATGGCGTTTACTTTATCCTCATCATGCGATTCGGATTGCAGATTATGTAAAAGGGGTAGAATAAAAGCGGCTGTCTTACCTGTTCCGGTTTGGGCACATGCAATTACATCACGCTTTTGAAGGATTACTGGTATGGTTTGTTCCTGAACCGGAGTGGCTTCTTTAAAATTCATGGCTTGCAATCCGTCTAATACGGCATCACAAAGGGGAAGTTCGTCAAATCTCATTGAAAATATATTAATATGATTGCAAAGATACGCATTTTTGAACAAAAACTCTTGGTATTAAAGATTTTGAATATAAATGATACAAATAATTATACAGAATAAATAAATTAGTTGATTATTTGAAAAATTATCCGGTTCAAAACTACCGACTACATAATCACCTCTCATTTCGCATTTCTTCTTCATTCGTCCACCTCTCATTTTGCTTAGGTCTATTCTATATTGAGAAAAGATTAAGAGTTAGCTGGGGATTGATTGGGGGTATAAAGGGCTTGGGCCCAATGAACCCCCAACCAACCCCCTATGAACCCCCAATCTACCCTCAATGAAAAGTGGACGGAATCTAAATAAAAACACACCAATAAGTGGACATTTTGGATATAGAAAAAGCAAAAAACAGGAGGGTTTTTAACGATCTGGTTCTTGATTTCAGGGATGATTCCTTCCGTATGTTTAATCTCCTCCAACCGATTGCTTCACTCCAGTTTAATAAATTTGTGGTTTCACTTCGGTTTAAATTAAGCATATCACTTTACAGATAAATCTTAAATACTGATCAGAACGCTTCAAAAAGGATAGTGCATTGATTCAATGGATACTTAAAAAAAAAGCCACTCCGAAATGGAATGGCATTTTTAACAGATTTTGTTTATCTTTTATTTTTTATTTATGTGGCTTTTAAACCACTTGAGGGACCAAAAACGATAAGAAACAAACGGTAGCATGCGAACAATTGCAAATTCTATTTGAGTTACTGTGCTCCACCGGACTGGCTTTCTCCGGCTTTTACATCTTCATTATTGATTCCTCGTTGCGCCTTTTTAATTTGTGCTTTCATTTCGCCAAAACGGTAACTAGCCGTCAGCCCAAACGAACGTCCCTTCATGATCATATCGGTTTGTTGATAAAACAAAAGGGTTTGAGTGGTAAATTTCATTTGTTTAGTTCCTTCGAAAGGATCCTGAATTCGTATGGAAACATTCAGTTTTTTATCCAGGAAGTCCCGACTGAAAGATAAGCCGCTGTAATGGAAAGATGGATTGGTACCCTGCAAAGATACTCCGGACGAAAAATAACCGCCATTCAAATTCATTTTCAGGTCGTAAGGTAGAGTAAATTGAGTACCGCCAGAAATGGTAAAACGCGTTCCACTGTTTTCTAATCCACTTCCATCATTTGTCTTGAATTTCGAATAGGTTCCGCTTCCGTTTGCATTGAAACGGATCATTTTGTTAATTTGCCAACTGGCATACATATTTAGTCCCGAATTATTTACCAGACCAATATTCTCATACGTAGTATACATTACCCCACTGGCCAACAGTTTACTGATGCTTACAATGGAGTTATTAGTAAACGAAGTATACAGATTGGCATTAAAATTTACAGCTTGAGAAAAATTGCCATAATTTACTGAGAACGAATTATCAACTTCTGCATTTAATTTCGGATTACCCTGAGTAACCGATTGAGGATTGGTATCATCGTAAAAAGGATTTAAATACCAGATTCCCGGTCGGCTGATTCGTTGGTTGTAGGCAAGTTTAATGTTCGATCCGGCAGTAAGTTTATAATTGGCACTCACTGATGGTACCAGATTATCAAATGGAGAACCAAAATTCAGTGACGGATTCTGATCAAAAACCACATCCGAATTGGTATGCTCGTAACGGACCCCTGCTTTAAAACTGATTTTATCTAGTTTCAACGTATAACTCCCGTACATGCCCAGGATATTTTGAGTCTGCTTCATGTCGTTGGTATTTCTACCCGGAGTATTAATCCATTTACCAATCGTATCGTTAAATGTCTGATAGAGGTTGTCGCTGTTATTCAACCGTAAAATATATTTGGCCCCAATTTCCAGAACATGTATTTTGTTGAAAGGTTCGATATAATCTACCTGAAAAGTATGTTCGTTGCCCTGGGCTTTGCTTACAATTTTTTGTTCGTCATTCTTGTAATTCTTAATACCTGCAATTTTAGAATAATTATCGGTATTATTCGGTGTATTACCGAGTTTATAGGAGAAAGTCAACAGTTTATCCGGTTTTTTATACGAGTGTTGATAATCAAGTGACAGTTCTTCGCCTCCCCACGTTCCGGAGGCATCGGAATATTGACTAAAAGCAGTCAGAGTATCACGTTGGTCATCCAGATTCAGCGAGCTGCCGTTTACAAAGGCCCGGTGTTCACCGTTATGCCCGCCGAGAGTCAGACTGATCAGATTCAGGGAATCAATTTCGTAACTGGCTTCAAGATTCCCGTAAAAAAAGGTATAGTTCATGTCGGTTGTTGAATTTTGATACAGGTATTTTCCACCTATTCCTCCTGTGGTATTTTCACGATACATATCACTGATTCTTCCCGGGTCGAGATGTTTATTATAATTCAGATTGGCAGTGATCCCCAGTTTACCTGTTTTAGTTGAGAAATAAACACCTCCGTTGTAACCACCTTTGCTATCGACCCCTGCCTGAACATTTCCTGTATATCCTGCCATGGCTTTTTCAGTCACAATATTAATGATACCACCAACACCATCGGCCTCGTATTTAGCTCCGGGTTCTGTAACCACTTCTATGCTTTTAATGCTGGATGCCGGCATACTCTTTAACACCTGTGATGGATTTGTTGCAGTCATGTTGGAAGGCTTGCCATTGACGTAGACTTTAAAATTGGAGGATCCTTTCACCTGAATGTTATCTTCGCCATCAACGGTAACCATCGGTACTTTTTTCAACATGTCCAGGACATTGTTGCTTTTCGACTCGGGATCCGATTTTATATCATAACTGATTTTATCCAGATCGACTTGTACAAGCGGTTTACTGGCTACAACGGTAACACCCGAGAGTTTCTGATCGGAAGCAGCCATATTTATTTTACCCATTTCGATCGTATTCTGATTGGCAACTGTTGTAACCGTACGTGTCAGCTTTTTCATTCCAACAGATTCGAAAATCAACCGGTAGTTACCCGATTTGGATAATGTCAATTCAAAATCACCCTTAACGCCCGAAGGAATTCGCTTTATAAAGACATCCGGTTTTTCGGCAGTTGAAAGTGACACTGTAACATACGGAATGGATTCCCTCGACACTGAGTCTACTAAAATTCCTCTTAAGAGGTAAGAAACATTGCCTGTTGATTGCGATTGAACGGGGAAGGAAATAAACAAAAATAAAAACAATCCTAAGAAGTGAAGATACCGATTCATAAAATTAAAATTCGAAGTTTAAAAATTGACGACAAAAATAATTAGTTAAAATTTAATATAATAATACAAAGACACAATTTATATAAAAAACACATTAAACAACACAAGATTTTAATTGGATTAACCCAAATTAAAAACGTCGAAACTCTATTAGTTCCGACGTTTAGGAGATAAAAATGAGTAGTGAAACTTGCAACTTATATTTAAATCTACCTGAAATTAAAATGTTTTTTTTACTTTATTCTCATTTATATTGCGTTTGATAAAGAGAAAGAGAATAAATATTAAATGACTTTATCATGGATCAGGGGATTATGATTTTTTTAGTCGTTTTTCCAACCGTTGAAACACTTGTAACCAGATATAAACCTGCAGGAAAATTCAAAGGTAAAATTGTTGTAGTATTACTTTCAATTGGTTGTTTTAGAATAAACCGACCGTAAATAGTGCATAGATATACATCCGCTTTTTTATCTGACAGGTTTTGAACAAATAAAGTTCTACCTGAGTTAAAAATTATCATTTGCTTATCTTCGAAACTTGCATTATCTGAATGCGAATTATATGTTACATTTAAAGTATCATTCAGTATCTCTTGTTTCATGTTGACAGATTGAACGGAAACATTCGACCCGAAAGCCAATTCTCCCAACATGGTCGAAGTAGTTGAATAGTTCGATTCGGTTATATGCAGCCTGTAGAATTTATAGGCAATATTATTCGTAAACGAATAACTTTTGTCCAGTTCACGGGAAGCAAAACTTTGATTTGATTGGGCGTTTAATACAGTCCACCCTGATAGCGTATCGTTGGATGCTTTTACCGACCAGTTTTTAGGGTCGCGTGATTGATTATCATCAGATGATGTTAGTGTCAGTTTGTTAAATATCTGAGCAGTTGCATATTCAAAGGTTATAAAAGACGCATGCGGGCTCAACACCTTCCAGCTGGTAGCCGGATTTCCATCCGTCAGGTACGACAATAAATACGGCGAAGGGACACCGGGCGAAGATGTAACAACAAGAGTGGGTGGCGAGGTGGTGTTTGCCACTACCGCAACCGGATTGTTGGCTGCCGGGTTCGACATGCTATCTTTTGCAATGACAGAGAACGTGTAGCTGGTGCCCGGTGTTAATCCGGAAACAATACAGGATGTTTGGACTCCTGAAATCCCCGTTACATTCATAACAGTTGGTCCCGGACCATACGAGACTGTATAGTTCACAGATCCTGAATTGTCGGTTGCATTGAGCAATAACTCCACACTGTTTTGGGTGACTGCACCCGGAGTAGCCGTAAATGCCGTCGGAGGTATTGTATCTCTTGCAGGAATCAGGATGTCCGACCCGAAAGCCAATTCGCCCAACATGGTCGAAGTGGTTGAATAGTTCGATTCGGTTATATGCAACCGGTAGAATTTATAGGCAACTTTATTCGCAAAAGTATAGGTTTTAGCCAGTTCCCGGGATGCGAAACTTTGTTTAGATTGCGTATTTAAGACAGTCCATCCTCTCAGCGTATCGTTGGATGCTTTTACCGACCAGTTTTTGGGGTCACGTGATTCATTATCACCCGAGGATGTAAGCGTTATTTTATTAAACGTTTGAGCTGTTGTATATTCGAAGGTTATAAAAGAAGTATGCGGGCTCAACACCTTCCAGCTGGTAGCCGGATTTCCATCCGTCAGGTACGACAATAAATACGGCGAAGGAACACCGGGCGAAGAGGTGACAACAAGAGTGGGTGGCCAAGTGGTGTTTACCACTACCGTAACCGGATTGTTGGCTGCAGGGTTCGACATGCTATCTTTTGCAATGACAGAGAACGTGTAGCTGGTACCCGGGGTTAATCCTGAAATAATACAGGACGTTTGTATTCCTGAAACCCCCGTTACATTCATAACAGTTGGTCCCGGACCATACGAGAGTGTATAATTGACCGATCCGGAATTATCGGTTGCGTTGATCAATAACTCCACACTATTTTGGGTGACAGCACCCGGAGTAGCCGTAAATGCCGTCGGAGGTATTGTATCTTTTGCAGGAATTTGAATATCCGATCCGAAAGCCAATTCGCCCAACATGGTCGAAGTGGTCGAATAGTTCGATTCGGTTATATGCAGCCGGTAGAACTTATAGGCAATGTTATTCGCAAAGGTATAGTTTTTAGCCAGTTCACGGGTTGAAAAACTTTGATTTGATTGCGTATTTAACACATTCCATCCTGACAGCGTATCATTGGATGCTTTTACCGACCAGTTTTTAGGGTCGCGGGATTGATTATCATCAGATGATGTTAGTGTCAGTTTATTAAATATTTGAGCAGTTGTATATTCAAAGGTTATAAAAGACGCATGCGGGCTCAACACCTTCCAACTGGTAGTTGGATTGCCATCGGTAAGGTATGACAATAAATAAGGCGACGGAACTACAGGCGAGGAACTGACAGTATATGTTGGCAGTGAAGTAGTTTTAGCAGCGACAGAAATCGGATTATTTGCAGCCTGATTTAGTGCATCGTCTTGAGCAACTACCATGAATGTATAATTGGTAGTTGGTGTTAATCCGGAAATAACACAGGACTTTTGTGTTGACGAAACCCCCTTAAATTTGACAACTGTGGGTCCGGGTCCATACGAGACGATATAGTTGACTGAGCCTGAATTATCCGTAGCAGTAAGTAATAATTCGACACTATTTTGCGTGACGGTTCCCGGTGTTGCAGTAAATGCAGTTGGGGCTAACGTGTCATTAGCAACAATCCAAATTGGTGACGATATAGCTTCCCCTCCATCTTGCTCTGTAACTTTCACATAATAATAGTCTCCATTTGTGGCTATTCGATTTGTTGACACGTTTACGATCGCTAAATCAGGAGTCCATGATTGCACAATATTATGATCCTGGTTGTACAATTTGACATCCGTAAATACCTCGCCGTCTGCATCACTTGCCTGTACCTGAAACGTGTAAGTACCGGGAGTTAATGTCGAACCAATTTCCTTGTTATTTATTTTGAAGGATAATGCAAGATTTTTATCCATTGTTGAATAAAACCGACGGGCTTGCAGGGCTTCCCATAAATCAGCACGGGTCAAACTCCCTGAAAGAATAGCCAACCGCGAATCTTCAGCATTTCCCCATGTACCATTGTGATCATCACCGGAACCAGATGCACCTACTTTCCATCCCAAACCTAGTGCTTCATCATAGTATCCTTTTGAATTATCATTGCTGGTATAACCATCATTATAATAATAGGTATCGAATCCATCTGTTTTGTTCCAGAGTTCAATACCTACAAATTTAGTGGAAAGAGTGCCTTTAAAATGATCAAATTCTTTGTTGTAAGCATTCTCTCTCCCCGGATGATTAAAAAAAGCTATCCCCTGACGGGTTGAAAGCCATGTTTTTAAATTTTCAAATGTGTTTGTGATTGTGGTGGTCGTGTAATCGGGAGTTCCGACAACCGTCACATGTCCGTAATTTTCGTTCGAAGACCATTCAAACCCGTAAAAGGTTGAAAATACACCATCCTGATTAAATGCATCGGCTTGTTTTTTTGTATCCGACCATTTTATGGAATCCAGATAGTTGTCATGATCGGAGATTCCAAAGAAATCTAATTTAGCTTTATTTTTGGCATAATTATACGCATCTGCAGGTGTTCCTGCGCCATCCGAATAGCTCGTATGATTGTGAAGATGCCCATAATACACATTATATCCTCCTATAGAGGGAGAAGTTGCATTTAACGTAATGCACAACAAAAGAAATAAGTTGAGTAAAAATAGTTTCATATTGATTCGTCTTTTTTAAGTTTGTTTTTTCCGAAAAATGACACTGATTTAAAATCATACAAATTATTGGAAAAAGTATTTTGAAGACAAATAAAATATAAAATGACTAGTTCCTTGTGCACCCAAAGTTGATAATTTGATAAATTCATCAATAAGCCAATATTATTCGCGCATTAAAAAATTGAGATCACTCTGTCTGAGTTTGATGTAAATTCCTTTTGGAGGAGCATGAGCAACCAGGACGAAAAAATATCAATGTTATAAGAACTCTGTAGAAATTCACTAAATAAAATTATGTATCGCGTTGTATATTTCTTCCTGATTAAAGAAACACCGGTCAACTCCATAGTTTTTGATTTTATACAGATTTGCATTCCAAAAGTGATATCAGGTTTAAGGGAAGTTTACACCCGGGGTGTAAACTTCGTAAGAATATTTATCCGGATAAAGATCCAATGATCTGATCATCATATATAAAGTTAACTGAGTGTACAAAAGTTGATAGTCATAAAATATAAATTCGTACTAAAATAACAGAAATAGTTGTGCTTTGTTTAGTCATATCAATTAAATTTAAACTAAAAAAGATAAAGTCAGAATTTTATGAGTTTGTTTCTTTTTGAAACACAAAACGGGATATAAACGAATAAATAAGTAGAACACTATAGGGTGAATATGGGAAACCCGGCAAGTTGTTTTTGGGAATTTCAATGGATAGAAAGGAATGTAATAGTAAGAATAAATAATTCAAAAAGGAACTTGAATCATTAGACATCGAATATTAGAAAATCAGATTTTTTCAGCGATGTTTATATTATGATCAACAGGGATGTTTGACGCAATCAACATACCGGAAATAGAGAACGAAAAAACCCTGCAAAACTAACGTTTTGCAGGGTTTGCTTTTCAGGTATCGCATTTTGCTTAACCTAATAGCGGAAGCTACGAGACATGAACCTTGCAGCTTTTATACCTACCTATCAATACGTTAAACTTGTTGTAAAATTGTCTGTTACGATTTAGTCCCTGATTTTTAGACTCCATTTTGACTATTATGACTTCGCTTTGTCCTGCAATTATTTCGTTTTCAAAATTACTCAATATCTTGTTATTATCAAAGGGTTTGTTGGTTTATTTGTAATAAACCGACAAAACAGAGAATGATATTTATTGCAACCCTTTACGATGTGTTTATCGTTACGAATTTATTAACCGGGGAATAGACATTTCAAATTGGTTTTGGTACTTGTGTCAGGATTTGCCACAGTAGTGCATTTTAAAACAATGAGCTCATCGTTTCAAATTACAGCAAAGATGGTAAATCTGATGACCTGCTTTTTGAAAGTCTGGAAAATTTGATGTGATTGTGGGCAAGGGTTAACGCTGTAAGTGTCTAAAAAAGGCTCTAAATTATCGTTTGTCATTTTAGAAAAAGGAGGTGGAAAGCCGTTTATTCCGACTTCTTTTTATCCTATAAAAAAGTAACAAAAAATAGAAAATACCCGAAAAAAAATAGAGTTGTTAATAATATTTTGTAGTGTTAGTGTTCCTATCTGTAAATATCTGAACATTATTTTACGATAATGTTCAGATATGTTTATAAATTGAAAAATAAATTTATATCTTTACTGATCAATTACAAAGAAAAAATCATTTGAGTATAGTTATCTTTTCCAGTTAAAAATGAAATAAAAGCAACTGGTTACTTATATATTGGTGTTAGGTATCAGTTTAAAAAAGAAATAACGTTTGATTATAGACGAATTTAGGGACTCAAATTTGATTTTTTAGCATCCAAAAACAAGAAAAAAAAGATAAAAGAATTATAATTTGACCATAAATTTTTAACTTACAATTAAATTTTGATTCTCATGAAAAGATTAATACTATTCACATTAGCAGTTTTGTCTGCTTCAAGTTGTCTTTTTGCACAGACAGCTAAAAACCCATTTGCAAAACTGGGTTATAAAAAGGAACTAATGTTCACATCCTCGAAAGGAGAATTTGAAGAATTTCATGACAATGCGGATGTCGTAGAAATTGGTTCAGTCTATTTCAACACGAAAACAAACAAAGTAGTAGGCTTAATCAGCGAAGAAAAAGAGAAAAGCGGTGTTGCCTCAGCAACAACGGCTATGTCCGTTGACCCAAAGTGTGAAAAGTATTATTGGATTTCACCATATGCTTATTGTTTGAATAATCCTGTGAGGATTATTGACCCAGATGGAAGAGATATTGTCATTACAGGAGCGTTAAGCCAAGAAGCTCTAAAACAATTACAAGACAGAGCAGGAAAAAATATTACTATTTCAATGAATAATGATGGGAAACTTAGTTACAGCATGAATACTGACAAGAAGCTGGGTGGAGATACGAAAAGAATTGCAGGTATGATTAACGATAATTCAGTGGTTGTGAATCTTGTAACGATTGACGGCAATAAAACTTCAACAGGAAGTTTGTTTATTGGAGGAGCATTTATGGGAAATAAAGTCACTAAAGATGCTAATGGCGAAGTTACAGTTTCAGCACAACAAGAAATCAATCCAAAAGTTTTAGGTGCTGCAGATGAACAGACAGCTACGCCCGGAAAAATGATTATGCATGAAACAACTGAAGCCTATCAAGGTGCTCTAATATCAAAAAAACAAGGTGTTTCAAGCGGAACTGCTAATCAACCTGGAAGTGTTTATCAGCAAGCTCACAATAATGCTACCCCTCAAACACCCGTTTACCAAACAATGTATGATAGCAACGGAAATGCTACTCAAAACGTACAACAGGCTGTTAGAGTTGAATGGTCTGTTGTTAATAGCACTGGAGCTTCACAGGTTATTCAAACTCTTCCATAATCTAATTAATATGAAATATTTTAATGTTTTTCTTATTATAATTTGTCTTTCTTGTTCTACTATAAAGACAGAAACACACTCAAATCTATATAGAATAAAAAAAATTGAACATTATCAAAATTACTATGTAGTATATGCTGTAAGAAATGATTCTATATTCAAAATAGTTAGTAATATTGATGAATTAAAAGAAAATATAGATCAGAATAAAATATATGTAGGGGAAAAATACAGTCTAAATTTACAGCTAATTTTTCCATTAGACTCACTCTTTGGCGTTAAGGTTATGCCTAATTTAGGAATTCAGGGAATTGGTGTTAAAGGTGGTGTTGTGACTATTGATAAAAGAACTCATTATAAACTATATAAAGCAAATAATTTATCTGGCTTGGTAATTAGATAAAGAAATACGAAGAGTAATCTGTTACCTCCTTTTTCTATTTTCTGCATGTAAGTCCTGTTTATAAGAAAATTAAATATAATCTTTAGAAATAAAAAATTTGGAGCATCCCCTAATATCATTTCTAAAATTTACTCTTATACAAGTAGTACATCGATATAAATCATTCTAAAGCTCGACTATAAATAAATCAAGAAAGGTAATAATTATAAGCAACCAAAAATATCAAGACAAATGGTTACCGTAATTTATTATAGCCTTAGAATTAACCCTCGTCTTAATGATTAAAATACAACAGCACTTTTATGCATAATTCCCCAAAAACCTGTTTGCTTATTTTATTTATTCTTGTTTTTACTGGAACAAGAGCAGAAATCAGAGATTCAATCTATTTACAAGCATATTCAAAGATTGAATCTATGTTATCAGGTAAAGATTCAATTAATTTCAAACAAGCAGTTTTCACTACAGAAAATACCTATTTTGATAACCAGTTGGATAAAAATGCTTTTGATAAAGCAATCAGCTTTAATACATCCATTTGCAGAGGAATAATAGCTGCGGGGAATATTGAGTACCCAGAAAAAGACAAAGAAAAAGCATCGGCGCAATGCGCCGTGTTTGTATTTATAACGGATTCAATTCCTGTAAAAACAGACAATGGAATTGTTATGCACACTCCGTTTGCATATAATTTTGATGATTTTGCAGGACAAAAAGACTGGTCGGATATGTTTGTATCAAAACTGATGCAAACAAAGAAGGGAAATTGTCATTCGCTGCCATACCTCTATAAAATGATTATGGACGAACTCGGGCAACCTGCTTATTTATCATTAGCACCCAATCATATTTATATTAAGGCTCAAAATAAGCGTGTTGGTTGGTACAATATAGAGCTTACTTGTGGCGATTTTCCAACTGATGCTTGGCTTATGGCTTCGGGATATATACATACCGATGCTTTGCGGAACGGAATTTATATGGACACTTTGTCACAGAAACAATCCGTTTCACTTTGTCTGGTTGATTTGGCGCAAGGTTATCAGGCTAAATTTGGTATTCAGGATGGAAGTTTCATTTTGAAGTGTTGCGAAACTGCATTAACTCATTTTCCTAAGTATATAAATGCTATGCTTCTGAAAGCCGAAACGTTGACAGTTTTGTACAAACAATCTGACAAAGATTCAGAACAAGGGAAGAAGTTGTTTGCTCAAATGAATGAAATCTACATGCATATTCATGACCTTGGTTATCGAAAAATGCCGCAAGGTATGTATTTAAACTGGTTGAAGTCCTCAGGGACACAGACCACCAATTACCGAATGAAATCATTACTCAGAAGTAAAACCGATATCTAAAAGCATTTATGAGAAAGATTGTTCTATATTCTTTACTTTTCATTTCATATTATTCGGTTGCGCAAAATTCGCCATCCGTTCCAAATCCTCAATTGCCTTCAATAGTTATACCTCAGCCCAATATTCCAAATCCGTATCAATATCAAACCAACAGACAACAAGTTAATCCGTATGATATTATCGACAACGATGCAATACAAAAACGGAATCAACAACTCATAAACGAAACTGTAGAAGCAGAAAGACGGAATGCACAAAGTATCCAACCTCAATCCGACATTCAAATGCTTGCATCAAAAGGTTTCCCATCTCAATCTTATCAAGAAGGAACCTCAAGTTATTACAAAGCTTTCGACGAAATCAGCAATATGCTGGAGGGAAAACAACAGCTAAACCTTGGACGTGCAATTTTTCTTGTCGAGAATGCTTATTATAACAATAAATTAAACTATGAAGATTTTCAGAAAACAATTACCGACCAGATAAAAATCTGTAATGAGAAAATTCGGGAAGAAAAACTAAATAAAGAAAATAACCTTGTCAAAAACATGATGTTGTTCCGTTTAATTTCAGACACCCTGAAAATAAAACCTGTTGGAGTTGAAAGATCAATTACACATTTTCCTATCAAGTATGACCTGGACGATTACAAATCAGAGAAACATTTCGATAGTCATTTTGTTACCAAACTAATGAAAAGTGGTTATGGTCAATGTTATTCCATGCCTTTGTATTATTTAATTCTAGCCGAAAAGATTGGAGCAAAAGCCTACTGGGCTTTCTCTCCCCAGCATTCATTTATCAAAATACAAGACGAAAGAGGCACATGGTATAATCTGGAACTTACCTGTAATGCAATTCTCAGCGATGCCCATTATATGAATAGCAGCTATATTAAAGCCGAAGCCATAAGAAACAGAATCTATCTTGAGCCTATGGATAAAAAAGAAGTAGTTGCACAAATGCTTGTTGAATTGGGAAGAGGTTATTATGAAAAATTTGGATTGGACAATTTTTATCTGAATTGTTCACGTACTTCTTCTCAACACCTGTCGAATCAACTAGACCCTATATTGATGGAAGCTTTTTACGAGCAACGTCTGACACTTACTTTAGCCAAATTATTAGATGCAAAGAAGCCGGAAATTATGAAAGAAAAATTTCCCCAAGCATACCGTCATTTCGAAAAGTCACAAGCATTATATGACAAAGTAGATAATTTAGGATATGAGAATTTACCAGAAGGAATTTACGCTCGTTGGTTAGAGCATATAAACAAACTGAAAGAAAAAGAAAAAGAAAATAAACGTAAAACCATTCTTACAAACGGAGTAAAATAAAAAAAATAAACAGAACGAATTGAACACTTAACGTCTTATCCGTTTCTGAGTGATATTCAAAACAGTGGGTTTACGAAGTTTCATTTCCAACATTAACTTTGTTAGAGTTCAAAAGAGAGACAAGCGCAATTTTGCAACTGCTCATAGTTTCATTTGTAATGTGGCATATTAGAGAGAAAAAATAAGAAATATGAAGGAACTTATTTTAGCGTTAGGACTTATTGTTTTAATTTTCACCTTTAGTGGTTGTAGACAACATATTGACATTAAAGATTATATCGACCAAGAATCATCGTTAGAATTAAAGATTGGAAATCAACTTAAACATATTGACACCATTCAAGTGAATTCAAATAAATACATAAAATTAATTGAATGGGGTAAGAAAAATACAAATGGCTGGCATTTGACTCCGGTATCTTACATTGCTGAGATTTATGTTGGGCAACGAAATTTTCGACTATTATATACTTCCGGAACTAAAGGAGTAGTTATCGGATTTACAGATAAAAAAGGTAACTCCAAACAATATTCAAAGACAACAAAGAAAGGTGAACTTGACTTTTTGAAAGAAAGAGAATGAATAATATAGTACTCCCCATTGGGTCATCGGACACAAC
>Ga0302213_1000741_pt1 | contig 17204 bp, 15 predicted proteins | sample II_Fen_N1_2_FD_194583 | JGI IMG/M metagenome (GOLD analysis project Ga0302213, IMG submission 194583) | Peat permafrost microbial communities from Stordalen Mire near Abisko, Sweden - II_Fen_N1_1 | ecosystem: Environmental > Terrestrial > Soil > Wetlands > Permafrost | place: Sweden: Abisko... | reverse complement strand
TTCACATCTGCACTTACTACCTGACCTTTTCCTTTAAACTCACTCGAAGCCAGGCCAACGGCGCTCTTAATAATCCCTCTGGATTTTATAATTCCAATAATTCCTGCCATGGCTATACCACCAATACCAATGTGTCGGGCAAAAGCTTTAAAGATAATCTCAGGGGACATATCGGTTAATGCACCTGTAAATCCCGGATTAAGCATATGCAGCATACTATCATTTAAAAGTGGCATGACCGGTACAAAGACAAACCATATTAAGGCAGACCCTGCACAGATAATAGTGGCATATTTCAACCCTACAATATACCCTAACCCTAAAACAGCTGCACCGACATTTACCTTAAAGACAACCTTAGCTTTCTCAGCTATTGCTGCTCCATAGGGTAATACGCGGGAAGTAAACGTTTCGGCCCATGTTCCAAAGGTGGCAATGATAAAATCGTATAACCCGCCAATGATACCTGCCATTATAAGTGGTTTAGCCTGATCACCTCCTTTTTCACCGGATACTAACACCTGAGTAGTTGCTGTTGCTTCCGGAAACGGATATTTACCATGCATATCCGAAACAAAGAACTTGCGGAAAGGAATCAGGAATAAAATACCTAATACTCCACCTAATAATGAAGAGAGGAATACCTGCATAAAACTAACAGTAATTGCCGGATATTTTGCCTGTAAAATGTACAGGGCAGGTAACGTAAAAATAGCTCCGGCAACTACTACACCTGAACTTGCACCAATGGATTGTATGATAACATTTTCCCCCAATGCATTTTTACGTTTAGAAGCTGAGGAAAGGCCCACTGCAATAATCGCTATTGGAATAGCTGCTTCAAATACCTGTCCTACCTTTAATCCCAGATATGCCGCTGCAGCCGAGAACAAAACAGCCATCAACAATCCCCAGGAAACTGATCGTACATTTACTTCAGGGTAATTTTTATCCGGCGAAAGTAACGGCTTATAAACTTCTCCTTCTTTTAATTCACGCGATGCGTTTTCAGGTAAGCCAGTGATTTTTTCTTCTTCCATATTTACTTATTTTTCAAATTATATCAAATTAATTACGTGTATCTTATACTTCGGTTATATTGGAAAAGTGGTTTTGTGATTCTGATAAGTAACCATAGATATTTAACGTTCTATTTGTTAACCTATAAGTACTTACTTGTCTGTGAGGTGTCAATTATTAATTATTAATTTTTAATTATTAATTACATCAACTGCTTCTGGCATTCTTTATCAATATATTTTTTAGTATTAATATTAAATACCGCAAATCGGTTTTAAAAACACCCTTCGTCTCGCAGGCAAGAAGATAATTCATTTCAGATCTCTGTATTTCAGCCAATGTCTGAGGCATATCTGCATAAAAAGGAGGTAACAGGCCAGGCTTGTAATTAACCCGTTTCTCCTGCAATTCCTTGCTGTACAGATTAAAATAGTGTCGGCTTAAAGGACGGACTCCTACCAGTTTCATTTCACCTCTTATGAGATTGATTAACATGGGAAGCTCATCAATCCAATACTTGCGCATTATGTGACCGATTGTAGTTACCCTAATATCTCTCCTGAATTTGCCTTCCTTACTTAAATTATGTCGGTCATACACATAGCTTTGCAAATACTCAGAATACGGGTGCATCGTACGAATTTTATACACTTCAATTGATTGTTTGTGTTTCCCGAACCGTTGCAACCTGATTAATGTTCCGTAATTACGCTTATAAACCAGTTCCGGATCTTTAGTGCGTTGTGAAATAACATACGTAAGCTGTCCGATTTTCTTTTCCAAAACCACTTTAAATCCAAGGCAGTATAATCTGCCAAGTACTTCAGCTTTTGAGAAAATACGGTTATAACCCCCGGTTATAAAATAATACAATCGTTGTGTAAGAAATATTTTCGGCATTATGCGTTTAAACAGATAATCAAAAAAATAAAAGATATGGTTTAATCCTTTTGGATTCTTTATTATAATGCGTTTCTTTCGGGTACTTTTTGATTCAAAACAACAGATAAAAACGCCATTGTCCGGTAATTTCTCATTAATGACAGATAATTTATTATTAATATTCCTCATATTATTCAATCTCTCCAGCTGAATGATACTTGAATAGATATAATTCGGTTTCATCTGCAAGTTGGCTACATCTGTATTAACATAAACCAATGTCTTTCCATTCGACAAGTCAATATGCTTTTCTAAAAATGCCAATACTTTATCAGAAGTATGAAGTTTTATGGTCGATATTAATTGGTTGTAACTGATATCATCTAAGGGTATTGATGGTTTTACGACGGCATTAATTCTATCTTTCTTTGGCCTGGTATTGATTGCATCGTAGTCGACTGCAAATCTCGAAGCAAAATAGAGTGATATAAATATGTAATTCAAATTAAAAGCTCCCGCTATAGCCGTTAGCAGCACAAATCCGGAATAGGATTTATAATAAAAGTGGATCATTAAAAATAACAGTGCAAAACAAGCCAATGACACATAGACTAATCGTAATGTGATTTGGTGTAATTGCTGTATTTTTAAAGGTTTATATCTTTTAAAAAAATAGGATAATATAAACCATAAACACAAAGAAACAAGTGCTGGATCTAAATACTTGTCGAAAGGAGATTGACTGGTAAAAGGAAAGAATCTAAAGACTAAGAAGAAATTGAAAATAAGGATTAAAAAATCAACCATCAAATAAAAATATGCTGGTTTATAAAACACCTCCAACCGTAAATAATTTTTTATTTTTAAAAAGGTTGGAATTTGCATACTTAAATTATCAGTTAATAGGTAATTTGAAACCGGCATTATGAATGATGACAGTAACTACTGCAAATATAATATAAATTATTGCAGTGTCAAGACACATTTCATCCTATTTAAGATAAAAAATGATGCAAAAACTATTATTTATACGGATTTTTTAAGAAAGGGAAGAATTGGCTTAAAATATTAAGTATTCAATATTATCAATAAAAAATGCTTTTGAAAAACAAAATATGATAATTTGCTTTTATTCAAATATTTAATTACTTAGTTTAATATTTATCCCCTTGAATTTTATAATTAACTTTTTGATTTTGTTCTTCAAATATTGTTGCCAAATTTCCATAAACCACTCAGCTGAATTATCAGTCCAACGCTGAGGATGCGTTGTAATCATGATGATCTGTTGTGCAGGAGCCGTTTCAAACAAATTAATTAAATCAAATGTTGAATGTATGCTACGATCAGAACAATTACTGACTCGCTGTTGAGTTGGTGTAAATTCTTTTTCGTCGGATTGTTGTTCTGTTGAAACCTGTTGTTTATCTCTTACATTATAGTTGGTACCATCCCACATGCGTGCCGTGTCGGTAAAATACGTTATTTCCGGTTGAATCAGGAGGTCTAAATAAGGCTCGCCAATAATTCCGAGGTCCCTGTAGTTATAGGTTTTCCACAGATCGCGGTTATCCCATTTTGACGTGGGACTACCATGCATGCAGATTGTCTTTACGGGATAAAAACAACGGAAATACTCAAGCTGCATCTTAAAATGGTCATATGCTTTCTCTGTATCTCCACTGAATAAAGATAAATCCTCGTAATGATAACCGATTTCATGTCCTAGTCCGGCTATGGCACGTATAATTTCAGGTTGATTACTTCGTGGAACAATCCGGAAATAATACGTTGCCCGTATGCCCATTTCAGCTTCAATACCCGCGATAGTTAATGAATTGCCAGCCTTTGAATCTACATCATGGCGTAGTATCACATACCGGCCTTGTGCTACCCCCCGGCACCATTCTTCGAAGGTATAAAAAGCATATCCCGATTGTTTTATGGCAACTAATAATTTTTTGTAAGTGGTTAATGTGAAATCAATGGTCATAGTAATTTATTTAATCATTGGTTGAGTAAATTTACCTGATTGAAGTATGTAGTAGTACGTAATTTGTAATTACTTAAAATTATCCATATATTCAGAATTCTCCCTCACGATTCCGGCACTTGACGGATAGTTCTCTATGAACCAGACATAAAATGCAGTAACATCAATTTTATCAGCCAACATTTCTTCTTTTCGTACAGCAAATTCAGATTTCAAATCCTTTATACGAAGTAATTCGTCTATTTTCGCAAAGAATTCTTCTGACTTTTCTGGTAAAAAAGAATAGCACAATTGGTATTTTTCTTCTAATTCATTAGGTATGGCTAATTTCCCGGCGAAAGTATTGCATTTTACCGCAGGTGTACCAAGAATTGCTGCCTCGGAAGTCATAGTCTGGCTATCCCCGATCAGCATGGTGGCATAATAAATGAGCGAATGAATTTTTTCGGGTGAAATCAACAGTTGATACTTCCTGAATTCTTCATCAAGATTGCGTTCGGATGTGATAAATACAGTGCCGGCCTTTTCCAATCGGGCTATTAACCGTCGTTTATTCTCCAGTGTCAACCCATGTACCCCAACGTCGTGATGGGCTTTAAAAGCATTAAAACGAACAATAAAATAAGGTTCTCCCTGTTTTAACCCGATTTCTTCAATAATTGATTTTTCCGGAGTAAATCTGTTCGGGTGTAAATAAGCCAGTTCGTGATAGCCCGGATAATAAATGGTATCTTTCCTGAGCCTGTTTCCTGTTAAAGCTGAAGGCGATAAAATATCAGTAATGTAAGGATGTATATATTTGACCAGCAATGGCTCTGCCTGATCATCATCGTCGTCAAGCAATATCGACGGTATTCCAGTCAATCGGGTCATGTAAGATGCAGTAACGCACCCTATCATTAAATCAATTTTTTCCTTCTTAAGAAGAATAAAGCAATACAGGTTATACCAAAGCTGCATAATTCCTTTACCCATCAAACTATCTTTTTTAATTCCGATAACCTTAAACGGGATCTCAAATTTTTTCAGTAAAAATTTAACCGAATCTATTTCTTTCGTTACCACTATAACCTGATGGTTCATTGCAGTAAGGATTTTTATAGTTTTGGCTAATTTATGAACGTGCGCAGGATGACTGATTTCTATCAGTATATTCATTTTTTTTAAATTTGTATCGTGTAAATGCTAACCGGCTGAAATACATTAATAATCTTTTATGTTCAATCTGAATGATATTTCTGTCCGGATATTTCTTTACAAAATCAGACAATTCAAATGGATTGTTTTCTAAATTTACTTTTCAAAAGGTACTACGGAATCAGCTGCTTTGACAGGAATCTGTTTCTTGTTCTTTTTAGGTTGAAACCGCATTATACTTATGGCTATTTTCCCGATTTTAAATAAAACAGGATTGATTTGATACAAAAACCGTCCGTTCTCAACCAGTTCACCGCCAAATTTTGATTTAAAATCACGTACCCCATACCCATCATCCGGTTTCCCTGCTCCCATCATATCAAAACAACTAAAGGCATTGGCAGCTGAATATTCAATGGCCGCCCAGGTAGCTATTGTAGAGGGAAATACATTTTTAATCCGTCCATCCAACCCACACACAAACCATTCGTACATGATGTTTACCGACAGAACTACACATACGCTGCCGCCAATTATTGTATTATCGGCTTTTATAACAAACAGTTTTCCGAAGGATTGTTGTACCAATGTTTCAAAAAATTCAACAGGAAACAAAGGTGTCTTAACTTTGTTTCTATATAAATCGCGCAGGATAGCATAATACGCTCTGACATCATCCGGGTCTTTCGTTTCACTCCAGACTGCACCTGCCTTAATCGACAATTTAATTTCCCTCCGCCTTGTGGTACTCAGATTCTTTAAAGCCGTTTCCACATTCGGGGTAGGAACATGAAAATTCAGATGAGGAGTATACGTAAATCCAACTGCTTCAAAAGAATTTTTGTATTTGGAGTAATTTGTATAATTCCGAATTTCCAGGTAGATCGCTTTTCGTTTTAATGTCTTTGTTGCTGCATTTAAAAGCTGTTTTAATGCCTTTTCGGAAATGCCGGTATCAAGCAACACTCCACCACCTACAATCGCTCTCCGGCTAAGATATTGCTTTATAATATTGCCATCCGAAGTAATATACCCACTGAGTACCCCTACCAGTTTGTCATTTTCGGAGACTCCGAAAACAAAAGGTGTAAGGAATGAAAATGTTGTGAAAAACTCATAGCATTCCGGGGTTTGAAAGAATGATGCAGTTGGTGATTGCACAACAAGTTCCTGCCATTGGGTACAGTCTATTTCTGAAAAAGTATCATATACCTTCATGCTTACAAGATTAGTGCTAAATAACGACAGATAAATAATCCATAAATTGCATCCGTTTCACACGGATATACTTTCGATTGGAGATATTGTGGTAATCTATTGCAAAACTACTAAAATTATATTAATGAACAGCAAGTGGCGTGTTTTTGAAAGTTTTTATTTTTTGTTTCATTCGCTTGATTATACAGAGAAATTAAATGTCTCAATTTAAATTCATGAGAATTGACAGAAGAAAACTTAACACGGTAAAAATCCATCTATATTTTAACACTGTATAACTATGAAATCTACATCAATTTCATTTGGTACTTATTTTTCTTTATTATGCTTTAATTATCAGACTCATACATCTAAACTATTCTATCAAAAGCCGGAACTTAAGACATTTGTAAAGATGAGCAAAACCTGTTTTTTTTTCGATTATCCTGTTTTTAATTCAGCTGTTATCCGTTCACTCTACAGAGGGGATTAGTTGAGGATTAGTTGAGGATTGGTTGAGGGTTGGTTTAGGTATATCTCTTTCAATCCTCAGCCGGTTCTCTCCAGAGTTTCTAAGATTTCACTTTATACTTAAATCAGAAGTATGGCAAGTACCGTTGGATTGGAATCAGGAAAGACAAAGATATTAATTTATTTATAACACACCTCTGGATGATAGGAATTGGTCGGAATAAAATGAATACTTTTGCAGAAAATACAGCTTATACAACAGAGAAGATTATGGGAATGGATGTAATGGAGTCATTGAAAATAATACCGGCAGCTGTGATCGGGTTGACGGTTCACGAATTTTCGCATGCATTAATGGCCTATAAGCTGGGTGATAACACAGCACAACGGGATGGGCGGTTAACCCTCAATCCATTGAAACACATTGATTGGATGGGATTCTTTTTAATCGTTATTGCCGGATTTGGTTGGGCTAAACCGGTCGTTTTCAATCCTGACAACCTGAAACACAAACACAGGGACGAGATCCTGATATCCGTAGCCGGACCATTTTCTAATTTCATCCTGGCCATACTATTCTTTGTAATTGCCAGGCTGTTGTATTTTGCGGATTACTTTAATTCCACTACGTTTGGCCTTGAAGTGATTAACCTGATCATGGTTTGGGGCATTATTAACTTCAGTTTATTTGTCTTTAACCTGATTCCTATACCTCCCCTTGATGGATCACATCTTTATATGACCTTTCTCAAGGATATCCATCCAAAACTAATGTTGAATCTTTATAAATACGGCACATTGGGACTGTTCGCAATTATTATCGCAGAGAGTCAGTTTAAAGTCAACATACTACATATGTCCGAAATAATAAAGTACTTTAGTTCATTCGTTATTCAACAGTTGTCATTTCAATAGGATTTACTCCGGCAGGTGTTTTTTCAAACTCATGAATGGTAGTGTTGATAATGTAAACGCATTCCAGTAACTGGGTTTTGGTAATAACCAGTGGAGGAGCAAAACGGATGATATTGGTGTGCGTTGGTTTAGCCAGCAATCCATGATCGATCAACCGGATACAAATATCCCATGCCAGATTGGTATAGCCTTCATTATTAATTACCAGAGCATTTAATAATCCTTTTCCACGTACAAAAGAAGCAATGTCTGAATTCTCACAGAGTTTACGCATTTCATTACGGAAAATTTCACCGAGTTCATACGCTTTCTCTGCAAGTTGCTCGTCCCTTATAACTTCGAGTGCTGTAACTGCTACGGCGGCAGCTATCGGATTTCCCCCAAAGGTAGATCCATGTTGGCCGGGCAGGATGACCTCCATGATTTCATTGTCGGCCAGAACTGCAGATACAGGGTAAACGCCTCCCGACAACGCTTTTCCCAGAATAAGTATATCAGGATGAACATCCTCATAATCGCAGGCAAGCAATTTACCGGTACGGGCAATTCCGGTCTGAACTTCATCGGCAATAAACAATACATTGTGCCTATGGCACAGGTCATAACACTTTTTCAGGTATCCATCATCAGGCACAAAAGCACCTGCTTCACCCTGGATAGGTTCAACTAAAAAACCGGCTACATTTTGATGCTCAATAAGTACTTTTTCGAGGGCTTCGGTATCATTGTAAGGAATCACTATAAAGCCCGGCGTATACGGCCCGTAATGGTTGTAGGCATCATGATCAGCGGAAAAGGAAATAATGGTGGTTGTGCGACCATGGAAATTATTTTCGCATACCACTATTTGGGCTGAATTATCCGGTAAACATTTCTTTTCGTATGCCCATTTACGACATAGCTTAATGGCTGTTTCAACTGCTTCGGCACCTGTATTCATGGGCAGCACTTTATCATACCCGAAAAACCGGGTTACAAACTCTTCATAACGTCCAAGCCGGCTATTATAAAAAGCACGTGAAGTCAGGGTTAGTTTGCCGGCCTGTTCCACCAGGGAATCAATGATTTTAGGATGACAGTGTCCCTGATTTACTGCGGAATAGGCAGAAAGAAAATCAAAATACTTTTTGCCGTTTACGTCACATACAAATACGCCTTTTCCCTTGTCAAGAACAACCGGCAGGGGATGGTAGTTATGAGCACCATATCTGGTCTCAAGTTCCATTAATCCGGAAGCAGTAAGAGTTGAATTTTCCATACTAATAAATTGTAGTTTTACATCATTCCTATCGTGTAGTTTTTTATTTCATCTTTTTCTTTTTCAAATATCTTAGTTAACCAGACTGACATTTAAAAGGTCATCCAACCTCAATAATCCAATCTCCCAATTAACGGCAATCCCATTAAAATATTTCAGCCATCATGCACCGGACACTGCCCCCTCCTACCCGTTCAATGGTTGGAATAGAAACGACAAGGAGTTCATTGTAAACGGATAACCTTTCTGTTTGTTTCCTGTCCAGGGAGTCAAATGCAGATTGTGATAATACCAGGTATTTCATTCCGACTGAATTCTCTATTTGAAGCATATTGCCGGCAAAACAATGCATTTGATACTCTGTGATTTGAATAATTTCCTTTCCTTTTTTTTCCAGTGAAGCAAGTACTGTCTTTCGTTCGTTGCTATTATCAATTGAATCCGGACAAATAACAGCATACTTATCAGCTACTGTTAACATTACGTTGGTATGATAAACAGCAAGGCGTTTCCCGTCAACCGACTGGTAAGCTGAAAAATAAACAGGTTCTAAATCGAAGGTTGAACAGAATTGCAAAAACAGGCTCTTACTGGTCCTTTCCGATAATGCGGCATAGGCAATGTTGTTGATACGATCCAGTATCATGCTTCCGGTTCCTTCCAGGTATAAACCCTGTTCTTCCCAGAAAGTAAAATCATCGATATTATTAATTTTCATTCCCTGGTGGGAGATATATTCCAGGATATCATTCCGGCGTTCATACCGGCGGTTTGCTGCAAACATGGGGTATAAAACAACCTGACCTCCATCAAAGAATGAAACCCAGTTATTTGGGAAAACAGAGTCGGGGCTATGGGGTTCAGGGGTGTCTTTAACTACAAATACATTTACATTTTTCGATCTCAACAGACCGACCATGTCCATAAATTCTGCTAATGCTTTACGTTGTATTTCTGTAGCTGTATCAAGGCTCTGTTGCTGGAAATAGTTATTCAGGGCTGTTTGTTCATTAAATCCGAATGCCACAGGTTCAATCATCAGGATATTATGGGTAGTTTGGGACCGCCCATCCTTTAAAGGAGATTTATGTGGTGTTGTATGTAATGAGTTCATCTGATTTTATATTGTCCAGGTTATCTGATTCATAACTAACTCAATTCAATTCATTGCAAACAGGTTTTTCAGGAATCTACCCTTATAAGGGGCAACGTGGAACAACGTAACAGCCCTCCCATTTTAGATATTTCAAAATAAGGGATTCGTTCCACCGTTAAGCCCCACCTATTTTCCATATGATCGTTCAGGCGGTTAAAGCGTTGTTCGGAAACCACCACCGAGGGTGAAATGGAAAAGACATTAGCATTCATGAAATACATTTCTTCCTGTGTAATTTCAAAAACATGTTCGGAGCCAAAATGTTCCACCAGCATGTGATAATCCTTCTCATTTAAAAACCCATCCTTATAAATAATGGCCTTGTTGTCCGATATAGGCATAAAGGCACAGTCGAGATGCAATACTCCCATGCGTGGGTCGGTGTTGTGCTTCTTAAGCTCCAGGGGTACGAATGTTTTATGAGGAAAAATTTCTTTCAGGAAGTTAAAGGCATACAGGTTGGTACGGGCAGTTTTCAGTTGGGGATAATCAGCTCCGGAATAGAGCCCTACAAAGACTGTATCATTCAGTAAAACAACATCGCCCCCTTCTACATGAGCTTTCTCGGGCAAATTGTAAATTTTATTGTAGGGAATCAGATCATAAATTACCTCGTAGGCTTCTTTTTCGTCCTCCCTGTCGGGGATTATATTGGAATTGATAATCTTATCGTCAATCACAAAAGCCACATCACGGGCAAATACCTGATTGCAATTCTCAAGCGTCCAGGGACGAAACACCTGCACATGGTATTTCAACAGCACTTTTTCGAAAGAACTCATTTCTTTGTATATGGCTTCTTCGGTTGGATAAACGCCATTTATAACTGACTCGTAGGACTTTGCATCAAATACACGGTCGATGGCAGGTACAGGACCGATTGAACCCGGTTGGCCCAACACGACAGCACGGAGCGTAGAAGTTTCGTTTTTGATGTTGAGTTGCATAGTGCGGATTTTTGACAAAGATACAATTCCCTCTTGAATTTAAAACAGAACGAGGCAATAAATGTTTAATTAATGCATAAATATATAATAAAATGTTTTCATTCCTGGCAAACAAGATGGATAAACCACTTTTTGTTGCAATTGAAAGCAATTAATCGCCTGACCATTCACCATCAAATATAAAATCGTAAATTTGCAACTCAAACCATATATTAACGAATAAAAAATTCCTTTATGCGTAAACATCATGTTGTCTCGTTGTTATTATTTCTTTCCATAACCTGTAGTTATGGAAGTATTACCGTTCCGTTTAACCACAAGAACATCTCCTATATGGGTAGGATTGAAAAGGTTGAAAACAAATATGCTGAAATTTACTGGCCGGGGACTTCTGTTACCATCAACTTTAAAGGTACTGAAATTAAAGCCATCATGAAAAACGGAAAGGAAAGTACCTATTTCTATGCCATTTTAGATGGCAATGAGGTGGAAGCGAAAAAAATTAAAGCCGATACCATTCAATCTACTGTCATGTTGGCCTCCGGATTACAAAACACGAAACATTCAATACAGCTTTTCAAGCTTACTGATAATACAACTCATACCTTTTTTTATGGCTTTGAACTGGCCGATGGTTCTACTATTCTTGATGCTAATCCGTTGCCGGATAGAAAGATTGAATTTTATGGCAATTCAATAACCGCAGGACATGGAGTTGATGTATTACCCGGAAATAATGATTCGGGAAGTGCCGAGTACTTTAATAATTACCGTACCTATGCAGCACTGACAGCACGTCATTTCAATGCGCAATATTCCTGCATTGCCCGAAGCGGAATTGGAGTAATGGTTAGCTGGTTTCCAATCATTATGCCTGAGATGTACGACCGGTTAAATCCTTCCGACTCAACAAGCAAATGGGATTTCTCAAAATATACACCCGATATCGTAGTCATTAACTTATTTCAAAATGACATGTGGCTGACAGCGAGTCCGAAACACCCACAATTTATAGCACGGTTTGGCACAACGCCACCCGATGTGCCTACCATCATTCAATCGTACCAAAGCTTTGTGAAAAGCATTCGGGGCAAATATCCCAATGCAACCATTATTTGTGCTCTGGGTAGTATGAATGCCACTCAAAAAGGATCACCCTGGCCCGGATATATCGAGGAAGCAGTGAAAGGATTGTCCGATTCAAAAATATTTACCTATTTCTTCCCGTATAAAGACACTCCCGGACATCCAAAAGTTGCAGAACAAAAACTGATGGCAGACGATTTAATTGATTTTATCGATAAAAATATTAAATGGTAATATTGGTTAATTAAGAATTAAGAATTAAGAATTAATAATTGTCAGAATGCTTAAATTTAAGCTTTTGCAGATAAAAAATAGATAATTAACTATCTATGAACACTGAGTAGTATTCCCCTACTATATTAGCAGTTTATTAAACATTTCAAATGAAACAATATACCGGCATAGGACTTTATTTGTCGAATAAGTCCGATAAGAAATACATCCTGGAACAAATACTGGCAAATAAATTTTTGCAAGACACGATCGATTTAGGAACTCTTCGTGGTGCATTATTCTCCACCATTACCATTAACCGCTTTCTGGAAGAGGAATTGCGACATGATCGTTTTCTGATACAGACCGGTGAAAATTCAAGTTTAGGCTCTATGTCCAGCGGCCAGCAGAAAAAGGCGCTACTCTTGTACCTGATTGCGCAAAATCCACAGTACATCGTTCTGGATGATGTATACGGCAATATCGATAAGGAAACGCAGCAGTACATTACAAGTACATTAGAACAATTGGCCGGCACAACCATACTTATTCAGGTCTTTTTCCGTAAACGTGACCTGTTACCCTGCGTAGGGAAAGTAATCAGCATTGATGAAAATAATAAGATAGTGGCCCGACAGGATACAGTTGCTTTTGTTTCCATGGAACCAAAGAACATTGAGGACCATCAACAATTCAAACTACCTGACGGGTACGATGGCGGTCATACCGATATAAACCCGTTGGTACAACTTAATTCCGTATCAGTAAAGTACCTGGAAAAGCAGATAGTTGAAAATATCAACTTGACTATTCAAAAAGGGGAATTCTGGCAACTTGCCGGACCTAACGGTTCCGGGAAAAGTACGTTATTGTCCCTGATCACAGGAGATAATCCGAAAGGTTACGGGCAGGACATGATTCTTTTCGGCAAAAAGAAAGGGACAGGGGAAACTATCTGGGATATAAAACGTCAGATAGGATACTTTACCCCTGCCATGATCCTGCAATTTACCAGGGACGATACGGTGGAAAACATGATTATATCGGGTTTAATGGATTCGGTGGGGCTGTATACCAAACCAAGTGATATTCAAAAGGATATTGCCAAAAGCTGGATTGATATGCTTGGGCCGTTCTACCGGAATAAGTCATTCCATAGCCTGTCTATCGGGCAACAACGAATGGTTATGGTAGCCCGGGCTATGGTAAAACATCCCCCTTTGCTGATACTTGATGAACCGACCATTGAACTGGATGATGCGAATAGCCGCTTGTTTATTGACATGGTGAATGCGATTGCGCAGGATAAAAAAATTGCCATTGTATATGTTTCACACCGTGACGAACCGGGGCTCAAACCGGATAAGATTTTTGAACTGGTGCCATCTGCAAAAGGGTATACGGGAATAATATCTGAACTGTGATTTAGGTGTCTGAACTGTGATTCAGGTGATTAAAGGATTAACATGATTAATAAAGCCCTGCATAAGCAGGGCTTTATTTTAAATATATATAAAGAAGTTAGTTTAAGAACAACTTCATATCTTCGTCCACACTTCCGATGGGAGCAATACCGAAGTTATCCACCAATACCTTGGCGACATTCGGCGAAAGGAAAGCAGGTAATGTTGGTCCAAGGTGAATGTTCTTCACCCCTAATGACAGCAAAGCCAGCAGGACAATCACTGCTTTTTGTTCATACCAGGCAATGTTGTAGGCAATTGGCAGTTCGTTAATATCATTCAGTTCGAATACTTCCTTCAGTTTGAGGGCAATCATTACCAGTGAATAACTATCGTTGCACTGACCTGCATCCAGTACACGGGGAATACCACCGATATCACCCAGGGGTAATTTATTATACCGGTACTTGGCGCAACCGGCTGTCAGGATAACTGTATCCTTGGGTAGTTTGGTAGCAAAGTCAGTGTAATAGCTACGCCCTTTCATACGTCCATCACATCCTGCCATTACAAAGAACTTACGGATGGCACCCGACTTTACGGCTTCCACTACTTTGTCGGCCAATGCAAAAACCTGTGCATGGGCAAATCCACCAATGATCTCACCAGTTTCAATCTCTGTAGGTGAAGCAAATGTAAGGGCATGCTTTACCATACCTGAAAAATCCTTGGGCAACCCATCGATACTATCGGCAATGTGTTTAAAACCGGGGAAGCCGGAAGCACCTGTGGTATATACCCGGTCGGTGTAAGTTGCCGACTTGCGTGGTGGAACAATGCAATTAGTGGTAAACAGCACCACCCCGTTGAATGTTTCAAAATCGGAAACCTGGCTCCACCATGCACCTCCATAGTTTCCTACAAAATGGGAATACTTTTTAAATGCCGGGTAATAATTTGCGGGAAGCATTTCACTGTGGGTGTATACATCTACTCCTGTACCTTCTGTCTGTTTCAGCAGTTCCTCCATGTCTTTCAGGTCATGACCACTGATCAGAATTCCCGGGTTGCTGCGTACACCCAGGTTTACTTTTGTTATTTCGGGATTTCCATATGAAGTGGTATTGGCTTTGTCGAGCAAGGCCATGACCTGTACACCCATTTTACCGGTTTCGAGTACAAGGGCCGTCAACTCATCAGCTGAAAGGTTGTCATCCGTTGTAGCTACCAGTGCCCGCTGGGTGAAGGCATGTATTTCATTGTCGGAATATCCCAGGTTGGAAGCATGTTCCATGTAAGCAGCCATTCCCTTGAGGCCATAGATCACTAATTCACGCAGGGAACGGACATCTTCATTACCGGTGGCAAGAACCCCAACATGTAGGGCAATTTCCTCCATTTCCTGAACCGTGATAGCTGACCATGCCAGTAATTCGGTTTGTTGAAGCACAACATGGTTCTCAAGTAATGTTGCTTTTACCTGTGCACGAAGTTTGAAGCCTTCACGAATTCGTAATACAAAGCGTGAATGGTCGAAATTCGCATTTGTAATGGTCATAAACAGACTTTCGGTGATAAACTGATTAGCAGTCTTGTTTTCGACATTTAACGCTCGTAATGCAGTTGTATAATGTGACAACCCTTTGATCTGATAAATCAGCAAATCCTGTAACGCTGATACTTCGGGAGTTTTTCCACAAACTCCCTTAACCTCGCACCCCAATCCGTTGGATGCTTCCTGACATTGATAGCAAAACATGTTCATTGTATTTTAGTTGATTAGTTAATTAGTTGACTTGTTAATTAGTTAATTAGTTAATTAGTTAATTGGTTGATTAGTTAATTGGTTGACTCGTTAATTGGTTGAGTAGTTAATTAGTTAATTAGTTGATTAGTTAATTAGCTGACTTGTTAATTGGTTAATGGTTAAATGGTTGCATTGATCGGGTTAATTGATTTGTTGAGTTAATGGATGTTTAAAGAAGCACTAAACTTATTCACCTAATTAACCAATTAACTAATTAACCAATTAACTAATTAACTAAATTCCTTCACATCCATTCTTCCCTTAAGACATCTCCCCGTGTACCGACAACAACCAGTTTCAACGGTATTTTACAGCCAGATTCGGCAACTGCTTTATCAGCCAGTTGCAATAACCCGCTGCAGCATGGTACTTCCATAATAACGACTGTCAGCGTATTAATAGCAGAAAGTAGAATCATGGATTTAATCTTTTCAACATACGACTCTTTATTGCTGTCTAGTTTAGGACAAGCAATGGCAAGTATTTTACCTGCAAGGTAACGGGTATGGAAATCGGCCATGCTATAGGCTACGCAATCTGCTGCCAATACTACATCGGCACCCTGAAAATAACCGGCTTCAGGATTAAGTAAGTGCAATTGCACCGGCCATTGACGAAGCTGAGAAGCAGATACCGCATTGACAACAGGTGCCATTTTAAAGGAAGGGGCAGCTGCCGGGGTAAAAGACATTTCATGGCTACCGGGACATCCACTACCTGAATGATCGTGTTTTGAAGAAACCGGTGCATTGTGTACCGACGAGAAATCCACTGCGACCTTGTTTTGCTTTAACCACATGACACCCTGTTTAAGCAGGTCGAACTCACCATGGTCTTTCAAATGTTTGAGGTGTGCCAGGATGGTTTTCTCCCCTTTGGGTACCATCCGTTGCATGGTGGTTATTTCGTCGTATGGTTCTGCTTCCCGTTCTTCCAGTGCAATAGCACCTACCGGGCATTCACCGATACATGCACCCAATCCGTCGCAATACAGTTCACTTACCATGCAGGCCTTACTGTCTATCAGTTGCAGTGCACCCTCATGGCAGCCTGTTATACATCCTCCACAACCGTTGCAAAGTTCTTCGTCTATTTTTATTATGTTTCGTTTCATCTATACTTTGAGATATTACTTCGTGATACTATATGCTGAAATATTTATTTAGCAGTATCAGATCACTGTCCTATAAAATGGTAAATAGTAAATGAAAAAATAGTGAATAAATTTATCCTTTTATCATGATTAACAGCATTTTGAATTTCTCCAATGCTACTACTGCATGTGGGATATTAGCAGGCATAATGATACTTTCACCGATTACCAGTATGTTTTTGTTACCATCGATGGTAACTTCTGTCTTACCTTCCAGTACCTGCAGGATGGCATCAAACGGAGCCGTATGTTCACTGAGCATTTCACCCTGATCGAAGGCAAAAAGAGTTACATTGCCTTTATCATTGCGCAAGAGGATTTTACTTACTATAGAACCATCGGCATACGCCACGCTTTCGGCAAAACTGAATTTCTCAGCTTTTGGGAATTCTTTCTTTTCCATTTTCTTAAGTTTAAAGGGTTTTTTACAGTTGGGTATTTATAAAGTTGGAAAGACAAACATTCCAATCATTAGTACGCCACAAATGTATAGCTACTAGAACAAATAAAGTGTAACCAATGTTACACCTGAAATTTTAGTTGTATTTTTGTGGAAATTAATATAG
>Ga0302213_1000736_pt1 | contig 17272 bp, 11 predicted proteins | sample II_Fen_N1_2_FD_194583 | JGI IMG/M metagenome (GOLD analysis project Ga0302213, IMG submission 194583) | Peat permafrost microbial communities from Stordalen Mire near Abisko, Sweden - II_Fen_N1_1 | ecosystem: Environmental > Terrestrial > Soil > Wetlands > Permafrost | place: Sweden: Abisko... | reverse complement strand
TGTTTCACCTTCGGGCAGGTTGGTGCGACGAAGATCAAGTGTAATACCTCCAAATACGGCATTTAAATCGCCTCCTTTAAATTCAGGATCGAGCACAATGTGGTCGCCACTACCGAATACACTGTTTTTTGAGAATCCATCGGGATTTGTTTTCCAGTTTGTTTGATCATAATTAGAATGACGATAATGACGGGCGCGATTGCGGTGGCGGTGATGATGTTCATGATTGAAATCCCAATCACTTAAACCCCACTTCGGTCCAAAAATTTTACCTAAAATAATCAGAACGCCTGCTGCAATAAGCAGAAGAGGCCAGTATGCATGCGTAAAATCGCCATTAAATCCTGGGAAATAAGCAGGAAAAGCTTCAATTACACGAGGCATAATAAAAAAACTACCCACCATAATCAATACTACGCCCGAAAAAGGGTGACGGTTTTTGATAAATTGACCAATACCAACTACTATTATCAACATAGGCCATGATATAAGAATATGGCGATACTCATGAGGAATAATTCCGAGGTTCAATCCCATAAATACAAAACCCAGTAACAATATAAAAAGACCAAAACCAAGTCCTTTGGTATAACCCGTACGAAAGGAGTTTTTTACTTCATTTTCCATATTTTTTTGTTTTAAAAATTTATGCTGCAAAGATACGGGCATTTATAACCACAGAACAAGCAGAAATCGATGAATGAGACTAAATTACCCGACGAATGAAACCAAAATCACTGACGAAACACAGCAAAAAGCCTAAGTTTAACTCTTTTTTTCTTTTAGCAAATCTCTGATTTCAATCAAAAGGAGTTCTTCTTTCGATGGTTCATTGATTATTACAGCCGGTTCTTCAGTTGTTTTTTTATTTAAACGATTGATAAGTTTGATAAATAAAAATACGGAAATAGCGATAATAACGAAGTCGAATGTTTCTTGCAAAAAATTTCCATAGTTCAGCGTCACTGCATCTTTGCGAGCTCCTCCAATTAGTTCCGGAACATACATTTTTAGTTTAAGGTCTGTGAAATTCACTCCGCCGATTAAAAAACCTATGGGTGGCATAATGATGTCGGCAACCAACGATGTAACTATTTTTCCGAAAGCAGCTCCGATAATTACACCAACTGCTAGATCAATCACGTTGCCTTTCATGGCAAACTCTTTGAATTCTTTTATTAAGCTCATAATTAAATGGATATTAAATGGATATTAAATGTTCGAACAGGTACTTGTTTTGCAAAGTTATATATTTGAAGCAGAATTATGCCAATTGTATTACTTTTTTTTGATCATTCCACATTTTTGTAATAAAGCATTTGATTTACAAACAAATACAATGTCAATAATGTTTGTGAACAATTCATTTTGTATTTTATGGAATGTTCGCTGACATTTTATAAATAATAGATCGTATTTTCTTTCTATATTGATGAAAAAAGAGTACTTTTGCGGTCAAATTATCAAACATAAAAAATCAACTTAAAATGGTAAATTACAAAGATCTCGGATTGGTGAATACCAATGACATGTTCAAAAAAGCTATTGAAGGTAAATATGCTATTCCAGCGTTTAACTTTAACAATATGGAACAGTTGCAAGCCATTGTAGCTGCTTGTGTTGAAACAAAATCACCGGTTATTTTGCAGGTATCAAGTGGTGCCCGTAACTATGCTAACCAAACTTTGCTTCGTTACATGGCTCAGGGAGCTGTTGAGTATGCAAAAGAATTAGGTTTGAACATTCCAATCGCTTTACACCTTGATCACGGTGACACTTTTGAATTGTGCAAGAACTGTGTTGACTCAGGTTTTTCTTCAGTAATGATTGATGGTTCACACCATTCATACGAAGACAACATTGCATTGACTAAAAAAGTAGTAGAATATGCTCATGCTCATGGCGTAAGCGTTGAAGGCGAACTTGGCGTTTTGGCTGGTGTTGAAGATGATGTTGTTGCAGAACACCACACGTATACTCGTCCAGAAGAAGTTGTTGACTTCGTAACCCGTACCGGCGTTGATTCATTGGCTATTTCAATTGGTACTTCACACGGTGCTAACAAATTTACTCCTGCTCAATGTACTCGTGACGAAAACGGTCACTTAGTGCCTCCTCCATTGCGTTTCGACATTTTGGAAGAAATCGAAAAACAAATTCCTGGCTTCCCTATCGTACTTCACGGCGCTTCTTCAGTTCCACAAGAGTATGTTGAAACAATCAACAAATACGGTGGAGCATTGAAAGATTCAATCGGTATTCCTGAAGAACAATTGCGCAAAGCTGCTACTTCAGCTGTTTGTAAAATCAACATCGATTCAGACGGTCGTTTGGCTATGACTGCTGCTGTTCGCGAAGTGTTGGCTACAAAACCAGGTGAATTCGATGCTCGTAAATATCTTGGACCAGCTCGTGACGAATTGAAAAAATTATATTCTCACAAAACCGTAAGTGTATTGGGTAGCGCTGGAAAAGCATAATTCAATTGACAATTATCAGTTGATAATTATTCATACCAAAAGAGGTCGCTTCAGAAATGGAGCGACCTCTTTGTTTTATTCAACTTAGTTACTTTTTTGTAACTAAGTTGAATTCTACTCTACAGTTTTTTGCTCTGTTTTTCGCATTAGTATTTGGCACAAGCGGCTCATCAGATGCTTTGCTTAGTGGAATAAGCTGTTCTCTTGGAGCACCGAGCAGAATCAGTTTCTTCTCAATTTCAATGGCTCTTTGAGTACCAAACTTCATATTATAGCGTCTGCTTCCTGTGTTAGACGTGTGACCGATTATTTGAAGGTTGGCTCTTGGGTTCGATTTAAGGTATTTTATCAACGATTGAAATTTTTCATTGGTTATTTTTGACATTGGTTGAGTTGAATTTTCATCGAATCTGATTTTAATTGAAGAAGCTATTGCCTGTGCTGCTTTAAAAGGATTAGGTGATTTAACTTCTTTTTGAATCGGTTTTGGAGTATCAATTATTTCAGGAGTTTTCACTTCAACTTTTGGAATCTCAACAGTTGTTGGTTTTTGCACAACCATCACAACAGTATCCTTGGTTACTTCTGGTTTCTTCGTAACAACAGGCAACTCCGGCTCTTTAATTTCTATTTTGATTGTAGGTTTTTGCTTGCCTATTTGTAAATATACCCCAACTTTTATCCCTAATGAAACTGGCTTTACATTTTGAACTTGGTTGGATGCAAACATGCCGTTATATGTTCCATCTTTTTGATAGATTAACTTTGTATCGGGCTTGACACTTTTGTTAAACCCGTAGTTGAAGTAAGCCCCAACATACAAATCAATTTTCTCTGTCCAATGATAAAGTCCTCCCAAATCGACCAATCCTATGAAAGCTGGATTTAGAGAAATTTTATCTGTGTAGCTATTAGTGATAGTGCTATACCCTTGTCCCGGTAGATCGCTGACTTCTAAATTCCATTGTTCGTAATATCCGGTTGTTTTTATTTGCCCTGCAAATGTTTTGTATTTTGCATAAACAGGTAGAGCCATTTTAGCTCCCAACGAGCCTATTAAACCAAATTTTTCGTTAATTATGTAGCGGTATTGAGCAGCAATCGGAATTTCGATAAATAAAGCGTTTTGTTTTTCCTGCCAGTTGGCGTATTGAGTTCTAAAGTCAAAGGCATCACCTTCTGAATCTACTCCAGAAGCAGCAGTAATGTAATTGAGCTTTGATGTTGCGCCGAATGATTGAATTCCTAATCCAACTTGCAGCCCCCAGTTTGGTGTAAAAAAGTAACTGTAAGCACCATTCATTGTAATTCCGATTCTTCCGGTTTGTGAACCGTTTGGCATAGTGTATGAAAGATTGTTTAACCCTCCTCCGACATTAAAATGTAGATATTGAGTTGGCACTTGTGCCTGAAGCATTACAGTTGACAGCAAGCTTAAAACGATTATAATTTTATTTTTCATTATTTTTATTTTTTATTCGTTCTTATGAATTAAATATAGTTTTGTTTTATACTAAGCACAGTTATATCCGTTGCTTTATTTTATGACGACAATTTTAAATATATGCTTATCACCATCGGTGGTTTTTAACTGGCCCAAATATACTCCATCTACAGTTGGAAGTTTTAAATAGTTCAAGTTTTCAACTTTCGAAGATTGATAAATACAAGCCCCCTGAGATGTATAAACTGACAGTTCGGCATTATCCAGGTCCTTTCCACTTAAGCCGGATACCTGAACTGTACAGGTCTGTGATGCTTTTACAGGATTTGGATAAGCGATTACTTTAACAGCTTTTGTAAGGTTTAATTCTTTTGTACAACTAAAAATTTTGTGTCCTTTTATATCAGTTACCTGTACCGAATATGCTCCAACCAATCCTGCCGGATCGTTGTAGGATTGCTTGGTGGCTCCATTAATAATCACCCCATTCTTATACCACTGGTAGGCCGCAAAACGGTTACTACTATTGTCAACAAATATAATTTGATCGAACTTAGTTAAAAGATAATCGGACGATAAATTTATGGTAAACGTGAATGCATAGGCAGAACTTTCTACTCCCAACTCATCACGCATAGTTAATGTGCCATGATAAGTACCATCAACCGTTTTTCTTGGAATATTAATTGTCAATGTTCCTGTAGTTGAAGGCATATCGGTGTAAGCCACATTCTGAATACCAGCACTATTAGCCGCTGCATCGAATGTGATTTTATATTGCGTGGGCGTTCCGGTCAGAATCGAATAGTCTAAATTCAGACCACTTCCCTCACATTCAGGTGATGGCGTCAATAAAGGGCTAAGTGTAACAACATCTGATATCTTGCCATTTGTAATTACAAAATTAGCAGGGGCAATGTAATTACCATTAGCACTTCCATTCAGTGTATAGACAACGGTAATGGTTTTACCTATTCCCACAGCAGCATTATTATAGTTGGCAACTGCTGCAACTGTTACGTTATTTGCATCAATTGTTTCTATACCTGTTAGAGTCCCAACTTTAGTTATTGCGGCACTGGTATTACCATCTACGGTTTTATTGGTTGTTACCGTTGGATTAGAAATTGTCAGTTGCTTAGCGGTAATGACACCTGTTGACAAAGTATTATATGTAATCAGATAATTGTCGGTTACATTGTTAGTACCGTTTTTGAGAGTTAAACCCGAAGGAGTTAATACATGATTATTACCAACATTGGCATTGTCGAATAACTGAATTGGTACAACGTTTACCACATCGCCGGTAACCAAAGCCCCAACAATCGGTATCTGGCTTGATTTGGTTGTTCCGTCGTACGTTTTTGAATCAATTTTCGCAGTTACGCTCAGCGGACGTTTTGTTATGCTCAAATTCTTGCTTACATAGGTTTCGTCATAATTACTACCATAAGTGTATGTGCCTTTACTAATCGCATAGTCAGCTACTGTTTCGCCCGTTGCACGAGTCAGCGAACCGCTTGCATTATCTCCCGTTACAATGGTTCCCGAAGTTACCTGAGCTGTTAGACTTGGATCGGCATCACCATAGGTTTTCGATTTAGCATCAGCGGTTAGGGTAATTGGGCATTTAGAAATATCTAACTTACCATTTTCATATGTGATAGTATAGTTATCTGAAGAATATCCACTTGGAGTTACTATATAATCTAATCCTACGGTTACAGCGGTTACAGCAGTTCCGGTGAATGATAAGGTGCCTGTAAGTGCTGAGGCAGTTTCATCCTTCACAAAACCAGTATATGTAACTGTAAAATTGTCAGCTACTTGACCATCATAAACTTTTGATTTATTATCTGCTTTAACCGTCAATAATGCCTTGCTTACCGATAAAGAATGTTCTACCTGTGATGCTGCAAAAGTCCCATTATCACCCGTTTGTGTAGCGATAATATTTGTATTTCCGGCTTTAAGAATGGTTGCCTGATTGCCGGTAATTCTTACTACTGTTGGATCTGCGGCTGTATAAGTTACAGTCAATCCTTTATCAGTAGTCGCATTACCCAGTGTAAAGTCAGCATCGCCGTAAGTTTTTGCAATAATAGCCGGGAAAGTAATTGTTTGTGCCACCATATTAACGGTTGTAAACCGCCATGTGTTTGAAGCAGCCGTAAATCCGGCAAAACTATTGCCATATTCATCTTTTACAAATCCGGCACCTAAACCTATGCTTAATACACTATTTACCGGAAGATTCTCGGTAAGTGTAATGCTGACAGTTTTTTTATCGGCTGACAAAGTAAATAATGCTTGATCGGCAGCCACAGACAAATCGTACAATTTTACAAGTGTTGCACCATTGTAAATACTCAAAGTTCCGGTTGAACCCAAACTCACTTTTTCGTCGAAAGTTAAACTAAGTGTCGGTTGCAAAGCAATGTTTGTAGCATTTGTAGCCGGACTGTATGTACTTACAACAGGAGCTACATTATCAACAACATTAATGGTGAATGCTTGATCGGTGTATCCGGCACTATTGGTAGCTCGGAGAACCACATTGTGTGCTCCTACATCCGATTTGGCTGGTGTCCCATGCAGCACAACGCCAGTTTCTAAATGGTAAACTAAATTTGTACCAAGTATTGAATGTGTTATTGCACCTGTTTCCGTCATAAAGAGCCCCCAGACATCAACAGTTGCATTTAGTGATACTAATTCATAAGATGAAAAATCGGGTTTGTATTTTCTCAAACCGCCGCTCTCTAATGCTACATAGTAATTTCCTTGCTTATCCACTTTTACTGATGTTGGATTATTTGGCAAACCTGAGAGGACAGTACTTAGTGTAGATGTAGCTGTGTTGTATTTTAAGATGCTTTTATGCTCATATGTGGCAATGAATAAATTTCCATTTTGGTCAAAGTCTAATCCAAAAGGGCCATGTATAGGTACGCCATCAGACGAAGACAAAATAGTCTCAATAGCTTTTGTCGTTTCATTTATTCGAAATATTTTTCCTGAATAATAATCAGAGACATAGATCCAACCACCATGATCTGTCAGAGCAAGCGCGCCAGATGTCAACGATGCAAAATTTTCTTCGACAGCATCTGGATTATTCAAAGGAATTCGGGTTATAGAGTTAATACTGCCCATGTATCGAGGAATATAAATATACCCATTTGCAATATGCAATTCGTAAACTACACCTGAAATTAATCCGGATTTCCATATTGTGGTTGTACCATCAGGGGTAATTTTGTATATTGTATTTAAAGTGGTGTTATTATCATCGTAAAATGTTATTGCATAAGTATTTCCGTCATTATCTTCTGTGACTCCAGTGATTTGAACTCCTGCCGGAATATTTCCAATTAATTTTGGTGTACCATCGCCTTTCTGTCCACTTACAGTTAACCATGCCGGTAGTGTTGGAGCAGCTATGGTGGTTGCTAAACCTCCTTCGGTTGTTGCAGCTACATTGTAATTATAGGTTTGATCATAACCAACAGTAGTAACAGGTGTGGTTGTAAATGAGGGTGCTATTACATACGTAAACTTATCATTGATATTTGTTGAGCTGGTTCCACCTGCTGTAGTTACCGTAATATCTACTGTACCGATAGTTCCGGCAGGAGAAATTGCAGTTATTTGGGAAGCCGAGTTAACTACATAACTGTCAGCATTTGTATTCCCAAATTTCACTGCCGTAGAAGCGGTTAGGTATGTTCCGGTAATAATTACTGAAGTACTGCCGGTAGTTGGTCCTGTTTTAGGTAAAACGCCTGTGATAGTAGGTGCGGCTACTGATGTAGTAAATGTCTGATCAAGTCCATTCGTTGTTCCAACCGTATTTACTCCGTTCACTCTAAAGTGATAAGTTGTGTTCGGCAATAAACCGGAAATAGCTGTACTAACTGCAGTTGCCGCACTTCCTGTAATCGGACTTTGAGTCGCTGTAACTGTTGTTCCATAGATTGTCGTCAATCCATATTCAAAGGTAACCGCTGTAATGGAATTATTTGCATTGACACTACCCCTCAGTGTTGCTCCGGCACTACTAATAGAAGTTGCTGCTGAAGTAGTAGCAGTAGGAGGTGCCACATACGTAAACTGATCACTGGCACTCGTGGCACTTGTACCTCCGGCAGTAGTAACTGTAATATCTACTGCTCCGGCAGAACCTGCAGGTGAAGTGGCTGTGATACTGTTTGTAGAGTTCACCGTAAAACTACTGGCGTTAGTACTACCAAATTTCACCGCAGTTACACCCGTAAAATATGTACCTGTTATGGTAACGGAAGTACCTCCGGCTGTTGAACCGCTTGTAGGAGAAATGCCTGTGATAGTAGGTGCCACTAATGTAGTAAATGTCTGATCAAGTCCATTCGTTGTTACTGCACTATTTACTCCATTTACCCTGAAATGATAAATCGTATTTGGATTTAGTCCTGATACTGCATAACTAACCGCGGATGCGGAAGCTCCTGTAACCGGACTTTGAGTAGCAGTAACTGTTGTTCCGTAACTAGTAGTCAATCCATATTCAAAGGTAACCGCTGTACTGGAATTATTTGCATTGACACTACCCCTCAGTGTTGCTCCGGCACTATTAATAGAAGTTGCTGCTGAAGTAGTAGCAGTAGGAGGTACCACATACGTAAACTGATCACTGGCACTCGTGGCACTTGTACCTCCGGCAGTAGTAACTGTAATATCTACTGCTCCGGCAGAGCCAGCAGGTGAAGTGGCTGTAATACTGGTGACAGTATTAGCGGTAATACTTCCGGCAGTACCGCCAAAATTTACAGCTGTTGTACCAGTAAGATTTGTACCGGTAATTGTAACTGCTGTTCCTCCTGCAGTTGAACCGCTTGTAGGAGAAACGCCTGTGATGGTGGGAGCAATTGGAGATCCGGTAAACGTGTAAATTTGACCATTGGCAGGTTTAGTTATAATATCCGATGTATAAACTGTGGAACTTGCCGTAGGCGAAGCACTGGTGTTATTTAAAGATAGGTAAACATCCGGCGCACTACAAATACCTATGGTAGCACCACCGCTTGATGTGTTTATGGGTTCTGTTTCAGATGGTTTATATATATACTCAATTTTGTTCGACCCTTCGTACAATTTCACTTGAAAAGAAATAACAGGACCGGGGGCCATCAAATTCCAATGCATGTCTTTCCATTGGACAGTAAAGACTCGATTTGGCGAAACACCCGATAATTGATATGTTACATCTGATTGATATGTTGTCCCCCCAGTTGCTAAATCGTCCCACAAAGGAGCGATAATAGGATATGCAAGGATGTCTGCGAAATTCGTATTAGTATATGATTCAACCGCAGAAATGTTCGCACCGTTTACCGTTGCTAAAACTAAAAACCCATTTAGACAAACATGTGCATAGGTATAGTCTGTACCTGCAAACTTAAAGGGAAAACCAATAGCGATATTTTTTACAATATCATCGTCGGAATTAGAAAATGCAATACTTGTTCCACCCGAGAGCGCTGTATAAGTGCCACTTGAGGCACTAAAATTGTATTGGGCTGCAGTTTGCGCCTGTGTAGTGGTTAAACCTCCCATTAAAAGGAGAGCCGACATGAATAGATAAAGTAATCGTTTTTTCATATATATTTGTTGTTGAGTTTTTAATTGTAAGCAAGTCTGAGGTATTCTTTCGTTATTATTTTTATAATTAGACGGTTGAGAATTTACTTTAAAATTTTAACATAAGAAATGTGGCAAATAATAAAAGAACAAAAATACTACATTTAAATCATTAAATCAAGTGTAAATCCTAATTTTATATTGGTGTAAATCCTAATTCTCTTTTGGTGTAAATCCTAATTTTAAAAGATGATGGACTATGCAAATTGCAAAAATAAGGCAATTGCATATAATTAACTAAAAATGGAGTATCAAGTTGTAGCGCTTTAGAAAATTGCGTGTTATTATTCTATTTGAAGGTATAATAACACGCAATTCATTTAAAAAGAGAAAAAATATTATTTTTGCAATACTAAAATAGGTCAACTGTGTTTTTAAACTTATGCTGATTTTTCATATGAAATTATTTGTACACCTTTGTTACATAATTTAAATTTACACATCTATGGAATACGGATTTTTACTTGTTATTTTCTTTGGTCTGATTATCAGTTCAATCATCTTAGGTCGGTTTTACTTTAGTCGAAAAGCAGTTGTCAAACGAAAGCTTAAAAAAGCAGCACACTGAAAACCTACCTTGTTCAGGACTGCGTTTACCGATCGGGGACACTAAATGATGCAACAGAAGCGCTCGAAAACTACCTTCGCAACAAAGGCATGAAAAGTGTAAATATGCTGGGACTCAACAAAACATTACGCTTCAAAGAGGGCGTTTTGGAAGAAGGTGAGAGTGTGGGGGTTATGGGCCGAGGTGAATGGAAAAGTTCAAAGGAAGTTTCACTGCCGGAATCGTTTGGAAAAATACTGGTGCTCAGCTCAACTGCTGAAGAACCTATTTACCTGAGCGATGACCCCGACACAGTAGAAATAACTTACAACGGGTTACCCGAAGTGGAAGGTGCCATGAAGTTCTAAAAATTTGTCCTATTTCAAATAAGGATGCTCAACTCTACTTCAAAAAAACACTATATTTGCATCGAAAATTGAAAGAAGAAAATCCTTTCGAGAAAAACTAATTTTAAGGTTTATGAATAAAATAATTATTGCAATATTTAGTCTCTCGCTATTCGTTTCGGCATTGAATGCGCAAACAACAACTAAAAAAGATAGAATTGTTTATCCCGAGAAAGAAGCGTTGCCAAAACCCTATCATCCGGAGGAAAACGCGCAAAAGAGAATTGATGAACTCATTAAACAAGCTAAAGTAAGTCATAAAAACATCTTTATTCAGTGTGGAGGGAATTGGTGTATATGGTGCTTGCGTTTCAACTATTTTGTACACAATCAGGCCGAGCTTGCTAAAATTCTCAGTGAAAACTATCTGTATTATCACCTGAATTATTCACCGGAAAATAAAAACGAAGCTGTTTTTAGTAAATACGTGGACAAAAATAATAAATTCGGGTACCCGTTTTTTATAATCCTGTCTGAGGACGGCAAACTGCTCTGCGTGCAGGAAAGCGGAATTTTGGAAGCGGGTAAAGGATATGATTTCGAAAGAGTGAAACAGTTTCTGCTGAAATGGATACCAGTAAAGCGCAAGTAATCAGTTCATCGCATTACAAAATAAGGATTTTGGAAGAAAGAAAAAAAGGTGCTGTATCATTTTAGATGCAGCACCTTCTTGTTTTTATAGAATTGGATTTCCATTCAACACTTAAGTCTGAATTTCTCCAAATCTTTAAAGACTATTTATCGCATTCAAATCCTCAAAAGCTACCTGCAAACGGGCAATCAGAGATTCTTCTCCTTTTCGCAGCCAAACGCGTGGATCATAGAATTTCTTATTCGGTTTTTCAGCTCCTTCGGGGTTTCCAATTTGACCTTGCAGATAATCATGATTCTTGGCTTCAAAACCACGAACTCCATCCCAATATGCCCATTGAGTGTCGGTGTCGATATTCATTTTTACAACGCCATAACCAATCGCTTCGCGAATTTCCTCGTGCGAGGAACCCGAACCACCGTGGAATACAAAGTTTACCGGATGAGAATCATCTAATCCTAATTTTTCTTTAATATAATCCTGTGAGTTTTTAAGGATAATCGGCATTAATTTTACATTACCCGGTTTATACACGCCATGAACATTGCCAAACGATGCTGCAATGGTGAAGTTTGGTGATATTTTACTCAATTCCTGATAGGCATAAAATACATCTTCGGGTTGAGTGTATAATAATTTATTATCAACGGCAGTGTTATCCACTCCATCTTCTTCGCCACCGGTTATGCCAAGCTCTATTTCGAGCGTCATGCCTATTTTGCTCATTCGTTCCAGGTAACGTTTACTGATTTCAATGTTCTCGGCAAGCGGTTCTTCCGACAAATCGAGCATATGCGAACTAAAAAGCGGTTTTCCGAATTGAGCAAAATGCTTTTCTCCTTCGTCCAACAAACCATCAATCCAGGGAAGGAGCTTTTTGGCAGCATGGTCGGTGTGCAAAATTACTCGCACTCCGTACGCTTCGGATAAGATGTGAATGTGTTTAGCTCCGGCAACAGCACCCAAAATGGCAGCCTGCTGACCTTCCAGTTTCAAGCCTTTGCCGGCATTATAAATTGCACCACCGTTTGAAAACTGAATCATCACTGGAGCGTTGGCAACTTTAGCAGCTTCCATCACGGCATTTACAGTGGAAGAGCTTACAACATTAACAGCCGGGATGGCAAAACCACTGGCTTTTGCAGCTTTAAAAACATATTGAAGATCGGTTCCGGTTACAACACCGGGTTTTACGACAGTAGAAATTTTTTCCATAATCATTATTTGTTTATACGTTATTGTATAAAACCTATAACAACCGTGGAGTAGATAAAGTTGAAAGGAAGGAAAACTATAAGGACATTTCGTCCGACAAAAAGTGTTCGAGTTGTTCGGGTTTGAGATTGATGGTAAGCTGACCGTTTACGGCATACGAAATCTGTCCGGTTTCTTCCGAAACGACGATGGCAATGGCGTCGGAATGTTCCGTAACTCCCAATGCAGCTCGGTGTCGCAATCCCATTCGTTTGGGGATGGATTGATTTTTGGATACAGGCAGTATACAGGCGGCAGCTTTAAGTTTGCGATTGGAAACAATCAAAGCGCCATCGTGCAAGGGACTGTTTTTAAAGAAAATATTTTCGATTAATCGGGAGTTGATGTTGGCATTAATTTGTTCGCCCGAAAAAGAATAAAAATCCAAGTTGTTATTTCGGGTCAAAATAATCAAGGCGCCGGTAGAACTTTTGGATAGATTGCGACATGCTAATACAATTTGAACTAAATCAAAGTCGGTTCCTTCACTCTCAGATGTAGTGTTGACAAAAAAACGTTTGAGCGAGTGAAAAAGACTTCCTTTTCGTCGCGAACCAATACGGGAAAAGAAACGGCGGATTTCTTCCTGAAAAAGCACAATCAATGCAAACGATCCAACGCTAATGATACGGTCAAAAATTCCACCAAGCAATTCCATTTTAAATACATACGACACAAATAACCAACAGATTATAAATGCCATAACGCCAATGAAGATATTCACAGCTCCAGTTCGTTTAAGCAGTCTGAAAGTTTGGTAAAGCAAAATGGCTACCAAAAAAATGTCGACTATATCTTTAAATCCTATGTGAAACCCCATTTTTAATTTACAAGTTTATGATTGAATGTATTTCTTAAATATCTTGATTGCTTGAACCGCTTCCTTCACGTCGTGAACCCGAAGTATTGAAGCGCCTTCGGTAAGTGCAAGCATATTGGCAGCAGTGGTTGCATTCAAGGCATCTTCAGCATCTGTTTCCAGAAGCGTATAAAGCATTGATTTGCGCGACAAACCAGCTAAAATCGGAACGTTCAATTCTTTAAAATAACGCAGTTTCTTCAAAAGAATATAGTTTTGATCAAGTGTTTTGGCAAATCCAAAGCCCGGGTCAACGACAATATCTTTTACTCCCAACATACGAAGTCGCGATAATTTCATTTCAAGAAAACGCATTACTTCAGTAACAACGTCTTCGTACTGTGTGTTCGATTGCATGGTTTGAGGTGTTCCCCGGGTATGCATCAGCACATAGGCAACATTCAAGTCAGCAATGGTTTCAAACATTAAATCATCCAACGTTCCACCACTAATATCGTTAATCATGGCTACCGAAAAATTCTTTGACAGTTCCCGGGCAACTCCCGAGCGAAATGTATCGACTGAAATTGGGATGTCTGGAAATTTCTTCAAAATAACTTCCAATCCTTCCGAAACACGCTTTATTTCTTCTTCCTGAGTAATATGCTCGGCATTAGGTCTGGTGGAATAGCCTCCAATATCAAGAATCGCTGCACCATCATGAATCATTTTCTCAGCAACATTAAGAATCGACTTTTCAGTCATAAAACGGTTTTCCCTATAGAAAGAGTCCGGAGTGACATTAATAATCCCCATTACAATGGGGAAAGAAAGATCAACCAAACAATTATTCAGGTTAATTTGCAAAGAATTAGTGTTCATAACTTTCAAAAAATCTCAGAGCAATAAACCGTTAATACCCTTTTGCAAAAATAAGAAAATATAGCGACAGACCCTCGTATTTAAAGAAATATTGAAAAAATAAGTAGAAAAACATACTTTTTTTTGGGGAAATAAGTTATTAAAGTACTACATTTTTTTCATTTATCTGAAAAAATAGGTGAAAATGGCACTTTAAAAGAAAAAAAGTACTATTTTTGCATAGTTGTTTATAATATAATTTTTCATATCAATAAATTATAACACCTTGTATGAAATTGAAATCTTTGGCTAAATTTGCAACAATCTCTTTAGCAGTGACACTCATTGCTTGTGTTTCCAAAAAGACTGACGACAGCTTCTCTAATGTTACAGGCTGGAAATATAACGATAAAACTGGAACTGGCTTTACAGTTAAAAAGAATTATCTTTCACACGTTCCGCCTGGAATGGTGGCTATCGAAGGTGGATCATTCACCATTGGTGCAAAAGGCGAATACGTTACTGCTCAGCGGGATAATAAACCCAGACGAATTACTGTAAGCTCTTTCTATATGGATCAGTATGAAATCACCAACAAAAACTGGGGCGAATATTTAACGTGGATGAAGGTTGTTTTTGGGAAAGTTGCCCCAAAACTTGTTCAAAGAGCTCAACCGGATGTTACTGTTTGGCGTGAGGAATTGGCTTATAATGAACCATATCTCGAAAACTATTTTACACATCCGTCGTACAATGATTACCCTGTGGTTGGAGTAACCTGGGAACAAGCCATGGACTATTGCCAATGGAGAACTGATCGTGTAAACGAAAAAGCGCTTTGGGAAGCAGGTGTGATTGCTCCTCCAAATTTCTCAAAACTTGACAAAATGACAAGTATAGATTCAATCGCAAACAGCTTTGTATTTAACAAACAAAAATATTTAACACAGGACAGCTACCAACCAGCAGCAGGTAAAGCTCCAAGAAAAGACCTGTTTGCCCGCAATAGTAAAGTTGACATGTCGGATGGTATACTTTTCTCTGATTTCAGATTGCCAACAGAAGCCGAATGGGAATTTGCCGCATACGCCAATACTTCAGGGAAAAACGGTATGGTTGCTGAAGGGAAAATTTATCCTTGGTCGGGCAATCAGTTACGCCAACAATCTAAAGGAGGACGACGACAGACAGCACAAATGCTTGCTAACTTTGTACGTGGACGTGGTGATATGATGGGGACTTCAGGAAGTCTGAACGACGGGGCTACTATTACTAAAGAAGTTAATTCATTCCGACCTAATGATTTTGGCCTTTACAACATGGCAGGAAACGTAAATGAGTGGGTTTTAGATGTCTATCGTGCCACCTCGTTTGATGACATGGCAGAATATAACTCTTTTAGAGGAAATGTATATTTAACCCCTGTTGTTGCAAGTACAGATGCTCTAGGCAAGAAAGCCTTTAAAGTTGACTCACTAGGACGTATTGCAATGGAAGTTGCCAAAGGCGATGATGTACGTAACTTTAAGGATGGAGATGAAAATTCTCAATTAATAAGTGCTAGCGACTCCGCAGGATTAGCAAATTTAAAGAAAAAAGCAAATAATGATCCTACCGACATTCTTCGCCCTAAGATTACGGACAAAACACGTGTATATAAAGGTGGGTCATGGAAAGACCGTGCGTATTGGCTGAATCCTTCCACACGAAGGTATTTGGATCAAGACAAATCAACAAACGACATTGGCTTTAGGTGTGCAATGAGTGTGATTGGCGACGTAAATCAAACGAAAAAGAAATAAAAATTTAATACTATTTAGAAAGCACCTGTTTGAATAAAGCAGGTGCTTTTGTTTAATAAAAAACGTCATTTCTCGATGAAATTTTGTACTTTTGTAGTCAATTTCGCAAAAACAGTATAAAAAAGACAAATATGAACAGAACGGTTATTGTAGATGCGCTCAAACGAAAGGATTTTGGAGCCGAAGTAAATATAAAAGGTTGGGTAAGAACTCGCCGGGGAAATAAAAATGTAAGCTTTATTGCTTTGAATGATGGATCAACAATAAATAATATACAAGTCGTTGCCGACAATGAAAAATTTGGCGATGAATACCTGAAACCAATTACCACCGGAGCTTGCATTAGTGTAATTGGAAAACTGGTTGAATCACTCGGACAAGGACAGACTGTGGAAATTCAGGCTGAAAAAATAGAAATTTACGGAATCGCAGATCCCGAAACATATCCTTTGCAGAAAAAAGGACACACAATGGAGTTTCTTCGTGAAATTGCACACCTTCGTCCACGCACCAATACTTTTGGAGCTATTTTCCGCATTCGTCACAATATGGCAATGGCTATTCATTCCTTTTTCCACGAAAGAGGATTCTTCTATTTCCATACACCGATTATTACGGCTTCAGATTGCGAAGGTGCCGGACAAATGTTTCAGGTAACCACTATGAATCTTTACGATTTGAAAAAGGATGAAGCAGGATCAATTGATTATAGCAACGATTTTTTCGGCAAACAAGCCAGCTTAACCGTATCGGGACAATTGGAAGGTGAGCTTGCAGCTATGTCAATGGGTTCAATCTATACCTTTGGACCAACGTTTCGTGCCGAAAATTCAAACACACCGCGCCACTTGTCCGAATTCTGGATGATCGAACCGGAAGTTGCTTTCAACGAAATTGAAGAGAACATGCAGCTGGCTCAGGATTTTATTCAATACTGTGTAAAATGGGCATTGGACAATTGCCAGGACGACATTCAGTTCCTTGCCAACATGTACGACAAAGAGTTGATTGAGCGCCTGCAATTCGTTATTGCCAATGATTTTGAACGCTTACCATACACCAAAGGTGTTGAAATTTTGGAAGCAGCCATAGCCAAAGGACATAAATTTGAATTTTCGGTTGGCTGGGGAACAGATTTGCAGTCGGAACATGAACGTTATCTGGTGGAACAGCATTTCAAGAAACCGGTGATCTTGACCGATTATCCGAAAGAAATCAAATCATTCTACATGAAACAAAACGATGATGGCAAAACGGTTCGTGCTATGGATGTTTTATTTCCGAAAATTGGTGAAATCATTGGCGGTTCGCAACGCGAGGAAGATTATGAAAAGTTGAAAAATCGTGCTGATGAAATGGGTGTTCCAACCAAAGACATTTGGTGGTATCTCGAAACCCGTAAATTCG
>Ga0302213_1000731_pt1 | contig 17402 bp, 12 predicted proteins | sample II_Fen_N1_2_FD_194583 | JGI IMG/M metagenome (GOLD analysis project Ga0302213, IMG submission 194583) | Peat permafrost microbial communities from Stordalen Mire near Abisko, Sweden - II_Fen_N1_1 | ecosystem: Environmental > Terrestrial > Soil > Wetlands > Permafrost | place: Sweden: Abisko... | reverse complement strand
TCCTGAAAAATGTCTTCATGGTGGAGCGGATCAATGCCGATGCCGGTGTCCCAGACTTCAATCACCTTATCGGTTCCGCGCGAGCGCACGGCCAGCAGAACGCCGCCGCGCTCGGTGTAGCGGATGGCATTGGCCACCAGATTGCGCAAAATCACCAACAGCAGCGACGCATCGCTATGCACGGCATCAAAGCAGTCGCGGCTGCGATAGACCAAGCCTTTGTTGTCGGCTTGTGGGCCGAACTCGTCTTCGAGCTGGCGCAGCAGACCTGCCAGTGGCACGCAGGTGGGTTTGGGCTGCATCACGCCAGCCTCAATGCGAGAAAAATCCAGCAGTGTGTCGAGCAGCTCGCGGCTGGCGCGGCTCGCCGCCTTGGCGTGCGTGACAATCGTTTCTTGCTTGGCGTCCAGAAGGGTGAGGCTGAGCGACTCCAGAAAAAGGTTGAGCGCATGCACCGGCTGGCGCAAATCATGACTGGCACCTGCCAAAAATTTGCTTTTGGCTATATTGGCCTGTTCGGCGGCATGGGTGCGCTGGTGCAACTGCTCAACGAGCGCGATATTTTCAAAGCGCAACTCAATCGCACTGCTGATTTTGCGTTCAATATTGTGGGCAAAAATGCCGTTGCTGCCCAATAGAATCAGCAGCGCAATGGGCAGCACCGGGTTGACGGGACTGCCTTGGTATAGCAGGGCACTCATTAGACCGGCGGTCATGGGCAGACACACCAGCCAGTACATCCGGGCGCGCACGCCAATGCCTGAAAGCACACCACCCGAGAGTCCCCCAACCAGACACACCATACCCAGTGTGACAGTGCCGGACTCCGGTTGAAACAGCCAACTGCAGCCCATTCCCCAGAGCAGGCCAATCATCAGCGCCAGCGTCTGGATGACGCCATAGTGTTGTTCTGTGGAATAAATATGTTGATTTTTCCGCCAGCCTCGCTGCCAGACCGCCCAGCATGTTGCCGCCCCCAGTGCGTAAGCGATCAGCCAAGCGGCCGCGCGCAGACGCAGCACGCTGGATGGTTCAAAGATTGCGGCACTGGACTCTGTGCGGGCCCCAAGCCAGTTGATGAAATGCCCCAATGCGTCCAGCCAGGTTTGCGACACAGGGGGCGGATTGGCCAGCCAAACCAACCAGACCAGCAAACACGCCGTCAAAAAACTACCGATCAGCGCGGTGCGCAAATTGGCGTCAATGAGCTGCAGCTGCGACATCAGCAGCGACGGATGCAGCGCCCTGTCACTGCTCTGTTGTCCTTTTGGGTGGGATGGCAACCCGGATGGATTGAGCGCAGGCGGCAAGCTTTGACAGTCGATGACTGATTAAGGCGGCCTGCTGCAATCGTTACATATTCCGCCGATACTGCCCACCGACTTCAAACAGCGCACTTGTAATCTGCCCCAGCGAGCACACACGCACCGCGTCCATCAGCACCTCGAACACATTCCTGTTCTCGATCACCGCCTGCTGCAGGCGTTTGAGCTGCGCCGGGGCTGCCTCCGCGTGGCGGGTGTGGAAATCCGCCAGCCGCTGGAGTTGCGACTGCTTTTCCTCGTCGGTCGAGCGGGCCAGTTCCAGCTTGTCATGCACCGCGTCGCCGTGCGGGTTGCGGAAGGTGTTGACGCCGATGATGGGCAGCTCGCCGGTGTGTTTCAGCATTTCGTAGTGCATCGACTCGTCCTGGATGCGCCCGCGCTGGTAGCCTGTTTCCATTGCGCCGAGCACGCCGCCCCGGTCGGCAATGTTCTGGAACTCGGCCAGCACGGCTTCTTCGACCAGCTCGGTGAGTTCTTCGATGATGAAAGCGCCTTGCGACGGGTTTTCGTTCTTCGCCAGCCCCCATTCGCGGTTGATGATCAGCTGAATCGCCATCGCCCGGCGCACGCTGTCTTCGGTCGGCGTGGTGATGGCTTCGTCGAAGGCATTGGTGTGCAGCGAGTTGCAGTTGTCGTAGATCGCGATCAGGGCTTGGAGCGTGGTGCGGATGTCGTTGAACTGGATTTCCTGCGCATGCAGGCTGCGCCCCGAAGTCTGGATGTGGTATTTCAGTTTCTGGCTGCGCTCGTTGGCGCCATACTTTTCCTTCATCGCCACGGCCCAGATGCGCCGGGCCACGCGGCCCATCACGGTGTATTCCGGGTCCATGCCGTTGCTGAAGAAGAAGCTCAAATTGGGCGCAAAGTCGTCAATGTGCATGCCGCGCGCCAGATACGCCTCGACAAAGGTGAAGCCGTTCGACAGCGTGAACGCCAGCTGCGAGATCGGGTTCGCGCCCGCTTCGGCGATGTGGTAGCCGCTGATGGAGACGCTGTAGAAATTGCGCACGTTGTGATGCACAAAATATTCGGCAATGTCGCCCATCACTTTCAGGCTGAATTCGGTGGAAAAAATGCAGGTGTTCTGGCCCTGGTCTTCTTTCAGGATATCGGCCTGCACCGTGCCGCGCACATTGGCCTGCACCCATTCGCGGATTTTTTCGATCTCGGTGTCGGTCGGCTCGCGGCCGTTTTCCAGCTTGAACTTTTCCAGATTCTGGTCGATGGCGGCGTTCATGAACATCGCCAGGATGCTGGGCGCCGGGCCGTTGATGGTCATGGAAACGGACGTGCTCGGGCTGCACAGGTCAAAGCCGCTGTACAGCACTTTCAGATCGTCCAGCGTGGCAATCGACACGCCGGAGTTGCCGACCTTGCCGTAAATGTCCGGGCGCGGATCGGGGTCGTTGCCGTAGAGCGTGACCGAGTCGAAGGCGGTGGACAGGCGCTTGGCTTCCATGCCGTCGGACAGCAGCCTGAAACGGCGGTTCGTGCGGAACGGGTCGCCTTCACCGGCGAACATGCGCGTCGGGTCTTCGCCTTCGCGCTTGAACGCAAAAGTGCCGGCGGTGTAGGGGTAGCTGCCGGGCACGTTGTCCAGCGTCAGCCATTTGAGGATTTCGCCGTGGTCTTCGTACTGCGGCAGGCTGACCTTGCGGATGGTGGTGCCGGAGAGCGACTTGCTGGTCAGCGCGGTGCGGATTTCCTTGTCGCGGATTTTGACGATGTACTCGTCGCCCGCGTAGGCTTTTTGCATCGCGGGCCATTGGGTCAGCAGCTTTTTGGCGGCCGGGTCTTGCACCAGTTCGCGCTCGACGGCCAGGCCGATGACGGCTTCAACCGCGTCGGCTGCGGCGGTCTTGCTGGCGCTCAGCATGCTGGAGGTGGCGCGCAGCTGCTGGATTTCGCGCGCCAGCGTGGCCTGCTGGCGGCCGCGCTGCTTGTAGCCGCGCACGGTGTCGGTGATTTCGGCGAGGTAGCGGGTGCGGGCGGCGGGAACGACCGGCGTCTGGTTGGTGCTGTGGCGCACCTTGACCAGCGGCAGCGCGCCTTCGTTCAACTTCAGGCCGAGGGCGCCCAGCCGCACTTTCAGCGCCTGGTACAGCGCGGTGACGCCGTCGTCGTTGAAGCGGGCGGCCATCGTGCCGAACACCGGCATCTGGTCGGCAGGCGTGTTCCAGGCTTCCTTGTTGCGCTGGACTTGTTTGGACACATCGCGCAGCGCATCGAGCGCGCCCTTGCGGTCAAACTTGTTGATGGCGACGAACTCGGCAAAGTCCAGCATGTCGATTTTTTCCAGCTGGCTGGCCGCGCCGAATTCGGGCGTCATCACGTACATCGGAATATCGACATGCGGCACGATGGCCGCGTCGCCCTGGCCGATGCCCGAGGTTTCGACGATGATGACATCGAAGTCAGCGGCCTTGCAGGCGGCAATCACGTCGGGCAGCGCCTTGCTGATTTCGCTGCCGAAGTCGCGCGTGGCCAGCGAGCGCATGAACACGCGCTGGCCCTGGCTCCACGGGTTGATGGCGTTCATGCGGATGCGGTCGCCGAGCAGCGCGCCGCCGCTCTTGCGCCGCGACGGGTCGATGCTGATCAGCGCCACGCGCAGCTGGTCGCCCTGGTCCAGGCGCAGGCGGCGGATCAGCTCGTCGGTCAGCGAGGACTTGCCCGCGCCGCCGGTACCGGTGATGCCCAGCACCGGGATTTTTTTCGTCGAAGCTTGGGTGCGCACGGCGTCCACCAGCGCCGCATCGGCTTTTTCGGCTTCGAGCGCGGTAATCAGCTGGGCCAGGGCGCGCCAGGCCATTTCGCTGTGGCCTTCAATCGCCGACAGCGCGGTCGGCGCGAAGCCGGACAAATCCTTGTCGCAGCGCATCACCATTTCGCCGATCATGCCTTGCAGGCCCATGCGCTGGCCGTCTTCGGGGCTGAAGATGTGGGACACGCCATACGCATGCAGCTCGCGGATTTCCGGCCCGACGATCACGCCGCCGCCGCCGCCGAACACCTGGATATGCTCGCCGCCCCGGCTTTTCAGCAGATCGACCATGTACTTGAAATACTCCACATGCCCGCCTTGATACGAGCTGATGGCGATGCCTTGCGCGTCCTCTTGCAGCGCGGCGGTGACGACTTCATCGACGCTGCGGTTGTGGCCCAGGTGGATGACTTCGGCGCCCATGCCTTGCAAGATGCGCCGCATGATGTTGATGGCCGCGTCGTGCCCGTCAAACAGGCTGGCGGCGGTGACGAAGCGCACCTTGTTGGTCGGGCGGTAGCTGGCAAGGGCTTTGTAATCGGTGGACAGATCGGTCATGGGGGGTGTCTCCGGGGCGGATGGTGTTGGGCGTCAAAAGGTCAGCCCGGATGATATTACGTTTACGTAAACGTCAACTTACAACGCCCGGCATTTCTTCCAAGGGTTAACCCGCAGTTTTTTGGCGCAGGCTGTTTTTCACAACGATTGCATGAAATATTTTGCAAGTGTTGTTCAAAAAACTTCATCCTCTTTTTCCCTCGATTTCGCCTTTCTCTGAGGAAAACACTATGAAGATTTCAGAATAAAACGGCTAGATTAAAACGTATTGACTTACTTTACCTATCCCGGAGACAGCATGAATACTCGTTTTGCCAAATTAGCCATTGCGTCGGCGGTGTTGAGCGCGGCCGGGCTGGCCGCCGCCGCCGACCCGATCAAGATCGGCGTGGCGGGGCCGTTCACCGGCGGCTCGTCGTCGATGGGCGTGAGCATGCGCGACGGCGTGCGCCTCGCCGCCGAGGAGATCAACAAGTCCGGCGGCGTGCTCGGGCGCCAGCTGCAGCTCGTCGAGCGCGATGACGAGGCCAAGAACGAGCGCGGCGTGCAGATTGCCCAGGAGCTGATCAACAAGGAAAAAGTCACCGCCACCGTCGGCTACATCAACACCGGCGTGGCGCTGGCTTCGCAGCGTTTCTTTCAGGAGGCCAAAATTCCGGTGATGAACAACGTGGCCACCGGCAGCGTCATCACGCAGCAGTTCAAAGACCAACCGGAAAACTACATCTTCCGCAACTCGGCGCATGACAGCATCCAGGCGCCGATGATTGTCGAAGAGTCGGTGACGCGGCGCGGCTTCAAAAAGGTCGCCATTTTGGCCGACTCGACCAACTACGGCCAGCTGGGCCGCGCTGACCTGGAAAAAGCGCTCAGCGCCAAAGGCATGAAGCCAGTCGCCATCGAAAAGTTCAACATCAAGGATGTGGACATGACGGCCCAGCTGCTCAAGGCCAAGGAAGCGGGCGCCCAAGCCATCCTGACCTACGGCATCGGCCCCGAACTGGCGCAGATTGCCAACGGCATGACCAAGCTGGGCTGGAAAGTGCCGATGATTGGCAGCTGGACGCTGTCGATGGCCAACTACATCGACAACGCCGGCCCCGGCGGCGAGGGCGCGCGCATGCCGCAGACCTTTATCCAGGAGCCGACGACGCCCAAACGCCAGTCCTTCATCATCAGCTACCTGAAAACTTTCAATCCGAAGAACCAGCGCATCGACTCGCCCGTGTCTGCGGCCCAGGGCTACGACTCGATCTACCTGCTGGCCGCCGCCATCCGGCAGGCCAATTCGACGGACGGCCCGAAGATCAAGGCCGCGCTGGAAAACCTGAAAACGCCGGTTGAAGGCGTCGTGACGACTTACAACAAGCCCTTCACCGCCCAGGACCACGAAGCCATCACGGCCAACATCCCGGTGTTTGGCGAAGTCAAGGGCCAGCGTGTCGTCTATGCCTACGCCGACGACCAGAAAAAAGCCTCTGAAGTGCGCGTCAAAAAATAACGCTACCGCGTTTTCAACCCCAGGCACCGCGCTCCCATCGAGGCGGTGCTTTTTTATCGCTTGCAGATATTTTTCACGGGACGAATTTATGGAAATCCTGCTCCAACTGGTGTACAGCGGCGTTGCCCTGGGCATGATCTACGCCGTCATTGCGTTCGGCTACCAACTGACGTTCCAGACTTCCGACACCCTCAATTTCGGCCAGGGCGACGCGCTGATGCTGGGCGCCATGGTGGGGCTGACGCTGGTCAACTTCGGCGTGAACTACTGGCTGGTGATTCCGCTGGTCATCGTTTTTGGCCTGCTGCAGGGCGCGCTGGTCGAGCGCATCGGCGTGCGCCCGGCCATCAAGATCAAGAGCGAGTTCGGCTGGATCATGTCCACCATCGCGCTGGGCATCATTTTTAAAAACGTCGCGGAAAACATCTGGGGCCGCGACGATCTGCGTTTTCCCTCGCCGCTGCCTGAAGTGCCCATCAAGCTGCTGGGTGCCAACGTCATGCCGATGGAAATTCTGGTCGTCGGGGGTGCCTTGCTGATGATGCTGGCGGTCGAATTTTTCAACCGCAAGACGATTTACGGCAAGGCCGTGGTCGCCACCTTCAACGACCGCGACGCGGCCAAGCTGATGGGCATCAACACCGGGCTGGTGATCACGTTTTCGTATGCGCTGTCGTCGGCCACCGCCGGTTTTGCGGGCGTGCTGATTGCGCCGCTGACGCTCACGGGCGCGACGATGGGCGCGGTGCTGGGGCTGAAAGCGTTTGCCGTCGCCATCATCGGCGGGCTGACCAGCGGGCTGGGCATCATCGTCGGCGGCATCATTTTGGGCGTGGCTGAAACCACCACCGGCTTTTACATTTCCACCGGCTACAAGGACGTTCCGGGGCTGGTGCTGCTGCTGCTGGTGCTGGCCTTCAAGCCCGCCGGTCTGTTCGGCAAAAACGCGATCAAGAAAGTCTAAAAATGAACCGCAAGACCCTGATTGCCGGTGCGGGCTTGGCGCTGCTGGCCGCCGTGCCGCTGATGACGAGCAACTCGTATTACATCCACATGGTCGGCACGATCATGATTTACGCCATCTTGCTGTTCGGGCTGGACATCGTGGTCGGTTACACCGGCCAGGTGTCGCTGGGCCACGCGGGCCTGTTCGGCATTGGCTCCTACACGGCGGGCGTGCTGTTCATGAAACTGGCCGCGCCGCTGTGGCTGATCATTCCGGCCAGCGTGGCGGTGACGGCTGTTTTTGGCGCGCTGCTGGCGCTGCCCGCGCTGCGCGTCACCGGCCCGTATCTGGCGATGGTGACGCTGGCTTTCGGCACCATCGTGCAGATTTTGATCAACGAGATGACTTTTTTGACCGAAGGCCCGCTGGGCATCACGATCCCGAAACCGTCGATTGCCGGTTTCAAGCTCGACGAGCACGGCTTTTATTGGCTGGTGCTGGCGCTGATGATCATGTCGCTGGTGGTGGTGGATCGCGTGCTGCGCTCCCACCTGGGCCGCGCGTTTGAAGCGCTGCGCGGCAGCCCGGTCGCGTCGGACTGCATGGGCGTGTCGGTCTATCTTTATAAAGTGTTTGCCTTTGTGGTGAGCGCCGGTTTTGCCGGTCTGGCGGGCTGCCTGTACGCTTATTCAGAGCAGTACATCTCGCCCAACACCTACAACTTCGAGCTGACCGTGCTGTTTTTGCTCGCCGTCATCATGGGCGGGCGCAAAACGCGTTCGGGCGCGCTGCTGGGCGCGGCCATCATCGTGATTCTGCCCAAGCTGCTGGACGATCTGGCGCTGTTTCGTATCGTCGCCTCGACGCTGGCGGTGCTGATGCTGATTGGCGCGGTCGTCGGCGTTGCCCGCAAGATGACCACGCCCAAGGCGATGATCATTCCGGTCGTTGGCACGATGGCGCTGGCTGGATTTTCGTTCTGGCTCGAATCCATCACCGACTGGCGACTGAGCATTTTCGGCCTGATGATTTTGTTCGTCGTGTATTACCTGCAAGACGGCATCGTCGGTTTTGTGCGCAGCCTGTTCCACGTTCGCAAAGTCGTGCAGATGGACGCGGAGTTGCCGCAGACCGACAGCGGCAAAGACGCACTGGTCGCAGCCGCCAGCAGCGGCGAAGTCGGCGGCGAATTGCTGGTCGCGCAGGGCGTGCTGATGCAGTTTGGCGGCTTGAAAGCCATCAACCTGGTTGATCTGAACATTCGGCGCGGCACGATTCACGGCCTGATCGGCCCGAACGGCTCGGGCAAAAGCACCATGATGAATGTGCTGACCGGCATCTACGTGCCGACGGCGGGCAGCATTGAGTTTGCCGGGCGCTCGGTCGTGGGCCGCACCTCGTCGGACATTGCGCTGTCGGGCATTGCGCGCACCTTCCAGAATGTGCAGTTGTTCGGTGAAATGACGGCGCTGCAAAACGTGCAGGTCGGCCTGCACCACACCTTCGACAGCACTTTTGCCGACGTGGCGCTGCACATGCCGCGCTACCGGCGCGAAGAAAAAGCCGCTACCGAGCGCGGCTTGAACCTGCTGCGTTTTGTCGGCTTGGCCGATCTGGCGATGGAAGAAGCGCGCAACCTGCCTTACGGCAAACAGCGCCTGCTGGAAATCGCCCGAGCGCTGGCGCTGGACCCGCAATTGCTGCTGCTCGACGAACCCGCCGCCGGCCTGACCGCGCCCGACATCAAGGAATTGGTCAGCATCATCCGCAAGATCCGCGACCACGGCATCACCGTGATCCTGATCGAGCACCACATGGATGTGGTGATGAGCATGTGCGACACCGTGTCGGTGCTGGACTTTGGCCAGAAAATCGCCGAAGGCAAGCCCGCCGACGTGCAGGCCGACAGCAAAGTGATCGAGGCCTACCTCGGTGGCTCGGCGGCATAAGGAGAATTGAGCATGTTGAGTATCCAAAATCTCGAAGCCGGTTATGGCAAGGTGCAGGTGTTGCACGGCATTTCGCTCGAAGTGCCCAAGGGCAAGGTGGTGACGCTGATCGGCTCCAACGGCGCGGGCAAAACGACGACGATGCGCGCCATCTCCGGCATGATCAAACCGACGGCGGGCCAGATCAGCCTGCACGGCAAGCGTATCGACGGGCTGGAGTCGTACACCATCGCCAAGCAGGGGCTGGCGCATTCGCCCGAAGGCCGGCGCGTCTTCGCCACCATGACGGTGACGGACAACCTGACGCTGGGCGCGTTTTCCCGCCTGACCGGCAGCCGCCCGCGAGGCGACGTGGAGGGCGATTTGATGCGCGCGCTGGAACTGTTTCCGCGCCTCAAAGAGCGGCGCAACCAGCTCGCAGGCACGCTCTCGGGCGGCGAACAGCAAATGCTGGCGATGGCACGCGCCGTGATGCTGAACCCGGAAATCGTGTTGCTCGACGAGCCCTCGATGGGGCTGGCGCCGATTCTGGTCGAAGAGGTGTTTCGCATCATCTCCGACCTCAAAGCGCAGGGCGTGACCATGCTCTTGGTCGAGCAGTTTGCTGCCGCCGCGCTCAAGGTCGCCGATTACGGCTACGTGCTGGAAAACGGCCGCATTTCCGTGCATGGCGAAGCGGCCAGCCTGCGCGACGACCCGGCCGTCAGGGCTGCTTATTTGGGCGGCGGGCACTGAGGCGTCAGATCACCTTGACGCCTTTGAGCGCCGGGTCGCCGGGCGGGTAGCGCAGATCGAGTTGCTTGAGCCTGCTGTGAACGATGCTGGCAATCATCAAGTCGCGGTGCGTTTTCGAGTTGGCGGGCACGACGGTCCAGGGCGCCCACGGCGTGCTGGTGGCGTTGAGCAGGTCTGCGTAAGCCTGCTGGTAATGCTTCCACTGTTTGCGCGCCTCCAGGTCGCCGAGGCTGAACTTCCAGATTTTGCTTGGGTCATCGAGCCGGGCTTGCAGCCGTTCGGCTTGCTCGTCCAGGCTGATGTGCAGCATGAACTTCAGGATCACCGTGCCGGTTTCGCTGAGCATGCGCTCAAAGTCGTTGATGTGCTGGTAGCGCTGGGCCGTCTGCTCGGGCGTGATCCAGCCGTTCACCGGCGGCACCAGCACCTCTTCGTAATGGCTGCGGTTGAAAATCATCAGCTCGCCCGCGCCGGGCATCACCTGGTGAATGCGCCACAGGTAGTCGTGGGCGCGCTCGTCTTCGCTGGGCGCTTTCCAGCCGACGGTGCGCACGCCCAGCGGGCTGATGCGCCCGAACACGCCGCGCAGCGTGCCGTCCTTGCCCGAGGTGTCGGTGCCCTGCAAAATCACCAGCAGCTTGTAGCGTTTGTCGCCGTAAAACAGGTTTTGCAGCGCGTCCAGATCGGTCGCCAGCGTTTCGACCTGCGCCTTGTCGCGGGCCTTGTCGCCGCTGGAAAAAGGCCGGGCCGACGGGTCAAAATCGGCCATCGTGCAGGGCTTGCTCTTTTTGCCGCCATGACCGGTCGTGGCCAGCGGCGGCTGCCATTCGTCTAACAGGTTGGCGAGCGATTTGAGTTCGGCTTTGCTCGGGCGGGCGCCGGGGGTGGCGTTGGGGTTCGAGGACATCAGGCACTCCGGTGGTTGATGAGGATACCGCCTGATTTTGCCGTGGCTGGCGGGGCTAATACACTTGTTTCTTTTGCCGCGCCGCCACGCGCCCGTCTGGGCCGAAATCAAGCGGAGCGCTCAACTTGACCGATGAAAAGGCCCTTCATGACAACCGTTTTTTCGCTTCAAATCCAAGCTGCGTCCGGCTATGCGGGCGACATTTCCGCTGAACTGGCCTGGCAATGGCTGCAGTCCGGCCAGGCCGTGCTGGTCGATGTGCGCACCGACGCCGAGCGCGAATGGGTCGGCGGCGTGCCCGGCGCCGTGGCGCTGGCCTGGAAGCAGTGGCCCGGCATGGCGATGAACCCCGGTTTTGACGCCGGATTGCAGGCCGCCGTGCCCGCAGGCGTCAAGGTGGTGCTGCTGTGCCGCAGCGGCGTGCGCTCGGTGGCGGCGGCCAAACGGGCGACGGAGTTAGGCCTGGAGGCTTACAACATCCTCGAAGGCTTTGAAGGCGACGCCGACGAAAACGGCCAGCGTGGCCACCGGGGCGGCTGGCGCTTTCGCGGCCTGCCGTGGCGCCAGGGCTGAATCGGACACGCCGCTGGCCTTGCCTTGCGCCGATAATCCAACCCCATGACTTTTCTAGCGATTGACGTGGGCAACACCCGTCTGAAATGGGCCCAGTACGAGGCGCCAGCCGTGGGGGCCAAACTGCTGGCGCACGGGGCGGTTTTTCTGGAAAACATCGACCGGTTGGCCGAAGACGACTGGAAAGACATGCCCGAACCGTCGGCGATGCTGGGCTGCGTGGTGGCGGGCGATGCCATCAAGCGCCGCGTCGCCGAGCAGATGGGGCTGCTGTGGGACGTGACGCCGCGCTGGGCGCACTCCAGCGCCCAAGAGGCGGGCCTGAGCAATGGCTACGACCATCCGGGCCGACTCGGCGCCGACCGCTGGGTGGCGATGATTGGCGCGCACCACCGGCTGCTGCGGCGCGGGATTCAAAAACCCTGCATCGTGGTCATGGTCGGTACGGCGGTGACGGTGGAAGCGATTGACGCGTCGGGCAAGTTTCTCGGCGGCATCATTTTGCCCGGCCACGGCATCATGCTGCGGGCGCTCGAATCGGGCACCGCCGGGCTGCATGTGCCCACCGGCGACGTGTGCGATTTTCCGACCAACACCAGTGACGCGCTGACCAGCGGCGGCACGTTTGCGATTGCCGGCGCCGTGCAGCGCATGGTCGATAACCTCACCCGCCACTGCGGCCAAGCGCCCGAATGCATCATGACCGGCGGTGCAGGCTGGAAGATGGCGCCCAGCATGTCAGTCAACGTCGAGCTGGTCGAGAGCCTGATTTTTGAGGGCTTGCTGGAGATTGCCTCGCGGCGGTTTAAGACGGCTTAAGCCACCACGCCGCGCTGGCGCAACTCGCTGATTTGTGCGTCGCTTAAACCCACTTCGCGCAGCACCGCGTCGGTGTCTTGGCCCAGCGCCGGCGCGTTGCGCTGGTGGCTGCCGGGCGTCAGCGACAGCTTGGGCACAAAACCCGGCACGGCCAGCGCGCTGCCGTCATCCATCATCACCGATTCGAGCATGCCGCGCGCGGCGTAATGCGGGTCGGCGGCGATGTCGGCGACGGTGTAGATTTTTCCGGCGGGCACGTCGGCTTTGTCCAGTGCGGCCAGCACTTCGTCCACGCTCAGGGTTTGCGTCCACTGGCCGATGGCGGCGTCGAGTTCTTCGACGCGGGCGACGCGGCCGGTGTTGCTGGCCAGACCCGCGTCCTGCGCCAAGTCGGGCCGCCCAATGCAAGCCATCAGCCGCTTGAAAATGCTGTCGCCGTTGCCCGCGATCAGCGCGTAAGCGCCGTCGGCGCAGCGGTAGGCGTTGGTCGGCGCGATGCCGGGCAGGGCGCTGCCCGCCGGGCCGCGCACCGCGCCGAACGCGCTGTACTCGGGCAGCAGGCTTTCCATGCAGTTGAACACCGCTTCGTACAGCGCCACGTCGATCACCTGGCCCACGCCGTGCGCGTTGCGGTGGTGCAGTGCCATCAAAATGCCGATCACGCCGTGCAGCGCCGCCAGCGTGTCGCCGATGCTGATGCCGACGCGCACCGGCACGCGGCCCGGCTCGCCGCTCAGGTGGCGCAGGCCGCTCATGGCTTCGGCCACCATGCCAAAGCCGGGTCGGTCGCGGTAGGGACCGCTCTGGCCGTAGCCGCTGATGCGCAGCATGATCAGGCGCGGGTTCAGCGCCTGCAGCGCGTCGGGGCCGAGACCCCAGTCTTCCATCGCGCCGGGGCGGAAGTTTTCGATCAGCACGTCGGCTTCTTGGGCCAGTTGGCGAATGATGTCTTGCGCCTCCGGTTGGCGCAAATCGAGCGCCACCGAGCGTTTGTTGCGCGACTGCACTTGCCACCAGACCGAGGTGCCGTCTTTCAACAAGCGCCACTGGCGCAGCGGGTCGCCCTTGCCGGGCGCTTCGATCTTGATCACCTCGGCGCCGAAATCAGAAAGCGTTTTGGCGGCGAACGGCCCGGCGATGAGCTGGCCGAGCTCAATCACTTTCAATCCGGCGAGTGGGCCAAAAGCGGTGGGTGCGGCGCCGTTTGTTGGGAGCGGGATTTTTTCAGAAGCGGAAGGATTCATGCGTCAGGCAATGGGCTGGGTGAAAGAAGGGCGTGCGTTGCGGGCGCTATTTTGCGGCTATTTGCGCGCCGGGACACAAGCGGTTCAGTCTTGCAGTTCCAGCTTGACTACTTCTTCGTTGAGCCGCTCCATCGCGTCCACGGGCTGGCAGGCGGCGGCCTGTTCATAAAGCTGGCTGGCCTCCTGCATGGCTTCGTCGCCTTGGAGCATGAGCAGACCCTGGGCATACTCGGCCATCACAATGGCTGAGAAGGGGTTCAACTGCAGTGCCTGCTTGAACAGCGACAGGCCCATGTCTTTTTTAGCGCCGCAGGTCATGGCGGCAATCAGGATTCCCATCTTGTCAATCAGGTCAGCATGAAAAGCGCCCAGCATCATGTAGGCGTCGGCATGCAGCGGGGCCAGCTCTATCGTTTGTTCCAGCGCCGTCTTGACTTGGTTGCCTAGGCCTTGGGCCAGCGCCTTGTTCACGCTCATGCCCTGGCTGTAGCGGCTCAGGGCGTAAGCCTGCCAGTACCAGGCATTGGCGTTTTTCGGGACGCTGGCTTGCTGCGCCTGTGCGCGCAGGGCAGTTTCCATGAGCAACTCCATACGAACTTTTTCGCTGCTTTCGAGGTAGTTGGCGTACATGCAGGTCGCCTTGTTGGCCACCGTGATGCCATCACCGCCCGCTGTGAGTCCGGCTTCGGCGGCTTGTTCAAACTCGCCGTTATGAAACAGTGTCCAGGCATGCAGCACGGCCGGGTCTTTTGGCCAGGGCTCACAGTCGCCCCGGTGCAGACGATGCCACTTCTTCTTCAGCCGGTCTGCATCAAAGGCATAGGCGCCCGTGTGGGGGAAGGGGGTCCATGTGGACATGTGGCGTGTCTCCTCAATTTGATTTTTTTATTCAGACCGGGCAATTCGCTGGACTCTTGTGGGCATTTGCCAGTGCCTCTAACTGCAAACGCTGGACCGGCTCCAGGTAAGGCAGCAGCAAACTCAAGACATGATGGGTGCCCCGCACCAGCGCCGATGGCGCATAAGTCGGCTCCAAGGCATGGCGCGGATCGCCCACATATTCAAAGCTCAACCAATAAGTCAGCACCACCACCATGCTGGTGACTGTGGTTTCTACCGTGCCGGGCTCCATCGTCAGGCTGCCTGCACCGCGCATGCTGTCGAGCAGGATTTTGATGGCGTGCGTCTTATGTTTCATTGCCCACTGGAAGTGAGTTTCAAGCCGACGGTTTTTACTCAGCAGATCATTGAGGTCGCGGTACAGAAAACGGTATTGCCAGATCAGCTCAAACAGGCTGTGCATGAAAAACCAGGCGTCTTCGATATCGCGCATTTCTTCACTGGCATTGAGTTGCTCGTTCAGGATGCACTCATAACGGTCAAACAGTGCGTTGATTAGCTCGTCTTTGGCGGGGTAGTGGTAATAAAGGTTACCCGGACTGATGCCAAGTTCCGCCGAAATCAAGGTGGTTGAGACATTGGGTTCGCCGAAACGGTTGAAAAGGTCTAGACAGACCTCCAGAATGCGTTCTGCCGTGCGACGTGGCGCTTTTTTCACCATAGGTTTTTCTTCCTCGTGATGGCCCTCACTCTAACCCAGCAGCTGCAGGCGCAGTACTGGGAAATGTCATGAACGCGGCGTTAGGCAGAGAAATTTACCAGCGTCAGTCGGTCTAAGGGAATTTATCGTTTTTTTGTTACATCTTGAGGTCATTGCAGGGGTACCCATTGGTGCGCTCGGCCAATTTAATCGGGTTAGTCTGGATTTGTTGAGAGGGTAGGGATTCATGGCGGCGATTTTTTCGTTCATCCGGCGTTTTTTGGCGTGGCCGGATCAGGGTAGTTTGCGGCGGCAATCCGTATTATTTTGTTGCAGTTTTTTGAATGCTACGGAGGCTGCGCAGGGCAGTTGTAAAAGTCTGTGAAATTTTTATGTAACTACTGTGTAAATCTCACGACAAATATTTTTCAGTGCCCAGGTAGTTCGTCAGCTCTGGCTATTTCAGGGCGTCAACCAACCGTTGATTTTGGTGATGACCCCGGTTTTGTCGCCGCCCGTGAGGGCTTGCAGCCGTACCTGTGAAATCAGGTAAATAAAGCGGGCCTGCGCCAGATCGCGCTGGGCGGACACCTTTTGCTGCTCGGCATTCAGCGTGTCGATCAGCGTGCGGCTGCCCGCTTCAAACGAGCGCTGGTTCGACAGCGCAACCTGCCCAGTCGAGCGCACCGCCTGCTCCAGCGCCTTGACTTTGAGAACGCCCTCGGTGACGCCGCGAAACTCGCGGTGGACCCGCACGCCCAGATCGCGGCGCAGGGCTTCGAGCGCCTGCTCGGCGCGCTCCTGGTCGGCCAGCGCCTGGCGCACGGTGGCGTTGACATAGCCGCCAGAAAAGATCGGTACATTGAGCTGCAGACCGAGGGATTTGTTCGTGTAGCGGCTGTTGACGCTGGTCACCGTGTCGCTGTCGCTGCGCGACCACTGGAGGGTGGCGTCGAGCGTCGGGTAGTGGCCCGCCTGGGCTTTTTCGACTTCGTAGCGGGCCGTTTCCACCTGGGCTTTGAGCGAGCGGATTTCCGGGCTGCTGGTTTCGGCGCGCTCGGTCCAGTCTTCCAGTCGGTCTGGGCTGGGCGGTGTCAGCGCCATTTTGGCGGGGTCCAGCGGAGCTAAATAGTCAATCGGCTGGTTGATCAGGGTCTGAAGTTGCCTGCGGGTGAAGTCCACGTTCTGGCGCGCTTCGAGCTCCTGCGCCACATTCAGGTCCAGCGCGGCCTGCGCCTCGTCGATGTCGGTGCGCGTGCCCGAGCCAGCGGCGAAGCGTTTTTTGGCCGCGTCGAACTGGCTGGTGTAAGTGCTTTTCTGAGCCAGCACCAAGGCCAGCTGCTCGGCTGTCAGCAGGGCTTCAAAATAGGCCGCGCTGACGCGCACGCCGACGTTTTGCAGCTCGCGCTCCAAGATGGCGTCGGCGTCATCGACCTGGGCTTGCGCTTGGCGGTAATCGGCCATCTGGTAGGTGCGAAACAGCGGCTGCCTGAGCGTCAGCGCCTCGCTGCTGCTGGTGTAGTTTTTGTAGGCGGTGACTCGGGTGCCAAAAAAGTTCGGCGTCGTGCTTCCCAGCGCGTTGCGGTTGCGCGAGGCGCTGAGCGACAGATTGGGCAGCAGCTGGGCGCGGGCCTGCGGCACACGTTCGTGCCGGGCGGTGGTGGCCGCCATCGTGGCGCGGATCGAGGCGTCCTGCGTCAGCGCCGCTTGATAAGCCTGCGACAGATCCAGCGACCAGGCTTGAGAATAAAAAGCACTGCCGATCAGCGTGGCCGCCAGCGCCAAGGCGCGGCGGGTCGGGCGGGCCGTGGCAGCCGGGGTCGTGTTGGGGTTGAAAAGGGCCATCACCGTGTCACTCCTCATTCATCGAGGCGGCCACGCGCTTGGTCAGCGGGTGCAGCAGGTAAGTCAGCAGCGAGCGCTCGCCGGTCTTGAACACCACTTCGACCGGCATGCCGGGCTGCATCTGGTGCTTGCCGAGCTTTTTCAGGCCTTCGGGCGTCACGGCCACGCGCGCCAGGTAGTAGGTCACGCCGTTTTGTGGATCGGTCAGCAGGTCGCCCGAGACCGACATCAGTTTGCCGTCCAGCACCAGCTGGGGCGAGTGCGCAAACGAGGCAAAGCGCACATCGACCGGCATGCCCGCGCGGATGCGGTCAATCAGGTGCGGCTGGACGCGGGTTTCGAGCAGCATCGGCTCGTGGGCGGGCACGATGTCCATCAGTTTCTGGCCGGGGGTGATGACGCCGCCGACGGTTTGCGCGGCCAGCGCCACCACCTGACCGGCCGCCGGGGAGTGGATGTCGGTGCGGGCCAGATCGTCCTGCAGCGCACGCACTTTTTGTTCGTCGCCCTGGACTTCGCGGGTGATTTCGGCCTGCTGCGATTCGACTTCCTTGCGGTATTCCTGCTCGCGCAAGATGGCGCGCTGGCGCATTTCCGTCATCGAGCGCCGGGAGCGGATGATGTTGCCCTGCAGCTCGGCAATGGCGCTGCCGGAGTCGGCGACTTGGCGCTCCAGTTCGAGCAGGCGGTTGCGCG
>Ga0302213_1000730_pt1 | contig 17439 bp, 19 predicted proteins | sample II_Fen_N1_2_FD_194583 | JGI IMG/M metagenome (GOLD analysis project Ga0302213, IMG submission 194583) | Peat permafrost microbial communities from Stordalen Mire near Abisko, Sweden - II_Fen_N1_1 | ecosystem: Environmental > Terrestrial > Soil > Wetlands > Permafrost | place: Sweden: Abisko... | reverse complement strand
GCGCTCAAGTAGATAGTCCTGCGTTTGAGGGAAGAAATAATGGTATGCGTAGAATCAGTGAAGTATTCCGTGGAGCAGATTTCTATGGAGAAGTAGAGCTTGGAAATATTTATAGAAGTCGTATGGCGGCTCTGGCTGATTTGTTGTAGATTGACAGTTGAATAAAAGGAGAAAATATGAATCAAGAGTTAATTGACCTTTGTTGGAAAAAGAGACGAGGTGAAATCTCAACTTCTTGGGATTATATTGCGGCTCAGAATGGATATACGTCAGGAGAAAAACTTCGTTTATCATTTAAAAGTTGGCGTAGAAAAAATGAACGAGAATCTGGTAAAACTGAAAATGTAGTAGTTGGAATTGAAGATTATAAAAAATATTATAATACCCTTACCACAGATAAAAAACCGCGTTTGGTAGTTTCTGATATCCATTTGCCGTTTGCTGTTGATGGATGGTTGGAATTCATCAAAGAAACTCATAAGCGATTTGACTGCAATGACGAAATTATTATAAATGGCGACCTTTGGGACTTCCATTTCTATTCATTTCACACCACAGAAACAGATGCCATGAATGGTATTGATGAATTTGATAAAGCCAAAACAATGACAAAAGAACTTGCTAAAGCATTCCCAAATGTAAAATTGACTCTTGGAAATCATGATAACCTTTTGGTTCGTAGAATCAAAGAACTTGGAATTGATAAAAGATTTACTAAGACATTGCATGAACTATTTGAATTACCTTCCACTTGGATTATAGCAGATGATTTTATAATTGACAATGTTTATTATAAACATATTGGATGCAACGGTGGTAAAACGGGTCATATTAATTCTGCTATCTCAAATAGAATGAGTACGGTAAGTTCACATCTTCATGCGGATGGTGGCATTGGGTATTGTACAAGTCCTAATGGCGAAACTATATTTGGATTGAATTCAGGAGCATTGTGTGACGATGAAGCCTACGCCTTCCGGTATGGAGTTAATAGTAGATTCAAAGCTACTTTGGGTTGCGGTGTTGTGATTTCGGATAAAGAAGCATATTTTGTACCGATGATAAAATAACAGAATACAAGGAGTTCACATATGAAAAATAAAGACGTAACTATTCGCTTTGATTTTGATGCTCTGAAAGACCTATCTGGATTGAAACTTCCAGACCCAACTCTACTTGATTATTATACAAGATATGCTAATCGAGAAATTTGGTGGAATACAGATGTAGATGATGAACTCGTAGAATTTTCCTATTCAATTATTCAATGGAACCGTGAAGATAAAGGAATTCCAGTTGAAGATAGAAAGCCGATTAAGATTTTTATCAACTCAGATGGTGGTTCAGTCACAGCGGTTATGAATTTTATTAATACATTGCAAATGTCAAAGACTCCAGTTTGGACTATTGCCCTTGGTAAAGCTTATTCTGCTGGCGGTCTTATGCTTATTTCTGGGCATAAGAGATTTATCTTCCCAAGTACAACTGCTCTGATTCATGATGGTTCAGATGGTTATATTGGTAACGTTGGTAAAATGAAGGACTATCAAAAGTTTAGTGATAAAATGGAAGCACATATTAAACAATGGATTCTTAAAAATACTAAAATTACAGATAAAGTTTATAAAGAAAAGTGGCGTGAAGATTGGTGGCTGTTTGCAGATGAGATTATCAAATTTGGTATCGCAGATGTGATTATTGAAGACTTGGATGAACTACTATAACTATTGAGTAAAAGGAGAAACACTATGTATATTGTAAATAAAGATGGAACAGAAAATGAAATAGTTAAAGCATATGACGAATATTCAGAAGAATACGGATACTCTATCCTTTGTGATTGTTGCGAGGAAATTATTGCATTTCTTCCCGAATGTGTGTTCTTGGATTTGGCTGATGAAGGTCAATTTGAAGTAGTTTGCGACGAAGTAGAAGATGAGGACAAATGCGATTGTGAAGTTTGTCAATATGAAAAAATTCATTCTGATATCGTAGATGAACTGAAACACCTCAAAGAAGATATGATTGCATATCGCGAATGTGGCGATTATGATGAATATGAAAAGATTGTAAATGCTTATGTACGACTGTATCATCTTGCGTTTGAGGACTCGGAACTTTAATAGTACCTCCCTTAGAAGTAAAGTTGAACAATTGAAAACTTAGAACCTATAAATTAGGACATCAGAAATGGTGTCTCTTTTTATGTGTTTTAGTTGATGCACATTATATAATGAGGAGAAAATTGAGATGGAATCAAAATGCCAACATGATATTATGGATTCTGAAAATAATACAATCAAACTCGATAAGAAAAAGCGGACTATGAGTTATCCGCCTACAATGGTTGGAAAATGCCACGTTTGTGGGTGTTTTGTACATTATGTAAAACTTGATGGGATTTGGGTGGAACAATAGAATAAAAGGAGATGAATCTATTTTGGCGACAACTAAAACTAGGGGTAGACCAAAGGGTTCTACTCAAAAACGAAAGCTAACACCTGATGAACAGATAAAAAAAGCATTAAAAGAAAAACAAGAAAACATTACTACAATTTCTCCTAATGCTGTACATTTATGTACTTGTTGTGGAGGGCATGCAACCAAATCAGATTTGATTAAAAAGTTTTATATAAGCTACTCTCCATTTCATTCACACACAGGTAGGGTTCCAATTTGCAAACAATGTATATTGGAGAAATCTACCATTCATGGTGAATTGGTTGTGGATATGTTTGTGGAGGTTATTAGAACTTTGGACAAGCCGTTTATTAATACGGTATTTGAATCTTCTATCACAGAAGTTATCAATGATTCCATCGAAGAATATTCTATGGCTGATAAAGAATACGTAATTAAGAAAAGAGCGGAGTCCGTTATCAGTCATTACATCAAAAATATATCCCTTCCACAATACACACGGCTCACATGGTTGGACGGAGATGGAAGATACATTAATAAAGATTCAAGACAATCTAATATTGAAGACATAACTGATGACGCAACCATTAATGATTTGATTTTTAAATGGGGTGAAAACCTTATGGAGAGTGATTTCATATTTTTAGAAAATAGATATGATGCACTATTTGCTATGGGTGGGGCACAATTTGAGTCAGATATAATGATGTTAAAACAGATTTGTTTAGAAGAGCTTAATATTCGCAAGATGAGAGCAAAATCACAAGATGTATCTAAACAACTTGAATCTCTACAGAGGCTCATGGCTACTGCAAATATTCGTCCTACAGATATTAAGAATGCCAATGCTGATTTATTGAATGATTCTTATGGTAAATGGCTTAATACTATTGAAGAATATGAACCTGCTGAATATTTTTCTGATAAGTCTTTATATGATGATTTTGATGGAATTAAGAAATACTTTGCAGATTGGGTATTAAGACCTCTCAAAAACCTTCTTAAAGGCACGAGAGATTTTGATGTGGATATGTAATGGCTACAAGCACAAGACCTTTTCAGCAGGGCAGAATTAAAAATGGGAATTCTTCTGATATGTTTGCTCGTCCAAGAGCTATGGCTAAAAGCAATATAACCAAGCGAGAGCATCTTAATGAAAAAGTAAAGATGTGGACAACATTCTATCGCAAAAATTATCATAGATTTGCAGAGCATTATTTGGATATCAAATTATTCTTCTTTCAAAAGGTAATGTTATATTTGATGGGTATATCTACATCATTTATGACACTTGCAAGCCGTGGAATATCCAAGAGCTTCACAATCGGCTTATTTGCTTGTTGTGAGTGTATCTGCAAACCAAAAAGTATTGTGGTGATAGTGGCATCAACAAAAGAACAGGCTGGACTCATAGTAAAGGAAAAAATAGAAAAAGAGTTGTGCCCTATGAGTGCCAACTTGAGGCGTGAAATTAAAAAAATTGAGTCTGGGCAAAACGCTATCAATGTCATTTTTCATAACGGCAGTCGTATTATAGTTGTAACGAGCGGAGAGTCTGCACGCGGACACAGAGCGACATGTATAATTTATGAAGAATTTCGTTTGATACCTCGTCAAGTAGTTGATGAGATTATTAAACCATTCTTGATAAGCAGACAACCAAATTATTTAAAGAATCCTAAATATTCGCATTTACAAGAAGAACCAAGACAGATATATATATCTTCTGCTTATTATAAAAGCTATCAAGAAGGATATATGTGGTCTGAGTTAGTTGCCAATACCAAAAAAATGCTCAGTGGTTTTGAAAAAGGTGACTTCTCTTATATGGTCATGGGATTTGATTATCTTCTTGCAATATTTCACGGACTTAAAACAAGAAAAGTAATGGATGACGCAAAAGCTAAGTCTGATGAAATTTCGTTTATGATGGAATATGAAAACATTATGTTTGATGAGAATGAAAATTCTTATTTTAAACTTAATATGTTCCGTTCAAATCAGACTTTGAAGAAATGTTTTTATCCATATCGTTCCGATGCTGTTTCTAAAAAGAAAAAGTATAGTTGCAACATTCCAAAACAATCTGGTGAAATACGACTAATCACAGCAGATATATCTACTCGCGAGGGTAAAGCAAATGATAATACTATCCTTGGATGTATTAGATTATTGCCTACCACAAAAGGGTATATGCGCGAAGTGGTATATCTTGAATCTCATAATGGAGAAAATAGCATTCGTCAAGCACTCCGTATAAAACAACTATATATGGATTTTGAAGCTGAATATGTTGTACTCGACTTACAAAATGCCGGTATCGCCATCTATGAAATGTTGGGTGTAATTACCAGAGATGACGAACGTGATGTAGAACATGATGCTATGACTGTTCTGGGAAATATAAGAAGATACTCTGATATGAGCGAATCTGTATTTGAAGAATTGAATAGAAAGACTTTAGCAAAAAGTGCGAAGCCAGTTATATTCCCAATATCTGCAAGTGCAAAACTCAATAGTGATATTGCTGTTGATTTTAGAGATAAGCTTCTAAAGAATATGATTAGTTTTCTTATTGAGCCAGATAAGGCACAAGATTATCTTTTGTCAAAAGACGAAGATTATAAAATGGCGAATGAGAATTTGGATACGTTTGAGAAAGCGAATAGGCTAAACCCATATAACCAAACTTCAGAACTGATAAATGAATGTGTTAACCTTGAATACACTATTTCATCTGGCAATATTAAAATTGATGAAAAACGTGGACGTAAGGATAGGTATACATCAATTAGCTACGGAAATTATGTGGCATCTAAATTTGAGATGGATTTGTTGCAAGAACCAGAGGAAGAATTTAACTTTTCAAATCTCCTTTCAGGCATCTCATCCTCAAACCGTACAACCCTATTCGGCACATCAACATCAAATCCATTTGCATCACGGTTCAATGGCTTCAAGTGAATATAAGGAGACTCAATGATATATAAAATTCAGTTTGATTCACCCAAATCAATCAATGACCTCTTTAAAAAACTTGAGTCATTGGGTGACTTTATTTATAAAAATGAAGTGATTCATTTGTCAACTAACAAATCTAAAAAATTCATTCAAACTAAACTCAAATCAATCGTCTCAGATATTTTCATTGTAGACGCGACCATTCAAAATTCAATTCATCAACCTGAAAATGTAAAAGAATGGATTAAAATTAGATTATTCCAAGAAGAAAAACTTAGATTTGAGAAAGAGAATCAAGAAGCTTTAAAGGAGCTAAATGATTTGATTACAGAAGTTGAGAATGAATTAGTATTACAATCAACGCGAAAGGAGGTAAATGATGCCACCGCGCAAGAAAACAACACAACCTGAAATAACGCCTGAAACTATTTTAGCAGTTGAACAACCATCATATTCGATTGAACAAACCGCTCAGAGATGGCAGAATCTATTTTCATCTGGATATAGTAGCAACGATTTTCTGCAAGCATTTGGTGGAGTATTAGGACGCAATCCATATGTACAGAATCAACGCTTAAAACGGCTTAAATCGCTCCCTATCTTCATGGATAGAGATACACTTGAGCAAGCTCTACAATCGCCTGAATACAGCGAACAGACGCTTAGAGAAGCATCGTGGGCATTGTCCACTATTGCTTATCCACTGTATAAGTTGATGCGCTTATATTCTGATATGCTGACATATAAACATTATGCGCATCCTAAATATGTAGATAAAGCTGATTTGAAAACTCCAAGGTTTAAATCTGATAGTAAACTTGTACACATGTTTCTTGATAAGCTTCAGCCACAATACACATTTAGGCGTATTGCTTTGGAAGTAGCGAGAGAGGGTAAACGTGCATATTGTTTGAGACTTGACGCAGATAATAAGACTGGTGGAGAAAAGGTTAATACCGCATTCTTACAAGAACTTCCGTCTAACTGGTGGAAGCCTACAAGCAAGACTGGTGATTCTTATATGGGCGTTTCATTTAACTTTGCATATTTCTGGACTCCCGGTACATCAGTGGAACAATATCCTCCGTCATTTCAAAGGTTTTATAAAGAGTTGATGGGATATACGATTAATGATATAACCGGAAATAGAATTGATATGGATAAAGTTAAAAAAGATAATCCTAAAGGTGCATCCGTAGAATATACAGAAGGTGCATATTTTTATTGGCACGAATTGCCACCTGATGAAACATTTGTATTTTCCTCTGATGAATCCCATGTATGGATTAGCCCATCATTTGCAGGATTGTTTTTACAGACTCAGGATTTGTCAAGTTATCAACTGCTTCAGCAACAGCTTACTTCAATTCCACTAAATTCGATGGTTCTGGCCGAAATTCCATTCCACGAAAATCAGACTTCTAAATCTGGTGGTTTTACAAATGACCTTAGATTGTCGGATGGTATGGTAAGTGGATTTACAAATCTATTCCAAAGTTTAGCACCCGCAGGTACGGGTATTGCACCTATGCCTTTCCAAAATATGGAACATATTTCATTCCCGAACGTGCCGGATGGTAATAAAGTTTATTCTGAGGCACTTCAACAATTGATTAGTACAGCAAGTATTAATGGATTGCAGTCCACAAGCGACAAGCCATCGGTGGCTCAAATTAAGTCTTCACAGTTAATTGAGGGTAGATTGGCTGATAGTATTTATGACCAATTTATGAATTGTGTGAATATTATTTTTGAGAAAAAACTTGGATTAAAGTTCTGTTGGAAATGGCAGATGTTTGGAACTATATTCACAAAGCAAGATGATATCGCTTCGCTTGAAAAAGGGCTTTCTCTTGGTATGAGCTGGTTGCTCCCTAAATATAATGCTATGCATGACATGGATAATGAAGACGTAATGTGCTTGGCCGACTATGTTTCCGCATCAAATTTATACTCAAAAATGTCACCTTTACAATCCTCTTTTCAATCTTCGTCAAAAACAGACTCGAAAAACGGAAGACCCTCTGTAGATAATCCAGACAATGATAACACTGCTAGCTCTCAAGAATCTGGTTTAAATACAGGCGATTCAAAAAGTTTTAGTGCAATCACTTGTAAACAATGCGGAGAAAGTAATGTTGACGGATATGGGGATTTTTGTAGTTTAGAATGTATGGCTGATTTTGCATCTGATAATGAATAAGATTTAAGGAGAGAAACATGAAAATATTCAATATTAAACAAGCAGATATTTTTATCAAACATGGTTGTATTCCAGTTGGATGTGGACTTGGTAATCGGTATAAAACTTTTATCGAATTTAAAGAAGATGATTCTTTCAAAACAATGATGGCCCGCTGGCTTTGTAAAGAATTTTAATGTAAGATTTAAGGAGGATTTAATTCAATGGCAAGGTATGGCTCGACAAAAGAAGAAAAAATTGAAGAGTTTCAAAATGTTATGGATACACTTAGACCCGGATTTAAGATAATGGACGCAGAGATAAGGAGAAAGAGCCATTGGTATGCTCTTTTGAATTGTGGCGACCCAAATCATGAAAGTTATTGGTGTAGGTGGTATGATGTTTATCCAAGAAATCAATGTCATTGCAAAGATTGTATCATTGATAACGCTTTAAATTTAGAAAGAATTAAAAGTCAATTATCTTCTAAATTTGATAGTTATAATATAATTGGTTCGTTTATGGAAAATAGGACGGTACGTGTAAGATATCATTGCGGTAATTCAAATCACACAATAAAAGAAGTTAGTTATTATTCTATGTTGAGAGGAAGTATCTGTAATGATTGTGCTAACGAATCTCTAGTCGGAGCCTTGTTCAAAGAAAGTACAGAAAGATTAATATATGAAAAATTGGAAGAATTTAATTTAACCATATATGATTGGAATGGATGCCATTCTGGAAGTATGCCGTTTTATTGCCAAGATAAAGAAGGATATATCTATTGTGTAGAGTTTAGAACATTGAAGCAAATGGAGACTTTTACATCAAGTTGGATAAGTGCAACAAAAGATGGTAGAAAATATGCAATAGAAAATATAAAAAATTATTGTAGCTTGCATCGTCCAGATTACACAATAGTTAGCACTGAATATTTTGGCATAACCGGAAAGTACATTTTTGAATATTTGGGAGAACATACAGACGAAGGTGTGGATAGAACATTCAAATGTGATTTATGTAATTTTATATCCGCTGAAGTGTCCCATCCATATATAACAATGTCAAAAGGTGAGCGAAAAGTATATAAATATCTATTGTATAACGATATATCTTTGATTTCTCAACATGCGTTTGCTGATTGTAAACACAAATATTTGTTATCTTTTGATTTTTATTTACCAACGCATAATTTATGTATCGAATATCACGGAGAACAACACTATCGTGCCGTTGATTTCTTTGGTGGAGATGATGGATTTAAACTAAATAAAAAACGTGACAAAATTAAAAAAGATTATTGCATAACTAATAACATTCCATTAATAGAAATCCCATATTGGGAATATGATAATCTTGAATTATTCTTAGACGAAAAGTTAAAAGAGGTGATGTAGTGGCAGGATTAATTAAAGATAATGTGAATGAATGGCTTAATATTTTGGTTGGTGATATGTTCGCAATGAACCGATTACTTGACCGCCAAATGAGTATTCTCAGTGTAACCTTTGTAATGAATAATACTGAAAAACACCTACACGTACCGCTTAGTCACTCGTATCCCATTCTCTCAGACAAAATTTCAGATTATCAAACGAGTAGAAATTGCTTAACTGTTTATCCAGAAACTCCCAAAGATGATTCTGATTATAATTCGCCTTTGGACGTATTCAACAAAATGTTAGAAAAACAACTATATATTGAAGACCATATTTCAGAAGCAATGCTATTTGTATTTGATGAAGGGGATATGATGACATATGCTTTCCTTCAAAAGTTTCTGCTTGGTTTTAATAAATACAGCGAACAAATTAAATTACTCGTAGATAAAGCTTCTAATTACAATGATAATTGGATGGCATTTGACCACGACATTAAAAAGTTTATTATTCTTTAGTTATATTGGGTTAATCCCATTATATATCATTAAATAGAGTTTGTAGACTCTTATCCTTGTGGAAAGGAGGAGGAAACCATTAGTAAAATTATTAATATTCCCATTCGCAAGTTCCAAGTAATTGAAGATGATAATCCAGATTTTCTTAAAGTTAAACTCATGGCTATTAAAGAAGGTAAAAATTTAAATGATTCATTTTTTACTTTAGAAGGAATGGAAGAATTTAAAGACACGTTCAAGAATACTCCACTTTTATGTGCTTTCCCAAAGAAGTTTATGGAAGATGGATACAAAATTGGCGATGCTCACAACTCAAAAATAGCATATGACAAAGAAACTGACACTGAGTATTATTCTTATCTTGACCCTACTTCGGAAAGATGTGTAGGTTTCACGCCCGGAGATTCGGATATTCAAATTGAAATGATTAATGGAGAGCGATGGTTGACGCTCAATAGTTTGGTTTGGACTCAGTACAATTTTGAGTTAGTTAAAGATATTCTCAAAAAGAAACGCACAAATGGTAAAACTCGCGTATCTGTGGAAATTGAAGTTGAAGATTACACAGAAAAAGACGGACTTGATTATTTGAATAAGTGGCGTGGATTAGGTATTACATTGCTTAATGATAATGTTCAAGAAGCTATTCAGGGCGCAAACCTTGTAGCATATTCAGAATCTACACAATATGAAAAGTATAAACTCGCAATGTCTTTTGCGTACGACAAGCAGGAAGAACCAACAAAAGATAAGGCGACTTATAATAAGGTAGAACTTACAAAGGAGGAAACACAGTTGATTAAGGAAAAATATAGCCAAGAAGGATATTCTTGTTTCGCATCTGATGAGAAATTCGCATATCTATTCAAGGCTGGTAAAATCTTTAGTCATCCTCTGTTTGCCGCTAATGCTGATGAAGTTGAAGAAAAAGAAGAGATGGCTTTTGCTGAAGCAGAAGTTAAAGAAATGTCTCTTATGGCAAAAGTTGGTACGGAAGATGATGGAGAAGTAGTAAAAATGGCAGTTGATGAGATGGTTGCTAATTACGTTGAAGAAGTAGGTAAGAAATTTGCCGATGATTCTGAAGCCGAAAAAGCTGAAATGGCTCTTAAACTTTCAGAAGCCGAAGCTAAATTTGCTGAAGCTGAAGCTAAATTCGAAGCAGATAAAGCTGAAATGGCTACTCAAATTGATGGTCTTACTTGTCATGCTAAAGAAGTTGAAGCCGCTAAAGAAGAAATGGCTAAGAAACTTGAAGAATATGCTGACGCCGAAAAAGAAAAATTTGAAGCTGAAGCTAATGAAGTTTTCGCTGATTCAAAAGACCTTGATGATGATGAGAAAGCTGAAATGGCTAAAAAGGTAAAAGATGGTACATTTACATCCGTTAAAGATGTGAAGAAAGAATTTGCTTATCTTCTGTTTGAAAAAGCTGAAGCATCCAAATCTGGCAAGAAAGATTTTAGTTTTAACATTGTAAAAGATGTAAAAGTTGAAAAGGATAACACTACTAAATCTGCTATCGACACAGCGTTCGAAGCGGTAAAGAAATAACACAATAATTAGGAGGATTTTAAAATGGCACGATTTATCGAAAAAGTAAATATGCAAAGTGAGAGCAATAACGCCATGATGCGTACAGGTGTATATCATGTTGGTGCTACTCCGACTACTGTATCTCCCGGCGCATTTGTAATTGTTGCTGGACTCATGGACAACACAACTTATGCGGCTTCTGGCATTAAAGACCTTAACAAACTTAAAGTTACTTATCCGGGTGCTCCGACAACTGATATCGGCGTATGTGTAACTGACCCGGTTATTGTATCTAATGGTTCTATCAATGGTAATAACTACCGTATTGGCGCAAAAACAATTGGTCTTAGCGTTGATGCAGGTCAAGTTTGCACTATGCGTGTACTTGCCATGCACGACCAATTCTGGTTGGGTGATACAAACTTTGCATCCACTCCGACAGTTGGACAATATGCAATTCTTACTGCGTCTTCTGTAGATCTTACTCCTGCCGCAAATAGTTCCGCCGCCGGGTTTACTGTTGCAATTGATGCTACTATGACGAAATCGCAAGGTATCACTGCCAACACGACTGCATATCTTTGCCGTGTCGTAAAAATGATTGCATAGTCTAAACACATATAAAGGAGAATAAACTAATATGAAACATGTATTTAATTATAAGTCCGAGATGTTGGACGATAACCTCAATAAAGTAGTTGCCGCAGGTCTTGAGCTTACAAAAATGTATGCTGATGCTAATGGTAAAACTGGTAGTGATTATGAAGTTGCAAGTAAGAAATTTAACGAAGTTTTTGCTCATTATTGTATCACTGATGCCGGATTTGAATATAAAAATGTAGAACAACTTAAAAATCCAAACATTACTGGACGCACCGGTTTCCGCGAAGCTTTTCAAGCAGTAGTTGCGCAAATTATTACTCCCGTAGCTCCGGTAGCCGTATCCGCACAATTCATGGATATGGCGGAAACACATCAGATTGGATGGGGACAGACTGCTCAGTTCGTAATTCAATCCAATGACCTTTTCTACGTTTCTGAAATTGCAGAAGGCGTTAAACATGGCGGGATGCAACGTATTTACAATGATGAAATCACTGTAAACCCAACCCCACGGAATATTAGATTTGATTTCCCACTTTACCAATTCGCGGCAGGTCTGTTTGATTTTGGTGCATGGTCTTATAAAATGGGTCAATCTTATGCAGGTTATATTCAAAAACTTGTCGTAGATTCTCTCACAACTGTAATTACGAATGGCCTTGCGGCTTCTAGTCCATATTTTGCCAGTGGATTTTCGGACTTGAACCACATCGTTGTGGCACGTAATGTAAAAATGGCAAACGCAAACGCTCAAGTTTACGGTATGGGTACAATGGTTGCTTTGGGCAAAGCTTATCCGTCTGTAGTTGGTCTTCAATATGGTCTTGGTGAAGAAATTTCTAAAAAAGGCTTCCTTGATTTGTATAGAGGGGTAAAATTGGTAGAAATTGACCAAGCTATGATGCCGGGTACAGTTAATACAACTGCAACGGCGATGATTAGTGATAGCACAATTTACTACATCGCTATGGGGCAATTCAAGCCGATTAAAATTGTTTTCGAGGGCGATGCCGCTACCGTTGAAACAGTTGCAACAGAGTCTAGTGACCGTGTGCTTGGGCTTTCAGTAACCCTCAGAATGGGCGTAAGTGCAGTCGTTGGTTCTAGATTTGGTGCAATCACATCAATTGTGTAATCATTACAATATAATTAATTAGTTGACATGATTATATCCTCCGTGATATAATAAGATGAGTATGGGAAACCATATCATATAAAAATTACGGAGGATATAAATGTTATTAACAACTGAAGTTAAGATAAGATGGGGTAATAATCGTAAAATTTATGAACCTTTAGGATATAAATTCACTGCCACAGGAGATTATTTTACTGTAAAAATAGAAGACGTACCTGATGGAAGTAGTGTAAGTGTATCATATAGTTGTGATTATTGTAATAAACCATATAATATAGTATACTCTGTATATGTTAAGAAGAAAAAGAATGGCATTATAAATAAAGATTGTTGCATCCATTGTCAGCCTTTAAAATTAAAAGAATCTTCTTTATTACAATTTGGGTGTACAAATCATGGAAATAAACATATAGATATAAATGTTATAAAACAAGAATTTATAGATAGGAATTATATTCCTATGTTTGAAGAGTATATAAACAACAAAACTTTATTGTCCTATATCTGTAATAAACATGGTGAAAAAGGTATTCAAAAAATATCATATCTTAATTTTCATCATAATGGCAGAGGGTGTAAATATTGCGGAAGAGAAGCTACTATTCTGTCATTGTACAAATATAATATTGAAGACATTACAGAAGAATTTAATCAAAAACAATATACTATAAAAAGTAAAGAGTTTAAGTCTTTGAGTTCTCCATTAAATTATATTTGCGATAAACATACTGATGTAGGAGAACAACTTGTAACATATTATTGTTTTAAAACATATCAACATAATTGTTCCGAGTGCAAATTAGAGGCATACAATGGAGAAAATTCACACTCATGGCGTGGCGGTATGAGTCCGTTTAGTTACAAATTGAGAAACTATATTATACCGTGGAATGAAGACTCTAGGGTAGCATGTAGTAATAAATGCGTAATTTCTGGCGAAGATGCAATAACGGTACATCATTTATATGCGTTTCATTTCATAGTAGAAGAGACACTAGATTACTTTAATTTGAAATGGGACACCACAATGAAGGATGTAAAGATGAGTGATATACCTGCAAATCTATTGAAAAAGGTAAAAGATAAGTGTCTTAAACTTCACTATAAATATGGTTTGGGAGTTTGTATAAGAAAAGACATTCATGAATTATTCCACAACTTGTATGGCAGAGGTAATAATACTCCTGAACAATTCAAAGAATTCACCCAACGTTATCAAAATGGAGAATTCACAGAATTACTTCAAGCACAATCCTCACAAACTCAAACAGCATAATAAAACCCTGAAGAAGACTAAACACCTTCTTCTTTTTATGTGCAAAATTAATTAACCGAATAAAAGGAGAAAATAAAAATGGCACGAACATCAACAAAATTGCAACTTGAAAAAGAACAACCTATCACACAGGTTGAAGCAAACCAACAATCTGAAGTTGAAATTCTGCGTGAGCAAAATAAAGCGCTTCAAGAGCAAATGGCAAAACAGATGGAAATGATGTCTAATTTAATGGCTAATCAATCCAATAAATCTGAACATAAAGATGAGACGACTCGGAAAGTAAAAATCATTCACCTTCAGCAACCTTCTCCGGGAATGGAAACACCTATTCGTCTTAGTCGAATTAGTTTCAGTTTCACTCGATATGGCGAAGAACGTTTCTTGCGTTTTGACGACTTTCTGGAACTTACAGGCGAACGTTTTAAAGATTATTGGAAAGAACATATTCTGGCATTGAGCGCAGAAGATGAAGATTTGATTGAAGAATATGACCTCACATCCATTGATGATGTGGCTCTTACTTCATATCATATCAAAAATCTTCCCAACCTACCAGTTGAAGAACTTGAAACAATTGTAAAGAATCTTTCACTTAATCATAAGCTTCTTATTTCCCGTACATGGGCGGCAGGATATTATGCAGGTGAAAATTCCGCATTTGCAGATAGACGTAAAATTGAAATCCTGAACGACATTACAGAAGGCGGGATGGAAAACATTCTTTCTGAATTGGATGCACAGCGTAAGCGAAAATAAAGGTGAGGTGAAATATGGCAACCTCTTTTGTAGATATTTATGATTTGAGCATTAGCCAATTTGACTCTCCCGAAATTACCAAGGCTTATGTGACAAATCCAATTAGCTTTTTCCAAATCATGTATAATTACATGAACAATGCTATCCCTGCTTTTAACAATCCATTGACTATGCCACGACTACTAAACGATAAAGTTGCACCTGATGGTGATTATGAAGAATTTACAGGTGTTGGCACAGTACAAACATATGCACTTTCATCTACTCCACTTGCAGGTTCATATTTTAATTTTATAGTCAATGGACAAGTTGACTCAGGTGCTACTTTTGATTATAACACAAACTCTGTGACATATTCAAATGCTATTCCAAATGGAGTTGAAGCTTCGTGGGAATGGTATTATGTAGGTCAATTCAATCAAACGCTTGACTATCCAACTCAATCAATTCTTGCCAAACTTTTGACCGCTCATTGGGCGATGAAAGAGAAAAACTTCCAACTTGATATTCGACGTTTGCTTAATGATAATGATTTCAAAATGGGAAGTGAAGCTAATTCAATTCGTGCCAAGGTTAATTGGTATGACGAAATGCGTGAAGAAGCTGAGAAATTAATGAATCAATATGCGTGGAATCTTAAATTCGCCGCTCAACAAGGGTTGTGATTTTATGTTGACAATTGATAATAAAGCTAAGGTAATTTATCTTGACAGATTGACTAAGCGTATTTTTAAGATTCTGCCACTCACAGAAGAAAATGTCTATGAAATGGTATTCATTTATTTGGACGCGTTGATTATTGATATTAATAGTGCAAATGATTTGTTTGACTATTGTCTAATTGATATTCTTGTTAGGATTAATTCTCTTAAAGAAGTTAAATATGAAAATGTATTGATTCGTGGCACAGACCAACATTCACAGGTTAAACGGACGGTTCTTGGATGTAAGGAAATTATTGACCATTTGAAAGAAGGGTTGATAAATGGATAAACGTTTGAGAAATATTAGTGCGGCTTTGGATAGAAATGTGACACCTGATAATTATCCTGAATTTTCAAGAAACCAAATGCAAGATAAATATGACAGAGATTATGATTATGCCTCTGATTTATATGATATTGAAAAATCAATTGATGATAGTGGAATTTGGACTTCTATGAGGGTTAGGGTTACACCATCATATGCAATTAATCGTGGCTCAAGTGTGAAAGATGATTTTAAAACACTAATATTTAAAGACCATAATCAATATTTAGAATTAGGTGAATTATATCGTTTCTCTGGATATTATTGGTTGACAATTGATACGGGGATTACAAAATCCACGAGTGCAAGTTGCCAAGTGCAAAGATGTGCTGATTTCTTGAGATTTTACGATGATGATGGCATCTACCATGAAATACCTTGTGTACTACAACGTATGGTTCCTTATGACTTAAATAGCGACCAGTATATAATGTTGCCCGATAGCCAAATTCGTGCTCTTGTTCAGTATTCAAATACGTCTCGTCTTATAAAATGGGCAGACGTAAATAGTGCTGATAATAAGTGTAGTCGGTTTATTTTACAACAATATGCATATCGTACAGTTGCAATTGACAGACATAGCTATACAAGAAACAATGTAGGATATATTGACATTAGACTTCAGGCAGACCAGATTAAAGTTACTGATGATTTGATTAACAATATTGCTGACGCATATTCTCACACAATCGCAGTACACATTCTCAATGGTAATTCAACAGTACAAGTGGGTCAAAGTTTGCAATTAAACACAACTGTCACAAGGAACGGGATTAATGTAGATAGCCCCACAATCGCTTATACAAGTGCAACACCTACTGTAGCTTCGGTATCGACTACTGGATTGGTGACTGGCGTAAGTAGTTCTGGTAATACTACAATTAGTGCTGTTTATAGTGGCGTTAGTGATTCAGTGTTGATTAGTGCGACTCCTGCGGTGGTTAACAATTATACTATTGATTTTACTGCATCAAATAACAATTTGTCAAGTATCCGACTGAACGAACAAGTGACATTCATTGCAACTCCTAAAAATAATGGGTCAACTTATACAAGTCCATGCACATTTAGTGTAGTGGCAGATGATGGCGTTTCAAGTACAAGTCTTGCTACATTGGTAAGCCAAACGACAAGTCAAGTTGTCATTAAGTGTGCGAACGTAAATACAAATGTGGGTGGATATTTCAAAGTTAAAGTTGTAGACGCTGACATGACAACCTATATCAGGTTGCTTGTAAAATCTATATTCTAAGGAGGTATGATAATGAGTGAACGTGGACAATTTTCAGATTTGGATGACCAACTGCAACGAGTTATTGTAGCTATCTTGGGTGATGAGAATATTTGTAAACTTTTGTATTATGATTCACCAGATGCATTATCACAACCGCCAGTTCCTGACCCATACTCATTGCTTAGAACGAGAATTTATACACAAACATTTAAACCTCCAACTGATTCCCAATCAACATTTATCACAGTGTTCTTTGATAATTTTAATGCAGTGTCTGAAAATCCATATCTTAAGCACGGGAGATTATTTGTGAATGTAATGACGCATCGTTCTTTGTGGGAATTGGATAACGGATTACGTGTAATTAAGATTATGGCTGAGATTGATAAAATTTTGAATAGAA
>Ga0302213_1000724_pt1 | contig 17576 bp, 16 predicted proteins | sample II_Fen_N1_2_FD_194583 | JGI IMG/M metagenome (GOLD analysis project Ga0302213, IMG submission 194583) | Peat permafrost microbial communities from Stordalen Mire near Abisko, Sweden - II_Fen_N1_1 | ecosystem: Environmental > Terrestrial > Soil > Wetlands > Permafrost | place: Sweden: Abisko... | reverse complement strand
CCTATCAATTAAAGTATTTAGTTTAGTAAGTCTGAGTTTATTCTGATAATTTAGTCTTTTTCTCTTCCAACGATTATTGAATGCAACAAGTCAAATTTGTAATATACGTTAATAAAATAAAACAAAAGTACCAGTTGAGTATTAATCTATATACATTTGTATTGTCAATACTCAAAGAGTAAAGGACCTGGCAAGAGACTTGTTCTTTCAACCGCAGTGCCTAAAGTTGCGTACCTCGCCCACGAAGCGAGGTTTTTTTTTATAAAGCGTTCTTATATTTGCGATACCATGAGGTATACATATTTTTTTTTGTGGCATCAACGCAAAAAGAGGTAATAAGCAATAAAGAAGGTTTTAATCTCACGAATAATAACAATAAAAAATACTTTTTATTTTTATCCAAGCTTTATGCCATTTAATTGCTCTGCTTACTAAGTACATTATATCCTTTTCCCAACTTAACCCGGAACGTTTATTTTCTTTTCCTGATTTTTAGAAGTTTTATCCTGATTGCTTTCCCTTTGGACGTTAACCGGTATCGCTGTTCCTGATGGGTTGGAATTTCAGGAATGGTCATTTCAATGTAATCTGCTTCTAACGATGGATTCAGATAGTTTGCTATAAAATTAACTCTATCCTTTAATCCCAATACTTCCTGTATCTCTGCCCGTTTCAAGTCTCCATCAAAAACCAACAAAACTCTTTTTACTGCTTCTGTAACTTCCTCAGCTTGTCCGGTAGCTTGTCCGGTAGCTTGTCCGGTAGCTTGCACGGTAGCTTGCACGGTAGCTTGTTGGGTAGCTAGTAGGGTAGCTTGTAGGGTGGCTTGTAGGGTGGCTATTCCTGTATTGTTTTCACTATCTGTATCTTGTGCGGTTTCGAGGGAGTCATCCCCACCTGCTTGCCCGGTAGTTTTTAGTGTACGCCAGATAATTGTTTTAAAGTTTTCTTCCTGAATGAATTCCGGTTCTTTCAGGTTTTTCTCTGCACATAAACGGATAATATCCCCGGTTCCTGTCCCTAAGCGTTCGATAAATCCGGCCAGATACATAAATCTGCCAATAACGGGTTAGCCATATGGAATTGTGCGGGTGACGAAGTTGTTCAGGATTTAATCCCAAAGGCAGAACCCCCGGATTCCATATTTCCAGCCCAGCGATCAATTATTTTTCCATCTTGTTTGTAAGCAGTTTCATGTGTCCCTTTCAAAAACCCAACAGGGTGCGAGGAACAAAAATTATTCTTAAAATAATTCCTGTAATCAATCAGATAGATGTTGGCATCCTGTAGATACGTTCGTTTTTTTTCCTGATGCTGATAAAATAATTTATGATTATCCGCAATATGTCCTAATAAATAGTCTTCGTCCTAAATCCAACCGGTTTAAATGTGATATTAAAAACCCTTATTTTTGTTTTCTTACCCTTAGTAGAAAACCTGACACCGCTACAACCCACCCTTATTCCATTAGTATAATGGTGTTTAAACAAATTATTGATTAAGTCTTGCGAATAAATACTCAATCAACTGTATCTTTTTCATAAATACCATTGGATTAATTCAAATCAAAGGCATACAAATAGTCTATCAAATCAAGTTTATCCTTGTTATCCAGCCAGGCTTTCTCTTTATGGCTTATTTCAATTATGTCATCAGTGCTGACATTTTTAAATCTTTCTGCTACAGCAACTAACGAATTAATTTCTTGCTCCGTAAATAAGGCTGAATTGAATTTTCTTTCTTTGGCCGGAAAGAACTGTTCTCCGATTCCTCCATTCGTAAAATAGCTGGTGCAAATCTCTACAACCTGTGTATTGTTCAGGAATTCAAACAGTGTTTGAAATTTATCAGGGACAGGACCCATTGGAATGGCACGGTAATTAACCCCGCTGATTGATTTGCCACTGTTCCCAAAGCAATGAAAATCGGCATAGAAAAGCAGTTTATTCAGTTTTGTTTTCCATGGTTGTAACTTTTCAGAAAAGAAGAAAACCATTTCGGCAAATTTATTCAGGTCAGGCATTCTGAAACCTGAATAAACTGACGGACGGTGCATACCCAGAAAATAGCTTTCGAGCATGCGTTTATCCGTATTTCGGATCTCTTCTTGCAGTAAGTTTTCAATCCGTTTTGTTAGTTTCTCTGTCATCACATCATCCAGGTTGCTGATTTTAACCATGTTTTTAAAGTCAACCGGATTAGCAGCCATTAAAATCAACCGTGCATTGGCTTGTGATGGCATTTCCCCTGCTTCATACTGGCGATAGGTATTATCGCCAAATCCCAGGATATGTGACATTTTTATTGCCGAAAGCTCATACTTTACCCTGATATCGGCAATTTCTTCTTTAAAAGGGATAGCATATTTCGCCCGGTACTGATTCTGAACCTGATCGTAATTGAGCTGGGCAAAATGATCATCTTCAAACTGTTCTCCCGTATCTTCACACTTCCATGAGTGAAAACACACCCGGAATTCTTCTTTTTTATAGGTCATGGTACGCCATTCCTTTTGGATAGACATCTCTTTTCCTGTAAACGGACTTAGCATGATGATTCTGTTTTATGAATTAAAGGGATAAGTGATTGGGAATTCTGCTTCGTGAAACGAGATGCAGATTGCATTACGCTCTGTTAAACTGATTTTGATATAGACTTCTATATTTTGTACAGTTTTGCCAAACGACCACATGGTGTATTTTTCCATATACAAGCCGTCTTCAATTCTATAGAAATCTTCCGGTTTTAATTTCCGTATGATTTCCTTTCGTTTATCGGGTGGAATATCCAGGTTGTGTAACGATTGTGCGTTTTTAGATCGTTCATCTTTGAAAAAGATGGGAAGCACTCCGCTGGCTTCTTTTACCCGCAATTCCTCCAAAAAGTTCTCTACTTCGTCTTTGGATATCATAGAATGTGTGCAAATATAATTATTATATTCATACATGTAACTAATTAGTTGTAATATTTAGCATATTTAGCACTATATGCAACTAAGTAATGCGTGTTATGTTCTTTTCTTCAAACTTAGAGTCAAATTTTGTTCCGCCATCCGTTCTTTCATGAATAGTATCAATAACCCTAATTGCATAGTTTTGCCCGGGACATTGATGACATGATCAAACTGCAATTTTAAATCCTTTAGTTGTTTACCTTCACCTATAATGTAACCAGCAATTATTAATTATTAATTTTTAATTATTAATTATATTCTTCTTATATGCTTCAATTTTTAATGCCAGTCGTTTTTCCAGGTATTCGTTTGTGCCGTTAAACTCCTTAAGGATAAGAGCAGCTTCGTGCAGGTAGTTTTGTCTTTTTTCCATTGACCAGGATAGGGGAGGTTCCTGCAGGTTTGTTATTCTATCCGCGAGCTTCACGGCACGCACTTCCGCCACACATTTTTTGATGCGTTGCAGACTATCCTTCATCTGCTCATGGTTGGGCAACAGCTTGTTTTTGGTGAGTGCCTGTACTCCGGCAGTAACTTCACTCCCGAATATTCTTGAAAGTTCTTCTTCTGTAACTGCCGTATCTTCCAGTATATCATGAAGCAACGCCACCTGTATGGCAAACTCCGTATCAAAAATCTTGCTGTATGTTGCTGCTACCAGTATTTCCATAGCCACATTGCTCAAATGTACTGCATAGGTTATGATGCTATCAGGCAAAGTTTGCTGGAACAGAGCGTGTTTCTCTGCGGCATAGCGAAGGGTTTTTTGATAGATGTCCTGAATTACCATAAAAGTTGAATTATATGATTGGTCTGTGCAACGTAAGACCTTGTATCGATAAAGGAAATCCCAGCTACAAGTTAAACCATTATCTTATTTGATGAATGACATAACGGAAGTAAGATGTATTGCTAATTCTTTATTTTTTTACTTCGCCAATTTAATCATGATTTCCCTGAAGCTTGCCAATCCTGCTTCCAGGTTTTCGATTATGTCTGCTGCCAGGTCTTCAGGATCTGGAAGATTATCGAGGTCTGCCAATGATTTATCCTTTAACCAGGTAATATCAAGGCTTGTTTTATCGCGGGAAATTATCTCTTCATAACTGAACTTGCGCCATTGTCCATCAGGGTTTGTTTCAGCATTATAAGTTTCCTTGCGTTTATGACGGTTTTCAGCATTGTAGCACGTAATGAAATCTTTCAGGTCATCCAGTTTTAATGGATTCTTCTTTAAGGTATGATGTACATTGGTACGGTAATCATACACCCATATTTCTTTTGTCCAGGGTGTTTTACTGGCTGGTTTATTGTCAAAGAATATCACATTGGCTTTGACACCATTGGCATAAAATATACCTGTTGGTAATCGTAGGATAGTGTGCAGGTCGGTTGTTTCCAGTAATTTCTTACGAACTGTTTCTCCAGCACCCCCTTCAAACAATACATTATCCGGCACAACTACAGCTGCCAATCCAGTGGTCTTAAGCATAGAGCGGATATGCTGCACAAAGTTCAGTTGCTTATTGCTGGTGGTTGCCCAGAAATCCTGACGATTATAGGTCAGGTCATCTTTTTCTTGTTCCCCTTCTTCGTTTGTAAAGGTCTGGCTGCTCTTTTTCCCGAAAGGCGGGTTAGCCAGTACATAATCGTAGGTAGTAGGCGAAGCTGCTATCAATGCATCAGCCGGTGAAATAAAGTTATCGCTGTCGATATCCCCGATATTATGCAAAAACATATTCATCAATGCCAGCCTACGGGTGCTTGCCACGATCTCATTGCCATAAAAGGTCTCCAACTTGATAAATTTGTTCTGTTCTTTATCCAGTTTATTGTTTGCCACCAGGTAATCGTATGCAGCCAGGAAGAAACCACCGGTACCACATGCCGGATCGGCAATGGTTTTCATGGGTTGCGGCTGAATGCATTCCACCATGGCACGAATCAATGGGCGTGGAGTAAAGTATTGCCCTGCACCGCTCTTTACATCCTGTGCATTTTGTTCCAGCAGCTTTTCATAAATGTCCCCTTTTACATCGGCACCCATTACCAGCCATTGTTCGCTGTCAATCATATCAATGATTTTAGCCAGCATGGCAGGATCCTGTATCTTATTCTGGCTCTTGGTAAAGATCTGACCCAATATGCCTTTCTCGGTGCTTAATTCCCGTAATAGATTGACATAATGGATTTCCAGTTCTGCCCCTTTTTGTCCTGTCAGGCTTTCCCAGCTGTAATCAGTTGGAATATTTAATGCACGGTTATAAGGTGGTTTGCTGTATTCATCCGCCATTTTCAGGAAAAGCAGGTATGTAAGTTGCTCCAGGTAATCGCCATACCCCACGCCTACATCACGTAGCGGATTACAGAAGGACCATACTTTGGAGACTATAGAAGAAGTGTTTTTTATTTCGTTGCTCATTTTAGTTTTTCTTTCATTTTTTCAGTAACATAATATCCTCCGGTTTTTGAGGAACCCTGGAAATCTATCATTTTGGTTTCTTTTGCAATTCGTATATACCGTTCAATAGTAGGTTTTGGTTTATTTGTTGATTCAGCAATTAATTTAGTATTTATGCCGGGATTATCGTTTATAAGATGAACTATAATAAGTAATTCTTTTTTTACACCATCACTTACACTATTAATTACACCATCACTTATACCATCATTAATAAAATCACTTACACCATCATTTACACCATCATTTACACCATCACTTACACCATCGTTTTTAGTATTTTCTTTTTTTATAGAGAGTGCTTTTGGTCCATTAAAAGTAAGTGTGACACCATCGGTAGTATCTTTCCAACCTGGAATCTTTAAACCGGCAAGATTACATTCTTCTATCACTTTAAGTGTTCCACGACCAAGTTTATCTATAAGCCCTGTTAAAAATACAACATGAGCAATATCTGGATTCACCGGGTGGGAACGATGACTTGTTTTTAAATCCCTTTCGGTTAATCCATCAGGCAAATGACCACTGTTCGAAATTACAAAACTATCGGAGTATACACTAATTGAAACTCCACTTGATGGACTTGAGTAATCTCGATGCATTAATGTGTTAATTATTCCTTCCTGTAAAGCTTTTACCGGAAATTTAAAGTCAATCCTTTTCCATTGATTTTCAGAAAAAACGCTTCTAATACCAAGTCCGTTTACGTATCGTTCAAGTTTATCCTTAATATCAAAAAGATTGCCTTCAAACAATTCATCTCTTAAAAGACGGTTACCGGTTTTCCCTTCGGCATATTCTGTTAGTCGAACTCTGACCTGAGGAATATAGCGTGTAGGATTCTTTGCAAATAGAACGACACAGGCATTTGTAAATGCACCATTCAGGTAAAGTCCATAATGGCTTAGAAATTCCAGAATGTCATCTCCTTTAAAACTCCCTCGTAAGTTTTTTTGTGATTCAACCAATACAGACTCAATCAGCTTTAAATCTAAATCAGTTATTTCAACACCTAATGTTAATTGTCTCTCCCAATGCAATTCGTTTTTTTGTCGGGAAATAATAAGTTTTGAAATATCTTCAGGTTTTGCCTTTTCTGTCTGAAACCCTTTTCTGAAATAGATAGTTCCATCAAAAACATAAGGTGGTTTAGAACCATTCCAAACTTTTACAAGTATGATATTCTTCTCATCAATAGATTCTACTGAAACTGTTATTGGAGCTTCGGGGATAATTGATCCTAATAAGTATTGTTTTAATTCGATGGCTTTTTTATCAGCATCTTTTATCTCTCTGATTTCCCCATTAACTTGCACACCTATTAGTACAGTGCCTCCATCCCCATTTAAAAAAGCACATAGTGATTTTGCAATTTCTTCCTTGCGAACCACTTCTTTAAATTCAAGCTGATCGCTTTCACCTTGTTGGATAAGGTTTTTAATTAGTTGTTCGTTTTTCATATTCCTGGTTTTAAATTTTCTAAGTCTGTCCGAAATCTCGTTTCATTACTGAACTGAGTAGCTACAAAAGGGGCTCCATCTAAGGAGTATCTATAGAATTCCTGTGCCCACAATCTTTTATTAAGTGGCAAACCATCTCCTACAGCTTCATTGTACAGTTCAATTACTCTTAAATCATCCATGACAGCTGTTTTCCTGGATAAAATAAATGCCGTTCGCATTTTATTTTCATCATACATAAACTGTTGAAGCAATTGCCTGGCAAAAGCAACATCATGATGTGCTAAAAAGCCTCTCGGTTTATTAATAGCAATGGCATGTGAAAATTCAGTATGTGTAATGCCCGAAGTTCCGTAAAATGGTAATATGATGCCAAAGAAAAAATCACATTCTTCAACAGCTGCAATACAAGATTCTTCAGGCGACTTTCCCGGGATATTGTAAATTGTGCCAATATGAGAGTTTAAAACATGGTATCCATAACCTTCTAAGGTAGAACATAATTGTTCCAGTTCGGTTCTAAAAGTATAAACCGAAGAACTTACCATAATTTTTAATTTCTCCTTCTTTGCCATTTATAGTCCTGTTTTTCAAACTAATTTACCATCAAATTTTTTTTCAATATATTTTTCTATAGTCTACATCCATAAACGTTCTCTAATTCTAGCAATTCACTATAACCAACGCCTACATCGCGTAGTGGATTACAGAATGACCATACTTTGGAGACTATAGAGGAAGTATTGTTGCTCATATTATTGGTAATTGTGGAAATTTACATCTAACACAATATGTATATTTTGAATCGTTGTTTGCAGCGGAATTGAAAAGTAATTTACTACTAATAATTATTTCTATTAATTCATTAGGCGGTATCCCTCCCAATGAAGCAGAAGCCTGAGTAACTTGATTTACATTCGTTTCATCAATTTTAATAAACGCCAAAGCCCTCTGAACTGATTGTAAATGAAAAAGTCTTGAATCATTTAGCCTTTCTAATCCGTAAAATTGAATAGTTTTTCTTCCCTTCAGGCTGTTTTGTATTGGCACAGGGATTTCATCATTAAATTTAAAAAAAATGCTAGGGTTTTCTTCAATAGGATTAATTAATAATCTATCTTCATTTATTAGTAATTTATGATCATTATGAAATCTTTTTCTAGTCGTTTCATTATTTAATGGAAAATGATTTTTTTTAAATTCTTGATTACATCTTTCACATGAGACCATTAAATTATTCCAATCATATGCTAACCAATAATAACCAGGATATGTAAGTTTATTTTCCCCATTTTTTTTATAGGCACCTTTAGGTCTAAAATGTTCAACATCCCCAAATCCATTATCCTCAAATTTACTTTCGCAATAACAACATTTATGATGTTGTTCTGTTTTTAATTGATCTTTTACTGTTTTGTGACCATAAATATTTTGTTCAAATGTAAATTTGTTAATCTCACTTACAGGAACTCCAGTTCTACTTGTGTACAGTATTGGGTTTGCATTAAAGATATTGATTAAATTTGATGTTTCAATTGCAGATCTATTTATCAATACTGCTGGTATATTAGTTGATTTATCAATTTTGATCATATTATTTTTTCTTTTTAGCTTCTTCAAATTTAGCTGCAAAATTTTTTAATATATCCATTGCTTCAATCTCAGATTTAGTTTCTCCAATTGGCATGTTATAAACCTCTTTATTTAAATCTTCAAGTTCTTTTTCTTCTAACTTTGTCAAATCACCTTTTCTTAAAAGAAACCGTCTACGTGTCATTTTATCTTCTACTTTTTTTGATCTAGCTTCCTTAAGTCCAAATAAATCACTTGTTAGAAGTTGATCAATTCTCCAACTTAGAATAATGTCTGGAGCATTTTCAATAACAACATGATCACCTCTTTTTTTAAGTAAAACTAAATTAGAGTTTAGTGCAGCCTGAGCTATAAGAGGACTATGAGCACTTGCAATGAATTGAGTGTTTGGAAACAACATAGTTAAATTCTCGATTATTTCTCTTTGCCATTCAGGGTGCATATGTAAATCGATTTCATCTATTACAAGTATGGCAGGTTCTTTAAACGGGTTTTTACTGTTTTCATGAAAGTAAATCATTTTTGTGGCAAAATCTATTAACCAAGCAATAGTTGTTTTATAACCTAAACCTAATTCATTTAATTTAACCCAACCAAAATCAGTTTTCACTATAACTTCACGTTGTAACCTGCCAGATTTCTTAATTTTTATATCTTGAACTTCAGACGGCAGTATTTTAATTAACAATTCTTTTATCCTAATAATTTCAGCATTTCCTTTTTTGTTTTTTGCTGTTTCATAATCTACTCTAAGAAAATATTCTGATGAGTTAGGTAATAAAGCTTCATCTTTAAAAAGAGTTTCATTTGTGTTCTTTAAATTATCATCTGATAATGATTTTTCAGCCATTTTTCTATTAGCTCCATATGCGAAACAATATACTGGTGATAGAATTTTAGTATCAAACATTCCTTGCTCATATAAGTAAGATCTATAATACATTTCATCAAGGCTATTTGAATGGGAGATCTCACGTCTTAATTCATATTCAATTTCTATATTTTCACTAAATGGTTTTTCACATTCAACAACATTGAGTGAAAGTAGAGAATTCTTTTCCCCTTCTTTATGCTTTAAATCCCATGTGAATTTCCACTGGCTATCATAACTTAAAAAATGTTCTGATTCTAAATGATTCCTCTTTTCTAAAAAACTTTGTGGAGCTGGAAGCATTGAGACTATACTTTTCAATAATGTGGTTTTACCGGTTCCATTGTCACCAAGTATAACTGTCCACTGAGATATTTCACCATCTTTATCTGTGAAGTCAATTCGTTGCTTTTTCCCAAAACAACGCACATTCTCTATTTCTAGGTTTTTTAAAAATAACATATTATATTTAGTTATTTGATTTATAACAATTTCCCTTCAAATGCCTTTTTCAATATACTCTGCCTCAAACTCTCACTTTTTAGCAAAGCCACCTTGATGGTTTCTTCTATTTTATCACATACGGTGAGTTTGCTTTCTAAATTATCAACGATGAGTTCTTGCTCTTTGAGAGGCGGAATAGGAATTGGGATACCTTTAACTCTTTCTTTGTTTAGAGCTTTTTGGTTATTACCTGAACCAACCCTTCTATTATCTTCATACTTAAGAACTAAGTAATAATATAGTAATTCAGATTTGTAAATCTTATTATTTACTCTAATTGCCGCAGTGTTTTGATTATGTGAGGATGCTACCTTAAGAATTGCAGCTTGACCTCTTGTTTTACCTTCACCAATCATAGCTATTATTACAGTTCCAATAGGATGAATTTTGCATGAAGTATTTTCTAATCCCTCAGTTGTTATTTTTTCTTTTGTGCTTTTAATATTACAAAATGCGATCTCTCCACTACTTAGCCAATTAATATTACCACCCCAATAATTTGAATTATTTCTTTTTGGTGTTGAACCAATGAAAACCTCAAAAACATCACCAATTGTTGACATTCTCCAATGTTTTGGTAATTCACACTCTACGGTCTTTACATTAGTTAGTTTTCCTTCAAACGCCGCCTTCAACAAACTCTGCCGATACACTTTCAGTTGCTGTTGTGCATTAAGTAGTTGTTGTTTGCCGTTTTCGAGGTCGCTCAGTAGTTCTTCTATTTTGGAGACTATGGCGAGTTGTTCGAGGAGAGGGGGAATTGCGATTTGTATTGGTTTAATTAATCCAAAACTCAAAGCTTGCATTGTTGCTCCTTTTGTTTCGAGTTTTGATAGAAATAATAGTGATTGTAGAAAATTAATCAGATACTTACTGTCTATTTCTTGATTATGATTGATTTTAAAAAGATTATTTGCAATTGCACCCTCTTTACCAATACAAACAAAACCAACTGTACCATAGCGAACCATCGCTATTTCTCCTTTTTTGAGCAAATATCTATCACCCGGATTTTCAATATACCTTGGAGGTTCACCAGTTTGAGTAAAATCGATTATTCGTAGAAACCTTACACATTTCTCAAATTGAGTGTCTTTTTGCTTATTTACGTCTACTTGAATCCCTTGAGTGAACTGGCACACCTCCCCCAACTTCTTTACTTGCCAGTGTTTTGGTATATTATTTTCGTTAGATTGCGGTTTCATTGATAGTTATTGGTCTGAAAAGAGTTTCTACATTTTTTGATTTCTTGCGACATGAACCAATGGAATCAAGCAATTTCTGATTTAAGTTTTCAGAATAAGGAGTTCCTAATTCAGGCATATACAAAATTTCAAAATCACTCTCTTTATCAAACTTTGCTAAACCAATATTATATTTCTCAAAAAGCTCAATGTTGTTTAGTGCCGCATTGGCACTTTTGCTCGAAAGCACAACATAAGCTATGTTTGAAAAACTTTTGTATCGAAACGCTTGTTTAGCAGCTCTTTTCCAATCTTTCAGCTTTAATTCAAACGAAATAATGGACATTTCTTGGTTTTGTTTGGCATAGAAAACATAATCTGGGACACCAAAAAGTCCCTGACATTCTTTGAGGTAGGTATTTCCGAAATTTAATTTCAGAAATTTTTCAAACAAAAACGACATTTCTTGTTCGGTAGTGAACATATTATTTATTTAATTCCTTTTGAAAGGCGTTAATAACATTGAACCATGTAGGCAAATGAGAACCATTGCTATCATCATCCAAAAGTACATCATTTTCTATTCTTTGAAACAAATTTATAGCATTCTTTATCATACTTTTTAGCACTACAATTCTATCCTCTTGGATTTCAGGCAAACTCTTTACCTGACGGTCGAAAATATAGAAATAATGTTTATATGGTTCCGATTTAGCAAAATGCCATTTAAATTCAGGTGTAAACATCAATGGTTGGTACTCCGAATTATCAAAATACAACGCATAATCAGGGATTAATGTCTCCATTGCCTGAATATATTTGTAATCTAACCATTGTAAAAGCAGTGAGCTATATAATCTGGCATTTGGCGAACGCATTGGGCCATTCTCTAAATCCTGAAAGCGCTTAATACCAAATGAACGTAAGTTTTCGTATGAACCTATTGTTACGGAATCGGGCATTGCAACACTATACAAAAGTGCTTCTGTATTATTGTAACCCAAATGTACTTCCATTTGGTTGTCTTTTAAAATTTTAATGAATCTTAAAGCATTCAAGAGATACTCAAAATCTTTTATTTGCTTGGATGCAAAGTTATTTTCAAATATCAAATAAACTCCTGTTATATCTTGATGGCCTGTAATCCAGTTTAAAACTTCATTCCTTTTCTCTTCGTCAGTGAGCATTATTGCTTTTACAATAACCGAAAGTAGTATTTTTTTTTTGATTTTATTTTTCTTCACATAGTCAAAAAACGGCAGCACAAAATAATCCGTACTTTGTTCGTAAAATGTTGTTGGATTGTCTGCAAAATATCTTGTAGGTATTACTAAGAATTTAAAGTCATTTGCCATCTGATAATCAATACATAACTTTGCTAATTGAATATTACTATTGTCTAAATCAGGAGTTGTAAAATCTGGTCTTAAATTCCCTGGAAAGTAAGGATAAGTGTCTATTGTGCCTTTTGCTTCATTTAATAAATAAAGTTGCGGGTCAAGAAATCCCGTTTTTTTCATGTCTCGATCCAATGCCAATAATTTATCAGCATCAATGTTTACTGGGGAGAAGATTAATCCGTCTCCAACTCCATTTTGAAAACTCTCTATATTCCAGTTATGTCTAAATCCTGTTTGATGATATACTTTCATATTAAATTTGTGTGTTTATAAAAGCGTTTAACATCTGATAATTTCTAAATCTATTGTAAGGCTGTGTTTGGAGTGTTCTAATTGCGAATTCCTCAATTGCTGAATCTTTATCTACTAATTCTGTTTTTAAAACATATTTACTTTGCATGATGTTTTCAACAATTGAAAATTGATTGCCAACATAATCGGGATCAAAGGGATGAATACCTAAATATAGTTCAAGAGCAATAATACCTAACCCAAAGAAATCAGTTCTGGGATCAATTAAAGCCTTATTATTTGTCAATTGTTCAGGTGCTGCATATATTGGTGTACAAGGTCCCATGGGTGAAATTGTTCTTGTAATAGATTCTAAATCAAGGAAACGGGCAATCCCTAAATCAATGATACAGGGCATACCATCCTGACGAATAATTATATTTTCTGGCTTTAAATCCCTATGAACTATATTTTTATCCCAGATAATTGATAAGCCTTCAACCAATGAACTGAATAATTTAAATATTTCTTTACTTGTTTGAAATTCGTGTATTTTGTCTCGTAAAACAACACCTTCAATATACTCTTCAACAATTTCGAATTCCTTGGTTTTTACATCTATATTGAAATGATACTGAACTGGATAAAAAGGGGAACTTAATTCGGACAATAAGTCAACTTCACGTTTAATTCTTTCAAGTGATGTAAAGCTTTTAATCTCACCTCTTTTTATTACTACAGTGCCTACATCGGGATGCTTTGCAAGATAGACTTTTTTTTGCCCACCTTCAGCAAGTTCCTGAATAATTTTACATTCTCTAATCATAGTTATTAATATTAAATTACGCTGCTAAAACCTCATTTAATTCATTAATTAATTCCTCTGTTTGAGCTCCAAACAATTGCCACATTTTTCCCAATCCTCCCTGTGCATTAAAAGGGTTCAAATCAAAATCATCCTTTTCGATATGGAAGCTATTGGTTACATATTCTTTAATCATGCGCAACCAGTCCATTTGTTCTTCATTAAACCGGTTGTGTTGCCCGGCATTCATTTTAAACAACCAGTCTTTAAAATTGGTATCCACCGTTTTATCGTAAGCCGTCAGGATATTATCAATTCCACTCACTTTACGAATAAGCGATACGATAGCAGTTAATTCGTTTAATGCGGAACCATTGCATTGCTCAAGGGTATCGTAGGCTCTCCATACATGCATGGGCGCCAGTGCAGGCTTGTCTGTTTGCAGTTTCTCCAGCACTTCTTTAATCATGCTGTAGGTAAGTTCCCGTCTGCGGAAAGGCTGATTATAGAATATCTGTAATGCTAACAATTCATCCTTGTGAAGCTGCATCCATTCAGTAAAGTCTTTCACCAGTTCTACTGCCTTGTCTTTGTTGTCTTTATCCCATCCCGCATGGATGACTTCGTCCGGATTCATCAAATCAATCCGTTGCTCGTGTAGTTTGCGTACATTGTCAATGTATTCGTTCAGTTCACCTGTAAATACTTTTGCAGTTTCATTCTGGTACTTTTCAACTGCTGTTTTAATTGCTTTTTCAATTTCTACAGGTGCTGAGCCTGCAAAATCATTCCGTACTTTTGTTTCCAGTTCTTCGAGTATATCAGGGTCAAATGCATTTAATAATCCCCGTACTACCTGTGTAATAGTTTTCCCGTTTGCCAGCCGGGCAAATTGTATTTTCTCTTTTTCTGTTATTTGTTTATCCAACCGTGTCAGGCGGTTAGCCAGTGAAGTAAATAATTCTTCATCACGTGCTCCTACAGCAACTGCTTGCAATAACTCTTTCAGCGGAATACCCGGTCTTTTCTCCAGTGGGCGACTATCGGTTTTCAGGCTTCTTGTAACACCAATGGCATCCACTATTACAAAATGATCTTTGGTATGTCTGGCTGTGGGAGTCACCTTTTGCAGGGTATCCAGATCAATAGTGCGTGTGCCGCGTCCTTTCATTTGTTCAAAATAGTTGATGCTTTTTACATCCCGCATAAAGAGAAGTATTTCAAGTGGCTTCACATCGGTTCCTGTAGCAATCATATCCACTGTTACAGCTATGCGGGGGTAATAACTGTTCCTGAAATCAGACAAGGTGTCTTTCGGGTTTTTGCCTTCTTCGATCACGTTGTCATCGGCATCCTTTCTATCCTTTTCAGATTTGTAGGTTATCTTTTTACAGAAGTTGTTCTCTTCAGCAAACTCTTCCCGCACGATTTGTATGATATCATCGGCATGACTGTCTGTTTTTGCAAAGATCAGGGTCTTGGGTACTTCGAAATTTCTATATTTATCAACCCTGTCAGGGTAAATGCCAGGTAAGTTCTCTTTAAATGAGCGAATGATTGTTCTGATCTGGTTTGGATTAACAATATCTTTATCCAGTTGCAGCGATGAGTAATTTTCATCTTCATCCTGTAACTCCATACGTTTCTTGCGGGTCAACCGTTCGCGGTGTTCAATATATTCCCCTTTCCATAGGGTAGCGCCTTGTTGGGTTACCCTGGTATCGATAATAAACACATCGTATCCTACATTCACATTGTCGGCTACCGCCATTTCGTGTGAATACTCACTCACTATGTTCTGATCAAAATAGCCAAAGGTACGTTTATCGGGTGTTGCAGTCAGTCCAATTTCAAATGCATCATAATACTCCAACACCTGTTTCCACACGTTGTAAATGCTCCGGTGGCATTCGTCGATCACAATAAAGTCGAAAAACTCAATTGGCATCTTTCCATCATATTCAATAGGTGGAATAGATTTAGGCTGGTACTTTTGTTCGTTTGGATTCTCTTCTTCAGCTGATTCTTCCAGCTCTGTTCCTTTTAGGATAGAATACAAGCGTTGAATGGTGCTGATGCATACCTGGCTGTCGGTAGCTATGTAACTTGATTTTAATCGTTGTACGCTATAGAGTTCTGTGAATTTACGGTTGTCATCATTCGGCAGATACGACATAAATTCCTGTTCTGCCTGTTCCCCAAGATTTTTGGTATCAACCAGAAACAAAACCCGTTTTGCCTTCGCAAATTTCAATAAACGGTAAATGAAAGTAATGGCAGTAAATGTCTTTCCCGATCCGGTAGCCATTTGTATTAAGGCTCTTGGACGGTTATCTTTAAACGAAATGTCTAAGTTTGTTATGGCGTTTATCTGACAATCACGCAGCCCATTGGTCGGTAATAAAGGCAAATCCTGTATTCTCCTCCGTAAAGATTTGTCTTTTTTAATCCATTCCCTAAGTGTTTCAGGTCTGTGAAAACTGAATACTGTTCTTGATCTTGGTTTTGGATCTGTAAAATCAGTAAGTTTTGTTATTTCACCCGTACTAATATATCCGTAAGGTAAAGGCTCATTGTTCAAATGCTTCAGCTTTGCAGTTGCATATCCTTCGGTTTGATCCTCATGAATATTTAAATGAAATCCTTCATCTTCCTTTTTTGCTTCTATCACTCCACAGGGCTTACCATCTACAAAAAGTAGATAATCTGCCGGTCCAACATCTGTCAGAAACTCTTTTACAGCTACCCCAATTCCAGCATGTAAATTCACGCGCTTTATTCCCTGAATGATCCAGCCACAAGCCAGTAACTGACTGTCAATATTGTCTCGTGCTATTTGTTCAGGATTTTGATTTGGCATAGTATTGTTAGTTGTTACCCCAATAATGACGTGATTTTTTACAAGTCTCAAAATTACACATTTTATTTTAAATTTCACAGATACTTGTTAAATAATTTATTGTCCCCTTTTATTTCACCTTCTCTCAATAAAAAAGAATCATTGATTGTTTACTTACATAATCATAAACTCCCGTATTTCTTGAACAAGAAAAACCTCAAAGTGTACGCAGTACCTTTGAGTTTTTTTTTAAAAAAGCGTCTATCCCTAAGAAAACACTTTTGTGTACTCCGTACAACAAAAGGTTTGATCGTTCCACGAAAGGTTTGTCGGTACAGCGAAAACTTATCCATATAATGAAGAATTCTGCATGTTATTGCCCTGTTTTTCAAAATTAAACTTTATCAACCCATAGCTCTGTCACCCTGTCCCTCTCCTTTTTGCTATCGGGAGAGGGAGAGTGCAGGGGAAAGGTCATGTAAATGAAGAAATAAAACAAGACTTTATGTTGTTCCATTTACCTTTCAATGAAAGAAAATAATAAAAGCCACTAAGTAAAAACTTAATGGCTTTAAATCTATTCTGAAATATTTACCCTTTAGGAAGTATTCCATATTTTATTAGTTCTCTTGTTGTGACAGTTGGTGAATCTTTAATTGTATTGAAAATGTACCTTAGATCGTCTTCATTTATTTGACCGGTTTCAGAATCAGCACCAAATAAACTCTTAAATTTTTCTTTTGAAATTCTCTTTATTCTATTACAGTCAACAAATCTATTTGTGTTTTCTAAGAACGGATAGTCTTTGTGAAAAATTGGATAATGTAAGAGTTTGACTTCTTCGGTCAAATGGGGATTGATGTTGGTGTTTATTAGTACAAAACCAATTGCACTGCCTTGCTCATCAAAACCAACAACTACAAAGTATTTGTTTCGACTTGTGTCTTCAATATTTTTTGGAATCACTCCTTCGGCAGGAGTTAACTTCATTCGGTATACAGAGACGATTTTAATTGTACTCGCAATTAAGTTGCTTTTAGCGGTTTCACTCAGCATATCTGACAATGAAGCCATATCTACCCAATTAGTTCGTTGATTCGTTCATTTTCATTAATATATTCCATCATTGCATCATTCGCACCTGATGCTTGTGCAATAAGTATTGGATTTATAGCTGAATTTTTATTTTTATTCCAGGCATCAGTCCATGCTATATCATGTGACTTTTCAGATAATTCATTATAATCCAAATCTTTATTTTCAATAAAAGATTTG
>Ga0302213_1000711_pt1 | contig 17847 bp, 8 predicted proteins | sample II_Fen_N1_2_FD_194583 | JGI IMG/M metagenome (GOLD analysis project Ga0302213, IMG submission 194583) | Peat permafrost microbial communities from Stordalen Mire near Abisko, Sweden - II_Fen_N1_1 | ecosystem: Environmental > Terrestrial > Soil > Wetlands > Permafrost | place: Sweden: Abisko... | reverse complement strand
TACATAATTATATGCAATGAATCTTTTCCTCCCTATATTTCTATCGGGTAGTTTTATTCATTCTCTCATTACCACCCGGTTCTTAATCTTCAGGAAATTCCCGAAGAAATTCACATAATGCATTTGTTTTAAAAGGTAAATTACTATTCGTCTCATTCGAGTAGTATCAGTCAATGTTATGCCGTAACATTAACCATTTTATGATAACCCGATTTCTCCGAAATGGAGGTTAACTGATAGATGAACATCTTTAAACAAAATACAATCATGAAAACAAAAACAATAGGACAACAACAGGGACGAAGCTCATGGGCAGAACCCTGGAAGATTAAAATGGTGGAACCCATTCACATGATCTCACGAAACGAAAGAGCTGTGGCACTCGAAAAAGCAGGTTACAATACCTTTCTGATCCGTTCGGATGAAGTATACATCGATTTATTGACTGACAGCGGTACCAATGCCATGAGTGACCGGCAGTGGGCGGGTATGATGATGGGCGACGAGGCCTATGCAGGCAGTCGAAACTTCTATCATCTGGAAGAGGCCATTCAGGAATATTACGGATATAACTTTATCGTTCCAACCCATCAGGGACGGGGTGCTGAAAATATCCTCTCCAAAGTAGCCATTCAAAAAGGGCAGTTTGTGTGTGGCAACATGTACTTTACCACGACGCGGTTGCATCAGGAGCTGGCAGGTGGTATTTTTGTGGATGTGATCATTGACGAAGCACACAATGCGCAGCTGGAACACCCGTTCAAAGGGAACGTCGACCTTGCCAAGGTGCAAAAGCTGATTGATGAAAAAGGAGCTTCGGGTATTGCCTATATTTGCCTGGCGGCTACTGTGAATATGGCAGGTGGTCAGCCGGTAAGCATGCAAAACGCCCGTGATCTGCGTGCACTTTGTAATAAGTATGGTATCCGCATATTCCTTGATGCTACCAGGGCGGTGGAAAATGCATTCTTTATACAGGAGCGGGAAGAAGGTTATGCAGATAAAACACTTGCTCAGATATTAAAAGAATTCTGCAGCTATTCCGATGGCGCCACCATGAGTGCCAAGAAGGATTCGCTTACCAATATAGGTGGTTGGCTGGGATTAAACGATCGGGGTTTATACGAGGAAGCCTGCAACCTGGTGGTGGTATACGAAGGCCTACAGACCTATGGCGGTATGGCAGGGCGTGATATGGAGGTGCTTTCCATTGGAATTAAGGAAAGTGTGCAGGATGATTATATGCGTGCCAGGATCGGACAGGTAAGGTATCTGGGCGACCTGCTGATCGACTGGGGCATTCCTGTGACACTCCCAATTGGTGGCCATGCCGTTTTCCTTGATGCGCAACAGTTCTATCCCCATATTCCGCAGGAAGAATTCCCTGCTCAAACCCTGGCTGCCGACCTGTACCTTGAATCGGGGGTACGCTCCATGGAGAGGGGCATTGTCAGTGCGGGACGTAACAAAGAAACCGGATTGAACTATCATCCTTCGCTGGAACTGACACGCCTCACCATTCCACGAAGGGTCTATACCCAGGCTCATATGGATATTGTTGCCGAATCGGTAAAAAACCTGTATGATGTCAGGGATCAGAAGAAAGGACTTAAAATGGTGTACGAACCGAAGTATCTACGGTTTTTTCAGGCGAGGTTTGAAAGACTCTGAAGTGTTCTGCGTTTCGCGTTCCGCTTTCTGTGTTCCGCGTTTTGCGTTCCGCGTTTCGTGTTATACGTTGTATGATTTTCATGAATGAAACAAGGCCGTGTTTGTTGGGTCAGGCAATTTCCATATCGCGGATAAAGATCTGTGTTTCGAGTTTCGTATTTTCGATTTCAGACTTCGGAAAATTTTGCATCTGTAAAGTAAATTCTTTGCTATATAACGAATTGGGTGAGTAACACAACTATGTTATTTTAACAGATAAAAGAAATATTGCTCAATTACATGTAACTCTATAAGAGTAAACTTTGCATTTGGTACATTCCTCCAAGTCGGAATGTACTATATGCAAAGTTTACTCGGAGTAATAATTAAAACGTTATAGAGCCAAACTTTTACTTAGTTTTTAAAATTGTAATAAGTTAATAAATCTAAAAAATATTTCAGGAATTGAAACAAAAAGATATATATTATCTCATTGGTTGTTAAAGGGGCAAGTCATTTAAATTTTGATTATCCTGGAAATTTAAAATAAAAATATATAACAAAAATATCCATTAATACACTAAACGTGGTTAATATTCAATTAAATTCAGTTTATATTATATTTTAAATAAATAATGTATATATTTGTACGATTTTAAATTGTACTGCCATTTTTTTTAAAGATTATTTTCCGGGCGTTACTATTAAATATTAGTTTTAAGTCATTTGTTTTTACCCAGATATATGATCAGGATGCTACATAGTCATCATTCTACATTCTGTTTGTCGAATGACATATTGTTAGAGTTTGAATCCTTCTATTTATATAAAGGAAATAACAAGCATACAGAAAATAAACCATATCGTTTGATTGTACAGATACAACAAAGTGTCTTTGCCATATTAAAATAATCACCTGCTTTTAAAGGAATCAAGCATTCTCTTTACAAGCAGGTTTTTTTGTACACTTTTCAGGTTGAATAAACACGTCAAGTTAACAAAAAGTTTAAGATTATAATTTTAGAATACGAATATGAAGGACTATGCTGATATTTCGAAAGAAGAACTAATAACCGAAATCCAACGGTTACAGGTAAAATATGACTTCAAGTCTGGATTATACGAGAATTATATGAATAAAACCATGCTTTCGAAAGCTGGTAAAATCAATCCGGATAAAGAGACTCTTTTTCAAGACATGGAAAGCGACAGACTTGCAAGAGCGCAGGAATCACTGCGTGAAACAAGTGAATACCTCGAGAATCTTTTTCGTTATGGCAACGCACCTGTCATTGTATGGGACACTGCATTCAATATCATCCGTTTTAACCCCGCCTTTGAAAGTATGACAGGCAGAAAAGCCAATGAAGTCATCGGTCAGTCAATAGAAATTCTTTTCCCGCCAGAGTTGGTTGAAAGTTCGATGGAACATATCATGAGAGCACATAAAGGGGAAAGGATGGAAATCGTCGAGATCATTATTCTTCATAAAGACGGTTCTGAAAAAACAGTTCAATGGAATTCTGCTCCCATGTTTAGTTCGGATGGTAAAGTCATTGTGGCAACAATTGCCCAGGGACATGATGTCACCGAACGCAAAAGAGCTAATGAGGAATTGCGCAAAGCAAATAATAGCCTTGAACTACTGTCAAAAGAACTGACAGATGAAATAATAAAAAATAAAAAATTTTTCGAAACAACCGGAAGACTTGCAAAAGTAGGTGGCTGGGAAATGGACCTGGAAAAAAATGAGATGATCTGGAGTGATATGGTTTATCAGATTTTTGAAACGACACCTGGTTATAAACCAACTATGGAAGGTAGTCTGAATTTTTATACTCCAGAAGCAATACCAGTTATTTCAAAAGCTTTAGAAAATGTAGTACTTCACGGCCAACCATATGATCTGGAATTACAGATTATTACCTTTCGAAAAAATATCATCTGGGTAAGGTCAATCGGAGAGGCATTTTATGAAAACGGGAAGGTAGTAAAGATCATCGGCATGTATAAGAATATCAACCCACGTAAACTGGCTGAAATAGAATCACTTCAAAAATCAGAGCAATTAAAGCAATTGTCGGGCGAGCTGGAAACAATCATTGATAATATCCCGGGATTAGTATTCTACAAAGATATAAATAACAGGTATATACGGGTGAACAGGTATATGTGTGAATTATACGGAAAGTCGAAAAAACAATTGGAAGGGACATCCATGAATGACTTACATTCCAACGAACAGGCACAGATTTACTACGAAGATGACCTTCAGGTAATAAAAAGCCGACGCCCGAAAATGAATATTGTCGAATTATGGGAAACAAAAACCGGAATCAGGTGGGTCAATACTTCCAAAATGCCCTACCTAAATCAGTCGGGTGATGTAGTAGGTGTCATCGGGGTATCAATGGATGTTACAGAACGTAAAAAAGCGGATACCGAGCTCGAAAACTACCGCAGGCATCTGGAGGAATTAGTTGCAGATCGTACTTCAGAACTTGCCATTGCGGTATCCAATTTGGAACATTCAAACAAAGAGCTCGAGCAATTTGCCTATGTGGCTTCACATGATTTGCAGGAACCATTACGGATGGTATCAAGTTATACCCAATTGATCGAACGAAGGTATAAGGATAAATTAGATCAGGATGCCAACGATTTTATACGCTATGCAGTTGATGGTGCCAACCGGATGCAGAAACTGATAAACGACCTGCTTGATTTTTCCAGGATATCTTCTCAGGGAAAAGTGTTTTCAAGAATAGATATGTCTGTTGTACTGGGATATGCTGTTTCGAACCTGCATCATTTAATTTCAGAAAATCTTGCTTTGGTATCGAATGAAAACTTGCCAGTGTTGAATGTTGATGAATCCCAACTGATCCGTGTTTTTCAAAACCTGATTGAAAACAGCATCAAATATAAAAAGAAAACAGAAATGCCCAGGATTCATATTTCATGTGTTAAGAAGAATAAACTGTATGAATTTTCTGTCAGAGATAATGGAATCGGCATAGAAAAAAAATACCACGACAGAATATTCATTATATTCCAACGGTTACATACTAAAGAAGAGTATCCTGGTACAGGGATTGGACTATCCATTAGTAAACGAATTGTTGAACGACATGGTGGTACCATTTGGTTTGAATCAAACGAAAATGAAGGAACGACTTTTTATTTTACAATACCGGGAGAGTGAGGAGTGAGGAGTGAGAGGTGAGGAGTGAGGAGTGAGGAGTGAGGAGTCAGAGGTAAAAAAATCAGGACGATACACAGTTCCATCAACAAATTCAGATAACTTAATACTTAACTTAACTAGTTTACATTATGGAAAATCCAAAATTAGTAGAAATCCTTTTGATTGAAGACAATCCCGGTGATGCAAGGCTTACCCGGGAAGCGTTGAAGGACGGAAAAATGAAAATTAACCTGACCATCATGACCGATGGAGAGGAAGGAACCGATTACCTTTTTAAAAGAAAAAAATACATCAACGCTTTACGACCGGATCTTATACTCCTTGACCTGAACCTGCCAAAAAAAAACGGAAGGGAAGTATTGGCAGAGATTAAAAATGACGAAATTCTGAAAAGCATTCCGGTGATTATCCTCACTATGTCCAAAGCCGAAGAAGACATTATCAAATCGTACAATTTACATGCAAACTGTTTCATTACGAAACCTATTGACCTGATGAAATTTTTTGAGGTCGTTAAACTGATTGAAGGTTTTTGGCTCACTATTGTTAAACTTCCCACGGTATGAGCAGGATAGATAAACAAACTATCCTTCTGATTGAAGATAATCCGGGGGATGCCAGGTTGATTAGGGAAATGTTGAATGAGATAACATCTTTTAATTACAACCTAATGATTGCTGAATCACTAAAGGACGGGATCGAACAAATCCGGTCAACTAATTTAATTCTTATACTGCTCGACCTCAATTTACCCGATAGCACGGGTAAAGATACTTTCGATAGTGTTATGAAACAAGCCGGCAATACCCCGGTGGTATTAGTAAGTGGGTTATTTAATGTAGAATTGTCTATATCACTTATCCAGGATGGAGCCCAGGATTACATAGTGAAGCCCGATCTGAGCAGTACCCTGCTTTCAAGAACCATTAAATTTGCCATTGAAAGAAAAAAACTGTTGACCGAATTGAAAGCTAAATCACTGGAAATGGAACAACTCAATTCATATTTTGTTAACCGTGAAATCAGAATGGTTGAACTGAAACATGAAATAAACCAGCTACTTGTCAAGGGTGGTGAAGAGAAAAGGTATTCCATTTAAATTATTTTGTCGAAAGAACTTTAAGAACTCGGTTGACAAAGAGTAGAAGTATTAATTTATTTCATAAACTTTTTTTATCCGTCGGCTGACGAATCAAAAATAATAAGAAACATAGATCCAAAGCTCCTAAAGGTTAAGTGAAGATTGATTTGTATGATTGTCTTCATTTTGAAATAGTTGGTTTAAATGGAGTGCTGATATTCCCCAGTTTAGGGAGGTATGGTCTTCTTTTTGTTTCATAAGAACCACCTTTTCGCTCCGCAAAACCGAAAACGATATGTAACAAAATGCAGGGTTGAATTACGTCACTTCCCAAGTCTGTTAGCCAACGGAGAGATGAAGAGCTATGTGTGCTATTTTCCTTTTTTTTGCGATAGATACTTTAAGAGACGGTAGTAATTTACAACCCTTTAGTGGATTGGGGTCTTATTTTTATCATTAAATATTGATAAAATTTACCGGTCAATATTGAAGCTCTGATTAAAATTTAACAGGAAGGTTTATGAATTCAGATACATTTTCATATAATCAACTAAATTTAAGAGCCACAAGAATATATCTTATTCAGACGGAAAAGACGGCAGTGGATTTATTGAATTTAAGTTGATTATGGTATAATTATAATAAATCAACACATTTAACGTGATTAGCTCCTATTTTAACGTGTTATTTCATATCTTTGTGTTTTGTTGTTAATACACAATAATTTAAGCTAATTGTTTTTTATTCTGAATGATACTGGAAAATACCGGAAATAAAAAATGAAAATGATCAGTATATTATCGATTCGATTTTAATTATGAGCCACCTATCATTGAAAAATAAAACCTGAGATATATGGGAAAAGATGACATATCTGTAGCCACACTGCTACGCCATAAAGCAGAAAAATTATTGAAAAGCAGACCTGAACAGATTCATCCTCATTCAACCGAAGGAGAAATACTAAAACTTCTTCATGAACTTGAAGTATACAGTGTAGAACTCGAGTTGCAAAATGAGGAACTCATGGTTGCTAATAAAGATGTATTTGAAATAAACAAAAAGAATAAATTTTCGGATGAAGTAAAGATGAGACTCATTCATGAGTTTGAGTTAAATCAGATCGAACTGGAAATGCAGAATGAAGAACTAATGCTGACCAATGCTGTTTCAAAAGATGTGGCAGATCGGTATTCTGATTTATTTAATTTTTCAGCTTCCGGTTATTTGATCTTATCAAATGAAGGTGAAATCATTGACTTGAATTATTCGGGTGCCAGGCTGTTAGGGAAAGAACGCATAAGCCTAAAAAACAGTTTGTTTGGTTTTTTTGTTTCAGATGATAGCAAACAGGTTTTTAATAATTTCATTGCTGAAATATTTCAAAATAAGCAAAAGATATCTTGTGAAGTATCACTGTCAAAAGCTGAAAGTAAACCTGTCATAGCCCTGCTTACAGGAATTCTTACGCAAAATAAGGATCAATGTTTGATGACTATCCAGGATATCACAGAACGGAAACAGATAACTAAATACAGGGATTTAACCCGGGAAATACTTCAAATTTTAAATGAACCCGGAAACATTCAGGATTCGATTCACCGCACGTTAAAAGAAATAAAACTAAAAACAGGTTTCGATGCAGTGGGTATCCGGTTGCAGGAAGGGAATGATTTTCCTTACCTGGATCAATCAGGTTTTTCCACTGATTTTCTGATAACAGAAAACACCCTTATTGAGTTGAATCAAAAAGGAAAAGCATGCAGGGATAAAGAGGGCAATGTACATCTGGCCTGTACATGTGGATTGGTGCTATCCGGAAAAACAGAATCTTCAGTACCATTTGTTTCAGCCAGTGGAAGTTGGTGGACAAATGACTCATCAGCGATTCTTGATATCCCGGCAAGCAAAGATACCCGGTATCATCCCCGGAACCAGTGTATCCTTCTTGGATATGAATCAATAGCTCTGATACCCATCCGGAATAAAGATAAAACAGTCGGACTGATTCAGTTTAACGATTATCGCAAAGATGTTTTTAATCTGAATAAGATAGAATTTCTGGAAGGAATTGCCTCTCATATCGGTGCTGCCCTGATGCGGAAGCAAGCGGAAGAAACCCTTCGTAGAAATGAAGAATTTCTTCGGACCATCACCGAGAATGCACCGGATATTATTATGCAGCTGGATCAACAGGGGACTATTTTATATATAAACCGAAGTTTCAATGGGTATTCGGAGGAAGAAAGTCTCGGAAAACATTTTTGTGACTGGACATTGCCCGAATACCATGACCTTATGAACCGGTCACTTTACATTGTATTTAAGGAAGCTACCACTCAAACCTATCTTTCAAAAGGTAATGATATACAGGGAGATACCCGATGGTACCGAACCAGTATATCTCCGGTGAAGGATGGAGAAAAAGTAAAAAATGCCATTCTGATTACTCGTGATATCACCGAGAGTGTGTTAAGTGAAGAAATCCTTCGCGAAAGTGAGGATAAGAGAAATGCCATCCTGAATACAGCCATGGATGGTTTTTGGATATCCGACCGACGGGGTTGCTTCCAGGAAGTAAACGATACCTATTGCCGAATGAGTGGCTATTCCAGGCAGGAATTGTTGACCATGCGCATACATGATATTGAAATTTATGATCATATTGAAGAGGTTGACGCCCGTATTGCTCACATCATTGAACTCGGTGAAGATCGTTTTGAGACCAGTCACCGACGGAAAGATGGGAGTATTATGTACATTGGTGTCAGTATTCAATACCGTAAAGTGAACGGAGGACAGTTTGTCACATTTTTGCATGATATTTCCAAACGGAAGCAACGGGAAAAGGTTCTGTTTGAAAGCAATGAGCATTTCAGACTGTTGTTTGAAAACAGTTCGGATGCCATATTATTTACCAATCCGGATGGGACCATCTATTCCATTAATCCGGAAGGTGAAAAAATGTTTGGACGATGTAAAGAAGAAATTATCAGCCTGGGTAGAAATATCATTTCTGATGAAAATGATCCACGACTAATCAATGCCCTGGAGGAAAGAAGAGAAAAAGGACATTTTCGTGGAGAATTAAATTACCTGCGTAAAGATGGAACTAGTTTCCCGGTAGATATAACTTCTACCATATTTAAAGATTCGAACGGTATAGAGCGATCAAGTATCATTGCCAGGGATATTACCGAACGGAAAAAGGCGGAAGAATTACTCCGTATAAATAATTTACGGTTAAACCTGGCCATGTCGGTAGCGAATATGGCCTGGTGGGAAATGAATATTCTGACAGGCAAGATTACTTTTGAAAAACGGAAAGCAGAAATGCTTGGTTATCTTCCGGAAAATTTCTCACATTATCGCGATTTTATGAAGCTGGTACATCCGGATGATGCTGAGAAAGCCATGGAGGCTATGCGGCAACACATCCACGGGTCGGCTGATAAATATGAAACGGAATACCGGATATTAACTAAAACCGGGGATTATAAATGGTTTTATGATATTGGTTCAGTTACTACACGTGATGCCAAAGGAAAATCAATCATTGTCACCGGGCTGGTAATAGATATTACAGATCGCAAAAAAGCGGAAGAACTATTGCGTCAAAGTAATGAGCGGTATAAATCCCTGTTTCAGGATAATCATTCTGTCATGCTGCTGATCAATCCGGAGACTGGAGAAATTATCGATGCCAATCCAAAAGCCTGTAGGTATTACGGGTGGTCTACTACAGAATTATGTGCTAAAAATATCTCTGAGATCAACACCCTTTCCAACGAAGATGTTATTGCTGAAATGCAGAATGCCAAATTGGAAAACAGGAATCATTTTTTCTTCAGGCATCGGCTGGCAAGTGGTGAAATACGCGATGTTGAGGTGTATTCAGGGCCTATACAGTTTGGCGAAAATACCATGCTCTATTCCCTGGTTCATGATATAACAGATCGAAAAGAAGCCGAAAAAGAACTTCAGAAAAGTAAAGATAATCTTCGTGCCATATTGGATGCAACACTGGAATCCATTTATTTATTCGACAGGGAGGGAAAAGTTGTTGATGCTAATATAACGGCAGCAGCCCGTTTGAAACGTGATCTGGCATCTTTAAAAGATAAGAAGATTCCTGATTTTTTAACTGATGGAATCAGTGAAGTTCGTTTATCACATCTTGAAGAGGTTTTTGTAACCGGGAAGTCAGTTCTGTTTGAAGACCAACGGGATGAGTTTATTTTTGAACACAACTTTTTCCCGGTTATAAACAATGATAAAGTAGATCATGTGGTCAGTTTTAGCCGGGATATTACCCAAAGCAGAAAGGTTGAACAGGCATTGCGGGAAAGTGAGGAGAGAGTCCGGTTTAAACTGCAAAGCATTTTATCACCCGAAGGGAACATAACGGATCTTGAATTGAATGATATTATTGATGCACCGTCCATTCAAAAACTTATGGACAATTTCTATGATCTTGTACAGGTTCCAATGGCAATCATAGATATAAGCGGTAAAGTGTTGGTAGGAGTAGGCTGGCAGGATATCTGCACTAAATTTCACCGCGTGCATCCCGAAACATGCAACAATTGTATAGAAAGTGATGTGATTCTTACAACAGGTATCCCTGATGGTGAATTCAAGTTATACAAGTGCAAAAACAATATGTGGGATATTGCCACTCCCATCATCATTGGAGGGGAGCATAAAGGGAATGTTTTTATGGGGCAGTTTTTCTTTGATAACGAATTGGTAGAATCAGATTTATTTCGCGATCAGGCGAATCAATATGGTTTTGCTGAAAAAGATTATCTGGAAGCGCTGGAAAAAGTGCCTCGACTGACCAAACAAAAACTCGATCAGGCAAAAGCTTTTTTTCTGAATCTATCCGGCTCAATATCACAACTTAGTTACAGTAATATCAAGTTGGCGAGAGCTATAACCCAGCAAAATCAAGCAGAAGAAGAACTCAGGTTAACCGGCAGCCGATTGGATGCAGTATTTAATGGCGTGACCGAGACGATAATGATGATGGATGTGGATGGAATTATCCTGGATGCCAATCAAACAGCACTAAAACGCTGGAGTGTAGATAATGAGGAACTGAAAGGAAAAAACTGGTTTGAACTTATGCTTCCTGAATTCCGAAAAGAACGGGCTGCTCAAATTCTTCAAATGATAGAGACCGAAGCAACTATTCGGTTTGAAGAGGATCGTGAAGGTACTATCTATGACATTACTTTTTATCCTATTAAAGAATCAGGTGGTAAGATAAATCAGTTTGTTATGTTTTCAGGTGACATTACAGAGAGTAAGCGGGCACATGAGGCTTTACTTATCAGCGAAGAACGATATTCAGCCATCTTTAATTCAAGTCGTGATGGAGTTTTTAGCATGGATTTGGCTGGTAATCTGACGGGTGCAAACCGAAGTTTTTGCAGAGAATTAGAATTAGAACTGCCGCAAATCATAGGTTCCACTTTTACAGATATTGGATTGTCTGAAAATTTGTCAATGGAACTTGATCATATGATAAAGGAGGTGAGTGAAAAAAATGATTCAATTAATTCAGAAGCGAAAATTCAACTTCCTGATGGTCAGGTTCGGTATTATGAGACTGTATTTAATCCACTTCACGATAATAATGAAAATATTGTAGGATTTGGAGGCTCCATAAGGAATATAACAAAACGGAAAGAGTCAAATCAGGCACTTATAGAGAGCGAAAAGAGGTTCAGGCATCTGATAAAAGATATGCCGGTAGGTGTAATCCTTTACGGCCCTAAATCTGAGGTGATCACGTGTAATCCCAAGGCATTGGAATTACTCGGTATTACAAAGGAACAACTTATAGAAAATATTAAACTGAATCCGGAATGGACTATGATTCATGAAGATGGCTCCATTTTTACGATGTTGGATTTACCTGTTGTACAAGTTTTTAAAACTCATCAGTCGGTACATGATGTTGTTATTGGGATCTGCAGAAAAGAAACAACAGAAATTACATGGTTGTTAAAAAGTGCAGAAATTCAATTAAAGGAGGATGGCTCTGTTCGAAATGTTGTTAGTTCATTTATTGATATAACGGAACGGAAGGAAAAAGAAGTAGCCCTGAGAAAACTGAATCAGACTTTATCAGCACTCGGCAAAAGCAGTCAGGCTATGTCACAGCCCTATGAAGAATCCGAATATTTAAAAAAGGTATGTGAAATTATTGTGGAAGATACCGATTTCCCAATGGTATGGGTAGGGTATGCCGAATATGACGAAGCAAAAACCATTCGTCCTGTTGCAAGTGCAGGGTTTAATGATAATTATCTTGAATCGATTAAACTAAGTTGGGATGATAATGAATTTGGATGTGGCCCTACCGGTACAGCCATTCGGACAGGAAATATCGGAATTTGTAATAATATGCTGACTGATCCGAAATTTGAACCATGGCGTGAACAGGCATTAAAACGGGGATATGCCTCTTCTATTGTTTTTCCTTTAATAACCGGAGACTTTACCTTTGGAGCCCTAACAATTTATTCTCAAAAACCTGATTCATTTTCAGATGATGAAATCAAACTGTTATCAAAGCTTGCCAGTGACCTGGCACATGGTATTACATCGATCAGGTTGCTGGCAGCCCACCAGATTGCAGAAAAAGCCCTTATTAAGTCACACAATGAACTGGAACAACAGGTAAATGAACGGACCAATGAATTGTTGAAATTGAATGATGCCCTGGTAGTCACTGAAGAAAAATACCGGACTGTAGCCGATTTTGCCACAAACTGGGAATTTTGGATTGGCCCGGGTGATGAAATGATTTATTGCTCTCCTTCCTGTGAACGGATTACAGGGTATACTTCGACAGAGTTTGTAATCAATTCAATGCTTATTTATGATATGATTTATCCTGATGATTTAAAGATATACCAGGAACACAGGGAAAAAGAAAAATCGGCATCTAAATGTGATCATGAAATCCAGTACAGGATCTTTAAAAAAGATGGTTCGATCCGATGGATTGGACATTTTTGTCGTCCGGTTTATGATGCTTCCGGATATTTTAAAGGAACCAGGGGAAGCAATAAAGACATCACGGCCCGAAAAAAAATGGAAGAATTGCTCACAACCAGCAATCAGAAATACAAACTGTTGTCCGAAAACATTACGGATGGTATTTTTATATGTAAAAACGGCAAATTTGAATATGTTAATAATGCCATCAGTGATATTTTTGGATATAATGGAAAAGAGCTTGTAGGAACTAAGCTGACTCAATTAATCCTGACAGACTATCACGAGGAGTTAGAAAATTTGCTCTATTCAACTTCAACTCATAACCGGAGTTGTAATATCGAAGTGGAATGTTTGAGGAGTGATTTTACAGTTGTTTTTGTAGAAATATTGTTGAATTATGTGGCTAAAGATAAAACGGTATATGGAGTGGTTCATGATATTACCGAAAAGAAAGAGTTTCAAAAGAATATGGTAAAAGCCATTATTCAAACAGAAGAAAAAGAAAGATCGCATTTCTCTAAAGAATTGCATGATGGGCTAGGACCTTTGCTTTCGACCATAAAGCTTTATCTTCAATGGTCGGAAAGACCGAACAGCAATAAATCACGTGAAGAAATCATAGGGAAAGCCGGAGAAATCCTGGAAGAAGCCCTGACAACTGTCAAAGAAATATCGACTAAATTGAGCCCGCATTTACTTACAAATTATGGATTGAGTTCTGCTATTAAAAGTTTTGTCGAAAAACTGAGTGCTACAGCCACCTATAATATTGAATTTGAGAGCAATTCAACCAGACGAATTGATGGTGATATAGAAACGGCACTCTATCGTGCTGTCATTGAATGTATCAACAATACACTGAAATATGCACATGCAACAAATATTTATATCTATTTAAAAGATTCAGGAAAACAGATTCAATTGCAGTACCAAGATGATGGTAAGGGATTCGATATAGCTGAAACAATAGCTCAACATAAAGGATTAGGACTGTTTAATCTTCAGAACCGACTTCATACGATCGGTGGTAAAGTTGATTTGAAAAGCGAACCAGGAAAAGGTGTTGAATATATGTTTACTGTAAATATTTAATGAGATAATCCCCTTTCTACTCTGACATGTGTATAAGGGTGGGTTTATAGGATTGACTGGCAGGATTGGCTGATGTATATGTGATTGGAACAAATATATGCCTTGTTTTATTTTTTTTGAAAACAGATATCTTCACCTGCTCCGCCAGTAGTAGGACAAGCTCTCTCACAGAAGGAGTATGAACTCCAGGAGGGGAGAGAGTACGAAGGTGATAGAGCCGAAGGTTGATTAAGTTTTGTTTTTATAGATGAAGTATTCAATTTATTCCCTATTACTAAGTTAAATCATCACTTTCAATTTAAAGTTTAATAAAAATCCTGTAGTTGGAGGAATGTTGAAGAGAAAAGTAAGTTGGATATTTAGAGTAGAATTGATACATAATATCCCCCAGGAAAATAATAGAAAATAAATATTACAATATAAATAAGTTATTTAATTTGATTATAGCATGTTGAATCCATTTTTAACGATTTCATAGTTAAATAGATGTATTGTTTATATTTAAATGCTACTAATATCATTATTTTTTATATTTTTGTAACATGAATTCAACTATTACAAAGAAACCCAATATTATCATTGTTGATGATCACCTGATTTTTCGACAAGGATTAAAATCCATCATTACATTAGAAAATATTGCGAATGTAATAGGTGAAGCATCGAATGGCCTGGAATTAATAGCTCTATTGTCGGATTTAAAACCTGACCTGGTATTGATGGATATTGATATGCCGCATATGAATGGACTGGAAGCAACTGAGAAAGCCATAGAAATAATGCCTGATCTCAAGATTATTGCCTTTAGTATGTTCAGTGATGAAGAATATTACTATAAAATGATTGATCGGGGAGTAAAAGGATTCATATTGAAAACCAGTGGCATTAATGAACTCGAAAATGCGATTCATAATGTGATGATGGGCGATAGCTATTTTTCCAACGAATTATTACGGAAAATTATTAATAATTTTGGACGCCCAAATACGACGAAACAAACTGCCCTTGAGAATTTAACCGATCGGGAAATTGAAGTATTACAACAAATTTGTTTGGGATTAAGTACTGAAGAAATCGCAGAAAAATTATTTATTAGTCCTAAAACAGTTAAATCGCACAAATCAAACCTGTTAGAGAAGACGGTTTGTAAGAATACTCCTTCACTTATTTTGTTTGCTATAAAAAATAAAATAGTTGAAATATAAAGAATTCTGCATCTTTGTTTTTTTAAGTACACCCTTTAATGTCAATAAGTTAGTTTAAAACTACGCCTTTCGACTGATATATACTCCTCCTTTTATTACGTAATATCCTACTTTTAACGACTCAATTTCCCCCTTTTGACCTTTACATAGTTATATTATTTGCTGTAAATTTGCAGAGTAAGAAACAAAATTGAAATTTTGGTTCCAACATAGGATTTAATATAATTAAATTCATTGAGGATTATTCTATTATCAATTTTAGTTATTTACTCATTGACTTTCTTCATTTACAAGAAATGAATTTTCCGCAGTGATGTCAGGGCCGTGAAAGAAATGAGATAATATGTTTACCTTTTGTCAAAATTTACTTGTTAATTTTTAGAGAACTAATTTAACCTTATCTGTTTAAAGTCTATCTGTTGTTTACAATTCAGTTTACGAACTAAAACAGGTTTTATTTAAGTTTAAATTTGGAATTTCAAAAGAGCCAATTCGTGAGAATTGGCTCTTTTGTGATGAAAGTGCCATCTATACAGCTATGTATGTGATCGCTTGATTGCTTATCAATGAATGCAGTAATCCAAATGAAGGATGTTTACTCATCTTTTATTACGATTGAAATACACCTTTATTATCAGATAGAATACATTTTTCGGTTGTGTGTGTGTATAATCATTTCTTGTAATTTTACAACATATCAAACATATATTTTAAAGCAACAAATTATTCAAATTAATTGATTTATAATTCACCCAATCATGAAAAAGCCTAAGATTTTTATTGTAGATGACAATCAGACTTTTCGTCAGAGTCTGATACTACTGATTACCGTCGAGAACATTGCCGAAGTGATTGGTAAAGCTTCCAATGGTATTGAATTCTTAGATCTGCTGGCTCATAAGAAACCCGATCTGGTATTAATGGATATCGATATGCCCGAAATGAACGGGATCGAAGCAACTAAAAAGGCCCGTGAAATAATGCCGGATTTAAAAATAATTGTATTTTCCATGTATGGTAATGAAGAATATTATTCCAGGATGATCGAACTTGGGGTGAAGGGTTACATTCTGAAATCATGTCATATCGATGAATTTGAAAAGGCAATTCAGGAAGTTATGAAAGGGGGTACCTATTTTTTTACCGATGTGGATATGAAAGATACGAAAGAAAAAAAACTCAAGATAGTCGATAAAATTCTATCGGAAACCTCCGATCTTACGGTAACAGAAATAAAATTAATTCAAAATATCTACTCTAATTCATAATTCACAATAATTTTACTAAAACAACAGCCTTTCCATAAAGAATACTTTAAAATGGTTCTTTATGGAAAGGCTGTTTTCAGTAGAAAATATATTAAAACACTACCCGATATAAATAAAAATGTTTTTCCGCAAAACTTCCTAAACCATTACTGTTGCATAAATTTATAAGTGATTAATATGAAAGTTTAATTTTGCCAGTATTTCATGATGAGGATAAACATAAATTAATTATCTGTGTAAACTGCGTAAAAACTCTTTTAAATATCTTCTAATAAAATAATCTGTGTAAAATATCTTCATTAGTACATGATACGCATTTTTATTAAATTAATTATATTCTGTTAATTCAATTTAAACAAGAAATTATTTTAAATTAATTTTAAATAAAAGAAAAATAAACTTAAATATATTATATTTGTCCGGAGTTAATGAAATAATTATGACGTATAAAATAGTACACACAAAATCAATTGATTAAGCCTGTGATATTGATTTAAACAAGTATAATAACCATTCGTTTAATCTGAAGTAGTCCTTTTGACGGATATACATCTACTCCTTTTATAGGTATAAAATACTTCTTTTAACAGGCAATGATACTCTTTTCTTCCCATTTAATATACCTAATGATTACCTAATTTTACAATATCAATTCCGCCACATATCGGGTTTGTTTGCAACTCTTCTAAAAATCGTACATGAATGAATTCAAATATTAATAAAATACCTGATATTATAATTGTTGATGACCACTTGATTTTCCGACAGGGATTAAAGTCAATAATTACCATCGAGAATATTGCCCGTGTTATTGGGGAGGCATCCAATGGGATCGAGTTTCTTCAAATTCTACAACATTTAAACCCGGATCTGGTATTAATGGATATAGATATGCCACACATGAATGGATTGGATGCTACCGAAAAGGCAATAGAATTAATGCCGGAATTAAAAATCATAGCATTTAGCATGTTCAGCGATGAAGAGTATTATTATAAAATGATAGATCGTGGTGTAAAAGGTTTCATTCTGAAGTCGTGCGGAATAAATGAACTGGAAAATGCCATTCAGAATGTGATGCAGGGTGAAAATTATTTCTCCAACGAATTGTTACGTAAAATAATTAACAATTTTGGCAGGTCTACCGACATCAAATCGAACAAATATGATAAATTAACTAACCGGGAGATTGAAGTCTTACAACTTATCTGTGAAGGATTTAACACTGATGAAATTGCAGAGAAACTGATATTAAGTCCATTGACAGTTAAATCGCATAAATCTAATTTATTAGAAAAAACTATTTGCAAAAATACGCCGGCACTTATACTT
>Ga0302213_1000710_pt1 | contig 17863 bp, 11 predicted proteins | sample II_Fen_N1_2_FD_194583 | JGI IMG/M metagenome (GOLD analysis project Ga0302213, IMG submission 194583) | Peat permafrost microbial communities from Stordalen Mire near Abisko, Sweden - II_Fen_N1_1 | ecosystem: Environmental > Terrestrial > Soil > Wetlands > Permafrost | place: Sweden: Abisko... | reverse complement strand
GCCGAGTGCCGCGCCAGTTTGCAGGCGCTGCACATCGAGCCGCTGTTGCTGACACACGCGCCCGCGATTGACCGGCTGGTGGCCGATGTGGCGCTGGCCCGGCACGGGCGCGGCGAGCGCCTCAAGCTGCAGGCCGAAAGCGATTCGGAAAGCGGCCAGTTGCTGCTGCAGGCCGGGCAAATCATGGGCAGCGGCCAGAGTCCCGAGAGTCTGGAGTCGTTTTTCCAGCGCGCCCCTTCGGCGGCGGATCAGGCCGAATTGGCGCGCCTGCTCGATGAACTCCAGCGCCTGACGCAGGCGCTGGAAAACGCGCAAAAGCAACTGGATGCGGCCCAGCGCAAGCTGGCTCAACACCAGCGCGAGCTGCTGGACGCGCCCGCGCAGCCTTTGCGGCAGGCGCTGTCGCTGGCGCTGAGTCAGGCGCAGCCGCTGAGCGACGCGCCGCAGCGGCTGGCCGCATTGCAGGCCACGCTGGAGACCGAGCAGCGTCGGCTGGCGCAGGCGTTGCTGGATTTGGGGCTGGATTCGCCCGAGGCGCTGACGGCATCGCGCTGGCTGGCAGCGGCTGAAATTGACGCTTACGAGCAGGCGCAGCGCGATTTGATGCAGCAGGCCGCTTTAAGCAAGAGCAAATTTGAGAACTGGCAGGCCGATCTGGCCGTGCAGCAGCGGCGACACAAAAGCCTGTCCGCCACCGGCGAAGTCGTTACCGCCGAAACCTTGCGCCAGGCGAGAGCCACACGCGACGCGGGATGGTTAACGATTCGCCGCGTGTTGATGGCCGCGCCGGGCCACGACGCGCTTGGCCAAGCCGTGCAGGCTAAGCCAGCAGGGCCGCAGGCCGTGCGGGTGCAGCCAGCGTCGGGGGCTATCGGCGCCCGCTCAGCGCGTGATAACGGCGAATCACTGGCCAACGATGCGGCGCCCGCCCATCGTTCAGAAATCGTCCCCGCCGACCTGCCGAACGCCTTCGAGCGCGCGCAGGCGCAGGCGGATCGACAAGCCGATTTGCTGCGCGAAGGCGCGGAACGTGCGACGGCCATAGCCGAGTGCGAGCAGCGCATCGCCGAGATGACGCAGTCGCTGGCTGAACTGGAACAAACCCGCGCCGAACAGGCGCAGGCACTGGCCGCGCTCGATGACAACTGGCGGCAGACGCTGGCGCGGCTGGCGCTTCCCTCAGGCACGGCGGCGCTGGTGCGCGAATGGCAGGCGCGGCGCCAGAGCGCGCTGGACGGCCACGAGCGCCTCACGGCAGCCGCGCAGGCGCATGCCGGGTTGAATCAACAGATTAGCGCCGCCACGCAGCGGCTGCTGGCGGCCTTGGCTGCGCTGGGGCTGGCACCTCCAGACGGCGACGCGCCTTTGCCCGCCTTGATCACGCTGGCCGACACCGCCGACCGCCGCCTGCTGGCGCAGCAGGCCGCCATCACGCAGCGCGCCAGCGACATGGCCAATTTGGCGCAGGACATCGAGGCCGCCCAAGCCAGCGTCGCCGACCTGACGGCGCTGCACCAAGGCTGCCAAAGCGGGCTGGACGACAAAGCCCGGCTGCTGTATTTAGGCCAAGGCGCGGCGGCGCAAACCCTCAAAGCGCGGCTGGCCGAGCTGCAACGCTGGGTGCAGGATTACCAGCGCCATGTCGAGCACCTGTGCCAGCTCAAGGCGCTGCAAGACAGCGAAGACGCGGCGCTGAGCGAAGTCAGCGCGCTGGGCCAATTGGTGCAGGAGCCGGTCTGGGAACACCCGTCCGCCTGGCTGGACGCGCTGGCGCTGCGGTTGGAAAAAACCCGCGACGCGCTAAAACTGAAAACCGCCGCCGAGCGCAGCGAAGCCGACGAACTTCGGCGCCAGCAGCACGCGCAGGCCGATTTGCAAAGCGCCGCGCAGACGCTGGCGCAGTTGGTGGCGCAGGCCGGTGCCGACAGCGCCGACGCGCTGCCAGAAGCCGAAACCCGCTCCGAGCAGCGGCGCGCGGCAGCGGCGCGGCTGATGGATTTGCAGCAGCAACTGGCCAGAACCTCGGCCAAAGATGCCGACGCGCTGCGCGCCGAACTCGCCGGTCTGGATAGCGTGGCCATTGACGGCGAAAAGCAGGCCTGCGCCGACGCCATTGCGCGCCTCGATGCCGACGAAAAAGCCGCCATCGCCGCCGAACACGGCGCCCAGATCGAGCTGGCCAAAGTGGACACCTCCGACGAAGCCGCGCAGGCCAGAGAGGAAATGGAAGCGGCGATTGCCCGCTACCGCGCCGGGGTGCGTCCGTGGGCACAGCTCAAGCTGGCGCAGGCGCTGCTCGGCGAAGCCTTGAAGCGCCACCGCGAAAAAGCCCAAGGCCCGGTGGTGGCGCTGGCGGGCGAGTATTTCCGGCTGATGACCGGCGGGCGCTTTGTTCGGCTGCAAGTCGATGAGGACAACGACGCCCCGGTGCTGCTGGCCCAGAGCGCCCACGGCAAGGCGATGGAAGTGGCCGCCTTGAGCGAAGGCACGGCAGATCAGCTTTATTTGTCGCTGCGGCTGGCCGCGCTGGAGCTGCAGCGCCAGCCGGACCGCATGATGCCGCTGGTGCTTGACGACGTGCTGATGACCGCCGACGACGAGCGGGCGGCGGCCATGTTTTGCGCGCTGGAGAAATTCGCCGCGCAGGCGCAGGTGATGGTGTTTACGCACCACCAGCATTTGCTCGGGCTGGCGTCCGGGGCCGTGGCCGAGCAGGGGCTGAAGATTCACCGGCTGGCGGCTGATTTTGGGCGCTTGGCGTGAGGCGTGGCGGGCGACGGGCGCTGTGGGTTAAATTCCCCGCTCATTCACCGTGTTTTTGAAGAAAAGAGAGTTGCCATGATCGTGCGTTTTAACATCGACCCTATTGAGCATGAGCAGTACGAATACCGGGTCAGCCACGAAGGCGAAACGCTGTATGGTGACGCCGGGCTGGACAGCATTGAGGAGTGCATCGTCGCCGCCGTCGAAGGTCTGGGCCAGGATGCGGTCGCGGCTGAAGTCGCTTACAAAAGCATCATCAGCGGCACCTACCCGCTGGCCTCGCTGGCCTTGATGACAGCGCAGATTGCGTTGCACGCGCTGCAAACCACGCAGGCCGTTGAGGAGGTCAGCAGCTAATGGTTGAAGTAGCGCCGCACGCTTGAACTGGTGGGCGCTGCAGGGTTTTCAGGGTTCGAGCACGATGTCTAGCGTGCTGGCGCCTTCCCAGTGACCGCGAAGTCCTTCGCCCTGCGGCGTCAGCACCAAGCGGGGTGGCGGCGTTTCCTTGCTGTCAGCTTCGGTCAGCGTCAGGGTGCCCGTTTCAAAACGCCCAGACAGCGCAATCGGCTTGCGGTAGCGGTCATAAAAATAGCTGCCGCTCAGTGTGCCGTCCGGGCTGAGCGGGCCCAGATGAAGGGTCACTGGCATATTGGCGCTGATTTTGCCGTGCAGTACCTGTCCCCAAGGGGTCGTAGGCGCCGCAGTGGCTGGCGTCTCGCCCAGCAACAGGGTTCGGCCATAGGCGCTCAGCCAAGGTTTGAGTTGCTCTGGCGAAAAGCGCAGGCTGAAATCCCCCAGATTGTCCAGCGCCCGCAGGGCGTGGTTGCTGCAGCGCTCCATCGACAAGACCAGCGCCTGGGTTTGAATTTGCAGCTTGCCCTGGGCCGTGCCGTATTCGGGCGACTGACGGAACTGGGCGCATTCGGCGTACATCTTGAGGGCTGCGGTGCGGTCTTCGGATGGGGGCTGTTTGCGCTGGCGGGCGCTGGTTTCTTCGTCTTGCAGGCGGTGAATTTCTGTCTGAATGGCTGTCAGGTTTGCTGCCTTGAGCTGCTTGCTGAGTGCTGTCCGGCCAGCGAGGGTGAAGATGTCTTCAGATCCGAGCCGACGGCCGTTGGCCGCATCGAACGCATAAGGTGTGGTGTAGTTTTCACAGTAGGCGCCGCAGCCTTCGGTCGAAAGCATGACCGAGAAAATGCGAGCGTCGTTGCGCTGGACCTGAAAGTCAATCTCGGGCTGGTGCTGCCAGACTTCTTCGCTGACTTCGCGTAGGCCGTAGCTGGTATGCACAGGCGCAGGCACTTCAAAGGTTTCGATAAAAAGCAGGTTGTTGATGCGCGCGGTGACATGAGCATCAAGCCCGCTCACAAAGGGGAAGCGGCGGATGGGTGGCGTCTTGCTGGTGGGGGCTGTCTGGGTGAGTGGGGTGAGCGTGGTGACTTCCAGCGGCGCCGCGTGAAGCCCGCCAGCAGCGGCCAGCGCCAAAGCGCAGCTTGAAAGACTGCGCGCAAGAAAAGAGAGAGGCAAAAGACGCATAGTTCCAACCTTGAAGTCTGCCGGAACGGGTCTGTGGTGATGCTGCAGCCGCCCAGCGTTGCAGTTAAAGTGAATTGTCTGAATAAGGTGACGAGCCTTGACCCCGGCACTGGCTCCACAGTTAGGGCTGCTTGGTTCCCCATCTGACCCGGTTGGCCGCTTTACCATGCGGGAAGGCCCGTCACGTCGGATTATAGGGGGTTGAGCCTGAGCTTTTAGCCAAGAGCTAGATTTAAAGGCGGTATCAAGGGAAAAAGGTGCCGACTAGCGGTGCAGCTCGTCGCGCAGGGCGTCCAGCGCCACCGAGGCGTGGCCGGTGCGCCACACCAAGCCGGTTTTGCTGCGCGCTACCTGTGGTGGCAGCGCAAACACGGCCAGTTCTTCGTGCGCCTGAATCGCTTCCAGCATCAAGCGCGGCATGATGGCGATGCCCGTGCCCGCCGCGACGCAGGCGACGATGGCATGGTAGGAGCCAAGTTCGAGCACCCGCTCTGGCCGCACGGCGGCTGAACCCAGCCACTCCAGCAAAATGCGGCGGTAGCTGCAGCCCGTGCTGAATGCAATCAGCGTGCGGTTTTGTGCATCCTGCGGCGTTCTGATGGGGGGCGCGCCTGCGGCGCTGATCAGCACCAGCTCTTCGACAAAGGCTGGCTGCATTTCCAGTCCTGGCGGTATAAAGGTTTTGGCGACGAAGGCCGCATCAATCTCAAAATTACACACCTTGGCCAGTAGCGCGCCTGAGGTTCCCGTCACCAGCTCAATGTGAACCTCGGGAAAGTGGCGGTGGTAGCGCGACAGCAGCGACGGCAGGCGTGTCGCTGCCGTGCTTTCGCTCGTTCCTATGCGCAGAATGCCACGCGGCGCACCGCTGTGCAGCGCCAGCATGGCCTCCGCCGAGAGCTGCAGCAGGCGCTGCGCATAGCTCAGCAGTAGCAGCCCTTCGACTGACAGCGTCAGCTTGCCGCTTTGGCGATGAAACAGGGCCACGCCCAGCTGCGCTTCAAGGTTTTTGACGCGGGTGCTGATGTTTGAGGGAACGCGGTGCAGTTGCGCTGCCGCCTTGCTGACGCTGCCGAAGTCCGCCACCGTCTTGAAAATTTGCAGCGAGTCCAAATCCATGTTTCTCATTTTGAGAATCGCCCGTTTTTATTATTCACTTTTCATCATAGCAAGAGAGGACTAAATTCGTCCAATTGAGCAATTGTGCTGGACTAATTCTGGAATGTCGCCCGCTCCAGCCCGCATCTGCCCCACCCAAGGCGCTGGCGGGCGTTACCGCAGGACTGATTTTTTAAGGAATTTTTATGAGCAACACACCCGCTGATTCACAGCACGGCATGCCTAGCCCTGAGCGCATGCCCGCGTTGGCCCCTGAGGCGATGAACGAGGCGCAACAAGCCGCCGCGCAGGCTTTGATCGACGGGCCGCGTGGCGCCGTGTTTGGCCCCTTCAATGCCCTGCTGCGCAGCCCAGAGCTGATGAACCGGCTGCAGAAGGTAGGCGAATACCTGCGCTTTAACAGCACGCTGGCGCCGCGCATCAGCGAATTTGTCATCATGCTCGTCTCGCGCCAGTGGAGCCAGCAGTTCGCCTGGCGCTTGCACTATCCGCTGGCCTTGCGGGCCGATGTCTGCGAGGAGACGCTGGACGCGCTGGCCGAAGGGGGCCGACCGACCGGCATGACGTCGGACGAGGAAGTGGCTTACGACTTTTGCGATGAACTGGCGTACACGCACGGCGTCTCGGATGCCACCTACGAGCGAGCCGTAGCTGCCTTCACCGAAGCGGGCGTGATCGACATGATGAGCCTCGTGGGTTACTTCACGACGGTGTCGATGATCATGAACGTGGCGCGCACGCCGCCGCTGGCGGACGGCATTGGTGCGCCGCTGGCTCCATTTCCGCACTGAGCCCGGAGTAGTTGCCGGACGGGTTACGGCGCAGGTAGTGCCGTTCTAGCTGATTTCGTTGATCGTCCTGACCCCTCGCAAGGCCTCCGCCTTGCACTCCGGCGGGTGGACTTTGTTCTACTGGTGTCTGGAATAGGGTCCAATTTACTTTATTTATTTTCCCTGTTGTATGCGTCGCTCCAATTGGCGGCGCACCGTGCGCATCAGTTGGATCAACGGATAGCAAAATAGAAGAAACATGGCGCAGGCATACAAATACATGGGAAGCATTAAACTGGTGCGGCCAATGGCGTTGACCACCGTGTTGCAGCGATTCACCAGTTCGCTCACGCCAATAATGGATGCTGTGCTCGATGCAATCACAATGATCAGCATATAACTTGTCCAGCTGGGAATAAACAAAAATGCAGCGCCGTGATCGCCCTGGCGCCAGTCACGAAGCGATTTTGACAGATTGTCTGAAGTAAATCCGACGACGGCGATGGACAGTGCCAGCGCTGCAATCAGCCACACTGGAAAGCCTAATCTGATAGAGGTTCCGGGTAGCTCAAACTCAGTGGGCAGCATAAAAACTAGGTAAAACTGAAAAACGATGGTCGGAATACTGCGCGTCAACTCCGTCAGCAGCAGGCTCAATTTAATGGCTCTGGGATGTGTTGACAGACGTAGCAGTGCTAGGCAAGCGCCCAGACTCGTCCCAATCAACATGGCGGTGATGGCAATGAGAATATTCATGGCAAAGCCGCCGAGCAAAAAAGGCGTCCAGATTATTAACTCGTGCAGAGCACCAGTTTCCTCGATATTCATGAGAAATTCTTCCTCAGTTTGCGATCTACCCAGCCTAGTGCGCGCGTGATGGATGTAATCAAGAGAACAAAGGTTAGCAACAGCGTATTCATCATCACGGTGACGTTACCGTTTTCGGCCATGATGCTGGTGACAGCCGAGAGCAGGTCAGGCACGGCCACGGCAGAGGACATCATGGTGGCTTTGCAAACATTGATTAAGGCCGCTGTTACCAAGGGGCTGGACAGCGGCAACACCTGCCGAAAGTTTTCAAAGTGCAGTTGAAATTGGGGAGATGTGTTTCGCAGCAGGTCGCAAGCTTCGATAAATGCGACCATGATGCTCGATCCCGTGTACAGGCTCAGGCAAAGCACTACGATCACCATAGCCGACAGGCCAATTCCCATTGAAGTCATCAGCATAGAACCTAGGCCAAACACCAGCATGTAAATGACCAGCAGCGGTGGCATCATTCGCCCAGCTGTACACGCCCAGCGCACCAGCGGCGTCAGGACTGCGATGCGCGCCTCTGCAATCATGGCCCCTGCCACGCCGACCGCCAGACTGCCCAGCACGCAAAGAACCATGAGTGACATGGTCGTTGCTAGGCCGATCAGAAATCGCTTTCTGTCGTAGCTGTCGTACACCATACTGAGATCCATGCCCGTGTATTCTTTCCACCACAGTCCTAGGTGGCGCAATCCCAATTCGTCCCTGGCGTTGACAAAGACCTTGTTGCGGCACGCAGCGGGCCATTGGCCAGAGGCATTACGGCTGCACAGCGCTTTGCCCTGCGTGTCTGTGGATGTCCACAAAGTGTGCATATTGCTTAAAAACTGCGAAGGCGGTAAATGCCAGGCCCGCTCACGCTCAATCAAAAAGCCCGTGCGGTGCCACTGGGCCACGGTGTCGCCTAAAAATCGTTCAAAGTCTGAGCCGCGTTCGCTGCTGGCAATGGCCAGCGCCCACGGTGTTACCAGACTGGGCGATAGCGTTGCTTTGTAACCCGCCCATTCAGGAAAAAGCAGGTCGCGGTGAATGGCCGTGTTGTCAAATAGATAACCGATGCAGCGCTTGTCTCTGACCGCCAGCTTGGCATCTCTGGCGTTATTGAACATTTGCAGGTCGAGTAAAAATCGCTCGGCCATCGCCCGGTTGAAATAGCTTCCGTGCAGCGCGCAGACTTTTTGTCCACGTGCGCCTGACCAATCCGCAATGCTTTGCTCAGGGCGCATGAACAGCGTCACGCCGGAGGCGTAGTAATTGGGCTCGACCATTGTGGCGATCTGACGCCGCTCTACCGTGTCGCCTGTGGTAGCAATCACTAGGTCCACGCTGCCTTCTTCCAGCCTTTGCAGGCGGTTGGTGCCGGTGACGGACATCTTGATCAGTTCCACGCCCAAGCGTTTGGCGATATCGGCAGCCAAGTCATGCTCAAAACCCTCAGGCACGCCTGCAGCGCTGAGCATGCCAAAAGGCGCATAGTCGGTCTTGACGCCCACAACCAGCGTACCGCGCTGCTTGATCCGCGCCAGCCGCCCACTGGGGTCGGTAGCTGCAGTATCCGCAGCACTGGCACCCGATAAGCTGCACAACAGCAGTGTGCACAGCCAAAAAACAAAGCGGCAAACCGTGCCCGCCAGCGCACCCGCCACATAAGCTTTCATATCGGCCTGACCACGGCGCGGATGCCGTAACCTAAAAATGCAGGCCAAATGCGCGACACCATCGCGTCCAGACGGCCCACGGCGCGGTATTGGGTGATCAGCCACTCGGGCAGCACGCTTTCGGCGTCCATTTCCACGATCTCAAAACCGCAGGCCTGCAGCTCCTGGCGCAAGCGTCTGGCCGAGTACAAATGGTAAAAAAACGTGTGCGGAACGCCCGCCAGCAGTCGGGTGAATTCGATATTGCCTGCCTCGGCCTGTACGCCCCGCGCCCGACCTGTGAGACGTTTAAAGGCTGCCGACAGTAACTCAAGCGGGCGCCTGCGCCATACAGACGGAACCGTCAGCAGCAAGCGACCCTGCGGCTCCATCATCGTGTGAAGGTGACGCAAAACCTCCAGCCTATCAGCCCGGCCTCCGATGTGGCTCAGTACGCCAAACAAGAGCAGCACCACATCAAATTCTTGACTGCCTATCAAGACCTCACGCGACCCCGTCAGCAGCCGCACGCGCGGACCAAACCGGGTTTTTTCCAGAAAGTTATTGAACTCTTCAATGGCCGACGTTGAGATGTCGTAGCCGGTGACGCGTGCCGAAGTCGATTCCAGAAGGGCCAGCGCATAGCGACCATTGCCGCACCCGAAATCAAGAATCTGTCTGGCTTGGCCTACACCGTGCCTGAACAAAAATTCAAGTGTCGCCGCATTCGGCGCGGGGTAGCGTTTTTGATAATCCTTGCAGGAAAAATAATGATCGTACAAGTCGGTCATCCCAGCTTGGGTGTCACTGTGTACTGCTTCTCCCAAGATTTGCGATGGATTTTTAAATTTCATGAATTAATGTTTTAAATCGATGGTTGAATACTCAAACTTTCCGTTTCTGACAACCTGCATTATAATAATTTTATTCAGTACATTGCCGGCATCATCAAAACCGTGCTCTCCTGTCACGCCTGGCCAGCCTCTCAAATTGTGCAGTTCCATAGCAACTTTTTTGGGTACCGTTGTTTTGGCCCTAGTCATCGCATGTGCCAAAAGCCTGACAGCGTCATAACCCAGTGCTGCCGAAGTATCGGGAAATTTGTTATAGCGTTTGAAAAACTTTTCATTAAATTCGCGCACCGCAGGCGCTGGCGCATTCGGATGGAAAAAGGAAGTGACTTCGGTGCTTTCCACGGCTTGGCCACCGAGTTTAATCAGATCCAGAGAATCTAGGCCATCTCCGGCAAATATCGGAACTTCGATCCCTACTTCTCGCGCTGCACGAATAATTTGCGCGCCTTCTGGTAGTGAGCCTGCCAAAAAAATAGCATCGAAACTGTAGAAATCCTTCCAGTGCTGCATGACTGATTTGTAATCCCCTGAATCAGCTTGATAAGGAACACTGTCGCTTACCTCAATCCCGATGGCGTTGGCGCGCTGCTCAAAAGCATTGGCGAGGTCGAGTCCATAATCATTATTGACGCAATAAATCAGCACATGTTTATATTTTTTTGATTTTGCGTAATCAGCCAGCATCTCTCCGACATCACGGTTTCCCGGAATCATCCGAAAAACATTTTTGTATCCCTGACTTGTCAGCTTGGACACGCTGCTGCCTTGGGACAAGAAAACCATTCCGGCGCGCTCATAAATCGGTGCAGTCGGAATGGCAATGTAGGAATTTAATGTGCCGATAACGGCAACCATGTCCGGGTTGCTGGAGAATTTTTCGGCAATCATTTTCGCCTTGTCCACTGAGAGCTTGTCGTCTTCCTTGATCAGTACCAGTTTCCGGCCTAGCACACCACCGGAGCCGTTCAATTCGTCCTGCGCCAGCGAAATACCTTCCCACAAGGTGCCCTTTTCAGTGGAAAACGGCCAAGAGACGCCGACGACAATATCGCTAACGCCCTTTTCCGCACGTGCCGCACGTTCGGATGCCACATCTGTCTTGCTGCATGCCCCGAGTAAAAACGTCACTGCAATGAGTGAAATAAATGATTGAATTTTTCTTGTCCACATGACCACGAATTCCTGTGCTGCTTGTTTTTTTCGCTTAGGCGAACAAGCCGCCGTATTGCGTCCGCGCATCATAGGTGAAGCCTGAGTGCTGCCACAATTGAGGTAAAGATGCTTGATTTCTTCGATGATCATGCAAATCGAATGGAATCACTACCAAAGAGAACCCGATTTGACCGCTAATGCCTCCTCCCTCGGCAACACGCAGAGTCTGCGTGACGCCATTGACATCCTCGAAGACGCCTTGCAGGCGTCGCCGCGCAAAGTGATTGCCGTTATCGGCCCGCAGGCCTTGACGGTGGAATTTACCCAGCCTGACGGCTCGACCCGAGTGGCACCCTTTTACCGGCTGGTGGCCGAGCAGCTGCTGTCTGAATACGAGTTGCCGATTAGTATTCTGGACGAGCCTTCTGCTGCGTGGGACATGCACCGCGCCAGCGCCCTCATTCTGGGCAGCCGGGACGTGAGCACGCAAAAACTGCGCATCAAAGTCACCAAGATGATCCGCCAACTCAGCAATCAGGTGCGCCCGGCGGGTGCGCTGCAGGCGCTGGCCCGCCTGGACTGCTTTCGGCTGGTGCTGAGCCTGACGCCCGACGATCTGCTACCCAGAGCCATCCGCGAAGCCCAGCCCGACTTGACCCTTGACATGGCCGGTTACGCGCCCTCGACCGATCTGGAAGCGGGCTGGCCTATGGACGTGCCGCCCTACGCCGAGCAGCGGCTGCGCTACTACCAGCTTCTGGGGCGCATCGCTGGCGACTTTGCCATTCACGAGGAAGACACCCTCGAACACCTGCACAAGTTCCGCGACGAGGCCGAACGCAGCGCCAAGCTGCTGCTGACCGACCTGCGCAGCCGCAATCTGGTTTATCTCGGCTGCGGCCTGCCCGACTGGATGGGGCGCGGGCTGGTGCGCCTGTTCAGCGCGCCGCGCTTTTTGTCGGATGAGCGCCCGTTTGATTTTTTCTGCGCCACGACGCAAGACGCTTCGCTCACCGGCTTTCTCGACCAGTTCAGCAGCAACTCCGTGGTGCTGCCGTGGTCGCCGGGGGAGTTTGTGCGCGAAATCAGCGCCTTGAGCCTGGACACGCCGCCGCCGGTGCGCAAGCCCGGAAACCCGGCGTCTGGCGTTGACGCAGCCGCTGCAGCGGGCGCGCCCAGCGTCTTCATCAGCTACGCCAGCGAAAACGCCCCAGCGGCCCGGCGCATGGCCGACCAGCTCCAGCAGCTCGGCTTTGGCGAGATCTGGCTCGATCAAAAAAAGCTGCTCACCGGCGACGACTGGTCGGACAAGATTGACGACGCCATTGCCGGTTGTGATTTTTTCATCCCGCTGCTCTCGCACGAGGCCGACCGGCGTCACGAAGGCGTGTATTGGGAAGAGTGGCGCAAGGCAATGGGGCGCTCGCTGCGCCGCTTTGACGCGTTTTTGCTCCCCGTGGGCATTGACGCGCTGCCGCCCGCCAAGGCCGGTTATGCGCGCATTTTCACCGGCTGGACGCGTCCGATGAGTGATTTGCACCTGCTGCACGCAGCGGACGGCAACATGTCCAGCGACATCCGCGAGCAGCTCCAGCGCCGACTGGCCGAATTTCAGAAAAAACAAGCAGGAGGCCGGGCATGAGCAACAACACCACGTCCATGATCGACGCCGAACACCCCTGGCCCTGGCTCGAAGCCTTCCCGGAAGAGGCGCGTGAGTTTTTTAATGGCCGCGACGAGGCCATTCAGGAGCTGCTGCACTGCGTGCTGGCCGCGCCTGCGACGGTGCTGTTTGGCAAGTCAGGGCTGGGCAAAACGTCGCTGCTGCAGGCGGGCCTGTCGCCGCTGCTGCGCCGCGAGCGGCTGCTGCCGGTGCTGGTGCGGCTCAGCCACAGCCTCGTCGGGCATCAGCCGGGGCGGCTGTCGAGCCAGTTGTTGGCCCGGCTCGAAGCCCAAGCACAGGCCTGGCAACTGCGCTGCGAGCGCCCGCCACTGCCCGAAGAAGCCATGCTCAACGTGAGCGACGCCGCTCGCCTGTGGGAGCTGCTGCACGACACCGAAGCTCACTGGCTCGACAAGGACAACCGGCGCTGGACGCCGGTGTTCATCCTCGACCAGTTTGAAGAAATTTTCTCGCTGGTGACCGACCCCGCCGAGCAGCAGCAAATTTTCAACGAGCTGGGCAACCTGATCCAGAACCGCACCCCCTCCGAAGTGGCCCGGCGCCAGGAAGAACATGACGACCTGCTGGAGCGGCTGAACGCCGAAAAGCTGGGCGCACGCTTCATGCTCAGTCTGCGCGAAGATTACCTGCCAGACTTGGAAATCCACGCCGATCGCATTCCGCGCCTGGGGCCGAACCGCTACCGGCTGCTGCCGATGTCCAAGGAAGAAGCGAAAGAGGCAATTATCAAAACCGGCTGCGCCCGCCCGGATCGCCCGCTGGTCGATGAGGCGAAGGCGCAAAACATCATTGCATTTCTGGATCGCAACAAAGGCGCTGAAGCCGCTGCGTCCGACAAGGCTGGGGCAGAACCCCGTGAAGTGGCGCGCCTGCGTCCCCAGCGCCCCCAGCGCCCCCAGCGGCTGGAGCCCGCGCTGCTGAGTCTGGTGTGTGCGGGCCTGAACCAGGACCGCCTCGATGCAGGCGCCAGCCAGCTCAACACCGACTCGCTGGAGCAGCGCGGCAGCGAGCTGCTGGAAAAGTTCTACGACAGTGCCTTTGCTGCGCTGCCAGAAGCGCGGCGCAAGCAGGCGGCTAGATTTGTCCAGCGTGAGTTGATCACCGACGACGGCACGCGCCGCCCGTACCCGAAGAAAAATTCAGCCTCCACAAGTTCGGACGAACATGCCGTCGATGACACCCCGGAGTTGAGCGACGACGATCTCAAAATCCTGTGCGACAAGCGTCTGTTGCGGGTGGAAAACACCGAAGGCCGCGAGCTGATCGAGCTGGTGCATGACCGCTTGGCCACCGTCGCCGCGCAACGGGCGCAGCGCGCCGCGCAGGAAGAAGAAGCCGCACGCCAGCAGGCGCTGCGCGACGCGCAGGAGCAAGCACGCCAAAAAGAAACCGAGCGCAAACAGCGCCAGCAAAAAATGTTCTGGACTGTGGCCGCTTTTGTGTTTTCGGTCACCTTGCTGGGGTTGCTGGGCGTGGGCTACCAGTGGCGCAAATCGAACAAACTGGCGGTCGAACTCAACGCGTCACTCGACAAAGTTCAGGCGGCAACGGAGGGAATTTTCATCCAGCGTGTGCTCAGCATCGCCAACGATCTGGTGGCAACCAACCCGAGTGCCATCCAGCAAAGTTTGCTGATGACGCTTGCGGGATACCGCATCGCACAACCGTCTGAAATGGCCTATGTGCAAGTTGCTCGTTATTCCGCTATGCAACGCGCTGCCATCCGATCTGCACCGCTGCAGTGGCTGCGCGAAACCAGCGCCACTGTCAATACCGTGGCCTTTAGTGCAGACGGTTTGCGCGTCGTCTCGGGCAGTCAGGATGGCACGCTGCGACTGTGGGATGCCAAGTCTGGCCAGCCCATCGGGGATCCGTTCAAGGGGCACGAAAGTTCCGTGTACAGCGTGGCTTTCAGCCCGGACGGTTTGCACATCGTCTCGGGCAGTCAGGACAAAACGCTGCGGCTGTGGGATGCGCGCACTGGCCAGCCCATAGGCGAGCCGCTCAAGGGGCACGGCAGTCCCGTGTACAGCGTGGCCTTCAGCCCAGACGGTTTGAGCATCATCTCGGGTAGTCAGGATAAAACACTGCGGCTGTGGGATTCCAAATCTGGCCAGCCTATCGGCAAGCCGCTCAAGGGGCACACCAGCTTCGTGCATAGCGTGGCCTTCAGCCCGGACGGCTCGCGCATCGTCTCGGGCAGCGGGGACACGACGCTGCGGCTGTGGGATGCGCGCACCGGCCAGCCTATCGGCAAGCCGTTCAAGGGGCACACTGATTCGGTGACCAGTGCGGTTTTCAGCTCGGACGGCACGCGCATTGTTTCGGGCAGTTGGGATGCCACGCTGCGGCTGTGGGATGTCAAGTCTGGTCAACCTATCGGCAACCCGCTCAAGGGCCACTCGGAGCATGTTGACAGCGTCGCTTTCAGCTCGGACGGCACGCGCATCGTCTCGGGCAGTCTGGATGCGACGCTGCGGCTGTGGGATGCCAAGTCTGGCCAATCCATTGGCGAGCCACTCAAGGGCCACGCCAAGTTCGTTTCCTGCGTGGCCTTCAGCCCGGACGGTCTGCATATTGTTTCGGGCAGCGGGGATAAAACGCTGCGGCTGTGGAACGTGCGCCCGAGCCAAGCCATCGGCGAGTCGCTCAAGGGGCATTCTGGGCCCGTTATCAGCACGGCGTTCAGCCCAGACGGCGCACGCATCGTTTCGGCGAGTGAGGACAGCACGCTGAGGCTGTGGGATGCCCAATCTGGCCAGCCCATAGGTGAGCCGCTCAAGGGACACACCAGCTTCGTGCGAAGTGTGGCGTTCAGCCCGGACGGCGCGCGCATCGTCTCGGGCGGCTGGGATAACACGCTGCGGCTGTGGGATGCGAAGTCTGGCCAGCCCATCGGCGAGCCGCTCAAGGGGCACACCAACTCCGTGACCAGCACCGCGTTCAGCCCGGACGGCGTGCGCATTGTGTCGGGCAGTTCAGACAACACGCTGCGGCTGTGGGATGCGCGCACCGGTCAGCCCATCGGCGCACCGTTCAAGGGGCACACGGACTCTGTTTCCAGTGTGGCTTTCAGTCCGGACGGCGCGCACATCGTCTCGGGCAGTCTGGACGCGACGCTGCGGCTGTGGGACGCCAAGTCTGGCCAGCCCATCGGCGCGCCACTCAAAGGGCATGCTGATGCGGTTTTTAGTGTGGCCTTCAGCCAGGATGGCCTGCGTATCGTCTCGGGCAGCGGGGACAATACACTGCGGCTGTGGGATGCCAAGTCTGGCCAGCTAATCGGCCAGCCGCTCAAGGGGCACGTTGGCATTGTTTCCAGTGTGGCGTTCAGCCCAGACGGCTTGCGCATCGTCTCGGGCAGTCGTGATGCCATGCTGCGGCTGTGGGATGGGCGTTTTGGCCAACCCATCGGCCAGCCGCTCAAGGGGCATGCGGACTCCGTTTCGGGCGTGGCCTTCAGCCCAGATGGCTCGCGCATCGTTTCCAGCAGTTTGGACGGCACGCTGCGCATCTGGCCCGTGTTTGAAGGCTGGGCCAGCGCGCTGTGTGCCAAGCTTCCTCGCAATATGAGCCACAAAGAGTGGAGGGAGTGGGTTTCTCCGGACATTGACTACATCACCCAATGCGCCGGAAAACCCAGTCCCGTTGAGGACTGAACCCCGTCAGTTCACGCCAGTTGGGCTGGTGGCTGGCAGTGCGGCGGTGTTGCCATCCTGGGCTGGTGCCGACGTTTTGCTGTCGGTGCCGGTCATTGACGCGGCTTGAGTCCAAGTGGCATTTTCTTTCATCAGGATTTTTTCGACGCGCTGAACCAGGACGGAAAAGCGGTCCTCACCGGCATAGGGGCTACACCGGGTTGTGTAGAGAAATTTTTCGTGCTTGAGCAGCTCGGCTGTTGTTCGGTATTGAACCCAGTTTTCATTGAACTTGAACAGGCCCATGATGCCGGCGATCAAGGCAATCAAGATGCCCAGTGCCGGAACCAGCCACTGCGCAAGGGGCGGCAGCCGATCCGCAGGCACTGACGAGAGGACGGGGATCAGCGCAGCAGCAGCGATTTCGGCCATCCGCAGCCACTTGTAGCGCGACTGGTTCCAGGAGGCTTTTCTTTCAAACCAATCGCATTGATTGTCAAGCCTGTCAGCGATGTAGGTGGTGTCGGTGATGGGAAAGTCGCTCATCATGGTCTTTCTTTGAGGGGATTGCACGTAAGGTAGGGGTGGAGTTTTTGCCGTGAACTGCTGCAGAAAAGCCGACAAAAAGTGGCTAATTTACATGTCACACTGATTGTGACTCAGTCATACACGGTGCTTTTTTCGGTGCCCGACACAGGCGCTCAGAAGGCTTTGCCCGGCAATTTAGAATGCCCGCATGTCTTACCTCGTCCTTGCCCGCAAATATCGCCCCCACAACTTTTCTGAAATGGTGGGCCAGTCGCATGTGGTGCAGGCGCTGGGCAACGCTTTGAACACCGGGCGGCTGCACCATGCTTATTTATTCACCGGCACGCGGGGCGTGGGCAAAACCACCGTCTCGCGGATTCTGGCCAAGTCGCTCAACTGCACCGGCGTTGACGGCCAGGGCGGCATTACCGCCGAACCCTGCGGCGTGTGCGATGCCTGCCGCGACATCGACAGTGGTCGCTTTGTCGATTACACCGAGCTGGACGCCGCCTCAAACCGGGGCGTCGATGAAGTGCAGTCGCTGCTGGAGCAGGCGGTTTACAAGCCGGTCGTCGGGCGCTTCAAAGTCTTCATGATTGACGAAGTTCACATGCTGACGAACACGGCGTTCAACGCCATGCTCAAGACGCTGGAAGAGCCGCCCGAATACCTCAAATTCGTGCTAGCCACGACCGACCCGCAAAAAGTGCCGCCCACGGTGCTGTCGCGCTGCCTGCAATTTAACCTGCGCCCGATGGCGCCGGAAACGGTGCTGGAGCATCTGGTTCGCGTGCTGGGGGCTGAAGATGTGTCTGCCGAGCCGCAGGCGCTGCGCCTGCTGTCGCGCGCGGCGCGCGGCTCGATGCGCGATGCACTGTCGCTGACGGATCAGGCGATTGCCTTTGGCTCGGGCCGTATCGACGAAGCCAGCGTGCGCGCCATGTTGGGCAGCGTGGACCGCAGCTATGTGTTTCGCCTGATCGAAGCGCTGGCGCGTGGCGACGGGCGCACGGTGGTGGAAACCTCCGAGGCGCTGCGCCTGAACGGCCTGAGCGCCGCCTCGACGCTGGAAGAAATGGCCGCCGTGCTGCAACGCATGGCCGTGCTGCAAGCCGTGCCCGAGATGGGCGCAGGCGACGACGACACCGACCCGGAAATCGCCGAAACCGCCCGGCTGGCGCAGATGATGCCGCCTGACGAAACCCAGCTGCTCTACAGCCTGTGCCTGCACGGGCGCGGCGACTTGGGCCTGGCCCCCGACGAATACGCCGCGCTGACGATGGTGTTGCTGCGCCTGCTGGCCTTCAAGCCGTCGGGCGCAGCGGTTGCGGCGCGTGGGCCGTCGCTGTCGCCATCGCCGCCATCG
>Ga0302213_1000709_pt1 | contig 17876 bp, 16 predicted proteins | sample II_Fen_N1_2_FD_194583 | JGI IMG/M metagenome (GOLD analysis project Ga0302213, IMG submission 194583) | Peat permafrost microbial communities from Stordalen Mire near Abisko, Sweden - II_Fen_N1_1 | ecosystem: Environmental > Terrestrial > Soil > Wetlands > Permafrost | place: Sweden: Abisko... | reverse complement strand
GTTTTAAAAGCGTTCCACCACAACCTAATGTTTCGTCATCAGGATGAACAGCTATTACAAGTATTTTTTTCATAAATTAGAATCTATATTTAAGTAGATAGTTTTTGTAGATGTTTGCTTTTTCAGGATTATGATTTTCCCATTTGGTTACAATGGATTGATATACATCATTATTCCAGACTCGTTTACCGATACTAAATTGAGCCAAGTCCTTAGAAAAGCTCTGCTTAAATTTTAATAATGAATCTGATGACAAATTACTAGTGCCTCCTCCAAAATGGAATTTACTACAATTTAAGTCTTTAGCTTTACGTATGGCTTTATCTAGAATGAGATTATTCACTCCAGAATTTGAGAAGTTACGATCCCTAGCAGAAAGGTGATAATGTGCATATTTTCCCCAATGCATGAGAATCATTGCGCATATGACTTGATTATCAATTTTTGCTAGTAATAGAGTATGATTATTCCTTAAATATTCTCGAAAATTTCGGAAATATTCTTTTGAAAAAAATAAATACTTATCAGCATTTAAATTTGACATGGTATTTTGATAAAGTGAGAAGAAGATATCGTAATCTTCCATCTTATCAGATTCTTCTACTCTTATACCAGCTTTTTCTGCTTTTCTGATCATATTTCGATTTACACCAGAATAACTTTCAAGCCAAATTTCTTGAATATCTCTCGACAAATCTAACGTTACAGTCTTTCTATCGTCTATTACAGTGATGTTTTGTGAAAATCGACTATTATTTAATAATGGATGAAAGCGTGTGAACTCTGCAATTATCTTGTTTTCTTGAATCCAACTCCTAAATGAAATCTCAAAATCTTGAGTGAATTTATCTCGATAATCATTACTTATAATTCCATTGTATCCATAAGCACCTTGAATATCAAAATAGTCTCCAATTTTATTTATTAAGAAAGGATAAAGTGCTAAAGATGAACCCTGTTCAAAAACAAAACAACAAGCTTTACCATCTCCATTTTCTTGATACAATTTGTAATACTGCGGTGAAAAATAAATATCTTGTTGACATTCAGGAATTTGACAATGATAATCATTCCATTTTGTTGCATCATCAAGTGTTAATACCTGAAACTTACCATCCATTTCAACCAATTTTATTTTCAACATTAACCCGAAAACTACTTGGTATATTTACGACTCTATTCTCAAAATCAATGGCATTTTTTAAATCACTAGTCTGACAAGCAGAAAACATTGGCATTTTATTCATTAGAGTCCAAGCTGGTCTTGTCATTACACCATTGTCATTGGTATAGTTAAGAAAATCCTCTTTTGCATTAATATCCTTTAGAAGAATTGTGTTTAGCCAGTAATTGGAACGACAATCCTTAGGTTCAATAAAGAATTCAATATCAAAACTATCTTTAAAAAATTCAGCATATTTATCGGCAGTTTCACGTTTATTTTTAATTATAATTTCCAAATTTTCAAGTTGTGCACATCCAAGTGCTGCATTGATATTTGGCATTCGATAATTATAGCCTATTTCATCATGGCTAAATTCCCAACGATGAGGTACTTTTGCTTGAGTAGATAAGTGTTTAGCATGATTTGCCAACTTTATATCATTAAAAAGCAACATCCCTCCTCCCCCAGTGGTTATTGTTTTATTACCATTAAAGCTTAATGCGCCAATTGAACCAAAGGTTCCTGTATGTTTTCCCTTATAAAAACTACCTAAACTTTCAGCAGCATCTTCAATCAGATCAATTTTATATTCTAAACAAACCTCTATTAATTCATCTAAATGTACAGGATGTCCAAATGTGTGCATAGGTATACATGCTTTAATTCTTCTTCCAGAAAATTTATTAAAGCATTCATTACCAATAATATGTGCATTCTTATCTAACCATTTTTTAAGTGTAAATGGTGAAAGTCCCATTGTATCCAAATCGACATCAATAAAAACTGGATGTGCGCCAATATAGGAAATGGCATTGCAAGTAGCAATGAAAGTCAATGGTTGTGTAAGAATCTCGTCTCCTTTTTTCACGCCAGAGAGTATCATAGCTAAATGTAGAGCATTAGTACCATTAACACAAACTACAGCTTTTTTTGCTCCAGTATATTCCGCTATCTCTTTTTCAAAACGATCTACAAATGGACCTACACTGGATACAAAGGTTGAATCAATGCATTCGTTCAGAAAATTCTTTTCATTTCCAAAAAAACACGGCGCATGGAGTGGAACAAAATCACTTATTCCATATAATTGATGGACAAAATTTACAAAATCGTTATACATTATATATATCAGACTTATATTTTCTAAGATTTTCCGGACTAATAAACCAATCTATTGTTTGTGAGAGTCCCTCCTCAATACTGAACTCAGGTTTAAAGCCTGTTAAGTTGAACATTTTTGTGTTATCTCCCCATAGACGAAAGACTTCCGAATTTTTTGGACGGAGTCTTTGTTCATCTTCAATAAACTTCACATCAGAGTTCATAATCTTTGCAATAATTTGTAAGGTATCTTTCATCGATATCTCGAAATTACTAGCAATATTAACCTCTTGGCCAACAGCTGCATCACATTTTGAGAGCTCTAAAAACCCCTTACATGTATCTTTTACAAAATTAAAATCTCTTGTTGGGGATAAGTCACCAAGTTTGATTTCTTTTACACCACTAGCAATTTGTGAAATTATCGTAGGTATTATTGCTCTTGCAGACTGTCTGGGTCCATAGGTATTGAATGGACGAACGATAACAATAGGCAATGCAAATGCATTATAAAAACTCATAGCAATTGCATCTGCTCCAATCTTAGAAGCAGAATAGGGTGATTGCGGTTGCTTTGGATGATTCTCGTCAATTGGAACATATTTAGCAGTTCCATATACTTCCGATGTTGATGTTACTAGAACTTTTCCTACACCATTTTCTTTGGCCGCTTGACAGATATTAAGAGTTCCTTTAATGTTGGTGTCTACATAGCTATCAGGTGCTAGATAGGAATATGGAATTGCAATTAAAGCTGCTAAATGAAAAACTATGTCAATATCTTTTGTGATAAATTTGCAAAAGTTCGGATCTCTAACATCACCAGTTTGAACATTTAAATTTGGATGTTTTACCTCATTTAACCATCCCCAATCGTTAAAAGAATTATAATAACAAAGGGCAGTAACTAAATATCCTTCTTCTAAAAGCAACTCCGTTAAATGTGAACCAATAAATCCATCAGCTCCAGTCACAAGAACTTTTATTTGTTTTATTTTATCTCGTTCCATTTCTCCTTAAAATTAAGATAATTCTTCTTGACTAAAATGATACCAACGCCTACACAACCACCTAAAAATATCCAAACAATTAGTATTAATACTTTATTCGGCTTGGAGCTTAAAGTTGGTATGGTTACTGGTTCAACTATTGTGAACATTGGAGTATCTTTTTTAACTTGAATTTTAGCTTGTTCTAGTTGTTTCGCTAAATCTTGAAATACACTATAAGCAATTGTATATCGTGTTTGAATTCGATCTCTCACAACCGTAGAAAGCCCACTAGTCAAGTCTCTATTGCGATCAGTAACTGCTGCTAATTCCACCTGTACTTTCTCAAATTCTGCTTTGGCAACATTATATCTACCTTGTATAAAATCAAGATCTGCTTTTGTTTTGTCTATTTTGAACTCAGTAATATCCCGCTGAAGTAAATCTTGCGCATATTTGGCAAGTTGGGCAGTTGCTAAAGGTTCAGTCATTTGAACACTTAGAGATAAAATACCCTCTTTTTTATCAGCATCTAGGTTAATCAATTGATCCAAAATCAATTTCACTTCATATTGTTTGCGAGTAAGTCTAATTGGCTGGTTATCAGACCCAATTGATAGTTGTAAATCTTTTGGTTTTTTTCTTAATGATGATATTATTAATCCAGGGAGTCCGATTGAGTATTTTTTTATCGTGCTCAGCACTGTAGGTTTGTTATATTTGGTAAAATAATCGAAAAGAGAAATGGGATGATCTATATTGTTGAAATTTATGAGTTTATTCATCAACTCCAATTTAAAAGGCACACTGTTTACTATTTTTGGATAAACTAATGGTGATAAGTCAGTGCTTTGATTCATTCCTATATTAATGCCAGCTAATGCGGCAAGCCCACCCAATTGAGACTTACTATCATTCGTTGACATTTGGGGTACCATTACCGTAGTTACTGTATAAATCTTTTGAGAGGAAATAGCTATAAACAATCCCATCGCTAGACCAATACAAAGACAAATTAGTAGTGTTTTTCGTCCCTGCCAAACGGTTTTTAATAACCCAATAAGGTCTATATTATCATCGGATTCAACTTGCTGTTCTGCATTTGGATTTATCATGATGTTGTTACGATTTTTTGTATTATAGACGTTGCATTAAGAGAATAATGGAGAGAGTGGACATTAAAGTTGAAAGTCCTTTTGATAAAGTTTCTTCCCAATCAATTTTTTCTTTTGGTTTGAGTTCTGCCTCAACTTTATCTTTGTTCATTTTCAAAGTAATAATCGAACCAGGCTGTACTGTTGGATAATTATTAAAGAAAACAAAATATCTTTTTGTGGATTGCATCTGATTATTTGGATATGTAACTACAACACTACTTCTATCAGCATTCTTCTGGAATCCACCAGCGAAATTTCGGATATACCACTTTGCCGTATGCTTTCCTTGAAATACAATATTTCGTACCTCAGTACCTGTTGGGAATACAGAATATTGTGCCATTCTTGTTCCTGTTTCATAAATCGTGACTATATTTTCCATTCGATTGATATTAATCACATCACCCTCGAATAGAATTGGGTCAAAATTATATTTACCTTGATGAAGCATGGCCTTATTAAGATGGATGCTTATATCACCTCTATTTTTATAAGTACGGAATAATTTGGCACCATATGGGTCTGCATCCTTTAGCAACCCGCCAGCCATTTTGATAACGTCCGACAAGGTCGTTTCTTTTGATTTTAATACATATGTTCCAGGATATTTCACTTGTCCATTTAATTCAATTATTCGACCCGTATTGAATTCAGGAATCATTCGAATTACAACATTATCATAAGGTTGTAGGGTGAAATTGGCGGGTTTTACTACTTGATAATTTGAATCCACAGCCAACGTTATTAGATCCAACTTGACTGGCTCTGTCGTTGAAAGCACAACTCGAAACACTTCCACTCTGTTAAATGCTGCACCAATATTAAAACCACCTGAATTTGTAATTAGGTCTTTAATTGTCAATGATTGATCATATGTATATGATCTAGGATTTACAATAGCTCCAGAAATACGAACATCTCCAACATTGGTATAAGTTGCATTATCATAAATGTTTAATTGATCTCCTGGTTGAAGTTTGTATTCATCAGGTTTATCCAAGTTGACAGAAATATATTCTATTTTTTTTGGATTCACTAAATTATGACGAAATATATAAGCCACTGGGTATGCATTTTCCATAATCCCTCCAGCAAATTCAATGGCATCCTTTAAGCTTAATCTATCGTTAATATTTAGTGTTTTACTAAATGGTTTTCTTACCGCACCAACTACAGAAATTGTAGAGACATCAGTATAAGATGCTTGATCCATTATGTGTACAATGTCTTTAGGCAATAATTGAAAGTCGGGTGCGCCCTGAAAACCAGGAAATGCTACTGTTAAAAATTCAACTGTATTGTCTTGACGAGTCCGTTCAATAAATAGCACTTCTTTTTTTGCTTGAAAGTCTGGTTTAGCATTTGCAATAAGGGCACTTAACATGGAATTGGCTGCCAAGTCATATCGTCCTGGATAATATACGCTTCCTTGTATCCTAACATATTGATCCATTGGTTTATTAATTGCTTTTATCCGAATGATATCACCGTTTTGCAAGGGAACATTTGTCTTTCCATTTAAAACATCTTTTAAATTCCATTCTGAAAGCACCACTTCTCCATTTATGTACCGTTGAATTTGAACAAATTCAGGGTAAACATCCTTACTTACGTCACCTGCTTGTTTAATAAGGTCAAGTAGATTCTCTTTCTCTTTCATTTCGTATGCCATTGGACGCCTAACAGCTCCTTCAATGCTCACAATTTTCTTGGCCATTGGAACAAAAAGGATGTCGTTATTTTGAAGGCTGAAATCAAATTGAGATGAAGGATCTTCCATGAACTTATATAAATCGATATATTGCTTGCTATTTCCACGAATAAGTTCTATGTTTCGAACAGTCCCAATTTCTGTTGGCCCACCAGCAGCTGAAAGAGCATTAAATGCTGAGTTCAATGCAGAAATAGTAAAACCACCACTTATTTTTGTTTCACCAAAAATATTGACAATTATTGTACGAGCAGTGAGTATGGATACTGCTATTTGATCGCTCCTGAAGGAATAATAGGTGGAAAGTCGATCACGAATTAAGTTTTTTGCTTGTGCTAAAGTTAATCCCTTAACAAAGATTTTTGACATTCCTGCTGGTTGTATTGAACCTGTTACAGAAACACGTTGTTGAATGTCCGTTTGAGATGCTCCAAAAATAGTGATACGAATTTCGTCACCTTCTCCTAAGACATATGTATCGGGTGCTTGTGCACCATCAGTAGTACGATATATGTCAAGCGAATGATCTGTGAAAACTGAATGACCATAAATATTTTTGGCAGTGCCTCTAGCGTTTTCAGATTGAATTACCCGTTGTGAAGCTTCAGCAGCTGCCTCTTCAGGGGTTGTTACCGGTGCATTTGGATCTATTAGATTAGGAGCAGCACCACCAACAAGTGGTCCTGATGTTCCCGCAACAGTAGCTGCGCCAGTATTCTGAGAGTTTTGAGCAATACTTCCTTCTACTATGGGCGTGACCGGATTCGAAGCAACATTTATATTTATAGATTGTCCACCTACTTTTGCAGTATCAGTGACATTCACTTTTCCATTTGCCTTTTGTTTTTCTGCCTGCAATTCATCTAAGATAGCAATGACTCTTGTCTTGTATTTTGGGTAATCGGTCGGTGAGATTGCTTCGGGATCAATACCACGTTGAAGTAAACGAACTCGGGTTTCAGCTTCGGTGAGGCCTCGTTTGTTAAGCTCACCTTGAACCATTTGCATGATGAGGGGGTTGGTTTGGGCGTGAACGACCGGTGTCGTTGCGATAAGCATGGTGGCTCCTAGCATGAGGGCGTACAGGAGGTTCTTTCGGGTGGGAAATGGTTTCATGAACGGATATGTTTAAGTTGATTGTTATCGTTTGAATTAGGATATTTTTTTTACTTCTTGTAAAATTACGTGCTTTACTTTATTCCAAGTAATTTCATTGTCCAAGATTCTGGGTGTTAGGTCAGATTCTGCATCTTCAAAATAGGTAAGGCTTCTTAATGCCATCAACAAGGAACCATCATTGTATTTTGTTGAATAAAAGGAAAGAATCTCTTCGAGTGTGTAGTGGTTTAAAAGGCAATAAAGATCGATAAAATCTTTCATGGTGCCTCGGTTGGTGATGGCAGAAATTTTCATGGCAGCAATTTCTTTGTCTGTTGCCATAACAATGTTGTTTTCTACTAATTGTTGATCGATCCAGGCGTAGGGATAATTAACGATGTCCACTTTTACATTTTCAATCATCGAAATCAGCATGTTTGGAGATTGTTTCCTTATTTGCATTTGCAGGCCAAGCGTATTGATTTCGGCTATGACAGCTAAAAAATCAAATTGATTGCTATGGGCAAACAAATCCAAATCGACAGAAATACGATGTCCGTATTGCAGTGATAATGATGTGCCACCGACCAAACGAGATTCTTTCAATGAATCAAGTCCTTGCAATCGGATTAAAAGTTCCAGTGTTGAGGATTCGACGGTTTCGAGGTGTAACATCTGAAGTTTTCTTTGGGAATTTCGGCTATTGTGCTAATGAATGAGAGTGCTGTTTTATCCAATGTTCTTGTTTTTTGCATTTCCTCGGCTATGGTTGGAACGCCATAGTATTCTTTGATTAACATCCAATCGGGTAAGGTTCCATATTCCAATACGCGTTGAATGATGTAACGTCTGTTTAGGTCTAAGTTCAGTTTGCTAAGTTCTACATCCCAAAATAAATTGGGCGAAAACGAATGGATTGGACTCATGAACAGGGTTTTTTGTATGCGTTAGTATGTGTCAATGTTCGTCACTCCCAGGGCATGGATGCAACGAAGGGTTTCATTACGGTGTATGCGCCCTTGCGGGCAATGGCCCCTACCCTTGCGGATGGGGCGGTTCTGGTCAATTCAGTTCAGCTCAGAAGTAGGGTTCGTCCATATCAACAAGGATTTGGTCTTGTCGGGCAGGAAGTTTTGGACTTCTGAGGGAGATACGGTGATGTAGCGTATCTTGAAGGTGAGCTGGTCTTCGGCTTTGAGGACCAACTGATGCAAATAATCCTGGTCAAAGCTATTGCCGACCAAGACTAGATCTAAGACGTTGCCTGGTTTCCCTTGGGCAAAGTCGTTTATTATGAATGCTTTATCGAGCATGCCAACGCGACTCACCACCATCTCGACGAGTTGGTCGATGCCTGTGAATTTGAGCAGGAGATGGTGAATGTCCTGGTAATAGGGATGGTGGGTGTTGGCTTTGTAAATCTTTTTGTTTTGAATCACTTCGGAGTCGATGAGCTGGGCATCTTCGAAGCGGTTGAGTTCCTGGCGGATGCCGTTGGTGGACTCTCCGAATTCATTGGAAAGGTTGCGTAAATAGGCAGTAGTCTCGCTATTGATAAAGAATTTCATCAGTAGCTTGATCCGAGTTTTTGAGGTGATCAGACTATCTAGCATACTTTGTGAGTATTTAAATTACTCATTATTGCTACGAAGATAGTGATTATTGGGGATAAAAGGAAGTTTTGGAAGCAGTATTTTAATATTGGAGGGGCAAAATGATGATTGGATGGTATAAGGTAGAGCATTAAAACTGATTAATAATGCATTGCTTGAGATACGTTTCTATTTCTATTGGAGCTATTTTGTAAACAGGTTCAAATAGTTCAAAGTCACTATCAATGTGAAAACGCGAACTGTCCGTAAGCATTGAGAACAAATTTTTTGTCGATAAAATATGTCCTGAATAATTTAATGCCAAATTGACAACTTCCTTGAAATTGATGCCTTGCTTCAAAATGGAATAGATATCATAATAATCTCTATAGTTACTCCTTCGCAGAAGGACCTCCATTTTCATAGCAGCTATTGCTTTAATATCCGCTAAATGTAAATTATTTTTTAAATGAACTGGGGCTGTGATTGGTGAAAATTTTGTAGTGGCATAAAATGAGATTTTCACTCCCGAAACAATGAACTCGACGTGGTCAAAATCCCAAATTTCACGTGCATCAATTTTTCCAATCGCTGATAATTCCTGTTCTATAGTAACCCAGTCTACTTCTTGTTTTTGAAACTTTGATGATTTCCAACTCATAAAGTCTAAATCTTCACTCAGTCTGTTATGAATTTGCAATGCAAGGGCCGTACCACCAACAAGAATATAGGATTTAATACACTCTAATTGTGAAACTTTATCAAATAGTTTATTGGTATGTGGCGTTAATGCAATCATATCAATCTTCTAATATGTTGGTTGACAGTTCTTTTGATGTATTTTTCTGGGTTTTTTATATCAAAATACATCCATGCAAGCAATTTATTGAGTTTTCTGTAATAATCATCTTGAATAACTAACCTTTCACGCCATATTTGCTTGATTTTTTTGTTAGGGTAGATGGTAAACAGCATGTTTATTTCATCTATATCCAAATAAAGCAATGTCTTTTCAATTAAAATATCATCAGGAATTATAGTATCACATTTTAAATCGTACGACCAAAATCCGTGTCGTTCGATCAATTTCTGACTTAATATGTTTTTGATATTTTCCATTTTACAACTTCTGTGACGAAGATAGCTCTTATATGGAATATTTAGATTTTTTGGAAGCAGTTTTTTAATATTGGAGGGGCAAAATGATGATTGGTAGGTATCTTTTGATGGACTACTTTTCTTTTTCGATGAATGAAAGGGGGATGGTTGTGAGGGCGCAACCGAATTGGGCAAGGCGGATGATGACTTTGTGTTTGCCCTTGACTTGGACGAGTTCGCCCATAAGGCCTTTGAGGGGGCCTTTGCTGATGGTTATGGTTTCGCCTTTGGTGAGATCTTCGAGTACGAATTCGACGGGTTCCTGGGAAAAATCGCACATGAAGCGGAGGCGTTCGATCTGGTTGTCGGGGATGATAACGGGTTTGCTGAATTCGCGGACAAAGGAGATGGCGCCGTAGGTTTGGAGTACGTTGCGGAATTCGGTATCGAGGATGTGAACGAAGATGTATCCGTGAACAACTGGGACTATGACTTCTTTGATGCGATCGCTCCATTTGCGCTTGACAGTTTGGAGGGGCAGATAGTGTTCAACCCCGGCTTCAGCAAAGCGTTCACTGACTTTTTTTTCGGCGCGGGGTGCGGTGTACAGGGCGTACCAGTGTTTCTCGTCGGGTTGCATGGGAGGCTACGTTTCTTTCACCAAAGATACGAATAAACCTGCGTGTACTGCAAGTTGGTTTGCGGTTTTGTAAGGATATTGTATCTTTGAATAGTACAAAAAATCAACTTTACAGTTCAGTTTTTATGAAAAAACGTATTTCGGCTTCGAACATCATGCGGGTGGTGTCCATTTTGGGGATTATTTGTTTGTTGGCGCTGCAGTGGGTGTGGTGGAGGAATGCGTATAGGGCGGTGGAGATGGATTTTATGAAGAATTCTCAGGAGTGCCTAACGCAGGCTTTTGACAAGGCTCTAACATTCGCAATGGAAGATAAAAGTAAAAAATTCAAGGTCATCAGAGATAATAGGAGTTCAGGAAATCCTAAAAAAATCAAAATCGTTTCCAATCACAGTGTACAAAATACTTCTGAAATATCATATTTGATTGAGGAAATGTTATTTAATGAGAAAAAACCAATCACTAAAAAACTTATAGATATCAAATACAATGAATGCTTAAAAGAAGAATATGGAACGATTCCAAAATATGACTTACAGATTTATCGTTTATCAGATGTAATTGATTCAGTAAACAAGCCGAAATACAATAGGATTGCAATTGGCAATGGTCATGATACTATATATCATCAATTTGGTTTTATGGCATTTACAACGGTAATTATACCATCACCAGTTGGTTATTACATTAAAAAAGGGGCTTTTATTTTTTCAATTTCCATTATTTTAGTCTTGCTTATAGGTTCCATATTAATTTTGCAATTCATTAATATGCAACGTGATCGCAAATTCGCCGATTTCATTATTGATTATACGCGAATGATGACACACGATTTGAGAACGCCCGTTACGGGTATTCATATGATCTTCAAAATGTTCCAGAAAAATCAATTTTCGGATGAGACTTTGAAGGAAAAATACATTGCTGAAGGAATGGCGTTGAGTAATAAGGTTTTATTGAATCTTGATAACATTCTGTACATGGCCAAAAGTGAGCAACGGGAATTACCAGTCCATTTATTTGAAACTGATTTTAAAGTATTTATGGAAAAAATAGTAAGAAGTTATAGGCAAAGAGATTACAATCCAAAGATTGTTACCATCAATACAATCTATGAACCTTCTGAATTTAAATGCAGAATGGACCTTGGTTTAATGGAAAATGTAATGTGCAATTTAATTGAAAATGCCATAAAGTTTACGCCTCAGGAAGCATTGATTTCCATTCAATGCTTTAGGGAAGGAAATCAGGTTGTAATCAAAATAAAAGACAACGGACAAGGCATGTCGGTAGAAGATCAGAAACGAATTTTTGGTCTTTTTGAACGGGGCACGGCCAATAAAAACAATGCTTTTCCTGGATTTGGAATTGGATTGCATTTTGTGGAACGAGTTGTTAAGGCACATGGAGGCAAAGTGACGGTTCAAAGCGAATTAGGCAAAGGAACTGAGTTCACCATTAGGTATACTTCTTGAGAATCTTCTTGATTGGATTGAAGAAGCGGACTATGAGCCGAATGTCATCCGTGATGACTTCGGCACTGCCCTGCATCTGAGTCGTGATGGGCAATTGAACACCGTAATTGGTGACCAAGCCTTTCGGAAAACGAATTTCGACAACGTACTTGCCGTCGGGATCTGGGGTATCCGAAATGTGCGCTACCCTACCCTCTAAGTAGCCAAATTCCTGATCGGGGAAATTCGTCAATCGGACATTGGCTTTTTGGCCAACATGTACCTTGCCGGAACCTTGAGCTGGTAATAACATTTTGCAAACGGGCAGGGTTTTGACAGTTGGGATAACAGAGAAAACAATTTTACCTTGCTCAACATTCTGATTATCGCTCCAATAGCCCATGAAATTGACCATTCCGTCTATAGGACTGACCAACAAGAAATTGCGAGCCCAAGAGTTCAGCTCCGTCTGTAATTGTTCGGTTGCAGTACGTAGTTGCAAGAGATAAATGCTTTCGTTGTCGATGTAATCTTTACGAAGGTCCAACAAGTTTCCTTGACCGGAATTGATGTCCATTTCGGCCACCTTGATTTCTGAAAGCAAGGCACTGTAATCTTGTTGGCTTTGAAGCATTTTATTTCGGGAAATCTGGTAATCTTCGTTGGACATCAGGCCTTTACGATTCATCAATGAATCACGTTGCCAAATTTCAAATGTGCTTTCGACCTGTTGATGTAAAAGGAGGGTACGACGTTTTAATTCTTCAAGGTTTACTTGCAATTCGGAGACCTTACGTTCTTGCAAATGTAATTTTTTTGGGTGGTATTGCATGGACTGGAAACGCAAATATGCAGTAAGGGATACTTGAAAATTGGTATAGGCCAGTTGAACGCTTCCTAATTCCAAAGACTTGTTATCCAATAATTTGCGAGCAATTTCGGAGTTCGGTGTTTCACTGTTCCAATTGCGCAAGCGATTAATAAGTAAAAGAATGTCGGTTGTATTGGCTGGATTCTGAATAACGGCAAGGGTGGTCCCTGCTTTGACTTGTTGATTGTTAACCACAAACAATTTGTCAATTTTGCCCGATGCTCGAGCAATAATGCTGGCAGGCGGAACTTCGGTGGTCAGCGTGACCTCTCCGGCAATGGTATCCGGATATTTGAAAATAAAGGAACCAATCAACATGACCAGTAGAACCAATGAAATAACGGTTATGCCCCATCGCAAAATGGCAGGAGGTTCATTTCCAAGGATATCTTGCACATCTTCGCTCCGTAGTTCAATATTTTTTTCAGCTTCCTGCATGGCTTCCAATAATTTAGCTTCCCAATTCCAACTGATTCTTCACCAGATGGTAATAGATTCCACGTTTGTCTGTTAGGTCTTGGTGGTTGCCTACTTCGGCAATTTTACCTTTGTCGAGTACGACAATTTGATCGGCATCACGAACGGTACTTAGACGGTGGGCAACAACGATGACAGTCCTACCTTGATAGAATTGGTGCAATTGTTCCAAAATTACTTTTTCATTGTTGGCATCCAAGGCGTTGGTAGCTTCGTCGAAAAAAAGATATTCCGGATTTTTATAGACGGCTCGAGCAATGAGGATGCGCTGCTTCTGTCCTTGACTTAGACCCATACCTTCCATTCCAATTTTGGTATTGTAGCCCATGGGCAAGGTATCGATGAATTCACGAATGTTGGCCACCTTGGTCGCGTATCGAAGTTGTTCCTTATTGGGTTCATCGTCACCAATGGCGATGTTGTTGGCAATGGTATCAGAAAAAAGGTATCCGTCTTGTAGGACCGACCCGGTTTTGCTTCGCCAAAGATGTGGATTGATGGTGTTTAGCGGTGTATTTCCAATTTTAATGGTGCCGCGGTTCGGATCGTAGAATCCCAGCAGCAATTTGACCAAGGTCGTTTTACCACTACCGCTAGCCCCCACAATGGCAGTGACCTTTCCTTCTGGAATGCTCAATTTCAAGTCATTAAGCACAAAATGAGAGTCGGATCCATCATAACTGAAACAAAGGTCATTGACTTCAAGGTCTCGATGATCGGGCAATTCATTCAATTTGGAGGAGAGGGTTTGCTCTTCGTCTTCTTGACCATGAATTTCGTTCAAACGTTCCAAACTAATTTTGGCATCCTGGAAACTTTTTGCAAAACCGATGAACTGATCGACTGGTGCATTCAGTTGTCCAATAATATAAGTAATCGAAAGCATCATACCCAACGTGATGTTTCCATGAACAACTCCCTGTGCGGCCATGAAAGTAATGAGCAAATTGGTCGTTTGATTGAAAAAAACGGAACCAACTTGCTGAAACTGGCCTATGGCAAGACTTTTTACACTGATTTTGAACAACCTGACTTGAATACGCTCCCAACCCCAACGTTTTTGGCGCTCACAGTTGTTGAGTTTGATATCTTGCATGCCGGTGATCATTTGAATCACATTGCTTTGTTCTTTGGCCGATTGTTCAAAACGTTTGAAATCGAGAGAACGACGGTATTTCATAAAGAACAACACCCAACCGACATACAGGGCATTCCCTAGCAGGAAAATGAGCAGGATGGTCAGGTTGTAATATCCGAGTACAATGGCAAAAACAAAGAAATTGATAAAGGAGAAAAGGGTAGTGATGGAGTTTCCAGTCAGAAATTCCTCGATTCGACGATGGTCTCCTATGCGTTGCAATATATCCCCTACGTTTTTGGTATCAAAAAAGCGCAAGGGCAATTTCATCAATTTGATAAGGAAGTCGGAAATCAACGCAATGTTGATGCGGGTGTTCATGTGGAGCATGATCCAGCTCCGGATGTATTCAACGGAAAGACGGGCAATGAAGATGACAGCCTGGGCAATTAGAACCAATTGGATGAAACCGATGTTTCCGTCACGTACACCTACATCGACCAACGATTGTGTGAGGAATGGAAAAATAAGTTGCAACAAACTGATGGTGATCATGCTGATCACAATTTGAGTCATTTGCCTTTTGAAAGGACTCATGTATTTCAAGAAGAACGATATGCTTCTGTTTTTCTGATTGGGCTCATCTTCTAATTCCTTAAAATTTGGACCAGGTTGAAGAAGCAATGCTACTCCGACACCTTCTCCATCACGCAAGGAATTTTCCCAAGATTTTCTAAATTCAGTTTCTGTTAAGTTTATTAATCCACTTCCAGGGTCGGAAATGGAAACGGTGGTACCGTGCTTGCGACTTTTACGAATATCGTAACAAACCACAAAGTGATTGGCATTCCAATGTACAATGCATGGAAGTGCCACATCATCAACCAATTGACTAAATGTTATCTTAACTCCGGTTGTTCTAAAACCGATGGATTCAGCAGCTTGACTGATACCAAGCAAACTGACACCTGTCTTGGTTATAAAGCTTCTATCTCGGAGATTCTGAAGTGAATAGCTTTTACCATAATATTTGGAAATCATTCGCAAACAGGTTGGACCACAATCCATGGCATCCAATTGCGTAAAGTGCGGGAAAGATTTCATTAAGATTCAGTTCAGGTTAAGACAAGATTGAAAAGGTTCGATCAGTAGCAAATATACATAAAAAAACGACCTCCATCTACTGATAGGGATCGTATTTGCATTTGACGGGTTTGGAATAAATATTCTGATCATCTTCGATATAGGCCCGGCAATCCTGACAGACATATCGAAGTTCACAGTCGGAACAGACCTCTATCTGATCCTTATTGATGGTCCAAACCTTGCGGAAGCTCTCGTTGCCGACAGCGTCTGCCAACGATTTCACCGAAATATGCCCGTAATGATTTCTCATTGACGGGCAATTTCGGATGAAACCTTTTTTATCAACCGCGATCTTCTTGTTCAGACAGCTGTTGAAATGTACAGATTCAATGAATAGTTTCGTCTCAGCTATACAATAAAACTCATTGGTCACCCCGCAACACTGTTCATCACGAATTACATCGCGGGTATAGATAATTGTTAACTCATCACGGTGATATACCGTGTTTTCACAGGAATTACTTACGGTGATTTTTCGCAAAATCGGATAAGTGCTTTTAAGATCTAGTATTTTATCAAGCTCGAAGTCTTCTGAATATTCCACCAATATCTCGAGTGTCTTGATGGAGGAATCCGGGAGGTGCTTCAACTCATTTACCAGTTTCTCGCTAGAAACAGGGTAATAGAAACGAATTTCCAAAGCCAAACAACGTAATGCATGTAGTTGCGGGACCAGGTCTTTCAGTGAGTGATGAGAATTGACGTCGTAATCGACAATCGCGTTTGTGATACTTCGGTCCTCATCGTATTCATCCAGATTGAGATGCAACGCACTGACAGGACTGTCCGTGGTGTAACCAAACTGGTTATGATATAGAAAGGTTAGATATTCTTCTACTAACTGCTTGTCTTTCAGACCATATTGCAGTGTGATTTCTTCCACCGATTTTGTTTTCTTGGTATCGTCCAGCACCAGCATCTCATAGAGAGGCATGGGAATAGGCTGTATGATGTTGCGCTGCAGATCACAGATCACAGCCCTTTTGGATCCTTTTACCGGGATGCAACAAGAAAACAGGTGGAAATATTTGTTCATAGACGCACTACCCGGTATTTCTTCGTGTCGCTTACCAGTCTTGAAATGGAACGGCTAAATTCGCCGTCGGCCTGGTAGAACGCATTTGTAGAAATTGGACCGGATACTCGCTCCGAGAACAACCGCTCTGCGCGGAAAATTTCTTTTTGATTGAGAATGAGGTTTGACATAAGTGTTGTTTTATGCAAGTGTTTGAAAATCAAGTAACTATAAGTATAATAACAAAATACTAATAGCGATCGAAAAAGGAATTCAAAAGCGATTTAACGCCTGGTCTAATTACAAAAATCCAATTTCCATCTGCGTCTTGGTACATTTCCATTTTACCGCCATTGACAGTTGCAAGTTCTTCGTTGGAGATTTGGAACATTTCAATGTTTTTTTCTGAACCTTTCTTAACTAAATTCGTTTTCATAATGCTGAGTTTTAAGAGTGATAAAAAGTACTGATCTTATTTTTTTACAAAAATAAGATTGAGGGGGGGTATATTCCCTTAATGAAATCTTGTATAATCTTAAGGTATTCTTATATCTTTGCAAGAACACATCCGAATCTTAATGAAAACAGCCAAATTCATCAGAATCTTCGCAGTATTTGGAATTTTGGGTCTTTTGTTCCTACAATACTCCTGGTTTAATAACTCCTATATATTAATGGAGAATGAGCTTTTAGAGAAAGTAAATAAAAGCCTTTCATTATCTGTTGAGAATGATTTAAAATTCCGAATGTCACTTGTATTCGGAAATAAATTAAAAATGGCTGCAACAAGTAATTCGGAAACGGCTGTTAATGCAAAGCTTGTAAGTAATAATAATATGAATCAATCTGATGGATTTTCAGGATTCATGCAAGATTTCATGATCAAAATGGGGAAACCTTGCAATATTGAGAAACTTGATAGTGTATTTAATGCGAATCTCATTAAGAACATTGGATTCCCTGCTAATTATTCTCTTTCATTAGTAACTTCTAAAGTAAAGGAAAAAACAAAACCTGACAAATTTACATTTTTTGAGAAAATAACAAAAGACCAGTATGCAATGGTCATCTTGGTTAACCCTTTGAAGTCCATTCTTCGGCAAGCCAAAGTAAACATTGCCGTATCCATTTTACTCGTTATTATAATAGGTATAGTTTTGATTTATTTATTAAGGAGCACATTGAAGGAAGCAAAGTTTGTAAATTTCATTAAGGAGTACACGCACGCGCTGACGCACGAGTTGAAAACGCCCATCAGTGGCATCTATATGGCGTCGTCGCAAT
>Ga0302213_1000706_pt1 | contig 17904 bp, 20 predicted proteins | sample II_Fen_N1_2_FD_194583 | JGI IMG/M metagenome (GOLD analysis project Ga0302213, IMG submission 194583) | Peat permafrost microbial communities from Stordalen Mire near Abisko, Sweden - II_Fen_N1_1 | ecosystem: Environmental > Terrestrial > Soil > Wetlands > Permafrost | place: Sweden: Abisko... | reverse complement strand
TTCGGGTGTTATTTATCGCATCAGCCAGGGTGGCAGCATGACATCCTTCCCTTTTGCAAACACCAGCGACCTTGTAACAGCTATGGTTGCAGATAAAAATGGAAATCTTTATGTGGGCACGCGTGGTGTGGGAGCCCAGATTTTCAAAATCTCATTTTGAAAATCTGACATTATCCGTGTGCGCTTAGTCCAGAATGGGCGCATTTTTATTGCAAGGAGCTGATGTTGAAAATAACCATTCTGGGCGCGGGCGCGCTGGGCTGCGCGATGGGCGGGGTGTTGACCGAGGCCGGTCACGACGTGTGGCTGATCAACCGCAACGCCGCGCAGATTGAGGCCATGCGCCGCGACGGCTTGAGGCTGCGCACCGGCGGCGTGGACCGCACCGTGGCAGTGCAGGCCGTGACGAGCGCGCAGGACGTGACGGGCGGCGCGGCGGATCTGGTGATCGTGCTGGTCAAGTCCTTTCACACCGCCGAGGCGATGCAGGCGGCGACCTGCTTGCTCGGGCCGCAAACCGTGGTGCTGTCGCTGCAAAACGGCCTGGGGCACGAAGAGATTCTGGCCGCCATCGTCGGGCGCGAACGCCTGCTGGCGGGCAAAACCTATGTCGGCGGCTCGCCGTTGGCGCCTGGCCATGTGATTGCGGGCACGCGCAACAAGCTGACGGTGATTGGCAAGCCCGACGGCGGCGTGTCGGCGCGAGCCCAGCGCGTGGCCGAGGTGTTCAACGGCGCCGGTCTGGACACCAACGTGAGCCGCAACATCACCGGCGTGATCTGGGACAAGCTGCTGGTCAACGTGGCCACCGGCGCGCTCAGCGCCATCACCCGGCTGTCTTACGGCCCGCTCTACCAGTCGCCGGAACTGCAAGCCACCGCGACTGCCGCCGTCGCCGAAGCGATGGCCGTGGCCAAAGCCAGCGGCATCCGCCTGAGCATCACCGACCCGACCGAGCCGTGGCGCTTGGCGGGCGCGGGCCTGCCGCCCGAGTTCAAGCCCTCGATGCTGCAAAGCCTGGAAAAAGGCTCGATCACCGAAATCGACTTCATCAACGGCGCCATCGTGCGCGAAGGCGAAAAAGTCGGCGTCGCCACGCCGGTGAACCGCACGCTGGTGGCCTGCATCAAGGGGCTGGAGCGGGGGTTGCTGGGCTGAGTCAGCTTTCTTTCGGCGCGCTGTTTGTCACAATCGCGGCCCGATCTTTAATCCGCCCGCAAGGACACCACGATGAAAATTCTCACGCTCAACGGCATCAACCTGAACATGTTCGGCAAGCGCGACCCCAAGCAGTACGGCACGGTTACGCTCGACGAAATCAATGCCCGCCTGAGCGCGCTGGGGCGCGAGCTGGGCGCCGAGATCGACACCTTCCAGACCAACTGCGAAGGCGCGATGTGCGAGCGCATCCACCAGGCTTACGCCGACGGCGTCGATGCGGTCTTGATCAACGCGGGCGCGTGGACGCATTACAGCTACGGCATCCGCGACGCGCTGGCGATTTTGACCTGCCCGATTGTCGAAGTGCATATGTCCAACATCCACGCTAGAGAGCCGTTTCGCCATGTCTCGGTGTTTGCCGAGATTGCCAAGGGGCAGATTTGCGGCTTTGGCGCGGACAGCTATTTGCTCGGGCTGCGCGCGGCGGTGTCGGCGGTGCGCGCTGCGGGCGGCTGACGCGGTGAAACACCTGATTCTGTGCGCCGATGATTTCGCGATCCACGCGGCGGCTTCGCAAGGTATTGCCGCGCTGGCCTGCGCCGGGCGCCTGAGCGCCACCAGCGTCATGGTGCTGTCGCCGCGCTGGGCCGGTGACGCGGCGCTGTTGCAGGACTTGCGCGGGCGCATTGACGTGGGCCTGCACCTGGACTGGACTAGCGACTTTGCCCGCGCTGCCGGGCATGGGCTGTCGCTGCGCGGCGCGATGCTGCGGGCGTTGCTGGGCGGCTTTGACCGGGCGGCGGCGCGCGCGGTGATTGAGCGCCAGCTCGATGCGTTTGAAGCCGTCTGGCAGGCGCCGCCAGATCACATCGACGGCCATCAGCATGTGCAGCAGTTTGCTGGTATCCGCGAGGCGCTGGTTGAATCCATTCAGGCGCGCTACCCGGCGACCGGCGGCGCTGAGTTGCGCCCCCAATTAAGCCCTCAACTGCCTCCTTATCTGCGCCTGTCCACCGGCACGGCGACGGACAAACGATTCAAGACGCGGCTGATTTCTGGCATGGGCGCGGCGGCGCTGGCCCGGCTGGCGGGAGCGGCGGGCATCGCCTGCGCCCCGGCGCTGTCCGGTATTTATGACTTTGACGGCGGCGGCGCGGCTTATGGCGGGCGGATGGCGCACTGGCTGCAGGACGCGCCCGAAGCAGCCATCGTCATGTGCCACCCGGCGCTGCGCGCCGAGGCGGGCGACGAGATTGGCCCGGCCCGCGCCTGGGAATACGCCTATCTGGCTAGCGACACTTTTACGCAGGCGCTGGCGCGGGCGGGCGTGGCGCTGGCGCGGGGCGCTGCCGGTTTGCCGCGCTGCGCGTCGCCTGCATAAGCGCCGGGCAAAAAAAAGCCTGCCGGGCAGGCAGGCTTTTTAAACGGCGCGAGAGCTTATTTGCTCAGGCATTTCTTCATGAAGGCTTTGCGCTCGTCGCCCTTTTTGCCTTTGGCGCTGGCATTGCAGGTGGTCATTTTGCTTTGCTGGGCGGTTTTGGCAGGCGCACTGGCTGCCTTGGCTGGGGCCGAAGCGGCCTTGGCTGGCGCGCTGGCTGCCTTGACTGGAGCTGACGCTGCTTTTTCTGGAGCACTGGCTGCTTTGGCGGGGGCTGAAGCAGCTTTTTCTGGTGCGCTGGCCGCCTTCTTGGCTGGGGCTGAAGCGGCTTTGGCAGGAGCGCTGGCTGCCTTGACCGGGGTCGAAGCGGCCTTGGCGGGCGCGGCGGTCTGGGCTTGTGCCAGGCCGGTCAGGCCCATTGACAGGGAAAAAGCAATAGCACTCAGGGACAGCAGTTTTTTCATGAGAGGCTCCAAAATTGGGGAAACCAGGATCGAGTTCCGGTTGGAATTCCCTTCTACAACGCTGCAATGGGTAAACCGGCTGACCGGTGGAGCTTAAAACTGGCCGCTCAAGCCGCCCGACGGCGCGGCTGAGTGCTTCTTAAGAGTGCGCAGTTACACTGCCCCGCGTGACTGAACAACGTAAATCCTGGCTCTCGCTGGCCGCATTTTTTCTGCTTCTCTTGGCTATGGCCGCGCTGCGACCACTGGCCGTGCCCGACGAGGGCCGCTACGGGGAGATTGGCCGCTGGATGCTGCAAAGCGGCGACTGGCTCACGCCGCGCCTGAACGGCATCCCGTTTTTCCACAAGCCGCCTTATCTGTACTGGCTGGAAGCGATCTCGGTGGCCGTCTTTGGCGCTCACGCCTGGGCGCTGCGGCTGGTGCCTGCGCTGCACGCCGGGCTGATGCTGCTGGCGCTGTACCTGAGCGCGCGCCAGTTCACCAGCGAGGTCGTGGCCCGCCGCGCCGCCTGGATGCTGGGCAGCAGCCTGTCTTTTCTGATGGGCGGCCAGTACGTCAACCACGACATGCTGGTGGCGTCCTGGATTGGCGTGGCCATCTGGTGTTTTGCGCTGGCGTTCATGCACGGCGACAGGCCGCAGGCGGCGCTGGCGCGCTGGGGCTTTGTTGCCTGTGCGCTGGGCGTGCTGTCCAAAGGCATGATTGGCCTGGCGCTGCCGGGGCTGGTGCTGCTGATCTGGCTGGGCTGGACGCGCCAGTTGAAAAAAGTGCTGTATCTGCCCTGGCTCTCGGGGCTGACGCTGTTTGCGCTGATCGCCGTGCCGTGGTTCTGGCTGGCCGGGCAGCAGTTTCCCGGCATGCTGGACTATATGTTTGGCGCGCAGCAGGTCAGCCGCTTCAGCGCCACGACCTTTAACAACCGCCAGCCTTGGTGGTTTTACCTGCCTTGCCTGCTGATCCTGTTGTTTCCGTGGGCCTTGCTGGCGTTGAGTCAGGCGCTGGCGCAGCTGCGGCGCCCGGCGTTGGCCTTGGTCTCGGGGGCGGGAAAAGCGGCGCCGGAGTCCGCGCCCCGCCCGTGGACGGCGCTGTGCTGGATCTGGCTGCTGGCCATCCTCGGCTTCTTTTCCATTCCCAGCTCGAAGATCATCGGCTACGTGCTGCCGGTGATTCCGCCGCTGGCGCTGCTGGCGGCGTTGGGCTGGGACTCTGTCGTGGCTTGGCTCAAGCTGGGCCTGCCTGCGCAGCGGCGCTGGTTCGCCGCGCTGTGCGCCGCCTGCATCGCGCTGGCGCTGGGGGCCAACATCGCGGCGGCGCGCTACACCGGCAAGCATTCGACGCAGGAAGTGGCGCAGGCGCTGCAGGCCGCTGGCGCCAAGCCGTCGGACCCGTTGTATTTGATCAGTGCTGATTTTGCCTACGATCTGCCGTTTTACCGTCAGGCGAAAGCGCCTATGGTGGTGATTCAGGACTGGCCCGCGCTGCGCAAGAGCGTCGGCGACAACTGGAAAAGCGAGCTGCTCGAAGGCGCCGCCTTTGACCCGCAGGCCGCCCGCGTGTTGCAAACAGACGAGGCGCTGGCGCAGGCCAAGGCGCAGCCGAACGCCTGGCTGCTCGGCGGCGAAGAGCTCGCGCCCGAGGGGTTCACCTTGGTGTTCAAGGGCGGAGCCTGGGTGCTGTACCGGCCGCAGTCCGCCCCGTCTTCAGCGCCGAAAAGCCCAAAAGCGGCTGAGTAAAAACGTCTGCCCGGCTGCCGCCACCAGCGCGGCCAGCAGAGCCAGCAGCGCGGGCCAACCGGCCACGCGCAGCAGCAACGCAAAGACGGCCTCGTTGGCGGCAAAACCGGCCAGCGCCGTCAGCGCAAAGCGGGCAAAACTCTGCGCCAGCGTGGTACACGCATCCCGAAAACTCAGCCACCGGTGGCCGCCAAAACTGACGCCAAAAGCCACCACGAACCCGACCGCATTCGCCAGCTCGGGCAGCAGATACTGCTGCGCCAGCGTAAACACCGCGATATGCGTCAGCGCGGCGCTGGCGCCGACGACCAGAAACCACAGCCCGCTGGCCATCAGCGCGGCCCGTCCGCCAGACCCTGGCCGTTGCGCTGGGCCACGATGTAGCTGGGGCGCAGCTTGACCTCGTCGTAAATGCGCCCGACGTACTCGGCCAGAATGCCGATGCTCAGCAACTGAATGCCGCTCAAAAACATCATGCCCGCCGCCAGCGTCGCGTAGCCGGGGACGGCTGCGCCCGAGATGAAATGCTCCAGCACCACCCAGCTACCAAAGCACAGCGCCGCCAGCGACAGCAGCAGCCCGACCCAGGTCAGCAGCCGCAGTGGCGCCGTCGAAAACGCCACCATGCCGGTCAGCGCCAGCGAAAACGAGCCGCCCAGGCCAAACTTGGTCAGCCCGTCGGCGCGCGGCAGCGGCTCGTAGTCAATCGCCGTGCTGTTAAAGCCAACCCAGGCGTACAGGCCTTTCATGAAGCGGTTGCGCTCGGGCAGCGCCTTCAGCGCGTTGACCACTTGCCGATCCATCAGCCGAAAGTCGCCCGCATTGGCCGGAATTTCAATCCGGTTGCCCCAGTTGATGAGCTTGTAAAACAGCCCGACCAGACTAGCCTGCAGCGCCGACTGGTCATCGCGGGTCTTGCGCACTGCGTACACCACGTCGGCGCCTTGGCGCCATTTGGCCAGCATCTCGGGCAGCAGCGCCAGCGGGTGCTGGCCGTCGGCATCCATCAGCACGACGACTTCGCCGTGCGCCAGATTTAGCCCGGCGGTCAGCGCCGACTCCTTGCCGAAGTTGCGCGACAGCTGGACATAGACCAGTTCCGGGTGGACTGCGCACAGCGCCTGCATCACGCGGGCCGTGTCGTCGCGGCTGCCGTCATCGACCACGACCAGCTCGATGCGCGGCGACAACTGCCCGAGCGCGGCCAGCGTCTGCGGCAGCACTAAGCCCAGATTGCTCGCCTCATTGAAGGCTGGCATGACGCAGGAAAGGGAAGGGGACAGGGTGAGGCGGGAATTCATGCCCGCATGATGCCAAAAAATCCGGCAAAAAACCGCCCGGCCTGCCAATCCAGCCGAATCGGGCGCTATCGCAGGGGCGCAGCGTCGGCTCAGGACGCTGGCAGGAAATTCATTCCATCCTGCAGTTCTTCGCGTACCGCCATTAATGCAAAGCCCAATAAATTGGCGCCTTTCCAGTGGTTTGGATTGAGGATGTCTGGGGCGCCAGCCGACAAGCCGACGCCCCAGATGCGGTCTGTCGGGCTGGCTTCCACCAGAACCTGGCTGCCCGTGCGAAGCAGAAATTCCCGCAAGTAGGGATGCTGGCTGAATTTCAGCAGGTTGGCCTGAATCACCACATCGAGGCGCTGGCGTTCCCAGATTTTTTCAACAAAGCCGCTTATTTCGCGGCCATAGGCTTTGGCTGCGCCGGGGTTTGTGGATGTCAGTATTTTGTCCAAGGTGGCTTTGTCGTTGAATAAACGTGCTTTGGCGGCCATCATGAAGTGTTCGGCGGTTGGATAGCGAATGCCATCAGCTTCAAAAGGCGCTTCATACCACTGGCTGAAACAGCTTTTGCTTATAAGTCCATTGGCTTGAGGTTGATGACCCCAGAAATATAGAAATTTAAATAACTCGCCGTGGTTGAATCTGTCGAGCAGTTCGGTGAAGGATTTTGGATTCATTTTTTTAATATTCCAAGAAAATTGTTCTGTAAAATGCGTTTTTTAATTGAAGGAAAAACATGGCGTCTAAAAAAGCTCATAAAGGCTCCGGGATTGCAGCAGGGCTTTTTGCAGCGGCCATCGTGGCGAATGCGGGCGCAGGCGGCCCTTATTATGTATTGGTGCTCTTGGCCGCGCTGGCGGGGCGATGGGGTGGAACGGCACCGGACTGGCTGGAAATTGCTTGGTGGCGTAGCAAAAAAGAATACCGTGGCGCTGCACGATTATGGATCAAGCACCGCACCGTGACACACTGGGGCATTCCGTGGGTCACACTGCTGATTTACGCTTATGTAAGCCTCAACTCAGTCTGGTGGGCGCCTGTGGCTTTTGGATTTGCCTCGGGCGGCATAATGCATTTGTTAACCGACTGGCCCAATCCAATGGGCGTGCCGTGGATTTGGCGGCGGCATTCGCTGTCGATGTGGCGTAGTGGTCGGCTGGAGTCGATGGTGATTGTGCTGTCGTGGCTTGGGTGCGCTTTGGGTGCGGACGTGATGCTTGCGCATGGCGCAAATACGGTCAGGATTTTTGAGTTTGTGGCGGCTTCGGTTTAGCAGTCTGTTAAGCCTTGGTTATATGTTGCCAGCTTGATTGCCAAGCTGGGAGCGTCAAGCAGTTCAATGCCAATAACTCGATTGAAGTTGTCGGTGTCAATGTTGAGCCAGTACGGGTGTTCGACGGGAATTGTTCTGCCATGACGTACTGTGATGACATTCAGTTCGTCCACGTTGAGCGTTTGTGCGGACTCAAGCTTGATGTAGCCAGCTTCACACTCGGTATCGTAGCTGCATGAGAGTACTTCAGCACTGCTGAGTTGGGTCGCAAGATCGACCTCGCCTGCTATGCGAAGGATTTCGCGTAGTTCGACAGTGAACTGCGGCAGAAAGTCGGTGAGTTTCAAACTGTAGGACCCCAACGTTTGAATTGAGCGGCCTGCGCGGCTTTTCGCGCAGGTCCGCTCGAATGATGGGTTGGGCCTCGGCTATTCATGCCGGAAGCACCGATGGCCAGCGATAGGCGATTACTGCCTTAACTATTCGACTCCACTCGGCAAGGCGGTCAATGTCCTTTCTCGGCCGTGAGGGCACATTAGATGCGCAACCCCAAAAACCATCACCAGGTTCGTTCGTTGCTTGAAGAATGACGAGGGCCGAAAGTGCAGGTGCCTTGATAGACGCCAGACGGTTATTGAGTTCGCCAAGTGGAGCATCCCAACTGCCGTGAGGTTCGAACCAGTCGCCGGTTCGCGCATGATAGTCGTGTGACAACTGAGAATAGGTCTGTGGCTTTTCAGCCGAAGCCCATTGACGAAGCACTTCGAAAATGTGGTCGATATCGGGTTTCATCGCATTTATATCTCCGGGAGGTGGTGATCGAAATCGGTGGGCAGATTACGCATTGGACTGAGAGGCCCAACGTGTACCTAACCCGATGCCCGTCAGTGCGGTCGGGTTGAGCGTAGTGTTAGGCATGCACAGGAGGCTGGCTACGAAAATGTTTCACGTACTTTATTGCTGATGATTTTGCAAATTTCAGCAGTCTTCGGGAATTCTGCCGCGAGCCAATCTGCGGGAACATAAACATGGTTTAGATACTGAACTACTGACGTGCCATCGTAGCCGGCGCATAAAAATACATCTGACTCATTACCCGTCATTGCGGCTGGAATAAATACAACTCCTTCATTCGATAGGCCTACAGAGCGTTTCCATTTTGGAATTTTCTTTCCCTCAGAATTTTCAACTTCGATCCATTGCATAACGATCTCCTTAATGCCTAACTGTATTTATATTTCACCATCTTAGCCTAGCTACGTTGGATAAATCAAAGACTCTTTTCTCAAAACCTACATTTTTCGTATTTAGAACACCTAAAGTTTTGCGGATGGATGTGTCTTCACGGACTTCTTCTGCTGACAGAAGTCGGTTGTACTTGCGAAGGCGTACCGTCTATCGGATTTCTCCATGTAGATAAATCCGCTGGAATCACAACTACGCCGCCCAATTCCCCCGCTTCTGTCCATAATCCCCTATGGCCAAACTCAAGCAGCTCGAATCCTTTGTCGCCGTCGTCGCGCGCGGCAGTCTGACGGCGGCGGCGCGGGCTGAGGGCGTGGCGCCCGCCATCATGGGGCGGCGCCTCGACGCGCTCGAAGAGCGCCTGGGCGTCAAGCTGCTGGTGCGCACCACGCGGCGCATTGCGCTGACGCACGAGGGCAGCGCCTTTCTCGAAGACTGCCAGCGCCTGCTGGCCGATCTGGCCAATGCCGAGGCCAGCGTGTCGGCGGGCGGCGTCAAGGCCAGCGGCCACCTGCGCATCACCGCGCCCGCCGGTTTTGGCCGCCGCCATGTCGCGCCGCTGGTGGCCAAGTTCCGTCAGCAGCACGCCGACGTGACCATCACGCTGAACCTGAGCGACCGCGTCGTCGATCTGGCGGGCGAGGGTTTTGACTGCGCGGTGCGCGTCGGCGACATGCCGGACTCGTCGCTGGTCAGCGTGCGCCTGGCCGACAACCGGCGCCTGTGCGTGGCCACGCCGCGCTATTTGAAACTGCACGGCACGCCGCAGCATCCGAACGAACTGGCCAAATTCGACTGCCTGACGCTGTCGAGCGACGCCTCGCAGACGCGCGGCTGGGCGTTCACCGTCGGCGGCGAGCTGGTGCATTTGAAGCCGGGCGGGCCGCTGGACTGCTCGGACGGGCAGGTGCTGCACGACTGGTGTCTGACCGACTGCGGCATCGCCTGGCGCAGCACTTGGGAAGTGGAGTCCGAAATCGCCGCCGGGCGGCTGGTGGCTGTGCTCGAAGACTTTGCCGCGCCGCCGAACGGCATTTACGCGGTGTTTCCGCAGCGTCGGCATTTGCCATTGCGGGTGCGGCTGTGGATTGATTTTTTAAAACACCACTACAGCCAGCCCGCTTTCTGGCGTGGCTGACTGATTTTTTTAACGCAAGGCGCACCGGGTCGATGTGCCCGGTGTTGAACCGCCCGCTGATCCAGCAGGCGCAGCAGGCACAATCGGCCCCCATCCGGGGCCAGCCCTGCAGCACAAGGAGAGTTCACCATGCCGCGCGTCGTTTTCAACCAAAAAGGGGGGGTGGGCAAGTCCACCATCACCTGCAATCTGGCCGCCATCAGCGCCAGCCAGGGGCTGCGAACCCTGGTCATCGACTTGGACCCGCAGGGCAATTCCAGCGCCTACCTGATGGGCAAGGCGCCAGCACCTAGCCAGCCGAGCGCGGGCGGTTTTTTTGAACACACGCTGAGTTTCAGCCTGCGCACGGTGGCGCCGTCCGAGTTCATCGTCGCCACGCCGCACGAAAATCTGCACCTGATGCCGTCCTGCCCGGACCTCAACGAGTTGCAGACCAAGCTCGAATCGCGCCAGAAAATCTACAAGCTGCGCGAAGCCCTGCAGCAACTGGCCGCCGACTACGACCGCATCTACATCGACACGCCGCCCGCGCTCAATTTCTACACCCGCTCGGCCTTGATTGCCGCGCGCAACTGCCTGGTGCCGTTTGACTGCGATGATTTTTCGCGCAAGGCGCTGTACAGCCTGCTCGAAAGCGTGCAGGAAATCCGCGCCGACCACAACCCGCAGCTGCAGGTCGAGGGCATCGTGGTGAATCAGTTCCAGCCGCGCGCCAACCTGCCCCAGCGCATGGTCGGCGAGCTGATTGCCGAAGGCCTGCCGGTGCTGCAGCCGTATTTGCCGTCCTCGGTGAAAATCCGCGAATCCCACGAGCAGTCGCTGCCCATGATCTATATGGACCCCGGCCACAAGCTGACGCTGGCGCTGGTGGCGCTGCACGACGGGCTGCAGCGCTGAAGCGCAGCGCCTAATGCGGGGGTTGTGCCCGCGTTTTAGGCCGGTCGTCCAGCGCGTCAATTGACGCGGGTGGAACTGGCTCAAGCACCAAGGTCGTCTCCAGCCCATCGGCTAGGTTGCCGAACGAGTCGGTCAACGAGTCGGACGCCTGCGGTTTTTCCAGATCGACCAGCGGATGGGCTATCAGCGGCTTGAGCAGGTCACCCAATGGGTCGGCTGTCTGCGGCTTGGCGAGGTCGGCAGTCGGGCGGGCAGCCAGCGGCTTGACCATGTCACCCAATGGGTCGGCTGTCCGTGGTTTGGCGAGGTCGGCAGTCGGGTGGGTTGCCAGCAGATCGTTCAGCGGCAGGGGGTCCATCATCAGCGTATGGACCAGATCACCCAGCGGGTCTGCCTGCCGGGTCTTGACTGGTTTGGCGGTCAGGAGGGCCGACGAAACTGGCAGCGCCATGATGGGTTCTATCGGCTTGGCCAGATCGCTCAGCCGCGCTGCTGCGGGTCGGCTCTTGGTTTGCGCAGTGGGCCGGGGCGCGAGCGCCGGGATGGCGGGCGGGGTAGGCAGGGCCGGGATCGACGGCGGTGTCAGTTCGGCCAGCAAGATGAACTCTTCGGCAGGGGGCAAATTCCGAGCGTTGACAGACGGGCTGATCGAAAAATGCAAAGCGACAGCGGTCAGGGACAACAGCTTTTTCATAAGTATCCAAAAGTAAATTAATCAAATTTTGAGTGGCTATTTGAATTCCAGCACATAACATCCGCCCTAGCAAATTTCTCGGTGGCCTAACCGTAAAATCTGCTGATGCTTACGATTAAAAAAGACCTGCTCTCGGCTCTGGCTGTCGCGCTGGAACAACTCTCTCCTGGTGCGGGTGACAAAGCCGCCTTCGAATCCCCCAAGGTGGCGGCGCATGGCGATTTTGCCTGCACCGCCGCCATGCAGCTGGCCAAGCCGCTCAAACAGAACCCGCGCCAGACGGCAGAAGGCCTCAAAGCCCTGCTGTTACAGGCTCCTGCTTTCGAGCGATGGGTCGATGCCATTGAAATTGCCGGCCCCGGTTTTATCAACATCCGCCTCAAACCCGCTGCCAAACAAGAAACCGTGCGCGAGGTGCTGAACGCGGGCGCCCGCTACGGCATGCAGCCGCTGGACGCCGAGCGCAAGATGATCGTCGAGTTCGTTTCGGCCAATCCGACCGGCCCGCTGCATGTCGGCCACGGCCGCCAGGCGGCGCTAGGTGATGCAATTTGTAACTTGTATGCCACGCAAGGCGCGCAGGTCTGGCGCGAGTTTTATTACAACGACGCGGGCGTGCAAATCCAGACGCTGGCCACCAGCACGCAGTTGCGCGCCAAGGGCTTCAAGCCGGGCGACGACTGCTGGCCGACCGACCCGGACAACCCGGCTAGCAAGGCTTTCTACAACGGCGAGTACATCGACGACATCGCCCGCGACTTTCTGGCGGGCAAGACGGTGAAATCCGACGACCGCGAGTTCACCGCCTCGGGCGACGTGGACGATATGGACTCGATTCGCCAGTTTGCTGTGGCTTATTTGCGCCACGAGCAGGATTTGGATTTGCAGGCGTTTTCGGTGCGTTTTGACAATTACTACCTCGAATCGAGCCTGTACAGCTCGGGCCGCGTCGCCTCAACTGTGGCGCGGCTGCAGGAAGCGGGCAAAACCTACGAGCAGGACGGCGCGCTCTGGCTCAAATCGACCGACTACGGCGACGACAAAGACCGGGTGATGAAAAAGAGCGATGGCACGTTCACGTATTTTGTGCCCGACGTGGCGTATCACCTCGCCAAATGGGAGCGCGGCTACGCCAAGGCCATCAACATTCAGGGCATGGATCACCACGGCACGATTGCCCGCGTGCGCGCCGGGCTGCAGGCGGCGGGCGCGGGCATTCCACAAGGCTACCCCGACTACGTGCTGCACACGATGGTGCGCGTGGTGCGCAACGGCGAAGAGGTCAAAATCTCCAAGCGCGCAGGCAGCTACGTCACGCTGCGCGATTTGATCGAGTGGACCAGCGCCGACGCGGTGCGTTTCTTCTTACTCAGCCGCAAGCCCGACACGGAATACATCTTCGACATCGACCTAGCGCTGGCCAAGAACAACGAAAACCCGGTCTATTACGTGCAGTACGCGCATGCGCGCATCTGCTCGATTCTCACGACCTGGGCGGTGCAGGGCGGCGACGAAAGCCAGCTCAAGGACGTTGATTTGTCAGCGCTGGACAGCCCGCAGGCGCAGGCCTTGATGCTGCTGCTGGCCAAGTACAGCGACATGCTCAGCCACGCCGCCAGCGGGTTTGCACCCCACGATGTGGCGTTTTACCTGCGCGAGCTGGCCGCCTGCTACCACAGCTACTACGATGCCGAGCGCATTCTGGTTGATGACGAAGCCGTCAAACTGGCGCGCTTGGCGCTGGTGGCAGCGACCGCGCAGGTGCTGCACAATGGCCTGGCCGTGCTGGGCGTCAGCGCACCCCGGAAAATGTAAAACCTCCACCATCCATCCAGTGCGATGCAGGCGGCGGCTAAAAAGGAAAGAAATATGACAAATAAACAACAAGGCGGCACCCTGCTGGGTTTGATCCTGGGTGGATTGGTGGGCCTGGGCGTTGCCTTGGCCGTGGCGGTTTACATCACCAAGATGCCAGTGCCGTTCAACACCAAATCCTTGTCGGGCGGCGCCGAGAGCGATGCGGCTGAAACCATGAAAAACAAGGATTGGGATCCGAACGCCACGCTGGCGGGCAAAAATCCCGCCAAGCCGAGGGCACTGGCTGCCAGTGAGGCGTCTGCTGCTGAGCCCGCAGTGCTGGCAGCGTCGGCTGCCGCTGCGCCAGCGAGCGCGCTGAAGGTGGCGGCGCAGCCCGCTGGCGTGGCCTCGTCACCCAAGGCTGGTCCTGCCGATCCGCTGGGCGATCTGGCCAGAGCCGTGACTACGCCGGGCACATCGACCAAGGCGCGCCCCGCTTCAGCCGACCCTATCGGCGATCTGGCCAGAACGGTCACGGCGCGTCCGGCCCTGCCTGCTGTTCCGGCTAGGAGCCAGCCCGGCGATTCGTTGGGCGATCCGAACAGCCAGAACGCGATTCCGGCGCTTCCCCCCACCAAGGTCAGGCCCGCAGAACTGATGTCCGCGACGCAGGCCAACGATCCCTTCCATTACTTTGTGCAGGCTGGCGCCTTCCGCACCGAAGAAGAGGCCAGCAAGCAGCGCGCTCGCTTGCAATCGCTGGGCCTTCACGCTCAGGTCTCTGAGCGTGAACAGGCCGGTCGCACGGTGTACCGGGTGCGCCTAGGGCCGTTCGACAGGAAAGAAGAGGCCGAAAAGATGACCGACAAGCTAGGTGACAACTCGGTTGACGCGACCTTGGTCAGGGTCCAGCGTTAGGGCGTGTGGCGGGACTGAACTTTTATATTTACTTTCGGAGAACTTTTCATGCAACGTCGTCAATTTTCCTTCTCAGTGGCTACCGCCGTCGTTAGCACGGCGGGCATGGTGGCGCTGCCCGCGCTGGCCCAGATCAAGCCCATTGAGGGCGAGACCGGGTTTTTGACGCTGGACGTGCCAGCGCCCCTCATCGCGCCTGCGGGCAAGATCGAAGTGGTCGAGTTCTTTTGGTACAAATGCCCGCACTGCCATGCGTTTGAGCCCGTCTTTAATGCGTGGGCGAAAAAATTGCCCAAAGATGTGTTTTTGCGCCGTATCCCGGTCGGTTTCCGGGCCGATTTCGAGCCGCAGCAGCGCCTGTTTTTTGTGCTGGAGGCGCTGAACAAGCTCGATGAGCTGCATGCCAAAGTGTTCCAGACGATTCACGTTGAAAAGCTGCCGCTGGACACCTTCGAGCAATTGCTCGCCTGGGCTGAAAAGCAGGGGATTGCCAAGGATCGCTTCTCCGAGCTCTACAAATCCTTCACCATTACCAGCAAGGTACGCAAGGCAACGCAGTTGCAGGAGGCTTATGCGGTGGACGGCGTGCCTTCCCTTGGCATTCAGGGGCGCTATTTCACGTCGGCCACCGAGGCTGGAAGCATGCAGCGTGCCTTGCAAATCACCGATGCGCTGATCGCGCAATCGCGCAGCAAGGCTAAATAAGCCCACTCTAGGCTCAAGCCCAGGTCAGTGGCAGGCCGGGCCTGACGAAAAAATCAATAATTGCCCAAGCAGTGCATCTACGCTGCCAGCATGGCTACAATGACATGAACTCACAGCAAGATTCATGCCTCATGAAAATTCCATTTCTCCCCCTGATTCTGGCCGCCGCTCTGGCGGTTGGAGGCGTGTTGCCTGCTGCCGCCGAAAAAGCCGACCGCGACAAGCCAATGAATATCGAGGCAGACGCGCTGCGCTATGACGACCTGAACCAAAGCAGCGTCTTCACCGGCAATGTCGTCATCACCAAAGGCAGCACGCTGATTCGCGGCGGGCAGGTCAACGTCAGCCAGGACGCGCAGGGCTACCAGAAAGCCATTGCCACAGCCGTGCCCGGCAAGCTGGCTTATTACCGCAAAAAGCGCGATGGCGTCGATGAGTTCATCGAGGGCGAGGGCGAGCGCATCGAGTATGACGGCCACACCGACCAGGTCAAATTTATCAATCGCGCCGTGGTGCGCCGCTTCAAGGGCGCGACGCTGGCCGATGAAACCAGCGGTGCCTTGATTGTCTATAACAACAACACCGATGTGTTCAGCGTCGATAGCGGCGCGCAGAACAGCTCGGCGGCCAACCCCTCGGGCCGGGTCCGCGCGATGCTGTCGCCGCGCAGCGCCGCCTCGGCACCCGCTGCACCCGCCGCGCCGCAAACCGCGCCCCGGCTGCGCGTCAGCCCGACGCTGGGCAACGGCACCAGCCAGAAAGCCCCCTGAAACCCATGCAAGCGGTGACACCTCCCCCCATCGCGCCGCTGCCGCAGGCACCGGCCAGCCGCCCCGAAGTCGCCAGCCGTCTGGTTGCGCAGGGACTGAAGAAATCCTATGGCAGCCGCCTGGTCGTGCGCGACGTGTCGCTGACGGTGCAAAAAGGCGAAGTCGTCGGCCTGCTCGGCCCGAACGGCGCGGGCAAAACCACCTCGTTTTACATGATCGTCGGCCTGGTGCGCGCCGACGCGGGCGCCATCTCGATTGACGGCCAGCCGGTCGAGCACATGCCGATTCACCTGCGCGCCCGGCTCGGCCTGAGCTACCTGCCGCAGGAGGCGTCCATCTTTCGCAAACTGACGGTGCAGGAAAACGTGCGCGCCGTGCTCGAACTCCAGCGCGACGCCGCTGGCAAGTCGCTGAGTCGCGCTGAGATTGACCTGCGCCTCAATACGCTGCTGCAGGATTTGCGCGTCGAGCACCTGCGCGACTCGCCCGCGCCTGCGCTGTCGGGCGGCGAGCGCCGCCGCGTCGAAATTGCGCGTGCGCTGGCAACCCAGCCGCGTTTCATCCTGCTCGACGAGCCGTTTGCCGGGATTGACCCGATTGCCGTGATTGAAATCCAGCGCATCATCGGTTTCCTGAAAGCGCGCGGCATCGGCGTCTTGATCACCGACCACAATGTGCGCGAAACGCTGGGCATTTGCGACCACGCCTACATCATCAGCGACGGCCATGTGCTGGCCAACGGCACGCCCGACGAGATCGTGAACAACGCCGATGTGCGCCGCGTCTATCTCGGTGAACATTTCAGAATGTAATGATGATTTCAATGCTTATACCAATTCTGCTGGACAGGACGACATGAAACAGGGCCTTTCCCTTCGGGTTTCGCAGCATCTGGCGCTCACGCCGCAGTTGCAGCAGTCGATTCGGCTGCTGCAACTCTCGACGCTGGAGCTGAGCCAGGAAGTCGAGCAGATGCTCGATGAAAATCCGTTTCTCGAAATGGCCGAAGAAGCCGCGCCGCGTGAAGAATTCGGTCTGGAGCACACGAATACGCCCGTCAGCCAAGACAGCCGCGAGTTCGAGTCCACCACCGAATCTGCGCCCAGCCCTGTGGCCGAAGACAGCAGCAGCGCCAGCAAGGCCGAAACCGAAACCACCGCCGAACTCAGCTCCGAAAGCAGTCTGGAAGACAGCTGGGAGGGCGACGGCTCGGTCGATTCCTCGCCCGACGACAGCGAGTGGGGCGGCGACGCCCCGGCGCGCAAAAACAACCTTGACGACGGTGATGCCGAAGCGTCTGACCTGACCGGCGCGCATGTCTCGCTGCAGGACTATCTGCACCGCCAGGCGCTGAGCCTGCGCCTGTCCGAAGAAGACCGCGCCGCGCTGTATTTCCTGATCGAGTCGCTGAACGACGACGGCTACCTCGAAGACACGCTGGCCTCGCTGGCCGCCGGTCTGGCGCACGACGATCTGGAAGAGGCCGAAGAGCTGGAACAGTGCTTTTCGATGGCGCTGAAACTGCTGCAGCACATGGAGCCCGCTGGCGTGGGCGCGCGCAGTCTGGCCGAATGCTTGACGCTGCAACTGCAGGACGCCCCGGACAGCGAAGAGGCCCGCGCCGCGCTGGCCATGTGCAGCCAGCCGATGGAGCTGCAGGCCAAGCGCGATGTCAAGCGGCTGGCCAACCTGTGCGGTTTCCCGGAAGACATCATCAAGGGCGCAATGGGCATCATTGCCCGGCTCGACCCCAAGCCGGGGCGGCGCTTTGCCAATGTCGAGCGCAACCTGATCGTGCCCGACGTGATCGTCACCAAATCCGGGCGCGGCTTCAAGGTGGCGCTGAACACCGAAGTCATGCCCCGGCTGCGCGTGCATGACATTTACGCCAGCGTGATGAAGCAGCACAAAGGCCAAAGCGGTCAGGCGCTGCAGCAGCGCCTCCAAGAAGCGCGCTGGTTCATCAAAAACATCCAGCAGCGTTTTGACACCATCCTGCGCGTCAGCAACGCCATCGTCGAGCGGCAAAAAAACTTCTTCAGCCACGGCGAGCTGGCCATGCGCCCCTTGGTGCTGCGCGAGATTGCCGACGAACTGGGCCTGCACGAATCGACCATTTCCCGCGTCACCACCGCCAAGTACATGAGCACGCCGTTTGGCACTTTCGAGCTGAAATATTTCTTCGGCTCCGGGCTCGGTACCGAAACCGGCGGCAATGCGTCGAGCACGGCGGTGCGCGCACTGATCAAACAGTTTGTCTCGTCCGAGAACCCGCACAAGCCGCTCAGCGACAACCAGATTTCCGACATGCTCAAAGAGCAGGGCATCGAATGCGCCCGGCGCACCGTCGCCAAATACCGCGAAGCCCTGCGCATTGCGCCCACCAATTTGCGCAAGGCGCTGTAAAAACATGAACCAACTTCAACTCTTTCTCCCCTG